>Ga0187783_10001587_pt1 | contig 16828 bp, 8 predicted proteins | sample 1015_SJ02_MP02_2_FD_132471 | JGI IMG/M metagenome (GOLD analysis project Ga0187783, IMG submission 132471) | Tropical peat soil microbial communities from peatlands in Department of Meta, Colombia - 1015_SJ02_MP02_20_MG | ecosystem: Environmental > Terrestrial > Soil > Wetlands > Peat | place... | reverse complement strand
TCCGATCCTGTAACGACACTCGCTCGCGACGCCCGTCTGCTTGCCGGCGGACACCATCTGGGTGAGGCGCTGCATCTGCCCTGGGTCTTGCTCGCGGGCTTCCTCCTAGTGGTCTCGTTCAGAAAGTGGCCGGTCTCCTACGGAGCGTTCGCGGCTTCGATCCTGGTTGTTTCTTTGACCGCCTCGAACCTGGACTCCTTCGAACGGTATGCATTGACGGCTTTCCCGCTCGTGCTCGCGGCTGCATCGATCACGGCTCGCCCCGTCGTGGAACGAACGGTCTTGGTCGTGGCCTCCGCCGGCCTGGTCGGGTACGCCCTGCTCGCCTTTTTGAACCTGTACGTGCCGTAGGGACGGCCAGCCGCATGTGGCCGTCGGTCCCTCGGTCGGACCTGGGCGGTCCAGTATTCTCCCGTGAGGTCCCGCCTCCATGCCCGGCAGGGTAGGAGGCTACGGGGCGATGACGAGGTGCCGTGGTGCTGGAGTCCGTGGTTTTCGCCGGCGGGGCCGGAGCGTGACGAGCCGGGCAAGGAAAAGGCCCTCGGCCCGATGCGAACCGCCTCGCCGAAGAACAGGAGCGACGTGAGCAGGAAATCGAGACCGGTCTCGGAAGGCATCTCGCCGGTGGTGATCATCGGCGCCGGTCCCGCCGGGCTCACCGCTGCTTACGAGCTCGTGAAGAGGCGCAAACCGGTCACGGTTCTGGAGGCGGACGATGTCGTAGGCGGGATCAGCCGGACCGTAGAACGAGACGGTTTTCGGTTCGACATCGGCGGTCATCGATTCTTCACGAAGGTCAAACCGGTAGAGGATCTCTGGCACGAGATACTGAGCGAAGAGGACTTCCTGCTTCGCCCCCGGATGAGCCGAATCTTCTACGAGGGAAAGTTCTACGACTACCCGATAAGGCCCATGAACGCCCTGCGCAACTTGGGGGTCGTCGAAGCGGCTCGATGTGTCTTGTCGTATCTGTGGGTGAGGGTCCGGCCTCCGAAGGACCAGAGCACGCTCGAGGATTACATCATCGCGAACTACGGATCGCGCCTTTACCGGCACTTTTTCAAGACTTACAACGAGAAGGTCTGGGGTGTCCCTGCCTCTCAGATATCCGCGGATTGGGGTGCACAGCGCATAAAAGGCATGTCGTTGTGGAAAGCCGTTTGGGAGCCGCTGCGCGGACGGCTCGTGGGACGACACACGGATCGTTCCCGGCAGGTGACGAGCCTGATCGAGGAGTTCCAGTACCCGAAGCTCGGGCCCGGGATGATGTGGGAACGCTGCCACTCGCTGGTGGAGGACGGGGGTGGCGAGGTGGCGCTCGGTTGTGAAGTTGTCTCGATTCCCCGGGGGCGTGACGGAGTCGTCGCCGTCCGCTACATCCGCGATGGCGAGCTAACGGAAGTGCCGGCCTCGCACGTGGTGTCTTCAATGCCTTTCAGCGGGCTCGCACGGGTGTTGGACCCTCCGCCGCCACCGGAGGTGCTGGCGGCCGCCGATGAGCTTCAATACCGCGACTTCCTCACGGTCGCGTTGGTGATCCCACGAGAGCGCGAGTTCCCCGACAACTGGATCTACATCCACTCGCCCAAGGTGAAGGTCGGGAGAATTCAAAATTTTGGTTCCTGGTCGCCCTTCATGGTGAAAGAGGGCCGGACGTGTCTCGGGCTCGAGTATTTCGTTCTCGAGGGCGACGAGTTATGGAACTCGGACGACCCCGATCTGGTGAAGCTCGCGACTCGCGAGCTCGCCGAGATCGGTCTCGCGGACGTCTCAGACGTCGAGGCCGGCTACGTGGTTCGTATGCCGAAGGCTTATCCCGTCTACGACGACACGTACCGGTCGGCGGTGGAGACGATCCGAAAGTGGTTGGAGGTAGAGGTGCCTAACGTGCACCCCGTAGGCCGGAACGGGATGCACAAGTACAACAATCAGGATCACTCCATGTACACGGCGATGTTGACGGTCGAGAACATCGTCGACGCCGCCGCGCACGATATCTGGTCGGTCAACGTGGAGGAGGAGTATCACGAGGAGCAGGCCGGCTCCTCGGGCGGACCTCGGGGCACCGGACGCGACGCCCCGGTTCTGCCGCGGCAGCGATAAGGGTGGACTTCCCCGGAGTCGTCACCGTGCGGCCGGGCGGAGACGATCACCCGGGGCGATCCGAGGATCGGAACGAGGATCCCCCGGCTTCCGCTGCAGCGGGCGCGACGGGTCACGGCAGGCAGTCGGTTGCGACCAGCCGCAAACAGCGGAGCCGCTCGGGGCTTACCTTCGCTGTCGTCGCTGCGCTCTATCTGGTGCTCGCAACGATCCTTTGGTGGCAAGCGTGGAGCAATCACCCGAGCTCTACGACGCTTTGCGCCTGCGGCGATCCCGCGCTCTTCTTGTGGTTCCTCGAGTGGCCCGCCTACGCAATAGCGCACGGCCACAATCCGTTCTACTCGAACCTGCTGTTCTATCCGGGCGGGATCAACTTGCTCTCGAACACGAGCGTTCTGGCGATAGGGATTGTGCTTGCGCCTGTGACGTGGTTGTTCGGCCCGATCGCGACACTGAACGTCGCCTCGACGCTTTCTCCCGCACTTTCGGCGCTCGCGCTCTTCTGGCTCTTGCGACGCTGGCGAGTTTCCGTGCCGGCAGCGTTCGTGGGTGGCCTTTTGTACGGGTTCTCGCCATTCATGATCGCGTCGTTGGCGTATGGACATCTGATGACCTCCTTTCTGGTCATACCGCCGCTTGTCGTTGCCTGCTTGGACGAGATCCTCGTCCGTCAGCGAAAAAACTCTGTGGTAATCGGGGTTCTCCTCGGCCTACTTCTGGTGCTCGAGTTCTTCGTCAGCACGGAGATGCTCCTCATCACGGTCGTGCTCGCTGTGGTCGGGACGTTCGCGGTCGCGGTCTTCGCCGCGCTCAGGCGTCGTGAGCTGTTCGTCTCACATCTCGGCGCGGCGGCAAAAGGACTGGCGACTGCAGGCGTCGTGAGCGTCCTCACACTTGCCTACCCGGCGTGGTACGCGCTCGCCGGAAGGGCGCGCCTTGCTACTCCGATCTGGCCGGGGCTTCCTTACCGGGGCGGGACAAACGCTGCGGGCTTTTTCCACGCCTTCGGCCCGGCCTCCGACACCCGGTTTGAAACGTTCGGCGGCCACCTCGGCCCCTCGCTCCCGTCGCCCGCGTATGTCGGTACAGGTCTCGTCGCCGTACTCGTGCTCGGTCTCGTGGTGTGGAGACGTGATCTGCGCTTGTGGTTCTTCGCCGGCTTGGCGCTCCTCTCGTCCCTGGTGTCGCTCACGGTCACCCGTCACGGAATCTGGACACCCTGGCGCGAGATCAGCCACCTGCCGATGATGCAGAACATCATTCAGGGTCGCTTCGTCGTGGCCGTCTATCTGAGCGCGGCGGTGATGTTGGCGCTGATTCTCGATCACGCCCACATCTCGCTTCGCAACAGTTCGCGAGGTCCGAAGGGCGGCCACGTCGCGCGCCACGGAAGTTCCAACAACGGTCGCCCACGCGCCAGTACGGCGATCCTCCCGGTACTGATTCCCGTCGCACTGGCGACCGTGGCCCTTTGGCCTATTGCGAGCGCAGAGGCGAGCGTCGTGCCCTTGACGATGTCGACCGTCCGCCTGCCGGCGTGGTTCGCAGCGGGTCCACCCGTGGACAGCGGAACGGCACTTCTCGTGTTTCCCTTTCCTTCGGGGGTGGAGACCGCGATGACTTGGCAAGCGGTGAGCGGTTTCCGCTTCGCCCAGGTTGGCGGCGGCGGCCCCCAATCGCAGCCATGGCGCCTTGACAGCGGTCGAGCCGGTTATGTGCTGCTCCAGACGCTGACTTTCGGTTTTGGGCCGTCACCTTCGCCGTCCCTTCGGAACCTCGATTCGGTACGCGAAGCCCTGGCGGACTGGCACGTCGAGGTCGTCGTCGTGCCAACGGACCTCTCCGGGTCTGCCGACCAGATCGGACGCAGCCAGTCTTACGCGACGGCGTTTCTCACCGCCGCGCTCGGAGAAGAGCCGCAACTGAGCCATCGGGCGTGGGTATGGAAGAACTTGAAAGCGCTGCCCCCACCACTTGTGGTGTCGCGCGCCACGCTCACGTATTGTGCGATCACTCCCTCCATACAAGCCGGGCTTCGCCTGTCCGTGCCTCAGTGTGTAGTTCGCGAGGGTCGACGAGTCTGAAATCGCGTTCGGATGTCGCGTCTCATGTCGCGTCTCATGTCGCGTCTGATGTCGCGTCTTACGTAGCGTCTGACGGCGCCTCTGATATCGCGGTGGTCCGATCAGGCTGGTCCGGTCAGGGATGGTCGTCGGGACAGGCACCTGGCGTATTGCGATAGCTCTGATCCTGCGTCCACGTACCTGATGACCACCCGGGTCGCGGGGCGGGTAGATGGTAAACCTCGGTCAGGTCCGTCAGCAGAGCCTGGGCGTAGCGGGCGGCGCCGGCCGGGCAGAAGTGGACTGTGTCGATCATCCTCACCCTCACCCACTCCGAGCGCGGGGCTTTCGGCCTCGTCGCAGGCGGTAGCCAAGCCGTGAACTTTCCCTTGGGCGCGATCGCGCGTGAGAGAGGCAGGTACATCACTTGGCCCGGGTAGGTCTTGGGCATCTCCGCGGCGATCCGCTCCCACGCGGCGTCGCCCTCTTCGCGCTGGCGTTGGACCGTGTAGTCGCTGTCCGGACCCCCGCCCATCGGCGGGTACTGGAGAAGCATCACGCCCGCGACGCCACTTCCGGGCGTGGTGAGCGTTTGTAGCGCTTGCTCTAGGAGGGTCTTGTAAGCCTCAGGGTGCTCCTGAGCTTCGGTGTCGTCCCAACCCCACATGGCGATCACGAGGTCCGGCCGATCCTGCTCGACTAGCGCGGGAAGGCCTTGGCGCCACCCGGTGTCGTTTATGAGTCCCCAACCCGGAAACGCATCGTCGAAGACATGAACATCACCGGTCGAGTCGAGAGCCGCCGTTATCGCCGGTTCGGCGGTCTCCATGACCGAATCGCCCAACAGAAGGATCCTCAACGGGTCACCGGGGCTTACGTGCCTTGCAGTCGGGAGCTTTATCGGTCTCTCCTTGCCGAACCCGCCGGAACCCGGCACGGATCTGAGGGAGGTTGGTTGGACGGCCGCGGCCGCAGGTGTGGCACCTGTTGGGATCGACAGAGCAGGGATCGTGGCGACCACGACCACGGCCGCCGCGGTGGCGATTCCCACCGGAACGAGGGCGCGACGGACGGGTGTGGTGAACCGCATTCGCCGGATCGGGCGTTCCACTAGATAGAAGCTCGCGGCCGCCGCTGCGACCATCACCACGATCCGCACGACATCGAGGACCCAGCCGGTCAGACCGGTTCGGGCCGGGTTTAGATAGACGATCACCGGCCAGTGCCAGAGGTAGATGCCGTACGAGATCATTCCGATCCATCGCAACGGCCGTAGGGCCAGCACGCGCCCGAGTGGTCCGGAACGGAATTGACGTACGTCTGCGATCACGATCGCGGCCAAGATCGCGCAAACTGCGAATCCCCCGCGGAACATCCACGGTTTCGGTACACCGTTCGCCGAGCCTGCGGTCGCCCAGAAGATCGCCAGGACCACGGCGCACGCGCCTGCGGACAAGTGCAGCGCCCGCCGCGCGACGGGCCCGGGTTGGCTCCTACCAGCGGCGACGGCGGCGACCACGGCGCCGGCGAGCATGTCGAATATGCGCGTGTCCGTACCGAGATAAGCACGGTTCGGATTTCCGTTTTGGTAGAGCGCAGCCATCGCCACGACGGACGCCAGTCCCCCAACGACCGCCAGAGCGCTCAGCCATTTGCGCCAGTGCACGCGCAAGCGGGGCAAGATGAGGAGGAGCAGAGGGGGCCAGACGAGGTAGAACTGCTCCTCGATCGCCAAAGACCACGTGTGCTGCAGTGGTGAGGGCGCCGAGAACTGTGCCCAATAGGACTGGTGCTCGAATATGAAGTGCCAGTTGGCCACGTAGAAGAGCGCTGCGAGCGCGTCGTCACGTAGTCCGTGGAAGTCGATTCCCGCCGTGGCACCGGGGCCTCCGAAACGGCCGTCGAGTACGACGAAGAGCCCCAGACACACGAGCAACAGCACGAGACCTGGCAAGAGGCGTCTCGCTCTCCGGCCCCAAAACGCTCCGAGACGGATGGTTCCCGAGGAGATCCACTCCTCGAGTAGCAGCGTGGTGATGAGGAAGCCGGAGAGGACGAAGAACAGGTCGACCCCGAGGAAGCCGCCCGACGCAAATCCCCATCCCAAGTGATATGCGACTACCCCGCCGACCGCGAACGCTCGCAGACCGTCGAGCGAAGGCAGGTGACGGCCGGTGACCGCGGTCGTCGGTGTGCTCTGCGCCGGACGGGTCGGGAGCGGGCCTGTCACGCGGTCACCCTGGATCGTCACGGCGAAGCAAGGGTACACGGGGACAATGCCGCTCTTTGTGTGAGGATGGCGCTAGCCTCGTCCGGCGTACCGGGTAGATCCCCGCGTACTGGGTGCGGAACAGGAATGACCCACGTCGAAGGGGACGAGCTCAAAACAGGGACGTACGCGCGTCCCCGGGCTGTCGTAGTTGGCGGCCAGGCTTCTTCACGCACCGGGACGAATTCTGCACCGGGAAAGGTGATTCGCGTCCTCCGCGAAGCTGAAGAGACCGAGGAAGCCCGCGTCGCCTTGCGAACCCCGCATGCGGTCGGGGCTCCTTCCGATGCTTTGGGACGCGTCGGATCCACCGCGCAGGGGGCGACGCTCGCAGTCCCGAGCGAGTCCGCCGCCGCCGGCCTCAAGGCCATAGCGCAGGAGGTTGGCCTCGAAAGGGCACAGTTCGTGGCGTGGCGCGACCTGGACGACCCCGAAGCCGGTGGCTCCGAGTTGCACGCCCACCGCATCGCGACCCAGTGGGCAGCGGCTGGGATAGACGTGACGGTCCGGACCTCGAGCGTGGTCGGCCAGGCGGAGTTGTTGGAGCGCGACGGCTACACCGCGGTTCGCCGGGGAGGCCGTTACCGCGTCTTCCCGATGGTGGCGCGCGAGGGCTTCACGATGTCGGCGCGCCGGGGTGAGGGGCTGGTCGAGATCTGGAACGGCATGCCGTTCTTCTCCCCGCTCTGGTACAGGGGTCCTCGTTTAGTGTTCCTGCATCACGTCCACGCTGAGATGTGGGGAATGGTGCTGCCGGCGTGGATGGCGCGCTTGGGTGAATCGATCGAGCGCTCGGTCGCGCCGCTCCTGTACCGGAAGAGCACGATCGTGACCTTGTCCGAGTCTTCGCGCACCGAGATCGTCTCCCTTCTCGGTCTCGACGCCGAAAGGATCAAAGTCGTGCCTCCCGGTGTGGAGGAGCGCTTCGCGCAGTTCCCGCCGGCCGAGGACGCCAAGTCCGAAGCGCCGCTCGTAGTGGCAGTAGGACGGCTCGTTCCCGTAAAACGCTTCGACTTCCTCATCGAAGCCTTGGCTCAGGCAAGAAAGTGGATCCCGTCGCTCGAGGCCGTGATCATCGGCGAGGGCTTCGAACGCCCTCGTCTCGAGGAGCTCAGAAGACGCCTGGGGGCTGAGTCCTGGATCCAGATGCCTGGGAGGCTCAGTGACTCCGAGGTGATCTCCTGGTACCACCGGGCGTGGGTCGTCGCCGCCACCTCCCTTCGCGAAGGCTGGGGAATGACACTCAGCGAAGCGGCCGCCTGCGGTACACCGGCCGTGGCCACGCGGATCGCAGGGCACGCCGACGCGGTGGTCGACGGTGTGACTGGGCTCCTGGTCGACCACCCGGGCGAGTTCTCGGCGGCGCTGCAAACGCTTCTCACCAATTCCCTCATGCGCGAGCGTATGGCCGTTTCAGCGGCCGACCGAGCGAGCTCGCTCACGTGGGAAGCGACGGCACGCTCTACGTTGCAGGCCTTGGCGGAGGAGATGAGCAGCTCGGCGTCGACGCGTCGATAAGCGTCTGTAGTGCGAACACGGGCATCAGGGGGGTGTCGGAGAGCGTGAAGCCGGTTTCGTTTCCTCGAAACCTACCTGCGCTCGACGGCGTGCGGGCGCTCGCCGTCCTGGCAGTTCTGGCGTATCACGGCGGGCTCGGTGTCGCGCCGGGTGGATTTCTGGGCGTGGACGCGTTTTTCGCGCTGTCGGGCTTTTTGATCACGAGCCTTCTCCTCGACGAGTGGTCGCGGCGTTCGAAGATTCAGCTGGCCGCGTTCTGGGGCCGAAGAGCACGTCGCCTTCTTCCCGCTCTGTTGCTGCTCCTCTTGGTTCTCGGCGCAGCTCGCAGTCTGCTTCCGGGTTCGTACTCCGATTTGCGAGCCGACGCGCTCTCGACGCTGTTCTACGTGGGGAACTGGCATTTGATCGCATCGGGATCCAACTACTTCGCACAGTCCTGGGCCACATCACCACTGACCCACACCTGGTCACTCGCGATCGAAGAGCAGTTCTATCTCGTCTGGCCGCTCGTGCTCGTCGTCGTCTTGAAGCGCCGCGGCACGAGGACGCTCCTGGCCGTCTGCCTCGCCGGTGCTCTCGCATCTGCGCTCGAGATGATGCTGCTCTACCGCTCGGGCGCCGGAAGCTCGCGCCTCTACTACGGAACCGACACCCATGCACAGTCGTTGCTCGTGGGTGCGGCGCTGGCTGTCGTGCTCTGCGACTGGGCCCAACGGCGCGGATCGTGGGAGATGAGCTCGGGCGCGGCGCGGCGAGCTCTGACCGTCCTCGGTGTCGCCGGCGCCGTTGTGACGTTGCTCCTGTGGCACCAAGCATCGGGATCGGGGCCCTTCGTCTTCGAAGGTGGATTCCTCTTGGCGGCCATCGCGACGGCATTCGTGCTGATCCCTGCCGTCACCATCGCGGCCTCACCGCTCACGAGAGCGCTTTCGGTGCGCCCCCTTCGGGCTCTGGGTCGGATCTCGTACGGGGTTTATCTGTGGCACCTCCCGCTGTTTCTCGTCATAACGGGATCTCGCACGGGTCTCACCGGATATCCGCTTTTCGCGATCCGCCTTGCGTGCACGCTTCTGTTCGCGATCGCCTCGTTCCGGCTGATCGAGAAGCCCATCCGCCACGGGGAGTTGCTGCGATCCTGGCGAGGATGGATCGCAGCCCCCGCTTCCGTCGCGGTGGTGGGCGCGGTGGTCATGCTCGCAAATTTCGGGCCCGCGGCGACTGTTCCCGCTTCGGCGTCGATGCCGGCATCCTCGTCGATCACGACAGGCTCGTCCGGGCAGTCGACCACTACGAGCCTCTCCGAGGAGCCGACACCGACGAGAGCGTCCTCTTCGGAGTCGGCTGCCACAGCAGGCGTTGACGCTTCGGTGCGACCGGGGCACCTCACGCGTGTGCTGGTGGTCGGCGATTCCCTGGCGGGAACGCTCGCGGCGGGCTTGGGAATCGTCGCGCCGCGTTACGGGGTCGAGTTGGTCAACGAAGGATCGCCAGGCTGTTCGGTGTCGATGGACGTGGAGTTCGAGTTCAGCGGGTTCGACGCGCCGCCGGGCCCGCCCTGCCAAGTCGGCAAGCCGGACGCGCTGTTGCAGACGTGGGCGCGTTGGGTCGACGAGTTCAATCCTGACGTCGTCGTGTACCTGGCGCGCGGCGAGACATTCGATCAACAGATGGACGGCCAGTGGACGGATGTAGGGGATCCAGCGTTCGCGTCGTGGGTCGACGAGCGGCTGCGAGAAGCGGTGACGGTTCTCTCGTCGCGTGGCGCACACGTTCTTTTGTTGACGAGCCCTTACTACGACACGGGGGAGCAACCGTCGGGAGCACCTTTCCCCGAGGACGACCCTTCGCGCGCAGATCGAGTGAACGCGTTGATCCGATCGGTCGCTCGAGACAGCCGGGGGGTCGCGTCGGTCTTCGACTTGGGTGGGATGGTATCGCCGGGGGGTTCCTTCCAGAGTGTTGTGGACGGAGTCAAGGTGCGGTGTGCGGACGGAGCGCACTTCACCGAAGCTGCAGGAGAGTGGCTGGCTCCGAAACTCTTCCCTCAAATTCTGGAGCTCGGAGCGGTACACCAACGTTTGTCGCAGACAGGGCCTCCACCGCTTCCACCGCAAGCACCGGTCGTCCCGACCTGGATGGCCAAGCTCTCTTGCGGTGTCTCTTAGCGATGTCCCTAGCGGTGTCTCTCAGCGCTGCCTCATAGACGAGCTAACGGCCTTGGCGCGCCTGACGCGCTTGGAGACCCAGACTGGCGACCACCGGCAGAATGCGGGGCTGTAGCCAGATTCCACCGTCGAGGGAGATGTGGATCCCGTCCGTCCATCTCATATCGATGCCGTCGATCGTAGGTTCGTAGCTCCCATCGGGATCGAGGAGCTTGTTCAAGTCCACGAGCGTGGCGGCGTGTGGGTACCTGCTCACGACCGCCCGCACGTCGTTGTTATAGAAGTCCGCGCGACGCGGGTCGTTCTCTGAAAAAGGCGTGCCGTCCGCAGCTTCTTGAGATGGGTCCACGTACGGCATCGTGAAGAGAACGACTTTTACTCCTCGCGACGAGAGGCTTCGCACGGCTTGGCCCAACTCGGCTTCGATGTGGTCGTCCCAGAGCGGCTGTCCTACGTGCCTCCACGCGCCTCGATAGAAGTGGTCTGCAACTTCCCAGCGACCGAGCACTATGCCGACCACGTCCGCGTGGCGGGCGGTCGCCAATTTCGGCCAAGCGGACTGCCAGTCGGGACAGCCGCGCTTGTAAGGGCCGGCGACGCCGTCGACGAACGGCAGGACATTCGGATCGAGATCGCATCCGACCGAAGCCTGATCGTCGACGTCGACTCCGAAATGGGCGGCTGAGTGGTAGGAGAGTCCCATCCCCAAGGTCAAACCGATCGAGTCACCGACCACCATGAAACGTATCGGTCGCGCGCCGAAGGCTCCCGCGGCCTGGAGCTCGGAACGCAGTGGGCCAGAAAGCGCCGATCGAGCGACGGTGCCCACGCTAGGTGCAGCGGTCGCAACCGTGCTCACGAGCAACGTCGGGACGAGCACGATCGACGCGCCGGCGATCGCCCAGCCGGCGCGCCAACGCGGAAGGAAGCGGTGCGTCCGAATCGGCTCCTCCAAGAAGATGAACGACGCCGTCGCGACGACGAGAGTCGTGGCCAGCCTGACCGCAAGGAGCTCGGCACCGCGAAGGCCGGTGTGCGCGCCGTTGATCGCGAGGAACAGCGGCCAGTGGTACAGGTACACGCCGTAGGAGATCCGCCCGAGGAAGACCACCGGGCTAAGCGAAAGAGCTCTTCCGAGAAGCGAACGGGGAACGATCACGACCGAAGCGATCAGCCCTGCCGCAGCCAAAGCTACGAGTAGGAATCCCCCCTCGAAAAGGAATGCCGGTCCTCCTCCGAACACGTGGAAGCACCAGAGAAGGACGACTGTACAAAACAGCCCGATGCCTACGACGAACCGAGTTCGTGAAAGTTTGTGGCGACTCGCGTTCACTTTTTCGATCGCAGTGCCGGCGGCGGTCCTGAGCGGCGCAATTCCCGTGGCCCCGAGGAAGGATCCCACGAGAAGGGCTTGTGCGCGAGTGTCCGTGCCGTAGTAGAGCCGGTCGACCGAGTAACCGGCGCTGTAGAGCGACGCCATGAGAGCTGCGGACGCAAGCGCGCCCACGCCCGCGACGACCGCCATTCCCCTCCGTCCCGAACGCTTCAGCACGAACAGCGCCACGAGCGGCCAGATCAGGTAGTACTGCTCCTCTACTGCAAGTGACCAAGTGTGAAGCAGAGGAGATTGTTGACCGGCGGCGAAATACCCCTGCGACGACAAGATGAAATGCCAGTTCGCCACGTAGAGAAGCGTGGAGATGGCGTCGGCTCTCAAGCTTTGAAGATTTGTCGTGGACGCAAAGACCCGTGCGTACACCGCAATGCCCAACAACGTCACGACGAGAGCGGGGAGGAGCCGACGAGCACGTTGGGCCCAGAAAGCGCCGAGGCGGATTCCTCCTGTGCGCTCGAATTGCGAACACAGGAGCGACGTGATGAGGAAACCCGACAGCACGAAGAAGACGTCGACCCCGAGAAAGCCACCACCCGCCCACGACACCCCGCCGTGGACGAGCAGAACAGCCGTGACCGCTACCGCTCTCACCCCGTCGAGCGGCGCGACACGCCGCCCGCCGCCGCGTCTTCTCGGTCTCTCGCGGGCGTCGGGTTCCGACGACGCAGGAGACGCCGGTGTGCTGGTGCGGTCGGTGACGGTCATGGGGTTCCTGCGTACGGTACGGGGTCCTCGGACCCGACGCGTGGCAGGTCCTCGCTCGGGCTGTGCGCGCCTGTGTGCTTTGCGCCCGTGTCCTTTGCGAATGCGTCGTCCTCTTTGTCGGTGTCCTTCGCGTTCAAGTCTTCGCCTGCGGGACCGAGAAACGCCGCCAATCTCACGAGCCCGCAGATCGCGACGATCCACCAAGCTTGAAGAGCCGGGTACATCGTCGTCCGGTGGATCGACGAGACCAGCCAGAATTCGATGTTGCCGGGGCCTGTCACGTATGCGATCCCGAGCATCGTCACCGCCGCCGCGAGCACGGCCCACGTCCAACCGTCGCTGCCGAGCCCCGCGCGCCGGCGGTCGATCCGCAGCGCCAGAAAGGCGACGAGACTCACGACCGCAGCCAACTCGAGCACGTGCAGGTACGGCGCAGCCGCGTCGAAAGTCGATCTCGTCCGCTGAGTGAGCGATCCCAGGGCGACACCGCTCGTGTTCACGTCCGCGCTCGCGTGGAGTAGACGCATGACGAGCGACCAGACGCTCACGGACGCGAGTCCCAAAAGTCCCAGAGCGACGCCACCACGCAAGTGTTCGCGGTCGCTCCAGAGCACCCGGACGGTGACGAGGACGACAACGACGGCAGCGACCGCGGTGCCCTCCACCTTGGTGAAGGCGGCTACGCCCGCGAGAAGCCCGGCGATCGCCACGTTGGAAGACGCTCGGGGCAGTACGAGCCCGTAGCCAACGGCGCCGACCGCTGCGAGCGACCACAGCGGATCCGCGTAACCGTTCGTGAAGAAAGGAGAGGTGACGCCCGCCGCGATCAAGATGAGCGAGATCCCGACCGCTACGGAACTCCAAAAAACCAGAGCAGGCGCTCGCGTGTCGTGCGCCAACCGCCTGCCGGCTTCGACGACGAACCATCCTGTCGCTGCAAGCGCGCACACGTTCAAGAGCGCGATGACTACGACGCCGAGACGGTCCGAATGCGTGCCGGTGAGACGCCACGCCAATGCGACGACCATGCTGACGAGAGGGGGATACGAGGCGTGGGTCGGGCCCAGGCCGGGGTTTCGAATATCCGCCAACGCCTGATGTCGTGACTGGAGGAACCATCCCGCCCGTAAGAACCAGATCATTCGGGTGTCGAACCCGATCGACGGATTCGACAGGCTGCGTAGCGCGGAGGCTGCCGTGGCGCCGATCGCGAACGCCGCGATGGCCACCTGCAGCGGCCTTCGATTCGGTACCCGTCGAGCGGGGCGCAGCTCTGGTTTCTTCGCCCACACGGCGAGCGTCCCGATGGCGCATAACAGGGTGAGAGCTACGAACCAACCGATAGGCGATCCACCCACCACAAGAAAGGGGATCGCCGAGATCGCCGCGAGGAGCGCGCCACCGAGCGGTGCCAAGGGAACAGAAGGCCAACGAAAGCCGACGAGTGCCAACACCGGAAGGGTCCCGGCGGCACTCAGCACCACGACCGTGAGAACCGTGCCGGCTCCGGTGCTCATAGCGGCGGGAGCGGAGGGAACCCATGGCCGGGAAGCGACGAGCCGTGTCCGGCCACTACGGTCCCACGCCCCGGACCCGTGATCGTCGTCGCCACGACCAAGGTTCCCGAACAGGTGCCCTTCCCGGACGTGTCCTCGAGGCTCAAGCTCAGTCGGGCCTCGGAAGGACGCGGCGCGAACGCAAGCCAGCTTCCCGAAGAGCGCAGCAGGGTGACGAAATTCTCGAAGTTCGTCGTCGGCAGTGTGACGAGCTCCCCTGGCCGTACGACGCTGTGTACCTGCCGGTCGACACACGTGTAATAAGCGGTGTCGTGTCTGCTCGCGGTGCTCGCGGATGCGTCGTCGTAGCGCGCAGCGGTGCGCGCACCGTGAAACGCGCCGGAGACCAGAGCCACTCCACAGACGGCGAGGACCGCGAGGCCGACGAGGCGTGGGGCAAGGCCGTTACCGACGCCGCTTTTACGCGGCGGCGGGGCCGATGTCACAGGTCCCGATGATACCGGTGCGCGACTTGCGTCTTCGGATCCGAACGAGCCGGATCTGCGGCGCTCAACGGGCACGCATGGAACGTTCGGTGACTGCGTCGACGCCCAGGAACACGACCGCTATCCAGGTGAGCGTTCCTGCTGCTTCGTACGTGGAGGGCCAGTTCGAGCTCATTGCCACCGGGTGCATCGCCTGGCCTCCGACGACGCTCACCACAGCAGCGACGAGAAAACCCAAGGCGATGAGTGCGGAGGCAGCTCGAAGCACAGGCACTGCGAGCACCAACGCCGTGACGCCAGCAGCGGCGGCCCCGACGAGAGGCGCGGAGATAGCCGCTGCGACACCTCCTGTCACCACCGAGATGATCGGGATCAACCACCAGCGCGGCCGGCGCACGCGCCGAATTCCGGGCAAGGTCAGTCTCGGCGTTGCAGGTCCCCTGTCGGAGGAAGCTCTCGGCGACGGCGTCGAAGCGTGGCGGGGAGCGGCCCGACGCCGTCTGCGAAAGCCGAGGAGCACGAGAACGATGCATACGGCGACCGTGATGGCGGAGATCAAGAGCGCCGCCCATACAGCTCTCTGCGGTGCCCACGTCAGTGTGATTTCGAAGGTCCCGGTCCCCCCTGTTCCGGTTGCTCCGAGCGCCGCGAGTTGCGAGGAATCGAGGTGCCAACCGTTCGCGAACGCGTCTACCAGCTCCGGCGACCCGAGGGTGACGGAATGACTGCCCGAACGGGCTCCAGCCGCGGGAGACGCGACCGCCTTCCAACCTGCGTTCAGACTCTGGCCGAACACGAGCTCGAAAGGCCCGCTCGCGCCGCTCACGCGCAATTGTTGGCCGGTCGAATTCTGTGAGATCACGGACACCGTCGGGACGGGCCCGGGCGTCGGCGCGGAGACGGTCGTCGTCGGTTGCGAAACGACCGGAACATTGGTCTGTGCACCGAATAGCGGTGACGCGGCCCTGCCTCCCGGCGCGGAGTCGAACACGAGCTGATCGAGGTTCCAGCCAGTAGTGGTCGTGTGACCGATGGCCGTTTGAAGCAGGTGGGTTCCGGCCCCGAGTGTTATCCCGTTTGCATCGGGGCCGCAGGGTTCGACGGGCATCTCGCCGTTTTCGAGAGCGGTGGCAGTGCTCCCGACCACTCGGACGTCGATCGGCTTGCCGTCGATGCTGAGCAGGTTCGCCTGGCATGTTCCGGGAAGTTGGCTAGGTACCGGCGGGATCTGGACGCCGGGTATACCGAGCTCCGCGATCCCCACCGGGAGCGCCAGCGGGGTATAGGAGAAATAGTTCGGCGAGTACTCGAGCCGCGCCGAGGTGATCGTGAATCGGAACCGGTTTCCTGTGATCGCCGGGAATTGGACGGGTACCGACGCCGTTGCGCCGGCCGCGTGGCGGTCGGGAATCGCGGGGAGGTGCACGGTGCGTACCTCGCCGTTCCCGTTGTCGATCGTGATGCTCGTCGGCACGGAGTGGAGCCCGTCGGCGATGATCTGAAGGTTCAGATGGTCGAAGCTGATCGTTCGCGGCAGGTCGAACTGCATCCACGATCCGACCACGTGTTGTATGCCGAGGCCGGGCTCCCAAGCGGTCGCCGGGTTCCCGTCGATCGCAGCCGCCGCGCCTGCCTTCAGATCTCCCGGGAGCCTCCCCTCCGAATAAGCGACGATCCCGTCGGCGGAGAAGCCCGACCTGCCCACCAGCCGGTCTATCTCGTCGTCGGGGATGAGCGGGGAGATGCTGGCCGTTCCCGAAAGGCTGAACGTCCGGCTCGTCGGCAACGTGAACTGTCGGACGATGTTGGTCTCCGGGTCGTCGCGCGGAGGAAACGGTGAAACCCTCTCGCGGGTCATCGAAAGCACGAGCCGGTTCGAAAGCGACGCGGTACCGGCGGCCGAGAGCAGGTCGGAAGGCATGTCGATCACTTCCAAGACGTGGACGCCCGGGATCTCCACTTCGGCGAACCCAACTGCGGCCGCGCTTTTGGTGGACGCGTGGTTGTCGCTCGTCGACTCGATCGTAATTCGCAAGGTGCGAAATGTCCGCGTGCTGAAGGGAACGATCTGACCGGTCGGCGTTCTCGAAGACGGGCCGAGGTTCACGTAAAGAGGGTGGGACCCGTCGAAGCTGAGCTTCACCTTGGTTATCCAACGGCTGATGTCACCGGTCAGTGGTTGAACGAGTGTTATGTGATCCGTCGTCACGGGACGAGACGTCTTTATCTGCCACCACTGTCCCTTCGGGTCGGGTACGAAGGTCCCGGTTTCCCAGTTCGTATCGAGGTTGCCGTCGATTGCGCTGTACGCGCGGTCCTCGGGCGTGTAAGAAACCGAATTCCCGTACGACGACGCATCGACCGAAACAGCTCCCACGTAGCTCGCGATGGATTTCGCATCGATCCCGGCGTGTGGGAAGAGCTCGATCGGGCTGTCGCTCAAGTCCGTCGTCTGAGGATTCTGCGAGGGCGTCTCGGTGCTTCCGTAATTCGCTGCGAGTGTGTCCCAACGGAAGGCCTCTTTGCGGTTTGTGTCGGTGACGACGAGGGTTGCGCCTGACTGCATCAGTTGACGCAGTCGAGATTGATCGGTGTCGAGGGTGCCCG
>Ga0187783_10001586_pt1 | contig 16833 bp, 15 predicted proteins | sample 1015_SJ02_MP02_2_FD_132471 | JGI IMG/M metagenome (GOLD analysis project Ga0187783, IMG submission 132471) | Tropical peat soil microbial communities from peatlands in Department of Meta, Colombia - 1015_SJ02_MP02_20_MG | ecosystem: Environmental > Terrestrial > Soil > Wetlands > Peat | place... | reverse complement strand
CCGCGATAGTTGGGTCGGGAAGGTGCAATCGGCGTTGTGGCTTCTTCTCGGTGCGACGGGGATCGTCCTACTGATCGCTTGCGCGAACATTGCCAATCTGCTTCTCGCGCGCGCGGCGGGTAGTGGGAGACATTCGTGAGTACGGTCTCGATTCGCCCGTCACGCCGCAGGCGTACGAACTCTATTCGCACCAGTCGTTCACCGACGTGACTCTGATCATTCGCAGCGCCGTGAGCGAAGCGAGCCTGCTGCGCCGGGCCGAGCAGCAAATCTGGGCCGTGGACGGAGGCGTGCCAATTTCGACGCCGTTGCGCATGAGCGAAATCATTTCCCGGTCGCTCGCCCAGCGGAGATTCACCATGCTCCTGCTCGGAGGCTTCGGCGCTCTCGCCCTGCTTCTTGCCGCGATTGGGATCTATGGCCTGATGTCGTACACGATCGAGCGGCGCACCAGCGAAATTGGCATTCGCCTCGCGCTCGGGGCCACGCGGGCAGACATTCTCGGCCTCGTTTCGGGGGAGGGAATGTTGCGGGTCGGCCTCGGCCTGTTCGTTGGGCTTGCCGCTTCCGTTGGCGTGACTCGCCTCCTTTCGAGCCAGCTGTTTGCCGTTAGCGCTCTCGACCCTGTGATCTTTGCGGTCGTGTTCGCTTTGCTCGCGGGCGTCGCGCTTTTGGCCTGCTACATTCCCGCGCGACGGGCCATGCAGGTCGATCCGCTGATCTCCCTCCGCCATGAATAAGCTCTGAGCTAAGTGCAGCGGCTCGCATACGATTTTTCAGATCGTGTACAACGTACCCGCCGGTCCAATTGGCTGGTTGCCCGGGCAAGTTATGCGGAGGCTCGCAGCTTTCGGCAGCAGGGCTCGCTCAAGGACACCCGGAAGGATGCCATGCGGGAAGTCGTTTTGGACCGCTTACCATGAAGGGACAAGGCCAATCCCGACCGCCAAGAGAGCGGGAGTAGGACTAACGCTCAGCGCCGCCCCGAATGGTATGCGGCCAATCCTTCCAAGGCGCTCCCCTCCAGGCACACAACTTTCCAGTCGTCGGAAAACGTGGCGCCGAGCTTCTTGTAAAAGCGGATGGCCGGGTGGTTCGAGTTGAGCACATTGAACAGAACCCTGTCACAGCCACGCTTTGCCCCCTCTTCGGCTACGTGGGCGAAGAGCGCCTGGCCCGCTCCTCCTCCGCGAAACTGGGGGCGGATGAAAAGGTCCTCGAGATATAAGGCCCGTCCGTGGAAGGAGGAGTAGTAGTCGAAAAACAGGGCGTAACCGGCGGGATGCCCGGACGATTCGGCAATGAGGACCTGAAACTTTGGTTGCGGGCCGAAGCCGTCCCGGACGAGCTGCTCTTCGGTGATGGAGACGGGAAACCGGTAGAAGTCGGCAAATTCATAAATGAGAGTCTTCAGCAGGGCCGCATCTTCGGCCACGGCGGGACGAATTGAGAGCATGGCTCCTCCGATGGGAGATCGAGCTATCCGCCGGCGATCGCGCCGATGATCATGAAGGGCTCGGCGCCCGAAGCGACGGCGTCGGGAAGGGGCGAGTCGGGCGATTCAAGCGACCAGTCTTCCGCGCAAGCAAAGAAGCGGAGAAACGGCCGGCGTTCGCAAGTGACGTGATCGCGGATCGTTCCGCGCAAAACAGGATAGCGAGCCTCGAGCGCGTCGAGGATCGAGCGTGGAGTCACCTGGCCTTCGACATCGAGCTCGATTTCGCCGCCCGCCCGGGCCAGGGTGCGAAGATGCTGCGGGAGAACGACGCGAACGTGGCTCATCGACCTTCCTCTGCCTTCGAGCTCAAAAGATCAAACCACAGCCGGGATTCCCGCCTTTTCCGCTTCCCGGCGCAGAGCATCGACGTAAACCGATGGGGTGAGTCTCCCGTCGGTCCAGCACGACTCACCCGAGCGTTTGAACCTCGACGGAAAGGACGGCCGGCAGATCGTGGACGATGGCCTTCCAGGAATCTCCCGCGTCCGCCGAGACGAATACTTGCCCGCCAGTCGTGCCGAAATAGATGCCACAGGAGTCGAGCGAGTCGACGGCCATTGCGTCGCGCAGCACGTTGACGAAGCAATGGCTCTGCGGCAAGCCCTTGGTCAGCTCCTGCCATTCATTGCCGCCCGTGCGGCTGCGGTAGACACGGAGCTTGCCGTCCACGGGAAAATGCTCGGAATCGCTCTTGATGGGGACCACGTAGACGGTTTCCGGTTCGTGCGCATGCACGTCGATCACGAAGCCGAAATCGGTCGGCAAATTGCCGCTGACTTCGTGCCAACTGTCGCCGGCGTCGTCGCTGCGCATCACGTCCCAGTGCTTCTGCATGAACAGAGTATCCGGGCGCGACTTGTGCAGGGCGATACGATGGACGCAGTGACCGACCTCGGCCGTTTGGTCCGGTAGGTAGGATGAACCCAGCCCGCGGTTGATCGGCTTCCATGTCGTCCCGCCATCATCAGTGCGAAACGCTCCGGCGGCCGAAATGGCGATGAACATCCGATCGGGATTACCGGGATCAATGAGGATCGTGTGCAGACATAAGCCGCCCGCTCCGGGCTGCCATTTCGGTCCCGTGCCGTGTCCGCGCAATCCGGGGACTTCGTGCCAGGATTTGCCGGCGTCAGTTGAGCGGAACAAGGCGGCATCTTCGACTCCGGCATAGACCGTATCCGGATCGGACAGGGACGGTTCGAGATGCCAGACGCGCTTGAACTCCCACGGATGCTGCGTTCCGTCGTACCACTGGTGTGTGGTGAGCGGCTTGCCGGTAGCGGGGGAGGTATCGTAGACAAATTTGTTGCTGGCTTTTGACGACGGGCCGGCCGTCGGCGGCGTCTCCCCGTCGGGCGTCGCCCACGTCCTACCGCCGTCGTCTGAACGCTGGATAAGCTGGCCGAACCATCCGCTGGTCTGCGAGGCATAGAGCCGGTTTGGGTCGGCAGGCGAGCCCTTCATGTGGTAGATCTCCCAGCCGGCGAAAAAGGGGCCGCTCACCTCCCAGTTTTCGCGTTTACCGTCCGAGCTGAGAATGAAAGCACCTTTGTGGGTCCCCACCAGAACTCGTACTTTGCTCATGGGCCATTCTCCTTGAGAGAGGCGCGCTTCCTAACCCCATGGACAAAAAGACTTACGGCCAGATCCATTTGCCGTTCACTTGCAGCGGGCGCCCATCACGCGCCTGCCAGCGGCGGCGGACCTCGCCAAGGATCTGGTCGCGACGAGCGGCCATATTTTCAATGAGCGCGCAAGGCGCATCCGTGTTCTCGTGGCGCGCGCCCCAGACCAGCAGCTCGAGGAGCAGCGGGGCGAGATCGATTCCTTTTTCAGTCAGCCGGTAGCACACCCGCCTGCGATCGGCCTCCTCACGCTCAGCGCTGATGATGCCTGCCTGTCCGAGCCTGTGAAGGCGGTCGGCCAAGATGTTCGTGGCGATGGCTTCGCCCGATTGCTCGAAGGCCTTAAAGGTGTGCAAGCCGCGAATCATCAGATCGCGCACGATCAGCAACGACCATCGGTCGCCAAACACGTCGAGGGCGACGCTGACCGGACAGCCCGAACGCGGCTTCGCTCTCCGCTTGCCTGGCACGGCTGGAGGCTACCACTATTCGCTTGCATTATGCAAGTAATGTAAGACAGCAGCTCTTTTAGCGCGAGGCTGTCTCGAGGCCGAAGGCTCGGGAGTGGAATTCGAGCGAGGCGGGGAGATGCTGCGCGAAGTAGGCCCAATCGTGCACACCCGGATACAAATGGAATTCGTGCGGAATACCGCGCGAGGTGAGCAGCTTATCGAAGGCCGCCGCCCCGCGGTTGAAGCCGTAGCTATCGTCCAGACCGCAATCGAAATAGATTTCTAAACCGATCGGCCGTCTGCGTTCGCGCACAATCGTAAACGGGCTTTCCTCAGTCCAATAGGCAGGATCGAAGGGTGTGCCGAAGGCGGAGCCGAGGAAGCGAGAGATGACCGTGGCCTGCTGCGGGGAGATGCCGTCGCTGGGGCCGCCGTCGACCAGCGCCGGGCTGTGCGCGCTGACGGCCCCGAACAGGTTAGGGTAGAGAAGGGCGAACCGCAGGGCGCCGTAGCCGCCCATGGAAATCCCGGAGATGGCTCGATAGCGCCGCTCCGCGCGAACGCGGTAATGGCTCTCGATGTAAGGAATGAACTCGCGCATGAAGAAGTCCTGATAGGGCACCCGGCCATCGGGCGAGTTGACGTAGAAGGTGCGGTCTGCCTCAGGGGTCGCGATCAGGAATTCCCCGATCTTGTTGCGTTGCCAAAGATCCGCGATAAGGTCGAGGCCGCCGGAATCGAGCAGCGTCTCTGAACTTGCGCCTAGCCCGTGAAGGGAATACAGGATCGGGTAGCGCGCGTTCTTCTCCGCATCATAACTCGGAGGCAAAATCACGCAGAAGGGCACCGCCCGACCGAGAATCTTGCTGGGCGCGGAGCGACACTCGGCGCGCCCTTGTGCACAAGCAGCGGGAGCCAGGCAAATAAGCGCGAACGCCAGGTAGGCCAAAAAGCGCAGGACTGGCCCTGGGTCGCTCAGAGAATCCGTCCGGCCAAAACTACTCATACCGGAGGGCCTCCACTGGGTTGAGCCGGGCCGCGCGCGTGGCCGGATACAGCCCTGCGGCAAGGCTGACCACAATGGAGAACAAGATCGCCATGGTGATCATCCACCAGGGCACGGCGGAGATCTGGATCGAAGGCAGATCCTGGCGATGCAAGTACACGTTGGTTCCGAATGTGAGGGCTTGCCCGATCAGCCAGCCGAGGACGACGCCGATGATTCCTCCGACGCAGCCCATGGCGCCGGCCTCGGCGAAGAAGAGTTTGCGAACGTCGCGATCGGAGGCGCCGAGGGCTTTCAGAACTCCGATCTCGCGGCGCCGCTCGAGGATGGCCATGACGAGCGTGTTGATGATCCCGAGCGAGGCCACGACCAAGGCCAAACTGCCGAAAATGAGGAGGAAAAGATCGAATACGGTAAAGGCGAGACGGATGTTTTTCGTAGCATCAAGCAGCGAGAAGGTCGAGAAACCCATGTTCTTGATGGCGTTTTCCGCCTCCGCCACATCGGAAGCGGTCTTGACGAGCACGGTGAGGCTCGGGAACGTGCGGGAGGTCGACCCGCCGCGCAGAATCTCGCGCAAGTCATTCGATTGTGCGGCGCTCAGTTTTTCGGCCAGTGCCTCAGGAATCAGCACGCGGCCCCGACCGATTCCGCCAAATCCGACCGCGGGCTCCGTTTCGACAATCCCCACGACGCGGAGTTGGGTCTGCCGCGGGATCACCGAGAAGCCCGGGGAAAGGCCCGAGTTCGGATCCGATTTCGCGGACCGCGTGGGATTGGGGGATCCGTCGATCAGCACTTCGCGCTCCGCATAGCGAAGATTGATGTTCTTGCCGATAAGGGACTGCGGCTGAGCCGCCAGCTGCTTCGCGAATTCGATTTGAAGAATGGCTTCGTTGGCTCGCGGGTCGGAAAAGAATGCCCCCTGCATGCCGTCGAAGGCGCCGTCCGTGCGGTCGGACTCAGGAATTCCGGCAACCATGCTCATGTACGGGTTACCCGCGTAAAGAATCTCCGTGGTGAAGCGGATTTCGGGGTAGGCCTCAACAACATGCGGCAGCTTCAGGATCTCAGAACGCGCCGTTTCATCGAGGGCCCGCTGGCGGTCGCCGGATCCGGGCGCCTGGCGCTCGTCACGGCCAAAACGTCCGTTCATGCGCGGAGCGACGAAAACAGCATTGAACAGGCCGGAGCTGGCCAGGCGCTTATCGGCGAACTGCTGCAAGCCGACGCCGAGAGAGCACAGGGAAACGAGCGAGGCCACGCCCACGGCAATGCCGATGGTGGTCAACGAATTTCGAAGCAGCGCTTCGCGCAGATTGCGCGCTGCCAGCTCGGTGAGATCGCGAACTTTCATGGCGAAGCTCCCGCGTCTTCCCCTACCAGCCTTCCGTCTTTCATTTGCAGCATGCGGTGCGCAAATTCCGCGGCTCGCGCACGCTCGTGCGTGACCATCACGATGGTTACGCCCACCGACTCGTTGATCTCGCGCAGCAGGCGCATGATCTCGTCGCCAGTGACGCTGTCGAGATTGCCGGTCGGTTCGTCGGCCAGCAGAATCCTCGGGCGGTTCACGAGCGCTCGCGCCAGGGCCGCGCGCTGCTGTTCGCCCCCCGACATTTCCGTCGGGCGGTGGGTCAGTCGCGCCGTGAGGCGGACCCGTTCGATGGCTTCGCGAACCCTGCCGGCACGTTCTCGCCGGTCCGCGCCGGCCAGACGCAGGGGAAGCTCCACGTTTTCCTCTAGCGTCATGCGCGGAAGCAAATTGAACGCCTGAAACACCATGCCCACGGTGTGGCTGCGATGCTCGGCAAGTTCGTCAGAGGTCATCTCCGCCAAGTTGCGGTCGTGCGCCAGAATCGCTCCGGAGGTGGGCCGATCAAGCCCAGCGAGCAGGTTCAGCAGAGTTGATTTGCCTGAGCCCGAGCTGCCCAGCAGGGCTACAAATTCGCCTCCTCCCACGGACAGCGAGACATCGTCTACGGCTCGCACCACCGACTCGCCCATCTCATAATGGCGCGAGACGTGCTCAGCGCAAATGGCGAAATGGTTCTTTGTGCTCATCAGGATTCATGCGTGCTCGAGAAACAAGCGCGCACAGCACATCTTCCATGGTACTACGCATGACGGTCCCGCCATATGACCCAGCCTCCGCACGGAGAAGACCGCAGGTCCCTTCGTCGAAGGCGTGCACGCGGACCACAAGTACTTCGATGCGGATAGTGGTCTGAGGAATCGCAGCAAGTGAGGGAAGGGCTGTGACTCGTGGGGGAGTCAGAAACCCAAACCGGGAGCCCGAGCCGTAGCCTGCCCTTTGCGGGCGCTCGGAGAGGCGCCCTTCACCTAGCGATAACTTGCGGCTTGCAGTTCGAACATCTCTCGATACCGCCCGCTGCACGCCACCAGCTGATCGTGGTGTCCCTGTTCGGCGATCTTGCCGTTCTCGAGCACGAGGATGCGATCGGCCATGCGCACGGTCGAGAAGCGATGCGAAATGAGGAGCGCCATTTTGCCTCGGGTCAGCTCGGCGAACCGCTCGAAGACTTCGTGCTCGGAGCGCGCGTCGAGCGCAGCGGTGGGTTCGTCCAAGATCAGCACCTGCGCATCGCGCAGGTAAGCTCGAGCCAGGGCCAGCCTCTGCCATTCGCCGCCCGACAGGTCCACACCGCCGTCGAACCGGCAGCCCAAGACTTGGTCGTATCCCCTGGGCAGCTGGCGGATGACGTTCTCCGCCAAGCTCTTGTTGGCCGCCGCACGGATGCGGAAGGGATTGGCTACCTCTTCGATCTGTCCGACGCCGATGTTCTCGGACGCGGTCATCTCATAACGCGTGAAGTCCTGGAAGATGACGCCGATCTGTTTCCACAGGCTTTCGAGGTCATATTCTCGGAGATCAACGCCATCGAGCAGGATCTGCCCGGCAGTCGGGTCGTAGAGGCGGGTGAGCAGCTTGACGATAGTCGTCTTGCCCTGCCCGTTTTCGCCAACCAGGGCGATCCGTGACTTCGGCTCCAAGCGGAAGCTGATGTTGTTGAGCACCACACGGGATTTGCCGGGATAGGCGAACGACACATTACGAAACTCGAATCCCTGCTCGATCCTTCGCGGCGCGGGGACCGCATTCGGTTTCGAGTGAACCTTCGGCTTCACGGAGAAGAACTCGAGCAGGTCAGCCAGGAACAGCGATTGATTGGCAATGCTCGAGAAGCTCGAGAACACGGCTTGAATATTCGTGCTGGCGCCGGCAATCGCCCCTGCCAGCAAGGTGAGCTCGCCGATCGTGAATCGTCCGGCTACCGTTTCGTAGATGACCCACGCGTAGCTGCCGTAATAGCCCATGGTGCCCAATAACGTCAGGTTCGCGCCAATCATCAGTTTGCGACGCGCAAGCCCAACCGTTTCACCGTGCAGCCCCTCGGAGATGCCCTTGTATCGATCGGCAAGGAACGAGCTCAGGCCGAACAACTTCAGCTCCTTGGCGCTTTCCCTGCTGCCGCCCAGGAGGCGCAGATAATCGAGCTCTCGACGACGGGGGGTCTGCCGAAAACTCAGCCAATAGCTTAAGAAGGCGAAGTGAGTCTCAAAGAGGAATGCCGGCACAATGCAAACGACCAGCGCAAGCAGCAGGATCTTCGAATACAAGAAGATCGTCGCGCCAAATCCCAGGGCCGCGATGGCTTGCTGCATCAGACGTCCGGTTTCCTGAATCATGCCGATTCGGTCCGTGCTCTGTACGCGCGCCCGCTCCATTTTGTCGTAGACGGCCGAATCTTCATAGCTGCTCAGGTCGAGGTGCGATGCGTGTTTCATGACGCGCAGGCTGGTGTGGTGCATGAATCGGTCGGCCATCACGGCATCGCAGAAGTCGGTTAGCCGCATCAGAACGGTCAGCAGGCACGCCAGACCGAATTCGATGCCCACCAGCCACCAGAAGTGCGTCGGTAGGGGGTGCAACTTCAGTGCTTCAATTCCGTCGATGATCCACTTGGTTACGGCGACCATTGCCACCGGAATCAGAGCGGAGAAAATGCGCGTGGCCGCTCCGCCGGCCACAACGCCGGGGGCGGCTTCCCACACGATCTTCATGACCGGTGGCAGATTCTTGAGCGCTCGGATCCGTTCTCGCCACCTTTGGGGTGATCCGAGTGCTTTTTGCTGTGTTTCGGTTTCTTCCGCGAAAGTGTCAGTCTTCATAGTCTCGAGAGCTCTTTCCAAGGCCCACGCTTCCTACTCGTTCCGCACCTCAGCCGACAGCACGTCCTGTGCCAATCGAGTTTCCGGTTAAGCGCTTGAATTTACTCGATTTTCAGAGGCTGGGCCCGATACCCGCAAGAGATTTTTTCGGTCTCGTTGCAGGTTCTACACGAGGCTGCCCGCGACTATCGGGCCATACGGTTTGCGGGTCTCTTGGACACTCCCCCAGTTCGGGTCTCGACACGGCCGCCACGCGCCCAAACTCATGCCTGAGCGCCTAGATGGCCCACAATGCGTGGCGGTGCATCGAAGGTACTATTACGAGCGAAGCTAGCGCCTGAGGTTTGAAAGCTCCTGGCGGTAGACGCGCCTGCCGGCGCGGAGCGCTTGCTGGATCCTTTCCCTCGCGGTTTCTAGATTGCTTGTCATTTGGCCGCGCACCACATGCACGGTCTCACTCATCTGCTCTCGGATGCCACCTACGGCGTCGCTTACCGAATCCACGGCGTCGGCTACGGCTCCGCCGATTGAGTCCTTGATCTCCCGCGTCTTTGAGGCGATCTGTCGTCGCGTTGTCGCCCCGGGCTGGGAGGCAAAGCACAGCCCGAGCACCGCGCCTACCCCCACGCCTGCCATCAGTGCTGCGAATTCCTTGCGACCATTCTGTGCCATGGTAAAGCTCCTAACACAGCTCCGACATAGACGATTTTAGACTTTCTTACCGCCTCAGTCCAGCAGCCTCGGCGGCGGGTGGGGAATCGCTGGAAGTAGGCAGGCGCCCTCGATCGGCTGGGCGGCGCTCAAGCGATATGGGTCCGCCCTCGCTCTGCTGTGGCTGAACCGGGAACACCCTGCAGGTGCCTCGCGATTCAGGCCTCGTCCGCAGAACAGTCTGGATATAGGAAACAGCCGGGCTGCCCTCTGGCGAATCGAAGATGACCACACCCGCCAGGTTCAATCGGCGAATGTCGGACGGCAGGGCCTGCCGATCGGCCGCAATATCGATCGGTGCTTGCTCGAGCCCTTCGAGGGACATCAGCGAACGAATGACCCGGATGTTCCATCGATCGTTCCAAATCGAATCCGGCGTGTAGGATAGGTAACCATCCAGCAGGGCATAACGTCCGCCATCGGATACCTGCATCCACATGCTTCTCAGTGAATAAGGGGCTTTGACCAGCGGGAACGTGAGTAGCGTGCCGTGGCGAAGGTCGCCCGGCAAATTGCACGTGGCGGACTGTCCTCGCGTATCGTTTGCCGGGAAGGGGGCCCCCGGATCGCTGATCGATGATCGGGGGAATGGGACGGTTAGATAATCGCAGATAAGGAGAGCGGTTGCCGCCGATACCATAGCGAGTTGTCGACTTCTAGCCTCCTTCAAAATCCATTTCATTCCAAGGGCGCACAGAATAGCCAGGCACAAGGTGACCACGGCGTCGAATCGGGCTGGCGCGGACAAGAATCGGGCGAAGGGCAAGCCGTAGAGAAGCGCTGCTGGTCCGCGGAGTCCAAGCGGATGGCCGAGGACGCGAACCTCGGGGCCGAGCGAGAGGAGATAGAAAACACCGCCCAGGATCGCAGCTCTCCTCGCCCACCCAAGCCGCGTGCGCCGACCGACCCAAAAGCCAATCGCGGCCAGCAGAAATGGGAGCATCCCGATGTACACCGTGCCCTCAAAGCCGGCCACAAAGATGGCGGGTCTCATTCGCTTGGCGAGGTCCCCGAGCAGGATGTGGTTCCAGCTCGGGATCAGAAACCCGAGCGCGTCGGCGGAGAACTGTTCGATGTGGCCGAGCCCACGAGGGGGGGGAACTTGCGAGCGGTCGGCCATCATCATCGAGAGCAGAGGGGCAAAACCCAAAGCAAAGGTTCCCGCGGCTACAGCCAGCGATTTCGAGACTTGGTGCACGATGCGGAACCGCCGGGAAGGGAAGTCGTAAAGTAGGTCAAAAGCGAGCCAAAAAAAGGCCAGCAGCAGGCAAAGCACCACGTAATTGTAGTGAGCCAAGGACGCCAGGAGCAGGGCGACCCCCAGGAGAATTCCGCGTTTTCCAGAGGCATCCCGCTCGGTGAAGATCTTGTCAAGCAGGAGAGCGAAAAGCGGGATTGGAAAGGCCGTCACCAGGCTCAGGTGGCCCAGCGCGTGAGCCGTCAAAAACGGGCTGAACCCGAAGACAATTCCGCCGATGAACGCGGCCTTCTCGTTTGCCGAAATTCTTAGGCAGAGCAGTCGGGCAAAGAATGCCGATAGCACGAGTTGCAGAATCAGCGAGAGGTTATAGGCGGCTGCCGGGCCGACCGTGAGGCTCAGCGGGAGAGCCAGAAACCCGGCCAGCGGGTCGGTCGTGCTCCAGGAAAGATTGACCCGGTCGGGATAGAAGATCAGCCGGGTGTAGAAGGGGTTATGGCCTCTCGTGATGGCTCGTGCGAAGTGCCACAGGAACCAGGCGTGCTGGAAATTGTCACCCGGATATCCGAGTAGCGCGGATCTGGGTGAGAGAGACCCTGGCAAGGTGAATACAACTCCCAGGAGCGCGTACAGGCCGAAAATCAGCAGGTGGTTGCGCACGGCTTGGCTGCGCCCTGCAATTTCGCGAGCGTGGGGTCTGACTGCTCCGCGCCCGTTCAGCTCGGGTTGAGCGTCGCTCTGCATGTCGAAGGGATTATATCCGCGCCGGCCGGCCGTGAGGCGAATTGCCGGGCGAACGACGATCCGGCATCGAACGCGGAACGAAACCTACCGTCCGAGCGTATCCTATAGCCGGATGGCCAGGACCATGTGGGTCTGCGCTGGTGAATTCGGGGAGTGAACCCTGGGGCGAGAGCGTTGTCGAGGGAGGGGAGCGCTGCCATGATGTTTCTGTTTTCCGCGATTCTCCTGTATTTCCTGCCGTCGATCCTCGCGCACAAGAAACGCGACTTCACGGCGATTTTTATTGTGAATCTGCTCTTTGGCTGGACCGTAATCGGCTGGATCATCGCGCTGGTGTGGGCTTGCGCGACGGAGGCCCGCCCCCAGGTCCTGGTCATCGGGGGGCCAACTCCGGCCGGGTACTGCTGCCGTTGTGGTGCGCTGACGGTAGCCGGGGGGCGATTCTGCGGCGTCTGCGGCACAGCGCTATGAACGGAATCACACCGAACGCCGTCTGCCAAGCCTGCACGAGGCAATTTCCGGCGTGCCTCGCGCCAAAACGGTTTTTGGGGGACTCGCCTTGTCTACGGCGCCCTTATACAACGTGATCTAATGGCGCAACCCGACGAAGCTTTGCGCGAGGAGTTCAACCGCTGGGCCGAGGCCGGTCGCGGCGAGGGCATGGAGCAAGACCACTGGCCCATTACGAAGCCCGCGCTCGAGATGATGCGCATGGCCTCAGACGAAAATATCCTCGACGTGGGTTGTGGAGCTGGGTGGCTTTCGCGCGCGCTCGCCAGGGGCGTCCCACAGGGGCGCGTAGTCGGCATGGATCTTTCCGACGAGATGATTCACCGTGCGCGCGCCGCCAGCGTCAGTTTTGACAATCTCATCTTTATTGTCGGCCAAGTGGGCGAAATCCCCTGGGAGGCAAATTTCTTCTCGCGGGCGATCTCGGTCGAATCCGCGTATTACTGGCCGGACCCGGCCAAGGGGCTTCGCGAAATCGGCCGCGTCTTGGGCGAAGACGGCTCTGCCTGGATCATCATCAACTACTACAGGGATAATCCGCACTGCCACCAATGGGGCGGGAAGTTAGCTGTCCCCACCCGCCTTCTGTGGGCGGAGGAATGGGCCGGGCTGTTTCGTGACGCAGGATTTGAGGCCGTCGCCCACCAGCGCATTCCCGACCCGACCCCCGTCCCGGAGATCTACACAGGCCGATGGTTCCGCGACGCGCGCCAACTTGCTGATTTCCGTCACGAGGGCGCCCTGCTGGTGCACGGTTTGAAGCGTACCCGCTGAGGAGGCGAACGCCCGCGGCTAGTTCGTCGCGAAATCTAACCGATTGTCCGAGGCTCCGCTTTTGCGCACCGATCACCCGTTGCGCAGAGTCGGCCGATTACTGCAAACCTTTTCACGCACCGCAGAGTGACGAGGCTCGTTTCGCCGGCCGGTGGGCTCGATGGCCTGGGGGATCCACCAGCGCCGGGGCCCTGGGGCATCGCTGCGCCCCAGGGTGCAGGCCAGAGAATCGTCAAGCCCTCGTTTCCTTGTCCCTAGCGATGCGCTCGACATCCAGTTCCTGGCGCCGTACGGTGTCCCGTACCGTTTCAACTCGGTCCGACCCTTTTTTCCGGATCACGACTTCCTCGGCTACCCGAGCTGTCTTCGTCACCACAGGCTGCTCGGTCGTCTCCGTGACCTCGATCATTCGATCCGTCCAGTCTATATCCTTGACGTAGGCAGGATCGGTAATCGCGCGGCGCGCCACTTCGGTGTGTTCTTCGTGCAAGGTCACTTGAGCCTCGACGGGCTTTTCGATCACGTACCGTCGGATTCGCGTCGTCCCGATTTCAAACAAGCGCTTTCCGACATTGAGTTGCTCCTCGGCGAGGCGAACAACTTCGTCCCGGTCCGTAAGCCTCGTGGTCGCCACGGCCGCGGCGGCCGCAGCTTTGACGACCGCTGGCGGCGTGACAAGCGACTTGGCGGTTGTGGGTATCGGAATGTTATAGGACGCCGCCTTCTCGTGTACATCCACGGGGCCATGCACATCGAGTATGCTCATGGCACGGGCCACTTCTTCATGCGGAACACGCAAGGAGAGTATGGCTCCGCCTTCCTTGAGGGTGCGCGAGTAAACCTCGGCCTCATGTTCCCATACGTTTCCCCCAAAGAGCCGGCGCCAAAATCCGGCCTCTTGCGTCGGTGCATTCCCTAGTGCATTCCTGTCCATCACACTGATTTCGTCCGGATGGAATCCAGAGGCCTGAAGAACGCGAAGCGCCTCCTTGGCCTTGTCTACAGTGTTGTAAACGGTCACAATCTTCTCGTAAGCCATGACTCCCTCCTTTGGAATTAGCTGCGTGTTCGCTTCTTGTGAGGCCGCTGATCCATCCGCAGCTGCCCGCTCTTCAATGGGGAGCCGGGTGATCGTCGCTTGCGGCTTGCGGATTTTTTTACGTGCACTGAATGCCTCCTTGTCGCTGTTGCATTAAAGAACTCGTCGCACGAGTCCGATACTCAACCGGCCGGCCGCCATCGGTTGCTTTTCGAACACAGGTCGTTCTTGGCCGAAGTGAAAGAGCGGCTCGGTTCAGAAATCATGAGCCTGATCCTGGTTTCGCAATGCTCCCTAGCCGAGCAGATCACCCGAGCTTCGTAACGACGAGCTCGGTGCGACGGTTCTTGGCCCGCCCTTCTTCTGTGTCGTTAGAAGCGATGGGTCTGTCCTGGCCAAAGCCGGCGGTCGTAATTCTTCCTGGATCGATACCCCCTTGTACGAGCAGGTTCTTCACCGCGTTGGCGCGGTCCAGGGATAACTGCTGGTTGGACTGGGGGTCACCGGTGCTGTCCGTATACCCTTCCAGTTGAACATTCATGTTGGGGTAGCAGGCCATGATCTTGACCAGATTCGACACGGTGACGTTCGAGTCCGGAGTCAGTTGCGTGGTAGCAGACTCGAAATTGAGGTGATCGAACACGAATCGTTTCGGCAGGTCCGCCGGCGTTCCCGTCAGCATGAAGGTGGCCAGGTTGAAGGTAAAGCCGCCTCGCTCGACGGAAAGGGTGGTGCCGCAAGGCAGGCTTATGCTGGCGAGAATCGGCCGGTGAAAGGCCTTCCAGACGAGAAATCCGAGCAGCACGGCCGCTAATGGCAATATCCAGGCGGCCGGCGACCTGCGCCTGGCCTGCTCGACCACGATCGGATGAGCCACCGGAACGGGAGCTCCACATAGCTCGGTGTTGCTGCTCACTCCGAGCCTGCTTGCCAAACCGGCGGGTACCGATCGCAACACCTCGTCGCGGTGGCCGGACAAAAACGAGGATAACGACGAGGTGGTCAGGCCCGTCTCGGAAGCGTGCTTCAAGAGCCCGCCGAACAGTAGTGGTGCAGCCAAACTCATCAGCGTGGAAGCCGAAGAAGGCCGAATTCCCGACGCGCTGGCCACAAGGCTAGCAACGCCGTCAGCCCGATTGCCGAGCAAGCCGCCAATGAGATTTGACCCGGTTTTCATCAGGCCTTCTGTTTGGGTGCCCCCGCTCAGCGAGCTGGCGAAACTACCCAAGAGCGAACTTGGGTTGTTGGCCGACAGCAGGTTCATCAACCCAGTGGCTCCAGAAGGTGTCGACGCCTGATGGCAGGCAGCGGCCGTGAGGCTGGGCATAATTGTGCCAAGCGCACCCTTCGTGTTTTCTGGGCTCTCGCCAACTAGCTTAGAAATCTTCGAGATTACCTCGGGTGACAGATAGCCTTGTACCAGTTCCAGCAGATTTGCGGTCATTTGTGCCCTCCTTTACAAAAAGTGCCGGGGCGGCCGACTAGCACAAGGATTGCTCTTGCGGAGTTCAGGCGAATCTGGCAAAAAATACAGGCGATTCTTCGCGGCGGTGCTTGAGTTTCGGGGTTTAACTCTGGCCCTAAGCGGTAAGCGTGATCCATCAGGTAGGTCGATCATTCTCCCCTTTCGCTTCCTGACGCTGCCGGGTGTCCTGGTTCGGCTGTGACCGCGCTGCACGTTGCGGATCGGGATGAACTATGCGGAGCCAGCGCGTCGACCTGAGATGAACTGCACCATGGGGCGGCGACGGCAGTGTGGCGCCGCCCCCCACGATTCTGGGGCAAACGAGCCAAGTTGGTGCGCCGTCTTGGTTGGCCTAGGGCAACGAACGGATCGCTTTGCTATGCAATCCTTTTTCTTTTATTTGCTTTGATGGAGGGGGGGCCATGAGACTTGATCGACTGGAAGAATTGATTTGCTGTTTCTTGCTGGGTTTGTTGCTAGGAGGATTGTTCGGATGTTCCGATGTTCCTAATCTGGGCTCAGGCGGTCGAGGCTGTTCGAGTTTGACTACCCGGCGCACGCGGAGTACATCCAACTGAGGCTTGCGCCTTCCTGGTGCCGGGGCCCTTTCATCTGGAGTCGAAGAAACGAACGCGAGCTGTTTCGTGGGGCGGTTTCCGGTCAAATCCCGCGCGGTAAGTAGGAAACACTGTGGGCCAAATCTGTTTCTAACTGAGGCGGGTCTCAGCTGATATCCCCCCAATTGTGCGACCACAGAGTCGGCTGTCGCTAGGGGGCGAGCCTTAATGATCGCGTGGCTTTGTCTTCGAGCCTGAGCGAGCTGCCCGGCTTCTCACGATCGGGCGGTCACCTGCAGGACAGGGGCTACCGTCGTGCCCGACCAGCAAGTGGCGGATGAGCACGTCGATTCTTCGGTAGCTCTCGCGGCTGAGTTCGGCGTCTTCCTGAATCGACAGATCTCTCGTCCGCCGAATTCTCTTCGCTTCGAGCAAGGCCGCCGCGGCATTGCGTCTCAGCCAGTCAAGTTCCAAGCACTGCGCGTCAGGAGACATCGAGGGCATTATCAGCCGCCAACTTGAGTACCTCAACGGTACTTGGGTACCATAAGGCAAAGTCGGCTTCGCGACTCCGACGAGGGGTAGTGGGCTACTTTGAGCCGGAGGCGCTGTATTATTTCGCTTATAACTTCATTAAGATTCATCGCACGTTGCGTGTCACTCCGACAATGGCTGCTGGCGTTACAGACAAACTTTGGAGTGTAGACGATCTGGTTTCTCTGTGGGAATCAGAAAAAGTGAAAAGAGCGGCTTAATTCAAAAAGGAGACCGCAAAATCCCAAATGCGGTCGCAGCGAGAAAGTGAGATGATTTGTGCATATGCCTATGTCAGTCGTAGCTGGCGCTATCGTCGTGGCCATCGCCGTATGGGTCGTGAGGCGCCGCAAGCGTTAGCAGGCGCTTCGAGGCAGTCATTTCCTAAGTAGCCCACTACCCGACGAGGCTGTGCCTGTCGCAGAGATTCGAAGTTCCGGTATACTGAAGGTTTGGCGCGGTACCCAAGCGGTAAGGGAGAGGTCTGCAAAACCTTTATGCGTGGGTTCGATTCCCACCCGCGCCT
>Ga0187783_10001585_pt1 | contig 16839 bp, 14 predicted proteins | sample 1015_SJ02_MP02_2_FD_132471 | JGI IMG/M metagenome (GOLD analysis project Ga0187783, IMG submission 132471) | Tropical peat soil microbial communities from peatlands in Department of Meta, Colombia - 1015_SJ02_MP02_20_MG | ecosystem: Environmental > Terrestrial > Soil > Wetlands > Peat | place... | reverse complement strand
GCTGGGACGCCTTTTCCAAACACGTCACCGTGGGCGTTCACTACATGCAAGGCAACGGCCTGGGTCGCTACGGCTCTGGGCAATTGTCGGACGTGACGACGCGATATTCACTGACCAATCCCTATCTCGATGGCACTCTCGCCATGATCATGAGTTACCAGGCACTCGGTTCGCTCGAGCTTCATCCCACCCCCAATCTGGATGTCTACCTGTACACGGGCGGCGAGTACGCGAATCGCACGCAGTTTGCAAAGACAGCGGGCGCAGCGCCCAACGAAGGGTACGGCGCCACGGGCCTTGCCAATTACGGCTGCCACACGGAGATTTTGCCGTTTGCCGGGCAGTCTAACTCCACCAGCACAGGGATACCGGACCAAGTTGCCGGTATCAACGGATTTATTCCGGGCGTACTGCAGAACTGCACGGGCGACACTCGGAACCTCATCGAGGGAACTATCGGCTTCTGGTATCGGTTCTACCAGGGCCCGAAAGGAAGATTCCAGTTTGGAGGGCAGTATACGAACTACGTGCGCAACACGTGGCGTGGTGTAGGAACGGGTACGGTGAATGGCATCACCTACACTACCAATGGCGGACCGCACTCGGATGAGAACGTAGTCTTCACTTCCCTCCGTTACTACCTGCCGTAGAGCTCGATGCGCGCAGGGGGAGCTGGATAGCCCGGTTCCCCCTGTTCGCCATCACCTTCTTCTTCGCCGGCTTTTTTGCCGCCGATGTTTGCTTCCTTTCTGCCGGCCCGGACCAGCGATTATCAAGATTGAATCACTTCGACCTAGCTTACCTATCCGTATTAAAGCCAGCAGCGGCTACGTCGATTCGCAGCGTTTTTCTCGAGCCAGGCGAGCTGCTCGGACCCGAGGTTGCCCAGGCCGCCGACCTGTGTACCGGCTGCGTGGGTAACACTTTTGGCCCGAACGAGTTCTCCTGCCGTTCGAGCCCCTCGTCTCAAGATCAAGGTACCTAGATCGTGCTCCATGAAACTGACAAGCCAGATCCCGTCTTGAACTTCTGGTGCGAGTGCAGCATCGATCATCGAATCCGTTTTGCGTAGCGATCAGTAGTGGGCTTGAGCCGTACGGCGGTAAACTACGCAATCAGGCGTATGGCGACATCATGAGCGACTCGCAAGTTCAAACTATTCTCAAGGAATTGGAATTCTGGGGCCAGGAGAATGATCGCGTACAGACAGATCGCTCTCGTAAAATGCTCAACTTGGACCGCGAGACGGCCGAGCTTGTCCGCGCATTGGTCGTTGGACGGCAGCCGCGGCGGATTCTGGAAATCGGTACGTCAAACGGGTATAGCACGATCTGGCTTGCTACGTCTGTCGCTCCTGACGGACGCGTTACCTCGATCGACCACAACCCACACAAACTCCAAATGGCGAAGGAGAACTTAAAACGTGCCGGATTGCTGGGTAGGACCGAGCTTCTTTTGGGAAACGCGAGCGAGGTTGTCAGAAGCATCGACGGCCCCATTGACGTAGTATTTTTCGATGCCGACCGCCTCAGTGCTCCGGAGCAATTGGCATTGCTAGTTCCAAAGCTCTCCGTCAACGCGTTGTTGCTAGCCGATAATGTGCTCTCACATCCAGAACAGATCGCTGGCTATCTCGCTGCTATTCACGAATTGGCGGATTTCGAGCACACGATTGTCCCTGTGGGTAAGGGACTCAGCGTCGCGTATCGGCTGGCCGACGCTATGACGCCCGCCTGCGACGGAATGAAGACTTGAGCCCCCCTGTGCGGTTGGCAGTTCGGAAACGGTTAGGGATGGCCGAGTGTTGCGGCTCGTGGTCCCGGCAACCTGAAGGCTGCTCGACGAGCCATCTTGTGTCCGCGCTTGGTGCTTTTTCGTGGCGGGTGCGCCGTTGCTCATTTGGTTAAGGTTGGTTCCAGCATCAGGATAAGGGTCGCAGTTTCACGCGGCCTGACCGTAAGGCGTTGTGCAGATGCAAAATTCCGATCTGCAAAATCCGCCGAGTGCGACTCTTGCAGGTCATCCGGTACAGCGAAAATGAGGTAATTTCCGGGAAGCAACCCAGCATCTCGAAGCGTCCGTCCCCCTCTGTGAGCGGCCATGCGACTACCGTACGATCCGGTAGCCACCATAGTTCTTTCGATTCGGGCATTGCAACGACTTGAAGTCCAGGGACTGGAATTCGGATGGGTCGAAGCCAGTGGCTTGGCCCTGCGCGTTGCAAAACTTCCCGGCGGTCCAGCCCACGTGGATTGAGCTGTCAAAACGTAATTGCCCGGGAGGCACGTGCTCGCTCCTCCGACCAATCGGGGCGAGCCGAGATGGCCCGGGCAAAAACCGTATTCCCAAACGGTGTGTGAATCCACATAATCGCTTGGGTGATGCAGACGAATCTCGGCAGAAGAGTGTACCTGTGGTGGATCGTCGCTGGATCTGCTGTTGTGGTTCTCTGTGCCGGTTTTGTCGCTGCCGCTTATGCCCTGAAACCCAGACTGCACCAGATCGTCCGGCAATGGGTGGAAATCTACCTGCAGACTCAGTTTAGAAGTAGTGTTGTGCGCTGTTTCCGCGGATCCGTTTGACGATCGAAGACGTCGTGATGCGTCATGAGGGAAGGACAGACATTCCCCCCTTGATCGAAATTCGCAAGATGACGGTGGATGCAGGTCCCGAGGCCTTCTGGGGACCGCGGCACGAGATTTCCAGGGTTCGATTAGAAGGGTTGCAAATTCATACTCCCCCTCGAATCCCCGGTGCCCCGCACGTCATTCACGGCACCAACACCGACCTCGCGAGCAAGTATCGCTTTGTAATCGATGAAATCGACGCCGACAACGCGCTGATCGTGCTCTTGCGCAAGCCAGCGGATGCGGCGACGGCGCCGAACGAATTTCGGGTCCACCAGGTGGTCTTGAATGGCTTCGGTTTTAACCGTGCTGCCACGTTTCACGCGCTGCTGACGAATCCAAAGCCAAGAGGGGAGATTGATTGTGACGGTCAGTTCGGGCCATGGAACGCGGAAGATCCGAGCCGAACGCCCGTTTCGGGGAACTACACATTCCGCGACGCCGATCTTGGCACACTCAAGGGACTCAAAGGCATCCTTTCTTCCACGGGAAAGTATCGTGGGCCTCTCGATGATCTGAACGTGGAAGGCGTGACAGACACGCCAGACTTTGCCTTGCGAACAAGCGATCATCCGATGGCCCTGCACACGGATTTCACGGCTATCGTCGATGGAACCAACGGAAACACTGTCCTGACGAACGTCACAGCTAGGTTTCTTCACACGATCGTTGAGACGCAGGGCGTCGTGGTGGACATCTATCCCCAGGTCAAGGGCCGAACCATCATCTTGGATGCAACCTCAAACCGCGCCAGAGTGGAGGATCTGCTGGCCCTCGCTCTCACCTCCGATCGGCCGTTCATGACGGGTTCGGCACGACTTAAAACCAGGATCTTGATCCCTGAAGGAGACGACGACCTGGTGGACCGCTTGCAACTTGACGGTCAATTTCGTCTTGGGGACGTCCGTTTTACGAGTTCCACAACGCAGGGAAAGGTGGATACGCTCAGTCGCAGGGGGCAGGGAAAGCCCAAGGATATGGACATTTCCGACGCCGCCTCGGATTTTCAAGGGCAGTTCAAGATGTCCCAGGCCGAAGTCACATTTTCGAGCCTCGAATTCAGGGTGCAGGGCGCCGCCATTTCGCTCGACGGAGGCTATAACCTCGACAGCGGCCAGTTGAACTTCCACGGAGAGTTGCAGATGGAAGCCAAACTATCGCACACCATGACTGGATGGAAGTCGGCGGTGCTTAAGCCTTTCGATCACTTCTTCCAGGGACATGACGGCGGCTCCCGCATACCAATCAAGATCACCGGCACGCGCGAGAAACCATTATTTGCAACCGATTTTCACGACAAGGAAAATCCAAAACGCGCACCCAGCGGAAGTTCGTCCCCGCGCAATTAGAGGTCGCGCCGACCCCTCCGTGAACGGTTTGGGTGTCCGAACCAAGAACCCGGCAGATCAACCTGCACTCAAACCATCTGTCCCCCGCTTGCCCTCCCTCGATAGAGAGGAAATGATGGAAATGAAAAGGATGCCCACGATAAGCATCAGAGAGATCCATGTTGGAATCTTGTAAAGGCCTGCCAGTAACATCTTCACGCCAACGAAAACCAGCACTACGGAAAGGCCATAATGCAAGTAGCGAAACCGTTTCATGACTCCCTCCAAAGCAAAAAACATCGAGCGCAGTCCAAGAATGGCAAAAACATTGGAGGTGAAAACGATGAACGGATCAGGCGTAATGGCCAACACAGCAGGGACAGAATCCACTGCAAAAACCAGATCGGTGGTTTCCAGGATCAGAAGGACCAGGAAGAGCGGTGAGGCAAGAACCCGGCCTTGTTGCTTTACGAAGAAGTGACCGTCTTCATATGCCGGCGTAACGTCCATGAAGCGGCGGAACACCCTCAGCGCCGGATTTCTTTCGGGATGGATTTCCTTGTCCTTCTGCAAAATCATTTTGATTCCACTGGCGACCAGCAAGGCACCGAAGATGTAGGTAACCCAATGAAATTTTGCGATAAGAGTGACTCCGGCGGCAATGAACACCGCTCGCATGACCAGCGCCCCCAGGATGCCCCAGAAAAGGGCCTTGTGCCGGTATTGAGCAGGCACTTTGAAATAACCAAAGACCAGCAGGAATACAAACAGGTTGTCCACACTCAGGGACAGTTCCACCAGATAGCCGGTGAAGAATTGCAGACCTTTTTCGCCGCCCTGCCAGTAATAAATGGCCGTGTTGAAAGCCAAGGCCAGACCGACCCAAATCGCGCTCCAGGTCAGGGCTTCCTTCAGGCTAACCTCACGGGATGTGCGGTGGAAGATGCCGAGGTCAAGCGCCAACGTGGCCAAGACGAATGCACTGAAGCCAATCCATACCCACAGGTGACCTGGCATCGCTTGTAATCCTCTTAATTCTTTGGTGCGACGTCACGTGCCTTGATACGCCATTGCCCATCCGCACGCACGATCTCGTCGACCTCCCGCCCGGCGGCAGCTACGCGGACAGGCTCATTCGGGCCCACCTGAGCGAACACTGTCATCCAGTAAGCCTCTAGGCGCGCGTGATCCTTATCAACGAATTCAAGGTAGCTGTTCGCGATCACGTGGTACATGGGCGGCCTTTTTCCTCCACTTTTGGCTTCGGCGTCAGCGGAGCGTTGCCCAAGATCCGCAATCATTTTTCTTAGCGCCTCCTGTCCCCTGATCGCGTTGGCTCCGCTGCCGAATTGACCATCCGGCGTAAATGTGGCGGCATACGCATCTGCGTTCTCCGTGTCCAGGGCACGAACGTACTGCCACATCAATTTCTCGATCTGCGCGCGGTCTTGAGCTTCTCGTTGCATATCGTTTCCTCCCGCCGCAGCACGGTAGGCGAGCAATGCCACAATCAGAAACACAACGATGCCAGCAAAGACTTTCTTCATCACAACGCATCTCCTTTTGGTGACCAACGCAGGTCACGTGTTTTGGAATACCGATCTGGAACGTGGATCAGATTCAGGCGCGGAGATCGTTGGCACGATCGTGGGTTGTCATGTAACCGAACAGGCCAGCGATGCCCCAGCGTCGTTTCTTGTACGTGGCAACGTCCATTTCCACGCTGTCGTTGATGGACTCGCCGCAGGTCGTGTACCGGCTCGCACCTTAGAATGCGTGTGCCTTGTCCAGTGTGGCATGGATAACCCGGCCCCCGGTGGCGCATCAGCAAGATCCCAGCCCCAGTTACCGAGACCAAGACGCGGCCACAGGGCGCGATAGGCTGCGAAATCGACATGGGTGTTGTCCAGCATCTCCTGCGTATAACTCGTGGTAGATCGCCGTGTTTTGACGCCTTTGACTCGAAGCCCTGCAAGCGCCTCATGGTGTCCCTCGCGTTGTTTGGCGGCCGGAAGATCGCAGCTCGAAAAGCCCGAACAGATCGTCGTCGCACCTCGAAGCACGCTCACAAACAGGCGCAAGAGTAGCATTTGTGGAAACCAGAAGTTCGCCGCAAATGTCCGACAGGGATAACGCCTTCGGCTCCCGGGAGAAAGGGATGGTAAACACCCGAGACACGTGCCATGGCGGGGCGGTTTCACGCTCGTTGCAGAACGTCTATTCCGCCTGTCCTGCTGGGTTGGAGTGCCGTTGCTCGGAGCGGGATGTAAGGTTCCCTTCACGGGGTCTTCTTCAAACGAGATACACTGCTGCCAGTTCGCGGATCGGTCGCCACGACCGGAGAGAAACGGATGACCACTTTGAAATTTCGCGCTGCTAACTCTCCTCCTAACGTCGACATACTGTGGGGCATGAAACCGCGAGAGATCGATTCGATCCTGGCGGCGGCACGCCCTCGCCGCTTTTCCGCAAAATCCGTGATGACGTACCAGGGCGATTCTTCGGATTATTTTCTGTTGATGTGGAAGGGCCGAGGGCGTTTTTTCTACGAAACCCCTAGTGGAAAAAAAATCATCCTGCTCTGGATAAAGCCGGGAGAAACTTTTGGCGTGGCGGCGCTGTCACGGCGGCCAAACTCGTTGTATCTGGCCAGCTCGGAAGCGGTACACGACAGCATTGTGCTCGCTTGGGATGGCCCAACCATCCTTGCTCTAGGCCAACGCTTCCCTCGACTATTGGAGAATGTCATCTACCTCACGTTTAACTACGTTTCTTGGTACATCGCCGCACACTCAGCTTTAGTTTCTGAGTCGGCGCAGGAGAGGCTTGCCAATTTACTTGTGGCGTTGGGCCCCAGTATCGGCCAAGCCGTCTCTGACGGCATTGAAATCGATGTAACCAACCAAGAGCTCGCCGATTCAGTGAATATCAACGTCTATACCGCAAGCCGCATCGTGAGCGAATGGCAGAGGCTCGGTGCGATACGCAAACATCGTGGGAAAATTCTTCTGCGCTACCCCAAAAAACTCTTTCCTCGCATCCCTCGATCTGAGACTTAGACCACGACTCGTTACCCCGATACGAAGAGGGAGGTGGGGACGTGCTCCGAGTTTGCGTATACTCAAATGCAGGCAGGACGCGATACGAGTTTGCGGATCCCTAAAAACGCACGTGGCTCATACAAAAAGGCGGACGAATGAGAACTCCACTACTGCCGATGATAATTGCTGTCGTGTCGGTTCCGATCCATTCGGTTGCGCAGGCGCCCGCCGAATGGCGCGACAACTTAGTTGATCGCATGGCCGGAACCTGGAAATTAGAGGGTCAGGTAATGGGACGCCAGGCCCACCACGAGGTTCGGGCTGACTGGGTGCTGAACCATCAGTTCCTTCGTCTTCAAGAGACAACGGCTGCGGGTGCTCCGAGCACCGAGCAACCCTATGAGGCTGTCTGGTTCCTCGGTTACGACTCGGTCAGCGAACGATATGTGTTGCACTTGATGGATGCTTTTGGGGCGCGATATTCAGAGACCTTGGGCTACGGAATCCGCGATGGCAACCAGATTCGTTTCACTTTTGAGTATCCCGACGGCCCCTTCCATACGACCTTTCGGTGGATTCCCGAAAAGGACATGTGGGAATGGCTGATGGAGCAAAAGGACAAGAACGGAAAATGGGCTCCGTTCGCCGACTTGATGCTCACGAGGGGCGCAACCTCCGAGCGCCCCACTCTTTGACTGAACGCCGGACTTAGTCTTTCCAGGGCTTTGTCCAGTTTCCTTATATCCGCGCACCCGTGCTCTGGTCATTTGCCTGCCTCTCCCTCCAAAATTGTTGTCACCATCTTGGACGACTCAGAGGTTTGGGCTGGATAGACGCGTCCCCTAAGACACCGCCGTTCGCCCGAAGAAGCCCAAATAACCGGCGAGGCGACTCGCGTTGGTATATCTTCGTTTTTGGGGAGACAGCCAAAATGACCGTTAAAACGATCATCGAGCCCTTTCGCATTAAATCCGTGGAACCGATTCGGCAAACAACGCGAGAAGAGAGACAAAAGCTGCTTGAAGCTGCGGGATACAACCTATTTCAAATCGCCTCTGACCATATCCTAATCGATTTGCTCACGGATTCCGGTACCAACGCCATGTCCACCGAACAGTGGGCCGCGATGATGCGCGGCGATGAGTCTTATGCGGGTTCTCCAAGCTTTTCGCGGTTCCGCGAATCGATTCAATCGATCATGGGTTTCAAGTACGTGATTCCGACCCACCAGGGTCGCGCCGCGGAACGGATATTGTTTGGGATCATGTGCAAGAAGGGCGAAGTTGTGCCCAACAACGCACATTTCGATACGACCCGCGCCAATTGCGAGTTCTCAGGTGCGGAAGCACTTGATTTGCCCATTCCAGAGGCATTGCATCCTTCCGTACATCACCCCTTCAAGGGGAACATGGATGTGGCAAAACTTGAGGCGTTGATTGAACGAGTGGGAGCAAAACGTGTGCCGCTCGTGATGCTGACGGTCACGAACAACTCCGGTGGCGGCCAGCCGGTTTCGATGCTGAATCTCCGGACGGTCAAAAAGATTTGTTCGCGACATGGAATCCCGCTCTATCTGGACGCCTGCCGATTCGCGGAAAATGCGTACTTCATAAAGCTGCGCGAGACAGGTTATGCAAACAAAACACCGCGAGAAATCGCGCAGGAAATGTTCCAGAACGTAGACGGCTGCACGATGTCGGCGAAAAAGGATGGGCTTGCGAATATCGGCGGCTTTTTGTGCACGAATGACCATCTTCTTGCACAGCAGGAGGAAAATCTGTTGATCCTTACGGAAGGATTCCCGACCTATGGAGGGCTGGCGGGCCGCGATTTAGAAGCCATCGCTGTAGGCTTGAATGAGGTGCTTGAGGAAGACTACCTGCACTACCGGATTGCCTCGACCGCTTATTTAGGGGACCACATCGCTTCCCGGGGTATTCCGATTGTCCAGCCGCCGGGTGGACATGCCATCTACATTGATGCACGCGCCTTCTTGCCGCACCTAACGCCAACCCAGTTTCCGGGAGTGGCTTTGGCTGCGGCACTATACGTGGAGGGAGGAATCCGCTCGGTCGAGATCGGCACCTTGATGTTCGGAAGACGTGACGAAAATGGAGTCGAGCAACCCGGGCGGATGGATTTGCTACGCCTGGCAATTCCCCGTCGCGTTTACACCCAGTCGCATATAGACTACGTCGTTGAAGTGATTTTGAAGGTCTGGCAGGACCGCCAGAACATCCAAGGGCTAAAGCTGCTCTATCAAGCCCCCTTCCTAAGACATTTCACGGCACGTTTGCAACCGATCGGGACGACCTGACACCTCGCTGTCCTATAGCGCCGCAGGTGCCGGGCACTGTCAAGGCGGTCGACAGCCATTTCGGCCACGAGTTCAAAGCGTCGTGAACGGACCTTTGTAGTTGGGAACAATCGCGATCCACTCCATCGGACAGCTAACGACAGGGAGCCCGCGGGGGATATTCTCTTGGTTCATGCAGAACAGATCGGTAAACAAGAAGGATAAGGCTAGGCGATCGTTTGCTCCGGGCGTCAATCAAAGCAGTATGCTACGGTCAGATGGGGGTCCAGGAGGGATGGATGCGGCCGAAAACCGATGGCATCCTTGAATCCTCGCTGTACGTAAGCGATGTGCCTCGTTCCATCCAGTTCTACGAGGAGACTCTCGGTTTCTGCGTTATCAGCAAGTTCGGTGAGCGGGGTTGTGCTCTGCACGCAGGCGCACATCAGGTGCTACTTCTGTTCAAGAAGGGAGCGTCGCGCGCAATCCAATCGCCTCACGATGGCGACGGCGAATTGCATGTCGCCTTCGCGATCCCGCTCACCGAATTGGCCCATTGGGAATCGTGGCTGCAAACAAGAGGAATTGCGGTGGAAGAAAAGAGGAAGTGGGAATTGGGAGGCTGGAGCCTTTACTTCAGAGACCCGGACCGCCATTTGATCGAGCTCGCCACCCCAGGTACCTGGTCGGTCTATTGAAAGACTGTGGGTCTTCGAATTGCCTGGGCGTTTTGCCAGATTTTCGTCGGTCGTAGTGGCTCACACCGATCACTTTGTCCCCACAGCGGCTAACTCGTAATCTTCTCCGACTGCAGTCGTGTTGTTGACAATCTCCGGCAAGTCACGAAACACTCTGAACCTAGGATTCCTGCCTGCCAGTAGCAGATTCACGGACTTTTGAGTGAATCGCCACGTCGTGCCAGCCGGTGTACCTGCATCGGTGAGTTGCACAACCTGAACTCGAGGTGGGTGTTCCTGCGTCAGTCCCTCAATTCGAAAGCGCATGTAGTGATGCTCGAAGGTCTTACCCCGTTTGATTTTTGCTGCTGTTGCTGTTTTCATCTCCGTCCCCTTGATTGCCATTCACGCCTGCTTACGCGGAGGGCCGATTTTCCTTTTCCATTTGGTGTTTTTCCCAACAGCTCCCTTCCTCCCCGACGAACGGTTCAGCGTGGTAATGGTGATAGGCCGGATCCCGGCCGTTGAGACACGGGTTGTAGATCTTCTCCCGCACCCATCTTTGGTCTGCGGCGACTGACGTATGGCAGTAGTGGCAGCACTTCACGTTGTTCACGATCTTTGTCCACTCCTAACGGCAGCAACCAAGTCCTTTCGAACCGCCTGTTTTAAGACTGTCTCGTGCCGCTCATGGCCGCAAACAGGCCGTTTATCCAATGAGCGCGAAGTCGTATCACGCTCTGGGAATTTAGGATGCGTCGACTTCAGAACCACTTGTCACGAATATGTCAAACTTCTATCTCGTGATTTCTCTATGCTCAGAACCTTCTTGGCCAAAGCGTCGCGGCCGACTGTAGAGAGCCTCAATCCGAGACGGGCACGCCCTTCAGTTTTGTCGTGCCGTCGAGGGGAAATAACGTGGCGGGAGGATCCGTCCGCTTGCGCGCTGAAGTCTGGGTAACAAATACGGGGGCTGGGTCCTAGCTAGGTGGGAAGCGGCATACGGCAGTGGTCGCCCACGCTCCCCTGCCACACCATCGGACATGCGGGTACGCGGGTGGAGCCAACCAGCAGCGGTGAGCGTGGGAGGTCCGAGCGACGCGAAGTAGGCGTTGGGCAAGGCGAGTTTCAACGCTGGCGTGTCCGCAAGGTGCCACGGTCCATCGGCGCTACCTGCAGTTTGCGTGGCCTCCTGCGCAACGATCCCGCGCTTCACCTCGCGGCGCAGCCCTTGCGCTTCGCTATCACTTCACGTCCATCACGTTGTGAAGAGGACGTGTGCCTCCAAGCTGTCAATCCATGCTCGGCACACAAAAGAAAAGGGGCGATTGCTCGCCCCTTCCCTTCAGTTGCGAAACGAAACAGCCGCCACGCATCCTCCCGGATCACCGAGGGACGCCGGCTACGACCAGTCTCGCGAGATCAGTCCGCGGTTTGCGTCGCTGCCCCGCCAATCGTTGACTGACGGGATCTGGCCTCGCTTACCCCGACACCGACCTTAAGTCTCGCCGCGATGCCGTACCATTCCGAACTTTGTCGAAGTCGTTCTATCCGTCTGCGCCCTGCGCCGCCGGTCAAGCTTTCGCTTGCCGTGCTGCCCAGGACTTAGCTGATTGGAACGCTTTGGCAACGCTCTTGTAACTCCGTCCAGACAAGGTGTCAATCGGACCGGAAAGATTTCTAGGTGTGGAAATCTCGGAAATGTGGAAATTCCCGTTTGTGATCTCCGCGGGCCAGGCCTTGTGCAATGTGTTTTTCGAAGATTTGCCTGTCTGTTCCTGACGCGGTCGAAGAAAAACGTTCACTCCCCGAGCCTCACGCGTTCTGCTAATCGCTTGGATGCGATCATTGCGTAACTTCCCCGCAGCAAGTCCTTCACTTCGTTCCAATCGACCTTGCCGAGGTCCAGCCGCAGCGCCACCCAGCCCTTCGATGCGATGTAGGCAGGCAAGTAAAATCGGCTAGGCTGGGCTTCCGCCAGCGCTTTGTTGTCGCCAGGCAATACCTTGCAGGCGATTGCAACAATGCCATCACCGTGATGATTATCGAGGAAATAAGCGAAGGTCTTTTTCCGGACGACAAACTGTGCGTGCGATCCCTTAATCTGGTAGGTGACCTCCGGGAGAGTGAGCGCCATCTGAACTAGACGGGTGAGGCGTGAATCTTCGGTGGAACGCTTTACCACCCACTCTTGGCTCAAGAATGTTTTTTCAGGGACCGTCGGCTCTCCACGCATAAGCGTGACCGCTCTTCGAGAGTATAACGCAGCAGAAGGAAACCGACGAAGCGGGAGTAAAGCCTAAGGCGCGAGCACTCCTGCTGACGGATGGACTCCAACGGTTCTAGTGAACTGGAGAGGCACAGCTCTCAGAAGATGCCGGCCAGTGGGGGCCGGGGGATCAGCCTACCAGGGATAGGGATAGCCGGCGGCCAGCGCTTTTTCGAGTGCAGCGTCATAGCCATAGATGTCATCGAAGAATCGAATCTGATTCTCCTCATTCACTACCGCTGTGCCATACAAGATCAGCACGGGGATTTGTGTAGTGAGGTTGACCTGAAGATTATTCTTATCCCCATTCATTGTGGCTTTCACGCGCTCCAAATCCCACCCAGGATTGTTTCGAAGGATCCAGGCGACGAGGTCGGCCGGCTGCTCCACGCGAATGCAGCCGTGACTGAAATCACGAACGTCCTGCGAGAACAACTCCGGGACATCTGTCCCGTGGAGATACACATTGTCCGGATTTGGGAAAATGATTTTAACAAGACCCAGAGAATTCGTTGGCCCCGGTTTCTGCCTGACCATCAGGTGACCCGACTTCAACCCCTCCAGAACTTCGGGACTGACTGCATTTTCGGTCACGACCTCGCCTTTGGGGGTGATCACTTGAAAATTGTGTTGGGCGATGTAGCCAGGATCTTTCTGGATGTGCGGAACGATTTCGCCACGTTGAATGCTGAACGGCACTTCCCAGTAGGGTCGGAAGATCACGTACTGGATCTCCTTCTCAAAAACTGGCGATTTGTGGCCGTAAGCTTTTCCAACGATGACGTTCTTATAGAAGGCCACAGTGCCGTCCAGGTTCATCGCCCGCAAGCGATATTCGGGAAGATTCACAACCACCGGGGATTGTAAGAAGGAATGGGGTAGCCAGCGCCACCGCTCCAAGGTGAGCTTGATTTGGCGAATGCGGGCGGCGGCGGGGGTGTTGAGTTCGTTGATGGTTCGGGCATCGAGTTTTCCGGTGGGATTCTCCCCGTGCCTACCCTGGTAATGCTTCACGCCATCGACGAGCACACCTTCGTACACAGTTGCATTCGGATCCAATTGGGTTCCAGGAGGAATATCGCCGATGAGCTGGAGAAATCGTCCCAGATGGGGAAGGCTGGCGTACGGTTGACCGGGCAACACGGTCTTCGTCGTTGTTTGCAGCTTCTCCCCATCGTCCTTCTTGGCCATTTCCTCATACACCGGTAAGAGCGCGAGCAGCTTCTTGTAGCCCAAGAAAGGCGGCTCGACCTTCTGGATCTCGGCGGCAGGATCGTTCGCATTGACCACATTGGTTCGAACAAACTCTGCCAGCCTCAATTGGCGATCTTCCATGTCGAGTTGAAAGTTGAATTCCTTGGGGTTGACGCGTCCAACATGGACTGCGCGGATGTAGCGCATGACCGAAACGGTGAGCGCCGTATCGAACTCGACAAGGTCCTGTTCTGAAGGATTCTGAGCTAACCTGGCAAGGTGGCTGGGCCAGCGGGAGGCGTCGTAATCTTCGGGCTCCAGTCCTTTCGCATCGGCTTTCTGCAGCAGTTCAATGACCGCAAGACCCTGGGGACGCACCTGGCCGTTTTGAAACCAACTGAGGGAATAACCGTTGGACTCGTAAAACTGGGCGAACTCCATCTTGTATGGCGCAAAGTCAGGCCACCGGAGATCGGGATTTCGCGCAGAGTTAACCATGACGTGCAGAGCAGAAACCCCGGCGGGACTCAACATCTGGCCGGGAGAAACAGCAGGCTGTTGCCTTGCGAGAGTAGGCGCAGCAGGAGACTGTTTTCGCGCAACGATGATCGCAGCCGCGGTTACACCTGCCAGAACGATTGTCACCAACCGAGGCCAGCGAATGGAGCCAATCACGGTGAGCCTCCTGGTTTATTGAGTATCTAAGTGATCTCAGAAAATCGCTGTTTAACGACAACGCAGATGCGACGATTGACGGTACCATGCTTCGCGACCGGACCACCATCGTTGACTTCGCCCGTTGGCCCGCTACAATGCTGGCCAAGACCAACCTCCCTTTTTTAGCTGGTCTCGGGAGAATTTGTTGATCGACCAACTTTACGAGCTCATCGGCGGTAAACGAACTGTTTGGGCTGCCATCGAGGCCTTCTATCGAAGAGTCTTAGCCGACCCCACGCTAAGTCCATTTTTTAAAAATACCGATATGCCGCATCTCATCGCCCGACAGAGTATGTTTATCACGATGCTTCTGGGCGGACGAATCGTCTATACCGGCAAGGATATTGCAGCTGCACATCGGCAGGCGCGGGAGCGAGGGTTAAGCGATGGCCATTTTGATAGCTTTCTCAAACACTTTCGCGAAGCACTGGATGAAGTGGGCGTCGCAGCCGACAAGGTGGAGGAGGTCTTGAAACTACTGGAAGTCAAACGCAGTGCGGTTTTAAATTCCTGACGCCTGATCCGAAATTCCTCTTTTTGAAGAATGCAAATACAAGCAGCCATCCGCGAAGACTAGCTGTCGCATCGGCCGCACTTCCGTTGCCGCTTCGCTCCTTCGCCTAATTGTTCTTGATCGCAGGTCCGGCTTGTGTGATGCTTCCCGGAATAAGATCCGTCTTGATCGTTATCTTTTGATTGGGCCGCAGATTGATTTCGGTCGTGAAGTCCTGATATCCAGCTAGGGCGATTCTAACGTGGTGCTTGCCAGGCGCGATCACCATCGCCCGCCCCACGCCGCTGAACTCCTTCGGCGTCCCCACGTATCCTTCGTCGACAAAAACCGCGGCGCGGTCCGGCGTCACTTCCAATTTGACCTCCGAACTCGCCCCGCTGGGAAATTGCGCCTTTGGATTCCGTTGCATGCTGATCTCGATCATCGTCTTCTTGCCTGGCTCCACAGTAACTTTTTGCACTTGCTCGACATAGCCGGCCTGCCGAACCGCAATTTCGTGTTCACCGGGGAGTAGCAAAACCTTCTTGTCGCCCGTCAGCTCCTTTACATAGCCGACATATTGCCCATCCACCCAAACGCCCGAGGTCTTATCAACCTTCGTTTTCCCCCGAATTACCACTTCACCCAGCACCTGATTCTGTCCCACAACAGCGGCGGGGAGTAACAGTACCCAGAGAGTGGCAACTAGAGTCGCTGCAGAGAGGAGTCTTTGTCGGATCATGATCTTCCTGTCTTTGGCATCGTACGCTCAGCCCGCGCCCGGCACAACGAAATTGCCACACGAGCAAACAGACACGTTCCCAACGGCTGGCATGAGATGCTTTATAGCGCGCTTCCGTGTCAGTTTTGACCAGGTGGCGATCTGCTACCGACCCTCAGTCCCGACGGTTGTGTCTCGTGAATGTCGCCTACGGAAATCAGCCCGTGGCTCAGCTCGATTCCACGGATCTGGCGCGGGCGGCCTGCAAACCAATCTCGCCACGTTCATCGCGAAGCGGAGGTGCCCTGTGGGCGCGCGAGGATCTGGCTACTTGCAACTTCGTGAAGGGGTTATAATGCGGGGCCTACGAATTCGCCGGCCGGGTTGGAGCTGCAATAGCGGGAGTATCCGATGGGTCAAGACCTCGAAGACGTTAGGGCTTTCCCTCCCCTCGGACCTCAAATAAAAGCTCTCATGGTTTGGCCGCGCATTCCCCGCTCCTATTGGAGTCTCGGCGAGGTAACGGAGATTGTCCCCGAGCGTTCCCTGATGCCTCCGCTCGGTCTCATCACGGTGGCGGCGCTGTGCCCACAGCGATGGAGAATCCGTCTTATTGACCTTGCCTTCGAGACGCTGAGCGATGAGGACCTCCTCTGGGCTGACCTCGTGATGATCAGTGCCATGCAGGTTCAGTGCGACGATGTACGCCGCACACTGCAACGTGCTTCGAAGCTGGGCCGACGGACCATCATCGGGGGCCCCTGGGCCAGCGCCGAACCGGACGTGCTGCTGGCCCAAGCGGACCATGTGGTTGTGGGCGAGCCGGATGAGATCTTTCGAGAAATTGCCAGAGACCTCGAGGTCGGATCGGCCCGCAGGATGTACCGTGTCACAGTAAAGCCCGATGTCAATCGCACACCGTCACCACGTTTCGACCTGTTGCCACTGGAGAAGTACACTCTCATGCCGGTGCAGTTTTCGCGAGGCTGCCCATTTACCTGTGAGTTCTGCGACATTATCACTCTCTACGGGCGTCGCCCGAGGACCAAGTCGGCAGCGCAATTCATCGGAGAACTCGACGCTCTTTTGCAACTCGGCTGGCGCAAAGAGATCTTTATTGTGGACGACAACTTTATCGGCAATCACAAAGCAGCTCTGGAGCTTGCAAAGGAGTTGGAACAGTGGCAGCGCCGCAACCGGCATCCGTTCGCGTTCTTCACCGAAGCTTCCATGGATCTGGCTTTGCGGCCGGAACTTTTAGATGCCATGGTCAAAGCAAACTTCACTCGCGTGTTTGTGGGGATCGAAACACCCTCGGCCGAGTCGCTCAAAGAAACGAAAAAGTTTCAAAATCTCCGCCGGGATGCGTTGGACTGCATACGCCTTATTCAAAACAAAGGGCTCTGGGTCATGGGCGGCTTCATAGTTGGTTTTGACAGTGACCGAGCTGACATCTTTGACCGACAGATTGAGTTT
>Ga0187783_10001584_pt1 | contig 16850 bp, 9 predicted proteins | sample 1015_SJ02_MP02_2_FD_132471 | JGI IMG/M metagenome (GOLD analysis project Ga0187783, IMG submission 132471) | Tropical peat soil microbial communities from peatlands in Department of Meta, Colombia - 1015_SJ02_MP02_20_MG | ecosystem: Environmental > Terrestrial > Soil > Wetlands > Peat | place... | reverse complement strand
CTGATGGCGCGATCAGCTGACAGCAGGAACGGTTCGGCGCGGGCGGGCTCACGCATGAGACTGCACCTTGCGGAACTCGCAGTTCTGTATGGTTCGCCCGTGCAATCTCGCCGCCTTGAAGGCAGCGCCAATTCGGCAGGCGCGCCTGCTGTGAATACACAACGCAATTAACGATCGTCGCCAGAATTCAGGCCAGCGCATAAGTATGCGGGCGCGCAACGCCCGCTATTCGGCAGAATAGGACGTTCACCCAGTGGGCGCCGCCGAATATAACAGCCTGTCGCACAAGCGGCGCGAGGACCTACTCAGCCCCTATATTTGGCGCCAGTGCTCCCAAGCAGCCCTAGATCTTGTGGCACCGAAGCTTCAACCTGGCTTTGTGCAACAGGCTGAAAAATACGGTCAGCCTGCACGCGTTGGGCCATAACAAAGGGCGGCCAGACGGCCGACTACGCGAGTTTGTCGCCAAGATAACCGCGCGCCGACCCGCCGTTCGGAGCGGCTGCGGGAACATCGGCACTAGTCAGCTAAGGCGCGCGCGAACGAAGGTTCTGTGCGTTGGATCAGCCAGTCGCCGTTCGGCTAGGCCAAGTCGAGGGAACCGGTCTCCGGCCGCTTCCTTGGTTGTGGTGCATGGCGGGATTTGCGGTGACGAGGCTTGTTCGTGCGCCGTGACAACTGCCTGGACTCGGTCCATTGGCAAGCCTGGCGCAGAGCCGGTTGGGGTGGGATTTGATGATCCTTCGCTGATGATCAATGACTGGGCAATCTCCGAGTTGGACGTGCCGGGGGGCGGCTATCGTTAGCACCTGTACCTCGTGTCCGGTCAGCGGCCGCAGCTCGAGCGGAGTGGCTGATCCAGTGGCGGGGCGTCGTGCGAGTCCGAAATCCGAATTGATCATAACTTGGCTGCTTCTTCCTCTTCTCATTTGCGGCGACCTGGACCACAGTGGAGTAGTGCGGGAGTCGAGCCTGGCGACTGTCGGCGAAGAGATCCGGCAGATGCAAGGTGGCGTCCGAGACTGGGTGCAGCGAGGCACGCGCGGCGAGGGCGGGCTGCGTAAGATTTCGCCGCCCGTCTTGTTGTCCCTACTGTGCGCAAGCGCGTTCTGCCCGTTGCTCGCAGTTGGTGTTGGGATTACCGGCGCTGCAGCTGTAGCCGGTTTGGGAGTGCTGTCCTCGGTCGGCGGCCATGTACTATCCGAAGTTCTTGCGAACGCGGTGGACCGACTGCGGCCACGGAGAGAAGGATCCGCGCCGCCGCAGCAGGATTTCGAAAACGGGATCGCTGAGCAGATTCAGAGCGCCTTGACGTCCGACAATGAGCACGCGGAGGAATTGCGGTCCGAGATCGCTGCTGTGCTTGAGAGGATCGACGCGGGCAAGACTATGCTGCAGACCGCGATAGAACCCGGGAATGAACGTATTCATGGCGATGTCATCGCTGCGATCGAGTCGCTCGGCAATGGATTCAGCGAGCTGAGCTTCATGATCAAAGATGTCGCGCGGGCAGCTGCGGAGATCCAGAAGAGCCTGGATGAGCAGGGTGCGAATGTCCGCGGGATCATCGCACAGAACTATCGGCAGTCCACTGAGATCCGGCTGATTCGTGAAAAGCTTGCCGCCCTGGAGACGCGCACACATCCCGATGCAGCGTCCGATGTGGAGGGACGTGATCGGGCAGCGCGCTGGGAGAATCGATGCCCCTACCGCGGGTTGCTGCCCTTCGAACAAGACGACGAGGAGGTGTTCTACGGGCGGCAGAGGCTGACCACCGAACTGGCGGTCACGCTCGAAAAACAGATGACCCGCCGCGGCGTTGTCGTCGTTACCGGGGCATCGGGGTCGGGCAAATCGTCGCTGCTGCAAGCGGGTCTGCTGCCCATGCTGGCCAGAGGCGTGCAGGTGGCTGGATCAGAGAAATGGCCATACGCGACAATCACGCCAACCAAGGATCCGCTTACTGAGCTGGCATTTGCCTTGGCGGTGCTCGCCAACACCGATGCCGCGATGATCCGGGACGGGCTCGCCCGGCATCCAAGCGGTGCGCACCTAGCCGTCCGGCAGGTAGTAGCCGCCGAAGCTGACCGACGTAACCCTGGCCGGTCGCTGTCCAGCGGGGACCCTCTACGGCTAGTGCTGATCGTCGACCAATTTGAGCAGGTATTCACGCTGAACCCCGGTCCGGACGGCGAGCCTGAGCGGGGGGCATTCATCACGGCGCTGTGTGCGGCAGCGACCAACCCCGCCGGGCCGAGCAGTCAGCCGCCAGCTCTGGTGGTGATCGCGGTACGGGGGGATTTCTGGGATCGGTGTACTGCTTACCCTGACCTGGCTCGCGAGCTGCAGGATGGTCAGTTCGTCATCGGCCCCATGACCGAGTCTGACCTGCGTCTGGCCATCACCGGCCCAGCGGAAGCGGCCGGCCTCCACATCGATGTCACCCTGACTGACACCATCCTCAGCGATCTGCATGACGCGGCAGGAGGCGATGACGCGGCGGGAGTACTGCCACTGCTATCACAAGCAATGTTGCTTACCTGGGAGAACCGGGATGGTGACAGGCTGACGACGCGAGGTTATGAACTGACAGGCGGTGTAAACCGCGCTGTCCAGACCAGCGCGGACGCGGTCTACAACGCTCTCGGAGCCGAGCAGCAAGCGCTCGCGCGAGAAATCCTGCGCAGTATGACCGTGAGTAGCCGCGATGGACGGTTCGCCCGCCGCCCCATGAACCGAGCCGACCTTTACACCGGCCACATGGATGCCGACCGGTCCCAGGTCGACGAGGTCCTAGAGTCGTTCGCCGCCAAGCGCCTGATAGTTCTAAACGACGGCACGGCACAGATCGCCCATGACGCCCTGCTGAGTGCCTGGCCGAAGCTACGCGGCTGGCTGGCTGATGACCAGGCAAGCTGGATTCTGTACGGGCAGCTCGCTGACGACGCCGCCGCATGGCATGACCACGAGGAAGATCCGTCCTACCTGTACCGGGGAGCCCAGCTCATTTCCATCCGCCAGGCATCCGCGCGGTGGGCAAAAGACCCGCACCGCTACCCGGCCCTGACCGGCATTCAGGAGGACTTCCTCCGCGCCAGCGACCGTGCGGTAGCAAAGACTACCCGCCAACGGCGGGCAATATCTGTTGTGCTGGTCCTGCTGCTCATCGCATCCCTCGTCGGCGCAGGTCTCGCTTTCAGTGCGGCCAGAAACGCCAACCAGCAGAGCAGGAACGCGCTCTCCGGGCAGCTCGCGGAGCAGAGCGAAGCGCTTGATACCACGGATCCCGTCGGAGCGGCGGAACTGGCCGCGGCCGCTTGGCGTCTCGCTCCGACCCCGCTGGCTCACGTGAGTCTGCTGGATGCTCTCGCGCAGCCAGTCCGCGCAGTCTTGACCGTCGGCATCAGCACCACCGACGTGTCCTCGGTGGCGTTCAGCCCGGATGGCAAGACGTTCGCCACGGCGGGCGGCGGCACGGTCCGGCTGTGGGATGTTGCCACCCAGCAGCAGATCGGCGGGCCGCTGACCGCCGGCGGCGGAGTATACGCTGTGGTGTTCACCCCGAACGGCAAGACCCTCGCCACCATCAGCGCCGACGGCACGGCCCGGCTGTGGGATGTTGCCACCCACCACCAGATCGGCGCGCCGCTTTCCGCCGACGGGAGCCAGGTGTACGCGGTGGCGTTCAGCCCGGACGGCAAGACCCTCGCCACCGCAGAGCAAGATGGCACGACGCAGCTGTGGGATGTTTCGACCCAGCAGCAAATCGGCGGGCCGCTGACGGCCGACGGAAGCCAGGTGAACGCGGTGGCGTTCAGCCCGGACGGCAAGACCCTCGCCACCGCCGGCAGCGACGGCACGGCCCGGCTGTGGGACGTCGACACCCACAGCCAGATCGGCATGCCGCTGACCGTCGGCGGCACTGGCACCGATGTGTCCTCGGTGGCGTTCAGCCCGGACGGCAAGACCCTCGCCACCGCCAGCAGCGACGGCACGGCCCGGCTGTGGGACGTCGACACGCACCGCGAGATCGGCATGCCGCTGAGCGCTGGCCACGGGCCGGTGACTGCAGTGGTCTTCAGCCCGGACGGGAAGATGCTCGCCACCGCCAGCGGCAATACAGCACAGTTGTGGGATGTTGCCACTCACCAGCCGATCGGCGGGCCGCCGAGCACCGGCCCCCAAAACCTGGTCGCGGTGGCGTTCAGTCCGGACGGGACGATCCTCGCCACGGCAGGCTTGGATGGCACGGCCCGGCTGTGGAATATCGCCCTTTACGACCAGATCGGTGGACCACTGGTCAATGACGGCAGCCCGGTGGATGCGGTGGCGTTCAGCCCGGACGGCACGACCCTCGCCACCGCCGGTTGGGACGGCAAGGCCCGGCTATGGGATGTAGCCACCGACCAGCAGATCGGTGGGCCGCTATCTGCCGACGCTAGCGAGGTTAATGCGGTGGCGTTCAGCCCGGACGGTAAGATCCTCGCCACGGCTGGCCTGGACGGCACGGCCCGGCTGTGGGACGTTGCCACCCACCACCAGATCGGCATGCCGCTCACCGTCGGCGGAAATGGCTTCGCGACCGCGGTGGCGTTCAGCCCGGACGGGACGACCCTCGCCACCGCCAGCAGCGACGGCACGGCCCGGCTGTGGGACGTCGACACGCACCACCAGATCGGCGCGCCGCTTTCCGCCAACGGCACCCAGATGTACGCGGTGGCGTTCAGCCCGGACGGGACGACCCTCGCGACCGGCAGCAGCGACGGCACGGTCCGGCTTTGGGATGTTGCCACCCACCGCCAGATCGGCGGACCGCTGAGTGCCCACGGCAGCGCGGCATACGGCAGCGCCGCCACATATGGCAGCGCGATATACGGGTTGGCCTTCAGCCCGGACGGGAAGACCCTAGCCACCGCTAGTGAGGCCGGCACCGTCCAGTTGTGGGACGTCGCCACCCAGCAGCAGATCGGCGTGCCGCTGACCGCCGACGGCAGCGGCAGCGCGACCGCAGTAGCCTTCAGCCCGGACGGAAATACTGTCGCCACCGCATGGGGAGACGGTACGGCCCGGCTGTGGGACGTCGCCACCCACCAGCAGATCGGCGGGCCACTGACCACTGACGATAACGAGATATACGGCTTGGCCTTCAGCCCGGATGGGGCGATTCTCGCCACAGCAAGCTGGGATGGCACGGCCCGGCTGTGGGACATCACGTTCCCTGGCGATCTTGTGCGTGCGGTGTGTGCCATATCGGGCGGGAATTCCCTGCCTCTTCAGGAGTGGAATTCCGACGTTCCATCGGAGTCATACGAGCGGGCTTGCCCGTAGCCAGGCACCTGCTCGTCGGCGCCAAACGGCGCGTTGTGGTGCTGCACGGCCACTGCGACCCGGCCGAACCGCGATCTCGCGCTGCCACAGACCACCGCCGAAAAGGCGATCAAGGGCGGGATCAGCCGAGCCGCGCGCGAAGCTTGGATGCAGACGCGTCAGGACCCGACAGCGGCAAGAACAGCCCGCGGGACGTGGCCAGGTACTGCGATTAAGTCCCCGTTCCCGAGACGAGATGTAACATCGTGTTGGCTTGAGCAACAGCGAATGGTGGCGACGGTGAAAGGCTGCGGCTGATCGGGTGCCTAGTAGCGCCGGAGGCGGACGCGCCCGGTATCGAGCGGGACCCGGCGCATTAGTTAGCGCGCCGCTGGCCTGGCTGATACACCGGCAGTCTGCATTGTCGCGTTAGCGTTAGTTCACCGGCCGCGAGGCAGATTTGGGTGATCTGCGTGCGGCTGAGCGCGCGCACGGGACTATTGCCAGGCGCACGTAGCCGGCGATATAGGACTCGTGAGATAGAGGCTCTCAGTAACGAGTGAGCTGAACCGTACACGACTTTCAGCTGGCTAGCTTGGATATCCGGCCCGCGTACTCGGTTCCGGCTTGGACGGCCTGGCCAACGGTGATCCCTGCAACGGGCACGTACCGGTACACGAAGTCCGGGGCGTAGTGACGGAATCCGTGGGCCGGCGCTGCTGCGATGGCGGCGGGAAGCAGGCTGAAGTCGAAGAAGCCGGCCTGGCGGAGGGCTTCTTCTTCCCGGGCGCGGCGGTTCTTGGCATCTCTGCCATATCCCGGGTGGTGGCGGGGGACGACGATCGCCAGCCGGAACTGGTCGCCTTGCAGCTGCCATCCCCGCTGCAGCCCGTCGGGGCCGCCGGTGAACCAGTCGATCAGGCCGGTTCCCCTGGTCAGGTCCACATGGGCGGGTATGCCACGGGCGGCGAGCCCGGCGGCTACCTGCTGGCAGCGCATCTTCTGGACCGCGGCATCCAGCCTGGCGACCTGCAAGACCTTCCGCTGATCGGCTGGCAGCATCACCGGTTCGTCGGCGGAGGGCCGCCCTACCGCCCGGGCCAGGTCTTCCAGCTGCGTGAAATGGTCAAGCCAGTGCTCCAGGGTCGCCGCGGCATAGGCATCTGCCACCGCGACCGCCGGCACCGCAGGCCCAAGCCGTTCGCCCAGCTGCCGGTAACTGAGCCAGGTCCAGCTGCGGCCGCCAGGGCTAGTCCAGATGCCGCCCGGCCAGCCGGGCGAGGTCAGGCTGAGCAGCACCAGGTCGCTGGCAGCAGCTTCGGGGCGCTCGGCAAGGCGGGCGAGCTGGCCGGTGTCAGGCAGCGCGAAAACCTTGTTCTCGATGATCGTCGCCTGATGCTGGCCGTGCCGGATCAGCAGGTCCGTGTGGTCCTTCTCCCGCAACACGGTGACCTCGCCGCGGAAACCCAAAGCCTCTGCCACTGGCTGGTGGTGCCGGATGTACCAGGCCAGCAGATTGGAATGGAACAGCTCCTTGCTGCCCAGCGACATGGCGAACACCGGATTAGCATCCACGCCGCCGACAATCGCCGCGAGCGCATTCGGCTCCGCACCTCCGCCCATACCTGCATCCTTCCGCCTGCATCCAAGCTCCGCCACCCGGTCGCGAACCCAGTCATCCGGCGATCGGGGGCGGGAGAGCCCGAACGGAACGTGGCTACTTTCGGTGACCGTAATGATAAGCGAATGGCTACCAATAGTCGCCGTTCTGGTCGACTTCACGGCGGAACAGTTTGATCATTGAAGCCGTGCAGAATGTTTGTTCTGCATACTGGCGTAAGCGCTTAGCTCATCGCGAAGAACTGCTGATCACAAGCTCGCTGCGCGAGGCTATCCGGCGGACAGGTTTTACAGCCTGACTGCGGCTACCGCCCACTTCTGCGGCGGCGAATATAGTCGGCCAACACCAATGCTCCTAGTGCGGTCAAGATTAGTTTGGAGCCGGGCTTGGTGGCCGTGTGTGATGGAGGTTGGTTTGGTGGTTGGCTCTCTGTATCCCGGGATTGGCCGCCTAGCTGCTCGCGTGGCGGCCGTAGGAACTCGAACAGGAGGGTGGCCAGCAGACCGCTGCCGACGGCGAAAATAATCGCTAGGACGACGATTGCATCTTGGATGGTCGCTATGGAAGCCGGATCGCTGAACTCTGCCGCGGGGCTGATCCCACCTGTGTCCGACCAGGTTGGGATGCTTCCCGCCGAAAGGGCAGGCATCGCGGATTGGACGCTCCAACCCGGCGGCGTACCGGCCTCGATCTTTATTTGTTCGTGATCCGGTTCCGTCCACAGCACTTTCTGGTCCCCCATCGCGAACGGCACGGTTGCTCCGCCGATCCCAGGGTCGAAATCGCCAATGATAGGGAGCGCTAGGCTGGCGTGTGGCCCATGCCAGAAGTTGCCGTATGAGTCAAATCTAAATCCGCTAAAGAGTGTCGAGCTTTCGAGCCATGGGTACGTAAGGTCACCATTGACAGTGAATGCATCAGCAGGGCCTTGCGATTCCGAACAAGGCAAGACATGGGGCAGGCTGATGATTAGAATCTGCACTCCCGTCAGATTGTAGTCTCCGCCATCAGCCGAGGGTGCATAGATGGCCGCCGAGCGGGCGTATACCTTTCTGGGGATGTCTCGATTGCCGGTCACATAATTGGCGGATGGTCCTGGGAGTAGGCCGCTCATGAGCAACTGGGCGTGGTATGGGTGCGGACCGCAGGCCCACACCGTATACAAAATAGAATTGCCCATCGTCCATGCTGTTTGTGCCTGAATGGTGACAGTGTCGGCTTGGGATTCGGACACAGGTTGCACGACTGCGGCCCAAGCATCCGAGCCGATCGGGGGTGGCGGGCTATTGACCAACAGCGACAGCATGACGTAACCGGCAACGCTTATACCAGTGACAATTACCACCATTACCATGGCAATGCGCCTGCCCAGTGTCGGCTTGCGCCCATAGGCGTTGCGTACGGTCCGCAAGCACGTCTCCCTGGCCACGGTCTGCTGTCGCGCTCCCACCCTACCGAAACAGGACACCAGGAACGCCTTCTCCGGTCGGCAAGGAAGTCCGGCCGATCCAGGAACTGCGCCACCGCCAAGTCGTGCCCAGCTAGCAGGCGCGCCTGGCTCGCTGCCACCGCGATCTCCCAGGCGACCTACCCAGCAGATGCCACTGATCACCAGGCGCGCGGAATCGGCGATCGGATCTCTTGGGCTGACGCTCGCTGATCACGTCTGGTAGTCGGTGTCAAACGCCATAGAGGCACGGGTGGTCGCCGAAGATCGTGCGTATCCGCTCGGTCAACTGGTCGAGATTGCTCACCTTTATTCACTGCCGGGGCGAGGCCATGACACGGTGAGCTCGCGGGCCCATGGGCTGTCGGCCAGGCTGGTAAGCCTGTCGGCCAGGAACTGAGCGTGGGATGGCGCGGCCGCGCCGATCAGGAACAGCCGACTGGTGCCCCGGGAGGCTCGTACCGCGGCGACTGGCGTAACCGGAACCCCGCGGGCCAGGTCGTCCAGTCGGCGGCTGGCCTGCTGGTCCACGGTCGCCGAGCGGTCGGCGTGGTGGTAGACGACCACGGACTGGCCGCGCCTCGCGAAGACGGCAAGCTCGTCCAGGTAGGCGTGCTTGACCGCCTTAGTCCGGTGCGCCGGGACCGGATGGCCCGCGGCCCGGATGCCGTTGTCAGGATCGGCGAAGACCAGATTGCAGCCTGCCGTCGCACTCAGTGCTTCCTTGACCCAGGACTGGCGCCGCGCCTGGCGCGCTTCCCGCGCTGTGACGGGCAGGTCGGCGAAGTCCAGCAGGTCGCCGAAGAAGCACGTCGCGGTGCCGAGCACGCCCGCATCAGCCAGCGCAGCCGTGCTTCTGTGCCCGCTGGCGACGACGTCGGCGAGACGGTCATACAGGTCTGGGTCGAGCTGCCGCAGCCCTGCTGCTGACCGGTGGCCGGGATTGAGGTAGCCGGTGTGTTTGCCATCGGCATTGTGTGTCTCGCTGGCGGTCCGGTACCACACCACGCCGACCCGGGGGAAACCCAGCGAGCTAGGTGGTGCCAGCCACCGCAGCAGCCCGAACTTAACGAAGTCGCCGACATCACCGGCATAGCGGTCCTGCATGTGCTCAAATATGCCGTGCCGGACCACCCGATGCATCTAGTTGCGCCGCACCCAGGCGCGCGCACTCCCGCCGTTAGGCACGCTTCAGTGATCTGCGTGTGCAGTCATCTTTGGTGTGCGTAGCTGGGCGATCTGTGCAGCTCTCGGAGCAGTTCATCATAAGTGGGGTCAGCCAAGCTGCTGGCTAGCAGTCAGCACCAGTTCGTCGCATACCCGACGTACCAACGCGGTGGCCGACTGGCAGCGGTTCCGATGGAGGCGGTCGCTGGGAATATAACGTGTAATGCCAGAAGAGGCTGCTCTGCCACCAGGGCACTTCATCGAGCAGTTGGTGCCCTCGGCTTTCGTTGCGATGCCGCGCCAGGACAGAGAACTTGGTTTCGTGATCGGTGCTTCTCAGTTCAGGCGTCCGTTGCGCGTTGTCGCGGGAGGCTGCCAGTGTGGGCGGCGGCTGTTCTACGACCGAGTGACGGAGATCTCGGTCAGCACCTGGGTGCCGTCTGGGAGCCCCGGCATACCAGTGCTCTGCGCAGCGATGATGAATTGCTTGAATTGCTGGCTGGCGGCTGTCGTAGCCTCGACGATCATTAGGATGAACTGCTCGCCGTGGTCTGTCATCGCGTTGAGCCCCAGGGTGGCGGGAGTGACGTACCGGCCATTCGGGTCAGGGTGCAGCGGGCCGGGCTGCGGCCAGTAACCGGTTGGCTGGGCAGGCTGGATGACCAGCCAGGCGGACATTCCCGCCGGGAGGCCCATGACCAGGCCCGTGACCATCTGGGCCCAGGAGACCAGGCTGCCCTGGCGCGGACCGGTAATCTCGGCGGTCACCATAATCGGCGGTCGTATTGGCGTTGTGGTTGCCGCGTGTGGGGGCATCGTGGTTGGTGTGGAGCCAGTCAAGCCGGTTGGTGACACTGTAGGGCCTATCGAGCTCTGCAGTGATCCGTGGCCACAGGAACTGGCGAGCAGGCACGCGGCCAGTGCGGCGGTGGCCAATACCGGGCGGGCGCTTGCGGGGGCGCGGCTGGGGTCAGTGCGCATGTTCCTCCTTCGGGCGTTGGGGGGTAGCAGACAGCACGTAAGGGCCGCCCGTCGTCTTGCGCGTGCTCATTCGAGGATTGGGTGGGGTCAGCAGGTACTGCGCGAGCGTGATCAAGATCGCGAGCATGCTCAGGACGTCGACGACGTTGAGAGCCAGCTTGCTGCCGTTGGGGAACGAGTCGATGGTCACCGCGATGGCGCCTTGCGCCTCGGTGGCGCCGCCGCTAGATATCAGCTGGAACGCGATGACCTGGGTGCCGACGAGCGGTGACTGCGGTGAGCCGAGCACAGCCGTTCCTGCGAAATCTCGTCCGGAGATCGCACAGCAGCCAGCCTGTGGCTGCCAGTTGGCGCTACCTGGGGCAGGCGTGAGGAGCGTCAGCTGGGAGACGGTCGGGTCGGTGATCAAGCCGCTGATCACTAGCTGGACCTGGCCGTTGCGGACCTGGCCGGCCGACTGCACGTCGAGATTGCTTATGCTCGCGGGGGTGATTAGCCACGGGGTCTCGGTCGCGAGTTGGATCGGTTGGGCTAGATTGGCGTAATAGAACAACGCTAGAGCGATTATGAGGAGGAAGCAAAGCGACGGCACTGCGCTGAAGAGGCGCCGCCAGCCAGGCAGAGCCTTGCGACCGCCTTCTCTATCGGTGTACATCGCTGCCACCTTGTCGGTGATCTGAAATGGTGACGGTGGAGTAGTAGTCTGAGCAAGTGCACGCGGGTCATTCAAACAAGCGCGAAGAGAGCCACGCATGCGGCGTCGAAGCGAACGACTTGCTTCTTCATTTTCTTACCGTCCCAAAGCAAATCCTTCCAGCGACGTCGCCGTCTGGTGCTATCAGGGAACAGACCCCCCAGACTCGGAGGTCGCATACCCTGCCCGAGCGGCGCCGTCGTTCCGGCTTCGTGTCCTTCTGGGACTTCATTCAGCATCGGCCGTAGCCGGGGCTGTCGCCAGGAAGGAGACCCACGGAATGCTCACAGGTTCGGGATTCCGGTCATTGGCCGGCGGTGCCGTTGTAGCGCTAAGGAGCCTGTTGGCCGGTTGGGCTTGGCGGGGCCGGGGTTTTCGCCTATGGGGTTTGGCAGGGCTTCCTTGTGTACCGCGTGTCGGCGTTATTGGCAGTGGCCACGTTTGAGCTGATGGGCCAGGAGAGGGATGGTCGTGATGGAGCCGCCAACGGCCACGTTCGATGGGCTGTTGCGGAGGCTGCGGATTGAGGCGGGGCTTACGCAGGCGGAGCTGGCTGAGCGTGCGAAATTGAGTTCGCGGACGGTCAGTGACCTGGAGCGAGGGGTGGCGTTGAGACCCCGCAATGCCACTGTCCAGCTGCTGGCTGACGCGCTGGGCCTGGCAGGCCCGGCCCGGGATTCGTTTGAGGCGGCGGCGCGCAGACTGCCGTCTGCCGCACTAGACAACCTGGCGGGCGTGGCGGCGGCGACCCGGACCCTGCCGCGCGACATCGCCTCGTTCATCGGCCGAGGGCCGGAGCTGCGGCAGCTGGAAGAGGTTACAGCAAGCGCTGCCACCTCGGGCGGGGTGGTGAGTATTCATACGATCGAAGGGATGCCGGGGGTGGGTAAGACGGCGTTCGCCGTGCACGCCGCTCACCAGCTGGCACTGCGCTTCCCGGATGGGCAGATCTTCTTGCCGCTGCACGGGCACACCCCGGGTCAGCGGCCGGTGGACCCAGCCGATGCGCTGGCCAGTCTGCTGCTGATTGTAGGGGTTCCTGTCTCCCAGATCCCATCGCGGCTGGAGGCCCGGACGGCGCTGTGGCGAGACCGGCTGGCCGGTAGGCAGCTGCTTCTCCTGCTCGATGATGCGGCTGACAGCGAGCAGGTGCGGCCGCTGCTACCGGGCACAGCCGGGGTCCTTGTGCTGGTCACCAGCCGTCGGCATCTGACCGCGCTGGAGGACGCCCAGGCGATCAGCCTCGACACGCTCGCTCCTTTGGAGGCCGCCCTGATGCTAGTCCGGCTATGCCCCCGGGCCGGCCTACGCGTTGAGGACCGGGCGGTGGCCGAGATGGCCCGGTTGTGCGGCTACCTGCCGCTGGCGATCGGGATGCTGGCCCGTCAGCTGCATCATCACCCCGCCTGGACCGTCGCCGGGCTCGCCGGCAAATTGGCGACCGCCCGCGACCGCCTGCAGCTCATACACGTTGAAGATCTGTCTGTCGCTGCCGCGTTTGACCTCTCGTATGCGGATCTGACGGAGGATCAGCAGCGGCTGTTCCGGCGGTTGGGTCTGCATCCCGGCGCGGAAATCGACGACTACGCCGCTGCTGCCCTGGACGGCACCGAACTATCCTCCGCCGCCAGCGGCCTAGAGGCGCTGTACGACCAGTACCTGCTGACCGAGCCGGCCCAGGGCCGTTACCGGTTCCACGACCTGATCCGCGAACACGCCCAGGCCCTCGTCGCTTCGGACCAGCCCGCCGAACGGGATGCCGCCACCAGGCGGCTGCTGGATTATTACCAGCACACCGCCGCGATCGCAGAAGCCATGCTGGCCCGTCAGACCCGGCCCGGCGCCCTGCCCGCAGCCCCCGTAGGGCTGCGCGCGATCCCAGCCCTGGAGGACGACAGCCAGGCGCTGGCCTGGGTCTGCGCCGAGCGCGCCAGCCTGCTGGCCTGCCTCGACGCCTCCACCCGCACCGGCCAGCACGCCCGGGTTGCCGCCCTTACCGCCGGTCTCGCCGGGCTTCTGCGGCGCGAAGGCCCATGGACTGAGGCCATCGCCCTGCACGCCGCTGCAGTTCAAGCCGCAGAGTATCTAGGTGACCGGCTCGGCCAGGCCAACGCTCTGCACGACCTCGGGACCGTGCGGCAGACGACGGGTGACTACCCGGCCGCTATCCGGGACCTGGAGCAGGCACAGGCCATCTATCGCGACCTTGGTGACCGGCGCGGCCAGGCCAACGCTCTCCACGACCGCGGGAACGTGGGGTGGCTGACGGATGACTATGCGGCCGCTATCCGGGACCTGGAGCAGGCACAGGCCATCTATCGCGACCTTGGTGACCGGCGCGGCCAGGCTAACGCCCTCAGCAACCTCGGGATCGTGCGGCAGCTGACATGTGATTACCCGGCCGCTATCCAGGATCTGGAGCAGGCGCTCGTCATCTTCCACGACCTTGGTGACCGTCGCGGCCAAGGCAAGACCCTCCACGAACTCGGGACCGTTCGATGGCTGACGGGTGACTACCCGGCCGCCACCCGGGACCTGGACCAGGCGTTGGTCATCTTCCGCGACCTCGGTAGTCGGCTCGGCCAGGCCAATGCCCTACACGATCTCGGGGTCGTTCGATGGCGGACGGGTGATTACCCTGCCGCCACCCGGGACCTGGACCAGGCGCTGAGCATCTACCGCGACCTCGGTAGTCGGCTCGGCCAGGCCAACGCGCTCAGCCACCTCGGGGCCGTACGGCGGGCGACGTGTGATTATCCGGCCGCGGCTCGGGCTGTGGAACAGGCCCTGGGCATCTACCGCGACCTAGGCGACAGCAGTGGCCAGGCAGGGGCTTTGAACGAAAGAGGGACGCTGCATCGAGTCCGCGGTGACCTCACGCAGGCTGAACGGTGTCACCAGCAGGCCCTGGAACTGGCCCGCGCTATCGCCAGCCCCTGGGACGAGGCGCACGCGCTGACCGGGCTTGGCCGGTGCGTGCTGGCTGGCGGCGATGCCAGTAAGGCGAAGGGCTTCCTACGGCAAGCGCACGAGCTCTTCCACAAGATCGGGGCAGGCGAAGCCCTCGGCGTGGGCGCCGAACTCGACGCCATACCTTAGCTGAGCACATATCGGTGCCAAACCCAATAAGCCGGCAGGCTGCTCCTGACGGCGATCTATACATAACCGGGAAATCGGTGCTCCGACCGCGACACCACCGGAGGCGGCTTCGCAAATTCATAATCGGCGATAAGGAATTCTGTGGGCGAGCGTTCCGATCACGCCGAGCTACTGCGGCTGGTCCGCGGCTACTGCGCGATATCCGCCTCGATATGAGCGCTCTTCGAAAAGTGCGAGAGACCTGCTGACCGCTCATAACAGGATTACCTGCGCGCCAGTGAAATCTTGGCAAGACGGGCAGCACGCGGGCGCCGTGCCCTACTCGCCGGGATGCCAAACGACGGGGTTGGCCGATGTCGTCAGTGGGCGAGCACGGCCTTCAGGTCCCTGACGATCTCTGCTGTGGCCTTGTTGATCTCGAGGATGCGCCCCTCATCGTCGGTATCGGGTACGACCACGATCTTCCTCTCGATCCGCAACTCTTGGTAATCGCACTTGCCGAGCTGCAGGAGTTCCTCTGCTGAGATGCCCGTCAACTTACCGTTGCGGCGCACGGTGACCACGTCGCCGTGCGAGAGACGGGGCTGCGAGAGCGACGTGCGCAGAAGTTCCCGCAAGTGTCGGCACTTGTCCTCGAGCTCCATATCGAGATACAGCATGCCGGGGTTGTGCCGCCAGTCCACGGCCGCGTAGTACTGGTCCGCGCAGGCCCGCAGGATGTCCAGCACCTGGCCGAGGAAGGGATCCGAGCGATCTGTGACGTTCCGGTCCATCACGTGGTAGTCGCTGAGCGCGTCCTGCACCAAGCGGCACGCGGTGAAGATCCGCTCGTAGGCGGCCAGGTGTCGGTCGAACGCCCGCAGCCTGTGCTCCTCCCGTAGGGTGCTGCGGCGCTGGTAGTGGGCGATCACGAAGGCGGACAGGGCGGTAATCAGCGCGACTAGGATCCCGCCGAAGAACGCCACCTCGGCGGGGGTCACCTCAGCCCTCCGCGTACGGCGGGGGGATGATGATGAACGTTCTGGTAACGAGCACGTTCGGCAGGTTCTGGATCGTCCCCATGATCAGCTCATGCAATGCCAGGATGGATGGCGCTTTCACCCGTGCGATGACATCCGCCTCACCGTAGACGGCCGCCGCCTCGGTAACGAACTCCTTGTGGTCATTTAGGAGCCTCCGCACGATGCCGCCGGAGTTGTTGGCCGGAACCGTGATGAGGACGAATGCCTCGACGCTCTCCCCGCCGGCCAAGATGCTCTCTCCCTGTGTCTCCTTTAGCGAGGTCATACCCGCCAGACATTAGGGCAAACGTACGGTAAGTGTGACATTCTAACTATATCTGTGGCCAAAGCGGCAGAGCCGAACGTTGCCCAACTGCATCGTGGAGGGATGGCCACTGCCCACGGCAAGTCAACGCTTACTTGGTCGGCCGTGCCAGCGCACTGACGCTAACTGAGATTGGCCGGGCTACGCCAGCAAGGGTGCCGCATGCCACCCGCGAGGCCAGAGCCGATGATGAACAGAATGTCGCATTCGGGGGCCGGGCTCGCGGGTGACGTCCTGTTCATAAACCGTTCCGGTGGTGGCTGACGAAATACAGACCGGCGACGGCGATGGCGTCTGGGATATTTGCTGATCCGGGTGGCGGCCGCCTTCTCGGCGCACACGCGGCAGGTACTGATGCTGGCTCGGGCGCACTCGGCGACCTTGCATACTGCGCGCTCATGATCAATGGCCAGCACGGGCGAGGTCGTCGCCGACTGTTCGCAGCCGCATCAGGCCCGTCGGGACACCGCACAGAAGTGGAGGATCCGCGCGCATATGCCGGGGCTGTAGTCGCAGAGCGTCAGTCGCACTAAATCGGCAACTTGTTTCTCCACACCTACGCGAAAAGGCGGCGCAGCAATCTCTGCTGCGGCGAAAAGGCGTTGGCTGAATCATGAAGGCCTATGCATTGCTGTGAATAAACGGGCACCCAGCCAACGCGCTCAATTCGGCATGAGCGTAAAACTCCCGGCAGTGTCCACTGTCGTATACCACAGCCTGATCAGCTGGTGAACATCCTGCCGGACACTCACGAATAGGGCGATCGTTGCGCACGGCTGCATCGCATGAGAGCAGGCGCGCGGACCGCCCATCAGACGGGTACCGGAGCGGTACCCCTCCCGCGCGGTTACCGGCTGGTGCGGCGCTAATCAGGGCCGCCGCGGACGCCCCGCGGCCAGCGGCCCCGCGCTCCCGCCGCCCGGAGCCGGGATTCCGGTAAAGTGCGGCAAGTGGACGGATCCGCCCGGCTGACCGGGCCGGTCGAGGGCCAGCCGGGGATCATCATGGCGGGCTTCGACCTCGGCCGGGTCGGTTACACGCTGGAAGAGTTCTTCCTCGAGTCCGCGGCCACCTGCTTCGAGCCCGCGGGACCTACGGGAGCCGACGGATACTGGCCGGTCACCCCGTCGGGCCAGGCGCCGTTCGCCACCCGGCTGGTGGTATGCCGGCCGTCTGACCCGGGGGCGTTCACCGGCACGGTGATCCTG
>Ga0187783_10001583_pt1 | contig 16853 bp, 15 predicted proteins | sample 1015_SJ02_MP02_2_FD_132471 | JGI IMG/M metagenome (GOLD analysis project Ga0187783, IMG submission 132471) | Tropical peat soil microbial communities from peatlands in Department of Meta, Colombia - 1015_SJ02_MP02_20_MG | ecosystem: Environmental > Terrestrial > Soil > Wetlands > Peat | place... | reverse complement strand
TGGTTTTCGATGTCGAGGGCGCCGGCCAGGGTGTCGATGTCGTCGTTGAGGGTGACCTGGGCCTGGCCGCCGGCGGAGGCGAGCCAGTTCAGGGCGGGGTTGGCGGCGGGGGCCGGGGCGGCGTGGACGGTGGGCGCCGTGGCGGGGGTGGCGCTGCACCTTCACCTGCGCCGTCGCCGAATACTCCTTGTGCGCGGTAAGCGCGAACGCCACGCTGGCGTCAGCCATCCTGAGCGGACTCGACAAGCACAATCTGTAGTCAGGTTCCAACGTTCCGTAGACAAGTAGGTCGCGGCCCACTACTGTGGTTACTTAAAGTGATATCGAAGACACTTCAGGTGGCTTGTTACAGGGCGGGTGGAGCATTGGCTGGGGAAGCGTGCCAGCGTGCGGACTTTCTGGCTGGGGGGAATGTGGCTATGGAGCGGCCCGAGGTTTCAACATGCGTGTTTCGCCGGGCTGCGGTGCGATGAAACTGCTCCCGCTCCCCGATGCAACGCGCCGAAGCACAAGCAGCGTCCTGGAGAGTGCCTCGCCGTCCCGCGAAGAAGACACGCGTCGCCGGACCGTACCTGTGGCGTTCATCGCCGGCGTCGGGCGCAGCGGAACCACCCTGCTAGACCGCCTACTGGGCAGCACCCCGAAACTCCACAGCGGTGGGGAGCTCGGGGCGGTTTGGAATCACGGCCTAGTCGAGGACCGGCTTTGCTCGTGTGGCGCCCGCTTTTCCTGCTGTCCCTTCTGGCAAGCCGTGGGAACTAACAGCTTTTCCTCGCTGCGGGCCGATGAGATTGACACGGTTGTACGTTATACGCACAGCGTCTTCCGGACCCAGAAGATGTGGCGGATCCTCTTCGGCAGGTCGAGACGGAGCCTCGTGAATTCAGCCCCATCGGCTTTTTTCGAAACCACGGAACGGCTTTACCAGAGGGTGCTGGATGTGAGTGCCCGGCAGGTCGTGGTCGACTCATCCAAATTGCCGATGTATCTTGTTTTGCTGGAGCACATACCTTCGGTAGATCTCCACGTCGTGCATCTCGTCCGCGACCCGCGTGCAGTGGCGCACTCATGGCTTAGACCCCTGGTTTCCGATCCCGACGGCCGTACGTCCATGCCTCGGTTCGGCGCCGCAAAGTCGGCCGTGCTCTGGTTGATCACGAACGCGGCTGTCGAGTGGATAGCTTGGTGGCTGGAGGTTCCCTATGTGCGTGTGCGATACGAGGACCTCGTAAAAGACCCAGCCTGGATCGTCAGACAGCTTCGGTCAGAGATTCTGAGAGCTACTGAATACGGCGATCAGGAAGTCCGGAATACAAATAATGAGGATATCGACCTCGATATTGTTCACAGTATCTCGGGGAATCCGATGCGATTTCGACAAGGCCGTATGTCCATAGTTGAGGATGTCGAATGGCAGACCGGTCCGCGAAGCCGAAAAGCAATCGTCGCAGCGATTACCTTCCCGTTGCGGTGGCGATACGGCTACCGAGGCTCGCCAGGGTTCAGCCAGGGACGCCCAGTCTCAGTGCGCCCAGATGCACCGCCTGGTCGTAGCCGCTAGGAAATTGTGAGCAGCCGATGGTAGAGGTGGTATGTGGAGCAACAACAGCGAGACTATTATGCTCGGACAGCATCTCTCTATGATTCCATGCACCTGCGGCCTGGCGACGAGCATTTTGTCGGACTCGAGTACGTTGCAGCGCTACTTCACGTTGTGCGCGCTAGCAGTGTTCTAGACGTGGGATCTGGAACTGGGCGGGCGGTCAAGTTCCTCCGTCAACGCCGTCCCGATCTGCAGGTTGAGGGTGTTGAGCCTGTCCAGCAGCTCCGTGCGCAAGCACTAGCGCACGGAATTGTCCTGCACGCGGCTAACGGCGAGAGTCTGCCGTTTGATAGAGATAGCTTCGACGTAGTCATCTGTTCCGGCGTGATGCATCACGTTCCTGATCCGGCCCGTGTAATAAGCGAGATGACACGGGTTGCGCGATCTGCGGTAATGATCAGTGATACTAATCGCTTCGGGCAACGATCGAAGGCCGTCGGTGCGCTAAAAATGGCGATCTATCATGCCGGCCTCTGGTCGACAATGGAATGGTTGCGCACTAGAGGCCGTGGATATATGCTCTCTTCCGGCGATGGCGTATTCTATTCGTACAGTATCTTTGACTCGGTGCGACAGCTGCAGGCATGGGCCAATACAGTGTTCATTATTCCGACAATGCCTCAAAGGAAGTCCGCGCTGCCTCAACTCGGGGTGCCACACGGCTTGCTCGTGGCGTGTCGTGAACCTTCGGGCCCTGACTGGGCTGGTTTCTAGCCTGACCGGGCCATGCCGGGCTCGCGTGCATTACCACCTTGATCCGGTCCAGGCCCTACTTAACGTGTCTCGCTCCGACTTTCCCGGGGAGCGAAACTTTCTTTCACAAGCATCTCGTATCTCGATTCAACGTCGAGCATATTCGTCCGGTAGTCGGCATGGTTCCGGACCAGTCGCTCGTTTTCCTCTTGTGCAGCTTGGCCGAGGGTGTCATCTTTTAGGGCTCGCATCAGGGCCGTCGCTACTGCAGCGGGATCCAGGGGCGAGACTACGATGCCGTTGATTCCGTCGCGAATCCACTCCCGAACCGAAGCGATGTCGCCGACAACCGGAAGAGCACCGCATGCCATGGCTTCAAGCAGCGTATTCGGTGTACCGTCATGTTCGCTCAGCGACACGCTCACGCGACTTGCGCGAAAGGCATCCGCCATGAGCCGATGGTCGAGGGCTGGCAGCAGGTGAACGCGCCTCCGGTCCAGGCCCGTGTCATCAATCATCTTCTTCGCATATCGAGAGCCTGCCATTCCAGGGCATGCTACGTGGACATCCGGAAACGATTGGAGTACGGGATGTAGCGCGGTGAAGAAAGTGTCGGTGCGGACGTATTCCCTGATACCGCGCGGGTTAAGAATGACCCTAGCCTGCTCTGGTATCCCAAGGCCGATGCGGAAGTCACTTCCTCCCGGGTGAAAGACGGAGCGGTCGACGCCGCCGTTTCCCGGAACCACCCAGATCGGCCGGTCGCCAGGAAAGCCCCATTCCCGTGCGAGTTGAGCATCGCGATGACAATCGCAGTGGAGTACGTCCACCTTCGCGAGCGTCCGCCGCGTCACCTTCTCCATGACCTGGCTACGGCGAGCATGCAGGGTAAAGTCATTGCCCCAGACCGAAACAATCACAGGCGGCCCGTTCAGGGCCGCAGCCGCGATTCCCTCGAATGGGATGCGCATTGCGTGGATGAGATCCGGCTTATGCCGCTCGACCAGCGCCTGCAAACGTCCACGTTTGGTACGGACCAGCGCTGGCCCGAAGTAACTCCGGACAGCCGCCACCCGACGGGGCGATGCCCACTGTGCCACGCGGACTCCAATTGACGGCCGTATCTGCCCTATCAGCTCTCGGCCAGAGGCCCCGGCCCGCCCGGGGCCTGCCAGCACCAGGGGCAATGACGTCGTTTCAGCACCAGCGAGCACGTCACCTGAGATCGGGTAGGAGGAGATCGCCTGAACCGCATGCCCTCGTTCGATGAAGAACCGGATCCACTGGACGGCGATGGGGCTCCGAAGATCCGCCAGGAATGTAAGCCTCATGCGCTGCGACCTGCAGAGGAAGCCGCGGACTGGGCGGCTGCTGCAAAGACCGCAGCCACCCCTTCCGGCTTGAAGGCTGTCCTGAGCCCTGATGGTACGATCCGGCCTCTGACCCGCCTCGCCGCGTCGACCAAAGCTCCTGGCGTAGCTGAATGGACCGAGGCTACTGCCTCGCCTGCTATCTCTTGCAGGTCCGGTAGGGAGCCGACACCGGGACCCACGACGATTGGCCGCTGCCCGACCAGCGCCTCACAAGCTACCAGCGGCCAGGGGTCTCTCCTGCTGGGGATAAGAATCACGGCCGAGCGCTCGAATAGCCGCGTCTTCTCAGGGCCCTCGACGAAACCTGTGTACTCCAGCCCAGGTAGCCGGGAGGCCAAGGCGATGACTTCGGAACGCAGCGGACCATCGCCCGCGACGATCAGCCGAGGGAACAGCTGCAAGATCTGCGGTGCCGCGGCGAGGACGAGGTCTACCCCCTTTCGCTCCGACAACTCCCCGATGAAGACGGCTGCACCATCTGGCGACGGCTGACCGATAGCCCGCAGGTCCGGGGCGTCCACCGAGTTGGGCGCGCGGTGACAGGGCAGTCCCGGAGCCAACCGGCCGACGAATGCTTCGGATGCAGCACCTGGAACGATCGCTGCTGAACATGCGCTCAAGAAGCGGCGCCTGACGATGTTGCTGATCACTCCTCGGTGCTGCCCCGTAAGCTGCGAACTCTCCACCCAGCCAACCAATGGCACGCCGCGGCGCCGCGCCCATCGCAGAGCGGACCAGCAGGCGTGGACATCCCACCCAGCCAGGACGATCGCTTCTGGCTTCAGCTCAGCCAAGGTAGCGCCGACAGCGTGTGACACCTCCAATGTCCCCCGGCCAATGTCCAGGCGATGACCAGGCAGGACCACAACGCGGCAGCGAAGTTCAGACCACGGAATCGTCCAGCGCCGGTTAGGCGTTCGATCTGGCCGCGTCAGTACCAATGTGAAATCGCCGTCCAGAGCATCGCTCAAGCTATTGAACAGCGACACGCGATACGGCGCCAGCGATCGGTGGACCAATATGATCATTTCTTCTCCTATGACATTAGCGACCAAGGTTCTGCATCGAAGCTGCCCGATCGCAGGCGTGCAGTGAACTTACCTCGGTCATGCCAGTCGTTGGACCGCGAATAGTGCCGTCTTCCTGTCCGTAATAAGTCTTGCCTCGAACTGTTGTGGCATAATGGCTGCTGTCAGCTGCCAGATTGGCAGTGCTTCGGACCTGATATCCTCGACAACCAGCCAGCCGCCGACCTTAAGTTTTCTGAGTCCAAAGTCAAGGACAGCGAGATTCGCGTTTGGCGAATGAAGGCCGTCATCGATGATCAGATCGAAGTGGTCGCCGATGAGGCCAGCCAGGGCCGCGAGCGATGCCGGATCGGTCTGGTCCACAAAGAACGTTGTAATCCGGTCTTCTTCGAACAAGATCTGGCGGTCGATGTCGGCACCGTATACCTGCGCTTTGGGCAGAAAATCCCGGAACGCCCGAAGCGAGCCACCTGGCCTGCCACTCTTGCCCATATTCGAGATCAGCCGCGGGTTATTCGTCCCAAGCCCTATCTCCAGCACAGCGGTTACGGACGTTGGCTTAGACAGTAGTGAACCATAGAGAAGGTGATAGTCATGATACCTCGCCTTATCGCTGCCGTAATAGTTGTACAGTTCTTTGAGCTTGGCTGCGGCAAGCCTTTTGCTCATGTCGTCAGCGAAGCATGTAATCGGAACTATGGTACCTCTAGCCTCACCATTCAGTGATGAAATATTAAGCAGAAGCGGAAAGGTTTGCTCGGCTGCCTTAACCGTAACTGCCGCCAAGTCGCGGGCAGAACCCGCTGAAGCCGGACTGAACATCGGGAAGCTGTCTATAATGCGCGCATCGCTTGGGTGCAGGACTCGCCTGGTTGCAGCTCTTAGTGCCCTGCGCAATATTGCAAGATGGGGACGGATGTTAATGCTGTGCTTTGGCTCGACTTTGTCAGCCGAGGAATACATATTTCCCCCTTGGTAGCTGGCGTTGAAATAGGACGATCATATTTCCTCGCCTGGATTTGGTACATGCGACGAGTTCCGCACGCGACGCGCCGTCGCCAGGTATGTGAGGACCTGGCCAAGATCGAAAAGTCCAGTCGTGATAGCTCCGACAGAAGCGAAACTGACCGCGATGGTGCCCATCTGCCGCCGTACCCAGGCCAGGAGCACAGCGAAGCAGGCCGCACCGACGGCCGTAAGCACCTGCCCGAGGACAGGCTTACTGGCGACTCCTGGCAGCCGGTGACCGGCGCAGAGTTTCCAGGCCGTCGGGACCGCCTCAAAGAGGAACGTACAGGCGAGCACTGCTATAGCCGCTCCAATGGTTGACCAGCGCGCCGAAGCCAGTACCGTCAGGGGAACTTGAGCGACCAGGCTGGCCATAAACCAGAACCGCAGGGAACCGATGTCGTTATCCGACTGCATCTTCCGCAGGAAGGGTCGATAGATGCCGCGAACGGTATCTGCGAAGATCATGACAAGAACTACCCATGCGACGGAACCGTAGGCGCTGCCGAATGCTATCCGCATACCACTCGGGCCAGCGGCTACGACCGCGAAGGCCACGGTGATGCCGGTCGCGAGAGCCACGACAGCAAGTCGGACTTGGAGCAGCGTTATCGCGCCTCTGGTGCTGGCGGTCGCCCGGCATAGGGATACGAACATGCTCTCAGTGAAGGGCATAATGAAACGCCGGACCAGGCTGCCGACCTTGCCTGAAACCCCGTACACGGCAGCCGCCGCAAGTCCCACTATGTGGCTCACGACGGTGACGCAGATGAGCATGCTGATCATTGGCACGATATCGATCATCAGCACGCCGGTAGATTCGTACCACAGTCGGACCCACCATACGAATTTATGGCGGGTGCCTGGCGACACTGTGCGCCGCGTCGGCGCGTAGTGGTAGGCGGTGATTACAAGAGCGACATCGAAGACGATCTCCACCGCTGCATAGGCAAATGCTACGGCGACGGCAGTACCAAACCAGTACGCCGCCAGGACTGTGGCAACTGTTCCTACGATAGCCGGCCCAGCACCGAAGATTTGCGTCAGGTCCATGCGCCCCCGCGCCAGGAGGCGCAACGCAGGCGTCTGGCACCTAAGGTTGACGGCGATTCCTGTGATAACGGCGAACGCGGCCGGCAATGGCATGCTTGTGTGAGCCAAGTACGGGCTGAGAAAGCCATCGGGAAGTGTGCAGGCAAGTAGCAGAACTGCGGTGAGAACGGCGGTGCTGGTCCGATAGAATGCTACGGCGCTCCGCAGCACCGAGGCGCCGTCAGTGCCGGTGCTATCGGTGATCCTGCGCAGGAATACCAGAGACATTCCCATATCTGCTATTGTCGCCAGTCCCGACAAGGACAACAGCTGCGTCCACAATCCGAACTCGTCTGAGCTCAGCCAACGGGTCAGCAAAGGCAATGAGACGATCGAGACTATTAGCGTCCCTTGGGACCAAACCCATGAAGCGATGGTGTTTGCAAACAACTCATTCCGCTCGCGTACCGGTGCTCTCAGGGCATGGCGACCGGCGGCTCTCATCGCGCGCCGGCCGGACACTCCTGCAGAGCGACCGGGTTTTCTCGGTCTTCTCGCGGAGTGACGGCCGGCGGCTCTCACGGCATGACGACCGAACGTCGCGAAGTCCCCGGCCGAAGCGATTCAGCGGCGGCTGGCGACGGATCCGCCAGCACACTTGATCGTCTCCGGCAGACCAGCGCTGTCACCGCCAGCAGACCCGCAAATGTAGTCAGCATCGGGGCTATTGCACCGCGGGCAAAAATGATCAGGATAACGGCACCGCAGACCGCGGTGAACACCGACTCCCGGATGCTTCTCGAGCGGGCGAAGCGTCTGGAAACCAGCTCGATGATCGCCCCCAGCAGTAGCGAACCAACCACGACGCCAGGCAGCCCGAAGTTTGCGTACATCTCACCGAACTCCGGGAAGGCCAGTCCGGAATTGCCCGGGTCGAACGCAGCCGTGACGTCGGCGATGGCACCTTCGGGCTTGCCTCGCCACACGCCACGTGGAACGAGGAAGGCTGCTGCCTCCAGGTAGCTGGTGCCGTCGAGGTAGGGGAGCTGGGTCGGCACGGTCTCGGCCAAGCCGGCCAGCGGAAGGAACAGGTCGTTCCCGGATCCGAAGGGCTGGGCGACGACAGTTTCCACAGTCACGTTGCGGCTGCCGGCGGCCCCACGGGCTACTCCGATCAGTCCTCCGAGGGCGACCAGCACAAGCAGGCCCACCGCGGCCAGCCGCCGCGGTGGAAGCTTCCTCTTGCTGGTCTTCAGCCATATGAGGCCAGCCGCAAATACGGGAACGAAGAACCGCGCTCGCTGACCTTCGCCAAGTAGCAAGAACGTCGCCGCTACAGCGCACAACAGGCCGGGCCAGCGGCTCCGGCCGCTGCAGCCCAACCGGAGGGGAAGCAGCACCAGCGCGAGTCCGGCGGTGCCTTGCACCGCTACCAGGTATCCGAGGTTTCCGGTCGCTGCATCTGCGAACGTACCGTAACCGCTTGACGTCGTGTATGTGAAGAAGCTGCGCAGGCTCGCGCCGCCCAGGAAGCTAAAAGCGATGACAGCTAGGGCCGAAGTATAGACGGACCACCGTGCCGATCGGTCGAGATGAGGCGGTGATAGCTGCGGGAACAGTCTGATGAGCCTAGGCACGGGCCATAGCGTTCGCGCCGCCACTGCACCGGCCAGTATCCCGCACTGGGCCAGAGCAGCGATCTGGAGGGCCCGAACGACACCGAGCTGGTAGTCGTAAGCGCCTATTGTGACCAGGCCGAACAGTTGGGCATCGGTGGCTGGGAGGATCACGAACAGCAACATCGCCGCCATGATCGCTGCGAACAGCAGCGAGAAGGATGGCCGCGTCAGTGCCCAGACGACGGCGACAATCCATGTCGCCCACAGGATCGCCAGCCAGGAATCTCCAGCTGAGGCTGGCAGCTGCACGACCGCGACCGCGGCGCCGACAAGCACGACGACGCACAAGCCGACGATCCACCGGCTCATGCGGTTCCCACTATCGCGCGCAGCACCTCACGGACGTGTTCGATTTCGACGTCGGTCAGCGAGGGGTAGAGCGGTACCGACACGAGGTTCCGATGCAGCTGATCCGACGCTGGGAAATTCCCTCGTCCCTCCCACCAGCGATAGGGAACTGGCCGACTGAGCCCGACCCCTTCGGCCCGTCCACGGTCCACCACGCGCGCGGCATCGCCTGCACCGGCTAGCAGGTAGCGCCACCATGTCCCCGACCGATCGTGAGGTGCCCGCAGGACCTGTTGAGCCTGGCGTCCTAGAGCCTCGTCATACAGTCTTGCGATCTCCGCACGGCGGGCCAGGAATTCCGAGAGTCGTTGTAGCTGTACTCGAGCCAAGGCACATGCCATGTCGGGCATCTTGGCGTGAGGAACGGGCGCGTCCAGCGGCAGGTCCGATTCCGGGTCGATCCACTTACTCGCCGCTGCGACGTCCTCCACGGTTCCCAGTACGGCGCCTCCCTCCCCCGCGCAAAGCATTTTGGTGGCGGAAAAGGACATGACAACCAAGCGGCCGAAAGCGCCCACCGGACGCCCCGCTACCCACCCGCCGACGCAGGTGGTGGCGTCTTCGATCACGGTCAAGGGGAGGTCAGCGGCCTCGGCCACCGATGCTGCAGGAAGCCCGAACTGGTGGACGACAATCGCCGCTTTGCACTGCCCAGCCAGTGACCTGAGGGCTCCCCGCGGGAAGGACAAGTCGTCCGGGTCAACGTCGACGAGATAGGGGTGTCCTCCGGCGCGGACGACGGCCCGTTCGATCGAGCCACAGGCGAACGCCGGAATGGCGACCCGTTCTCCGCCGACATCCGTGACCCGAAGCGCCACCTCCAAAGCGGCCGATCCTGACGAGACAGCCACGGCGGCAGGCCGTGCGAACGTCGCCGTCAGGGCGTCCTCGAATTCTCTGCTGGCCTCACCGCCAGACCCCACCCAGGAACGATCCAGAGTGGCCAGGACGGCCACGCGCTCCTCGTGACCCAACTGCGGCCGCGAGTGCGGAACCTTGAGGCCAAGCGCGGTGTCAGCCGACATTCGTATCCACAGAAAACTCGGACAGGAGCTCCCTCGTCGCGGAGAGTCCCGCATTGGCCAGCAGGTCGAGAACCGATGGATTCGCCAGTCCCCGCCGCGCAGCTGGCGCCTTCCAGTCCTGCACTACCACGTCCACGCCCTCCTGCCGGAAGCGCTCCAGCGGCAAGTAGGACAATCCCGGTCGGCCTGAGAGGTATGAGGTGCCGCCGACCTCCTTGACCAAGTCGAGGACCAGATCCCCTTTGGCCGAGCGCACATCCAGGTCAGAGCTGCGGACCACGCGAGCGTCCGGCGCCAGCAGCCGCAGGCAAGCCTGCAACGTTCGCCAGCAGACCTCGGCTATCGTCTCCGCTTCATCCTCATAGACCGCTTCGACGCTCTGCCTGACCGTGCTCCAGTGCGGGCGCTTTGAGTAGCAATGGCGGATGGTCACCAAGTGTCGGTGCCAGTTCGGCTGCACCCCGGCCTCGGACCAGAGAACGAGCCTGGATCCCTTAAGGGGCAGGCGCAGAACTATCGGCCGTCCATCGGGGGCCTCGATCACCGTCCTGTCTTCCCACTTGGTGGCCGAACGAGAGAACTTGACGGAATCGAGCCATATGTACACATCACTGGCGAGGATCCGATTCCACACGTGGGCACGTGCCCAATAGGTGGGCTGCATGATCGCCACCATCACCGCGGATCGCCCACCGTCAGCCGCAGCGCCCGAAAAGCCTCGGCGTACTCCAGCCCCGCGAAAGCGCCGCGCAGGCGGGCCCAGCTGGTGACCACCGCGGGATCGATGATCTGCCGACCAGCCTGCGACCCGTTGTAGCGCCTGACCGCGGCCAGCTTCCTGTCCATGACCGACGAGATGTCGACGTAGTAGTTGAGCTCGCCCTCACGTCCGTCATAGGACCATGCCGATCCTGGGTATTCGTACGACAACACCGTCCTGGCCACGTAGCCGAACCGCGACAGGGGCCTTGTGGCCGCCAGGCCTGACTCGAACATCACCACGTGATCTTGGTGGTATGAGGGAGAGGGGATACAAACAGTCTCAGGGGTCTCGGCGGCGAGGATTTTCTCGAGCCGCCCCACGAGCGCGCGCCGGTCGAGCGAGAGCATCCTCGCTTCGTACTCCGGGCCGTTCAGCACGACGAAGCGGAACCCGAGTTCGGCGGCAACTTCGTCGATCTCAATCCCCTCGTCGCGCGACTCAACGCCAAAGACCACCAGCGGGTCAGTCGCCCGAGCCACTAGGCCGCCGCAGCCGAGGGTCTCATCGTCCATGTGGGGTGCGATAACTACCAAGTCAGCCACGGCTTTCCCTCACCTTCTCCGGGCCATCGAGCACGAGCACCCTGCCCCTTTCTTCCAAGGGGAGAAATCCCATGTTCAGCAGCGCTTCTCTCAAATTGGCCACGGTCACCGCGGCCCCCTGATACGTGGTCTCGGGCAGCTTGATGACGATCCGGCTGGCGCGCCAGTCAGTTTCCCGATTAGTCCCTTCAGCCGACGGCTCATCGCGTCCGCCACGCCCGCAGGCACACATCGTTAGGAAGGTAGGAGCGATCCAACTCCAGGCATGACCAGTCGCACGGAGCCAGGAAGGAAACAAGCTCGTCGCCGCTGTAGTGCAGCCGTCCCTCAGCGGGAATGCCAAGCGCGGTGAGTGCTATGCCGCGCCTGCTCGCCTCCCACATGGCGGAGACCGCCTCCGCCGTCTGGCTCTTCGACCATCCCATGGCGTAGTTGAACGGACCAGAAGCGACCACCCAGTCGTGCGGGGTAAGGTCGGCGACGCTCCCGCAGCGGAACGCATTATGAGGGCGCCGTCGCTGCGCTAGCGCGATGACCTCCCGGGACCAATCCAGACCTTCGTAACGCACGCCTCGGGGTACGAAGTCGGCCAGCCGTCCCGTACCGCAGCCGAATTCCAGGAGATCATGCCCATCTTCAACAGGCAGCCGCAGGAGCGCCCTCAGCCGCCGCTCGTGACTCTCCGGGGATCCGCAGTCGGCCACCAGGTAGTCCGGGCCGCCGCCGCTTGCATAGGAATCCCAAGCTGTGGGGCTGCTCTCGGTGAGCCATGGAATGCTCCGATCACTCACGAGGACGTCCCGGAATGTGGGGGATATATGCAAACATTCAGCTCCTGCCCGCAGGATAAGGGGCCGCGGTTGATGGTGCGATATACCCTGAGTTAACCAATTTGCCTCCTTTTCGGCCGTGCCGTCCATGACCGTAAGGTGGTGCCGCCCGTTACGTCCGATCACTTGGACAATTGGTGACCAATCCCCCTTGTCGACCGGTCAGCCGTTCAATTGAGTCGACAATGCTGTCACTATACATGGCAAAGCTTCGCTTTGTCGCTTCGGCCAAGCCTGCCGCTGAGAGCATTTCAAATTGTCCCGGATTGTCAGCCAGCGTCTCGATCGCCTCGATGATCGCCTCTGGGCTGTGAGACGGGATCACCATTGCGCTCGTCGGTGGACCAGCTTCCTCAGTCGCCACTACAGGCAGCCCGAGTGCCGCGGCCTCCAGCGTGACGAGCGCATTCCCCTCAGAAAGGGACGGAAAGAGTAGAAGATCGGCCTGGCGGAACTCTTCGAACAAGTGCGCGCGGGGGACGGGACCGTGGACGGTTCCAACCTCCGTGAGACGCTTTACTCCCAGCGACGTTAGATTTACCGGTCCGAAAAAGTCCATCTGCACAGGTAGATCCGGCCTCTTACGTAGCGCTTCATAAATGTACTGGACTCCCTTCTCGAGCATCAGAGTACCCGCAAAGATCACGCGAAGGATCCGGCGGCCCCCGGTATTCCTGATCGTCCCTGCTGGTCGCGGGCTAGCGAACGGGTAGGGAATGACGTGGAATTTAAGCGGATCAGCTCCGAACTCCTTTGAAATGCTAACCAGGTGACTTGAAGGTACCCAGATAAGATCGGCCGCTTGCCACTCGGCTTCCATACGGTGATCCCAGGCTGAAGATCTGGTCACTCTCTCTGGCGCCCATCCGGGAAAGCGAGCAAGCTCTTGCGCTGCGACCGCCCGCTCGTAACGGAGAGGAGGGGAAACCTGCTCCATGACTCGGTAAGCCCGGCCCTCGAATAGCTCGAGACAAGAGGATTGAATACCAACGATCGCTTCCGAATGGCATTGCCGGGCGATCGAGGAATAAATGCGGACGAGCACTCGCTCCACGGCCGTGGTGTCCTGTCCAGACAGCAGTTGGTGCCGCCGAACCCGAGCGGCAATCGCCAGCTGCGGATGCCTGTGGATACGCTCCGCCGGAATACCGGTTACGACACGATTCGCCACCCGCGGCCCCGCAACACATTCCAGGATCCGTGCCGCCCTTCCGGGCCGGAGGCAGGCATCCACGTGGGCGCTCCGCAAGAGGGCCGCCGATTCGAGCGCTACCGCGGTCTGGAGACCCATCCGAATGCCCGGACAGAAGAAGTCGAAGGCTGGTGCCGCGCCTTCCTGGCGTACCGCGTTCAACGCTGACTTCCTCGGCGGAAGACGAGCAGCCTAAGCGGAGACCGTGTCGCTAGGTCCGGACAGCGCATCTGGCGCAGTTCGGCTGATGCCGACGCTGCCAGCCACCACCGGACCCGATGCCGCTGCCGCGACGCTCGCAGGTAGGACTGATACGAATTCCACCGCGACCGGCGCGCTTCCCCGGACGGTGCACCCATCGCCGTGGCCAGTCGTTGGACTAGCCACTCGGCCCACCGGACAGGATGCCGCAGGTCGGGCACCGTATACAGGACGACACCTCCTGGACGCAGCACCCGGGCGCACTCGCGTAGCACGGTGGCGGGCTCGGCCACGTACTCGAGCACGCTCGCAGCCACCACGGCGTCGAACGACGCAGATGCGAAAGGCAGCCTCCGCCAGTCCGGCTCCAGCTGCACCCAGCAGGCGCATCCGCCGCTCTCACGGGCGGCGGATAGCATCTGCGGGGAGATATCACATCCCGTCACCTGACGTCCAGCCGCGGCGAGGGCCTTTGCGAGGTCCCCCGTGCCGCATCCCAGGTCGAGCACCCGGTCCCCGGCCCGCGCATAACAGCTGACGGCAGCAGAAAGGCTAGCCCTACGGCCCACCAAGGGTCCGCCCTGCGAGTACTTCGCGGCCCACCCTGCCGCCTCGGCGTCGAAGAGACGCAGGACTTCCCGCGTCTGGTCGGTCAGCTCCATGTGTCCGTCTGGCCCGCGGAACAACTGGCCGCTGGCAGGGACTCGGCGGTCATGATTCCCCTGGCTCGGTCGGCGGCGCGGATGGTGGCCCGCATGCTGCCCAGCATGGCCTCGGTCGGCAGGGCCGGACCGCCCTGCACAGCCTGCCGGAACGCGCTGGCGTGGGCGCGATGGCCCTTGTCTTGCCGCCCCTTCCACGTCACCTGGCCGTTGACCCGAACGAACCGGAAGTCGTCGATGATCACCCGGTGTGGTCCGGCGAGTACCTCGATCTGCTCCTTGCCCGCCAGGGGCTGAGCACTGCCGTAGGCGATCGACGCCACCGAGCCGTCCGCGAAACGCAGCCCCACCACCATGCCGCCGTTAGCCTGCGCGGCGTCTCCGCCCAGCACGCCCACGGCGTCCTCGATATCGGCGCCCACGAGCGCCTGCGCGGTGTCGACGAAGTGGCAGACCTCGCCGAGCGAGCGCCCGCCCTGGCGGCGGTCGAGATACCAGTGGCCGTCGGGGACGCGGCCAGCCGCGATGCGGTACACCACCAGTTTCGGCGTCTCCACCTCGGCCAGCGCCTGCTGTGCCGCCAGCACAGCGGGGGCCCAGCGCCGGTTGAAGCCGAGCGTGAGGTGACGCCCGGAACCGCGCCAGGCCTTGTCGACCGCGTCGACGCCGGTGCTGGTTAGCGCCAGCGGTTTCTCGCACCAGACGTCCCGCCCGGCGCCGAGGGCGCGGCAGGCGAGTTCCTCATGCACGTCGTGCGGGGTGGCGATCACGACCAGGTTGACGTCCGGGTCGTCGATAACAGCGGAGGCGCCCGAGACGGCCTTCTCGAACCCGTGCCGCTCTGCGGCCCGGCGCGCGGAGACACCGCTGGCCGTGGTCACGGCCACGAAACGCTCGAACCCGGCGTCCCGGAAGGAGGGCAGCAGCGTCCCGGTGGAAAACGCCCCGGCCCCGATCCAGCCGACCCCTGGCGCGGGACGGTCAGGCGAGCCGGGCTTGAGGACAATCGGCTTGTCCGTGACCTCCGTCGCGGGATAGGTGAGGCGGATCGCGAGGCAGGGTTCGGTCCGCTCCTCGAGGAGCCGGTAGGCCGCGTCCGCGTCGCCGATATCGAAAGACTGGGTGACCAGATCGGACACTCGGAGCCGGTCGGCGGCGAGCAGGTCGAGCACCGCCTCCTGGTTCCGGCCCTCGGTCCAGCGCACCTGGCCGGCCGGGTAATCGACCCCCCAGGCCTCATAGGAGGGCTCGTACCGTCCCGGACCGTAGGACCGGGCGAACAGTAGCGAGATTTCTCGCTCGTAGAAGGGGGCGCGGCGGGGCGGCATACCCACGTCGCCCACCATGACCACGGCCGCCCGATCCCGGCACAGCGCCGGGGCACGGGACATCGGCCCGGGCGAGTGGTCGGCCGCGCACACCAGTACGGCGTCGGCGCCGCGTCCCCGGGACCAGTTGAGGATCTGCTCCGTAGTCGCGTCACCGGACTCGTCCAGCGCTAGGACGCGCACGCTGGCTGCCGTCTCCCTGGCGAACTCGCCGGGGTCGATGCCGGCCACGTCGCATCCCGAGGCGATCGCCAGCCGGGCCGCGAGCTGACCCACGAGTCCGAGGCCGAGCACCACGACCTTCGAGCCCGGGCCGACCCCCGACAGGCGAAGCGCGTGCAGGGGTATTGACGCGAGGGTGGCGAAGGCCGCATCCCCCGGTAGCACGGGTTCGGGTACCACCGCACATAGCAGTCCAGGCACTGCCTGAAATTCCGCGTGACTGGCCTTGCCGGCGCCGCCCGTCGCCACTAGCTGCCCGACTTTGATCCCGTCCACGGCGGCGCCGACCTCGACGACCAACCCGGCTGCTGAATAACCGAGAGGCACGTCGCCGTCGAGCCTGCTGCGGACTGTTCGCGCGGTGGCCGCGATGCCCTCGGTCTGGGCCTTGCGCACCACCTGACGGACCAGGTCCGGCCGGGCCCGTGCCTTGGCGAACAGGCTGGATCTCGCAAGCTCAGTCACTGCGCGTTCGGTGCCCGGTGAGATTACCGAGGCCACCGTACGGACCAGGACCTCGGTCGAGCTGATCAGTGGCCGGGGAACGTCAAGAATCTCGACGGGTCCGCCCCTGACCGGCTGCACGACTTGCTTCATATCGACCCCTTTTCGCCCAGGCTGCCGCTGGCACGGCTCCAGATGGTGGTGACACGAATCGGTAGAACCGCATGTGCGCAGCAACTCAGCACAGGCGCGTCGGCGGTGCTCCCGAACCCGGTGGCCACCTGGCTGGTCCCAGCAGCGAGAAGTATCGGGTCCGTGCTCGCTACGGTTACCGTGAAGGTTCCGGCCTTACCGGTGACGATCGCACTGGCCTCGGCAAGCCGGATCGCGGAGCCCGCAGCCAGCTGCCAACGGATGACGATCTCGTGCCGCCCCCGGCCGGTGACCGTGTCGTCGATCCTCAGACCGCCGCTGTTCAGCGACCAGCGGCGGCGGTGCAAGGGGCGGCCGCGCAGCGACCGGAACCCGTTGTGGACAGCCTCGCAGGTGATGCCGGACGAGTCAGCGTGCGTGTCTAGGTGGCTGACATGGGCTCGGCGGCCAGCCCGGAACACGCCCCAGACCTCGGTCGAGTCCGCGGCGTCCACCTGCACGGTGCTGTGGGCGGCGGTGGACCGCTCATGCCGACGCACGGGTCCCGTTTCGTACGTCGATGTGCCGGTATCTATCAGCAGCGGGACCTTGCCCACGTGCACCAGGCAGCCGAAGGTGTCGGCGTGCGCGTGGGCCGGGAGGGATGGCGGGCAGGGCGGGCCTACGTCGGCGAGCAGATGCCAGTCACCGACCACGGCCCGCACTAGCCCCGTCGCCGGTAGCACGA
>Ga0187783_10001582_pt1 | contig 16854 bp, 15 predicted proteins | sample 1015_SJ02_MP02_2_FD_132471 | JGI IMG/M metagenome (GOLD analysis project Ga0187783, IMG submission 132471) | Tropical peat soil microbial communities from peatlands in Department of Meta, Colombia - 1015_SJ02_MP02_20_MG | ecosystem: Environmental > Terrestrial > Soil > Wetlands > Peat | place... | reverse complement strand
CTGAAAATCTTCTTGCTCTAGCCAATCGCGAGCAAACCCCGGGTCTACTGGTTGAAGCTCACCGGAATGGGGGTACTACATGTTTCTGGCTGGGTCGATTCGGCGAAGCACGAACCCATCTTCTCACCGCAATGGCCTTGTATGATCGCACTCAACACCGGTCGCATACCTTACTCTACGGGCAGGACCCGGGAGTAACGTCACGCGTCTACCTAGTCCGAACGCTCTGGGTGCTGGGTGAAGTTGAGCAAGCAGAAAAGCTGGCGGTAGAGGCCATGGCTATGGCAAGAGATCTCGACCACCCTTTCACTCTGGCTTTTGCGTTAGCCGCGCTATCCTGGGTTTATTCATCCTTTGGATATGGTGGCAGAACTCTCGAATTGGCGAATGAAGCGATTGCTATTTCGACCCAGTATTCATTCGAATTGGTTTTGGCGTGGGCGAAAGTGTCTCAAGGATGGGCGTTAGTTGCTAATGGACAAGAGCAAGGGGCCGACAGTCTGATAAGCGGGCTATCCGCTGCTCGGGCTGCGGGTGCAGGTCTCACCAATACTGCTTCCTTGGCTTTGCTTGCCGAAATCTACTTGCGAAAAAGTCGCTTTAGCGAAGGATTGGCAACCATCGAGGATGCCCTAAAGGTGACCCTAACTCACGGCGAACTTTTCTGGAAAGCGGAACTTTTTCGACTGAAAGGAGAACTCTTGTTCGGTCAATCGGATCAACTAGTCAGTGCAGCAGAACAGTGTTTGGGTGAAGCCTTGGAAATTGCCCGAAATCAGCAGGCGAAGATGCTCGAATTGCGCGCTGCCACAAGCCTGGCGAGGATCTGGCAAAAGCAGCGCCGATTGTCCGATGCCAAAAGACTTCTCAAATCGGTTTACAGTGGCTTTAAGGAGGCGTTCGAAACACCAGACCTGATCGAAGCCATGAAGGTTCTTGAGCAGTGCGCGACGGACTGATCAATCGTCACACCTTTAATGCCGCAGACCGAGACATGCGTACGAGATGAGGAGAATACCTCGAATCGGCGGCGTGACCAAGCGAATTAACAAAAACGAGAGCTACGCCGCCTGTCACACGGCCTGCCGGCCGATAGTCCGGGAGCCTCTGTTCCTAAGTCTCGTATGTTCTCCCCGCTCCTCTACGCTTCCAGCTCAGGTATATCCTTTGCGCGCAAGAACCGCGAGGAGATGAGTAATATTTTCCCTGGCTCGCTGTTCGTAACATCCGTAAAAGAATTCCGTTCCGAAGATCCTTGGCCGTTGGAGCATGGAGGTGAGGAACTTCAGGTGAGCGATGTAGTACACGGTGTCTGAACTGTTGGCGTGCTCTTCTCGCAACGCTTTCGTGTCGCGCAAGAACTCCTCCCAATCCGCACCTAAAGTAGAAAGATCTATATCCGTAACAAACTGCTCGTTAGACTCTTGAGCTAGTTCCTTGTGGGTTGTTGCGATTATAAGATCATAAACCTTGCGGATAAACGACGGGCGAAAGTGGTCTTCCGCAGCTCGAACAAACAATTCGGCGCTTTCTTTCTCGTTTTCTGATGAGCCGGGTGTGTAAATTGCGTCGTGAAACCAAAGCGCCATTTCCACTGCGTCCGGATCCTGAACGAGCGCATATGCCAAGTCCAGCTGCTGAAAGCAGTGCACCAAATGCGTGCATCTATGATAGATTCGATGGGGCTCGCAATAGCGGCATCGCAGGTCCTCGAACACCTGGCGCCGATCAATAGGTGCTCCACACCGTTTCCAAAGCGCCCGAAACCGTTCTCGTGGCAAGCACATTACACACTCATCAAAGGAGGGGGACGCGCTAAAGCGAGCCACCGCGTTCTACCTTAAGAACAAGGCCGTCGTCGAAGGTAATGCGCTGATCGCAATCACGACTAGAACTTTACCGCCTGCTTCCGAATCGCTTCGGCTAGAGATCCATAGCCCATGGTGAGAGCTCCGAAGTCATCCCGAGCCAAAACGGTCAGTTCACACGCCGTCAAGCAGCGGACCGTCGCTGTTCGCCTGACATTGCTAAGCAAGGCGATTTCACCAAAACTGTCGCCCTCGCCGAGTTCCCCCAGCTTGATTCCGTCCTGGAGTACTTCCACCCGGCCCGACGTAATGACGTAGGCTGTTTCACCTTCGTCGCCCTGACGGATGACTTCGTCTCCAGGCTCGTAATGCGCCCGCTGCAGACGTTCGGTCGGGCCTGGCGCCAGCACCGCGATGTCGCTCCGAAACGGGATATCTAACACCCAGTCAATCAGGATACGAAGATTCCGCTCCAACCCCGGCAGTGCTAACAGATTAGTTAGCCGGGATACTATCCAGGCCGGGGCTCCCGCGAACGTGAACCCACCGAGACTGCATAATGAGCGCCTGCCCATGTTGTAAGGTTTGAGCAGATGCTCCCGCGGCCGAAACGGACGGGGCGCGTAGCCCTGAGAACTGGCCCAGGCGTTGTAACCAGCCGCATTACCTAACGCGACTAGATCAGCCGTCATGATCGATTGTGCCTTCATTACGGTTACCCAAATGTTCCGGTAACCTTTTACGCTAAGATCGTCTTCGATCTCAAATGGCCAAAGCAGGCGCTGATCACTCAGCGCAACGGTTGGTAATCTGAACGACGCATTCACCACCAGGCCGACGGGACATCGCTTGCCGTTAGCCAGGGCCAAATCTCGATGCGTGAGACCAACTACCTCATCGTCATGAGATAGCTTGACGCCTGCTATTCTCAACTGGCGGTCCCGCTGTGGCTGAATCTGCACATCCAAATCAGTAAGCGGTTCTTTGGTGTCTTCGTATAGATAGACCTCCCAGCTATGCTTGCTCAGCACCGGATAGGACGCCGCGGCAGTGCGCAGAATCTGGCAGAGTTCAACAGCCGTAGCACAGGCACGTTGTCCTGACCCTACCACGGCGAAGGTTAGCAAGCGATCTCGTTCGGACGCAACTTCGGTGAACTCGGCTTGTTCGACTCGATCGATCACGCCCTTGCGGATATGCAGCGCATCACCCACCGAATCGATCGGGCTGGCATGCGCCATCATCCCCGGAATCCTGGTGAGGTCCGGTACCGGTAGCAAGGCGAGAATTAATTCGGCATAGGGCAGAGTGATTTCTTCCCCGCTTTTGCGTCTAACAACCACGAGCTTGGCCTGTTCATCGACATACTCGAGCTGCCCAATAAGGACCCTGGTTTGCGGAATGACCCGACGGATTGGATTGACAACGTTACCCGGCCGCATGGTCCCGCCGATCACCTCCGGCAGCAGCGGGAGAAACAGCAAATTGGGATCATCGTGAATTAATGTAAGGCGGACGTGCGAGTAATGGCCGATAAGCTTTTCAATTTTCATCGCGGCATGAACGCCCGAAAAGCCGCCCCCAACGATGACGATTTCGGCGGCCTTGTCACGCGCTTGTGGCAGCTGCCAGTGTCCTGCACCATTGATCAGGCAGGACAGCATGACACCGTAGAACAGCATATGTTCCGTTACCGTTTCCGGTAGCACGACGGCGAATAAAATAAACGCAAACAAGAAAAACACCGACAAAGGTCGTAACAGGATGCCAGCAATAATCAGTATGCCAGCACTAACCTCAACCAGAGCCATCAGCAGTGTGAAAGTTTCCGGGGCAGCAGACATCACCGGCACGTGGTGCGTCGAGATGATTCCGAGTATTAGATTGGGCTGAACCACTTTGAAGTACACAGCGGCGTAGAGCACCGAGGCACCCGTCAATACGCGCATGATCGCCTGAGCGCGCTGACGCGGCTGCGCCTCCAGCCAGGATTGCAGACCGAGCAGGAAAGGAGGTGTCGGCAAGGGGAGATAATGTCTTCCTGCGCCTTGCATTAACAGATAAATGCCGGCGCCAATCAGCGCGCCTGCATAGGCGAGAATCGCCTCGCCAAAGAGCCGGGCGCCAAGAAGAGTCATTAGGATCAGAAGAATCGCAAAGAATCGTACATAGATGCCAAACAGGATCGCCAAGCCAAGTACGACCTCGGCCCAACGCAGCCAGTTCCACTCCGGCCCCAGCAGCCGCAGCTCCAGATCGGGCGCGAACAAGGTCGGCGAGGTAAACGCCGAAACACCGAAACGTGGCTCCATGCCGAAGGCGGATGACAACAGCATCCAGGCCAGACACACCCTGAGAATTCTTGGAACATGGTCGCCGTAGGATGCAAGCCGGGCCTGCAAATCGGGAAACAACTCGCGTGCGCCGGTAAACCCGAGCCACACCCAGCCCACGATAAATAGTAAAAATAACGAAATCATCGTGACATTGAGTGCCGACAACTCGGAATATAAACTCGGCCAGGGGTGCGCGTTCCATTCGGCAATTTGATCGGGCGACAAAATCCAGCGCTCATGCGCCATTGCCTGGCCCACAATAATAAAATACGCGACAAGACCAAAAGGAATTAACAATCGCAGCATTCGCTGCAGTAAATGCACGACATTGGTCCTTCGTCTTTGATCGCTAACAATTGGCATCATGCACCTCACGCTCGATATTGGATTCCACCCAACAAAGAAGCTATACAGGTACCGCTTTCGGGTGGCGGCGATGAATGTGTGGCGCGATGCGGTTGCCACCGCTTGAAAAATGGTGGTGGCGTAGAATTCTCCTGTTCTTCTTTCAACAACGTTACAATGCCGACCAGAAACATGCGTGCGCGAGTCTCAACCGCTACGGCAATGCTCCTCAAACCGCACACTCACGCAGAAGGTCCTCGATTTTCGAATCCAGATCCCGAGCAACAGCGAGAGCGACCTCGCTTCTGTAGGGAGCCAGAAGAGCGGTCATCTTGTCGTATGACAAACGCACGCCGTCAGGCCGCTCATCCACCAAAATCGTGACCGGGGCATACGCTCCCGCATCGGGAACGTGCTTGGCCATTTCCTTCATGATGAGAGGATTGCCAATGACAAAGCGCATAATTCTTGGCGTATCGCGTCCCGTTTCCTTGCGCAGAATAGCGCCATGATCGAATTCCATGAACATCATCAGCCCGGTCCTGCCGAGACCATCATGAACCACGCGTTCCAGTTCAGCGAAGGTCCGAGCGCCGTTGGTCGCTTTAAAGAACTCGACCATATCCGGATGCCCAACAGCCGCATTGAGTGCCGCGACAACCACATCGAAGGGTTTTGAAGCTGTCACGCTGAGCCGTTCGATCTCGATCTTTCTGATCGTTGATGCCCCATCGGAATTTTTGCTTCGATACATTTTCGGGATTTTATCGTTGGCAACCAAAGAGCCGTTGGTAGAAGAGGGCTGGGTTACGAGATTTGGCGTAAGCGCCGGTCCGCGCTTACGGAAAGTTGTCTCCGAACATTGGAAGACCGCTCCTGGACTGCTCGCGCGAGGCCTCGTCCTGTATCACATCCCAATGCTCGACGAGAATGCCATCCTTAATGCGGAGAATGTCGGCCGCAATCCAGTTGGCAGGCTGGCCAAAGCCCGAAAATCGCCCATGGACGATCACAAAATCGCCCTCTGCCACAATCACTCCCGGTTCGTACTTCAGTGATTTTGGCAGGCTTTTAACTAGATTGAACAGGCCTTCGCGTCCGGGCGCAATGTGAGCGCTGTGCTGGATATAGTTGGGCGACCAGAAGCGCTCGGCGACGGCGTAATCACGTCTATTGAACAGCGTTTCGAAGGCTTCAAGAACGAGCGCTTTGTTCTTCTCCTGGCTTATCCCACTCATTTTCATCCTCTAAGCTCCGAAGGTCGCCTTCTCATCGCTGGCATGCTCGCTCGCTGACCCTCGGATGTTTCACTCACCCAAGAACAGCTTCACGTGCTCCAGGAATATCTTTGCATGCTGATAGTGGGCCCCGTGACTTGAATCGGAGTATACGATGAGTTGAGCATTTGGCAGGTGCTCCGCCAGAATGAGCGCGTTGATTGGCGCAACCACAATGTCCTTATTGCCGTGAACGATAAGAGCGGGATGTATGATGTTCTTCAAAGTGGCATAGCGGCCAGCTGGTTGGACGGTTCCCCATTCTCTGATCGCGGCAAGCTGTGCCACGGCGGAGTCCCTTGAGATAGGAAAGTCACGATCCTCCGTGCGGGACTCGAGTCGCTTCAAGTATTCTCTCCCCGCCGCTTGGCTGACTTCGGAGGGAGAGAAGAATGCCCCCAGTAAGAACGCAACCGGGTCGGTTTGTTCTTCGGGCGATAGTTCGGTAAAGGTCATGTCTTCTCCACCCTGCCGTCCCGTCCCCAACAATATCAGGCGCTGGATGAGGTGTGGATGGTTGAGGGCTAACTGCTGCGCAATCATCCCACCCAGGGAGAAGCCCACGACATGAGTCGTCTCCAAGCCGAGTGCGCGGCAGAAAGCAACGCAATGGCGCGCCATCTCCTCGACCGTGTAAGGCGTTTCGCCTCCCGAAGCCCCAACGCCGGCATTATCAAACAGAATGATTTCATGGTCCGCCGCGAGGCTGTTCGTGACCGTCGGATCCCAGCCATCCATGTTGGAGTTGAAGTACCCCAGAAAGAGCAACGGAACCGTCCCTGTCTTGCCGAAACGGCGATAGGCATATCGAATGCCTTCGGCCTCGACAAATTGTGTCGGCACCGTTTCGTGTGTGTAATTGCTCACAGGCTGATCTTTCAACGCTCCTCCCGGCTTAGGGCCCAAGGCGAACGCCGCAGCAGAGGTGGTTTCGCGAGAAGTCATGGACATCTCTTTCCTCTTCGGGTATACGCCCGCTTTTGATCTCTTTAGAAGCATCCGCCGGCGCCAAGTTGCGGGCGCCAAGTTGCGGGCGCCAAGTTGCGGTTTGGAGGTATATACCCGTTTTTATGTGGTACAAGCAGCATTCGGAGGACCAAGTTCACCTTTGCGCGTTCAAGAGCGCTGCGTTTTCCGACGTTCCCGGTCTCTTCCCAGCTGTGTCTCTTCTCGCCTGCGGCCTTGCTCAGACACCGCAAAAGCATCAAGTTGATCGGCGAGCTCGGCGACAACCGAGGGCGGCACCAAGGCCGCGATCCGCTTCTGAGCCTTGCGCCAGTACGGCAGTGCAGCCTTCATCGCGGCCTCGCCCGCAGCCGTTAGATAGGCGATCCGCTCGCGCTGGTCGACGTCCCCAACCTCGATGCGAACCAGGCCGCGGCGCTCGAGCGGATTGAGGTTGCGCCCCATCGTAGAGCGATCGAGCGCGGCCTCGGTCGCAAGGCGCGTGATGGCTAGCGGGCCAAGGCGAGCGAGCCTGCGCAGGATGGAGAACTGGGTAATGCGCAGCCCCGAGGGAGCGAGAGCCGCGTCGTAGGAGGCGGTGACCGCGCGCGCCGCCCGGCGGAGGGTAGTGCAGGCGCAAGGTGTCTCGAATTCCATTCCCGGGCATATACGCCTTTTTGGCTGGCCATTGGAACCAGGATACGCCAACTTCATCTGCTTTTTGGCACGCCAACCCTTGACTAGGCACGCTGCCCCACACCCGATCCAAGCGCGAGGTTTATCCGGCCGCAAGACCCTATGATTCTGAGCCACGACAGCAACACCCTCCCCTACCGCCGTCGAGCCTGCCCGTACATCGCCGATGGGAAGAATCCCGGGCCGGCTGGTCTCAAGCGGCAGGACACGGCGGGAGTTTGCGCCTGCCTCGAAAGCCCAATTGGCCGCGGTGATCACTAACCCTTTGTCGTCCACTGCGACGCAGCCATTGAGCCATGTGGTGTTTGGGGCCGCGCCAATGAATAGGAACAGATGGCGCAAGGAATTCCCCTTCCCTCAAAGGTCGAGAAGTTTGCAATCTCGGCACCGAACTTCAGCGCCTGACTGAAAGCCCGTCCAGCGAGCGCCATGTCCAAGATACCCGTCGGGAAACCAAGATAGTTCTCGATCCGCGCCGATGCGCCCGCCTGCCCGCCAAAGGCACACTGGTCGACAACGAGTACCCACAACCCCTCTCTGATGCGGCATAGACGGCGGTGGCGAGCCCCGTAGGTCCCGCGCCGACCACCGCCACGTCACAGATGTGATCCCAAGGCAGGCGCCAGCCTCGGCATCCTGGGCCACTTCGGCACAGTTCCGCTCGGACAGACCATCAGCGGCAGTTCATCAGGGAGCATGACAAAGCGCTGCACCACGGCGCGGCCATCCGCATCGTTAGTGGCGTCCAACGTGATCAATGTTCGGCTTTTCCTCAGCGAGCGTCGCCGCCATCCACTTCATCATCGTCTCATCTGCGCACATGGGATCGTGCTGAGGTCTTCCAGGAATGTCGGGCATACAAGTCCAACCATTGGTTCCCTGACGAAGCATTCGCCGTGGGTATGTCCGTCTTTCAGGTTTAACGGCCAGTCGACCACGGTTGCGTGGTCGGTGATGCTGGCGGGGTCGGCGCTCAGTACATTCTCAATTTTCCATTCGTCAGAATGCGCCGATGTGGTGAAAGTATCCGGTGGTAAGGGAGCCCTCGCAGTAGACATGTCCTCCGCACAAGCTATCGATGAAGTCGCTGCGAGACCGACGGTCATATACAGAACACTCTTGGTCATTACAGCCTCCGTCGTCCTATGAATGACTGATTAGTCAAAAGATTCCATTTGCGGCCTCGACAACCGGTCTCCCGAGCGACGCGCCCGCACGCACGTAATAGCTTTCCATTCAAGTCGGCGGCTTTAAGGCTGCGGCATCGACCGGCATCTTGCGCAGGCGTTTACCGGTTGCGGCAAAGATCGCGTTGGCGATGGCGGGAACGATCGCCGATGTCCCGGTCTCGCCCATGCCGCCTGGCGGCTCCGAACTCTGCACGATGTGGACCTCAATGGCTGGCGCCTCATTCATGCGCAGCATCTGATAGCTATCGAAGTTGGTCTGCTCGACACGGCCGTTCTTCAGTGTGATTTCGCCATAGAGGGCAGCCGTGGCGCCAAAGATAATTCCGCTCTGGATCTGAGCCTGCACTGTGTCGGGGTTGACGACAGTACCGCAATCTACCGCGCATACGACGCGCCGGACGCGAACCGCTCCATCCTTAGCCACTTCGACCTCCGCAACATGCGCCATGTAGGTCGCGAAAACGAACTGCAGAGCAACGCCGCGGCCGACGTGCTCAGGCAACGGCTGTCCCCACCCGGCTTTTTCCGCAGCCACCGCAAGAACGGTTTTGGCGCGGGGTGTCTTATTGAGCAGGGCGAGTCGATAGGCGATAGGGTCTTGTTTGGCTGCAACCGCCAACTCGTCCATGAAGCTTTCCGTCACGAAAACATTGTGCGACGGCCCGACGCTGCGCCAGAACCCGGTCGGAATGCCTGGCGGTTCCACCCGCACATACTCGACGTGCACGTTGGGAAGATCATAGACGAGATTGATCGCGCCTTCGGTGGTGTCGGGGTCAAGACCGCTCTTGAACATTGGGGGGCCCCATCTCGCCATAACCGAGGAGCCCGCGAAGCGATTGTTCCAAGCGATCGGCATCCCTTTCGCGTCGAGACCGACGGACAACCGATCGAACCAATAGGGCCGGTACATGTCGTGCTGGATATCTTCCTCGCGCGTCCAGACGACTTTCACGGGACCATCGACATGCTTTGCAATCTCGATGGCACGGACCACACCGTCGGCCTCCAGCCGCCGGCCAAAGCCGCCGCCAATCAGATGATTGTGGACGATGACCTTTTCTGGTGGTAGGCCTGCGACCTTCGCGGCCATCGCCTGAACGCGCGCCATCGCCTGGCTACCGACCCAAATCTCGCACGCATCCTTGCGAAAGTGCACCGTGCAATTCATCGGCTCCATCGTCGCGTGGGCGAGGAACGGAAGCTGATAGATCGCCTCGATTTGTGTAGTGGCGCCCACCATGGCGCTGTTGGCGTCACCGATGTTCTGCGCCACTGCGCCCGAACCAAGTGTCGCCTGTTCGAGCTCGCGCGCGACGTCCGCCGTGGTGAGCTTCGCATGCGGACCATCGTCCCATTTAATCACCAGGGCCGCCAGTCCTTTTTTCGCCGCCCCCATATGGTCGGCCACGACGGCGACGGCGTCCTCGAGTCGCACGATCTGGCGCACGCCCTTGACGGCCTTTGCCGCCGTATCATCCACGCTCTTCAATCGACCGCCGAAGACGGCCGATTGCGCGAGGGTTGCGACCTTCATGCCGGGCAGCCGAACATCGATGCCATAGATGGCCGACCCGTTGACCTTTGACGACGCGTCGAGACGCTTTGCGGGCGTGCCGATGAGCTTAAAGTCACTCGGCTGCTTGAGCGCCACGCCTTCCGGAACCGGCAACCGGGAAGCATCGGCGGCAAGCTCACCATATTTGATGCGCCTGCCCGTCGCCGCTTGAAACACTTCGCCGCTTTGCGCACTGCAGGACGCCGGATCGCAATTCCAGCGCTTGGCTGCCGCCAAGACGAGCATGGTTCTCGCAGTCGCTCCGGCTTGACGCAGCGGCTGCCAGGCCCCGCGTACCGCGTTCGAATTGCCGGTCGCCTGAATCCCGCCCAGCAAGGGATTTCCGTAGAGCTTCTCGTTGGCGGGCGCGTGTTCGACCCGTACCTGGCTTAGGTGCACCTCCAGCTCTTCGGCGATCAGCATCGGGATTGTGGTATAGGTGCCCTGGCCCATCTCGACAGAGGGGATGGTCAGGACAATCTCTCCGTCGCCGCCGATGCGAATAAATGCGTTAGGCGCGAAGGTATCGGCCGCTTCGGCGCCGCCGGCGGCGAAAGGCAGGCTCACGCTCAGCAGGAGGCCCCCGCCGGCGGCCGCTCCGGCTTCCAGGAACCTGCGCCGAGAAAGGCCGTTCGCCGACGGCGAAGACTCTGGGCAGGCGGATTGGGCAGCAAAATGCTCGAGAATCATATCAGCCTGCCTTTCCGTTCGATTGCGCCGCCTGCTTGATCGCTTCACGAATGCGAAGATAAGTGCCGCAGCGGCAGATGTTGCCGGCCATCGCGTCGTCGATATCGGCATCCGTCGGATGAGGGTTGCTGGCCAGGAGCGCCGAAGCGGACATGATCTGACCCGACTGGCAGTAGCCGCATTGAGGCACCTCGCAGTCAAGCCAAGCCTTCTGAATCTTGGCGCCGACCGGCGTCGTGCCGATCGCCTCGATCGTCGTAATCTCGGAGTTGCCGATGCCGTCGACAGACGTGACGCAGGAACGGGTGGCGACACCATCGATATGCACAGTGCAGGCGCCGCAAAGCGCCATGCCGCAACCAAACTTCGTGCCGGTCAAGCCAAGCACATCGCGCAACACCCACAGAAGCGGTGTATCACCGTCGACATCAACGGCGCGCTCGATACCATTGACCTTAATCGTAGTGGGCATACTACCTCCAGACTATTCGAGTGAGCGGTGATAATATTTTTAGGGTATTGGATCCCCACTTTCTAGGTAGAACCAAGCCACGATCGATCGGTTTTTATGATTCTACTGAGCCGCTCGATCTCAATCTTTCGGATCATTGATGCCACATTAAGAACTTGACTCATGTTTGATCTCCATAGTTTGGCTTTGCTCAGCGAGTCTCAACCTGGATAGAGAAGTTTTTACATGGATTACATTCTAACGGACAATTTCTCGCAGATCGGCCGCCCCTGCAGCATGGCGACTTACGCCCTTATAAACATGCTGTTCCCATTAGCGCTCTCGGAGGCCGGAACCTCCTCCTGCATGACGTCCCAATGTTCGGCAATTTTTCCGTTGGCTGCGCGGAAGATATCGACCGCAATCATCGGCTTCGGTTCCCATCCAGTGTAGCGGCCATGAATGCTTACGTAATCGCCGTCCGCCATGACCAGACCGGGCTCGTATTTGAAGTCCGCTGGCAATTCTCCCAGAATAGCCTTGATCGCCGCAGGGCCGTTCGGAATCTGCGGATTGTGCTGGCGATAGTCGGCGGCAAAGAGGCGGTCGACGACTGCGGGATCGCGGTCGATAAAAACGCCCCTAATCCCCGCGAGGACCAGCGCTTTGTTCGCATCCATGGAATTTGATCTTGTCATGACATAGTGCTCCTTTCACGCGTAGGTCCGGGCGGACGTTCCTCATCGAGGTTGTGGTCGCCGAGTCAAACGGCGCCTCCTCCCAGATGCGACGCCCGGCTTCCAGCAAGACGTATCGCTTTCGCGGCACCGAATTGAAGCTGGCGTTATTGACCGGTTTGGAAGGTGTCACGCTGCAACATCGAGAAGTTCGCTCATGTTTGATCTAGTTGGGTTTAGCTTCGTTAACCTCCACATGGATTAAGTGCATTTTTGAGGTCTTTCGCTGTTAGCAATTAAATGTTACCCTAGCTGGATCATTCGGCGAAAGGCGCAGCGAACATCAATTGTGATGCGGTCGGTATGGGCTGACCATTCAAAGTGCACCCGGCGGTGCGCGCGATCTCATCGGTCCAGGTCAGGATCTGCGCAGCGGGATTACGCCGGCAATGCTCTACTAGGAGATAACGAATCGCCGATTTGAAGTTTAATCGCGGATAGCTTGTAAGAATTTCTTCAAGTAACTGCGGGGGAACCTGATCGATACCAAGGCCAAGAAAGTCGAGCCCGGCACCCAGATGCACCAAGGCAATTTCAGCCGCCATTCGTGAAGCTATGCCTGTCGATGTATGCAAGGCGATCGCCTCCCATACCCGGTCAGCGCGCTCGGGCGCCACTTGATGCTTCTGACAAAACTCTCGAGCCGCGTCGGCACCGTCCACTTCAAAGCGATTTTCACCGGCATGGGCGGGAACGAGCCCAAGGTCATGCAAAAGGGCCGCGCAATAGGCAATTTCCTCGTCGATAATCGAGCGGCCGATGCTTCTGACGGCGAGGGTTCCGAAAACATAAGTCCGAACACAGTGATTGCAGAGGAATTGTGGCGAAGTCGCTTCCAACAGATCCACCGCCGCTTTGGCCAATGGTGTATCGGGCATGCGAACGCCAGCTAGCGATTCCAGACGGGTAATAGTGGCCATCACAGAACCTCTCATATTAAAGCGCGACTAGTAGAAAGTCCGAGATTTTGGGATGTCGGTGTGACGCCGTTCCACGCTCATCTCAGAAACTTGTCTCCGACATTAAAGGCCGCTCTCTCTTGGACTGCTTGCTTGAGGCCGCGTTCTGAATCACATCCCAATACTCCGCGAGGCGTGTGCTCTACTTGCTTATCTGCTGCGGTGCCGTCATCCAGTTCTCAACATGATAAGCGGATGCCAGCCTGCCATTTTTCACCGTGAATAAATCAAGCGCCATTGTCTTGAAGCTCTTGCCGGTCGGTTTCACTCCGAACAATTCGCGTGTGGGCGTCCCGGTCGCTTCACCACGCACCACGATTTGATCGCCGAGGGGTTGGATATCCTCGATTGTCCAGCGCAGATCTGGGACGGCCGAACCTAGCATCTTAAATACGTCGGCCAGTTGGTCGCGTGTGAGCCAGTCCTCACTTGTTGAATATGACCGATAGTCAGGATTAGCAGCTTTGGCTAGCAAGGCAGCCACGTCTTTCTTGCTAGGTTCATTCAGCGCATCATACAGAAGCGCCACGATCCATCGTGCTTCTTCTACCGTCAATGAAGAGGCTGTGGCAGCGGATGCAGGTTGCTGATCTCGTTCGGCAAATGAAGTGCCGAACATCGGCAAGCCGCTTTTTAATTCTTCCTTGCTGGCTTCGTCCTGGAGTACATTCCAATGCTCTGCCAGGTGTCCGTCTTCCAACCTCACGATGTCGGCAGCAATCCATGCTCGGCCGTGGCCGCGTCCGCTAAACCGGCCGCGCAGCATCACATAGTTGCCCTCTGCCACAATCACTCCCGGTTCATACCTCGGTGTTTGTGGCGTCTTCAATTCGGCAGCGAGTCGCGCGAAGCCATCAAAATTGTCGTAAATGATCGGCTTTTTCGATCCAGTCGAGACCCAAGTCATCGATCAAGTGACCCCGGTACAATGCTTCAGCGAAATCGAGACCCTGGTTAAAATCGACCATCAAGTGACACGCATCGCCGACCGAGGCGCGAACAGCGTGGATGGCTTTGAGATCATCCCACGCATTCTCCCGCCCGAGCCGAAGTTTGAGCCCAGTGAAACCGCCCTCATCTCGCAATTCGGTCGCCTCAGCACCGACCAACTCCGGGTTCCTAAGCCAGAGCCCATTACTGTTGTATGCCTTCACGGGCCCACCTGTGCCCCCTAGCAGTACGCAGAGCGGGAGGCCGGCCGCCTTTGCAAGCGCGTCCCAAGCCGCCATGTCGAGTCCCGAGACGGCGATAACGGCGAGACCCTGATAGCCCACAAAATGTAGAGACTTTCGCGCAAGTTCATGAAGTTCGATAGGTGCTACGCCATAGCCTTTGAGCAAGTCGCTGAAATCGTGAAAGGCCGGGATCAAATATCGCACTGCCTTAGCTGTGTATGGCTGAAGGTAGCTTCGCCCGACGATGCCTTCCTCTGTCAGCAGGTCAATCAAAATCATCGGCCAATCGGGGAGGGTCGCTATGCGTGCAAAAACAGGGCATTTCAACCTGAGCAGCACTGCTCGCGCCTGGACCGATCGGAGCGTCAGTGATTCGAGCCGCAGGCACAGTTCACTTCAGCGCTTCAAGCGAGATCACGGGCGCCCCGTATTGCCAGGCTATTCCGCATATTGTGCGATCCCATTCCCGAAGGACCAATTCTCTTTTGGAACCTCTATGAGATTGATAAATACATCTTCGGGACGAAGCCCCAATCGCGCATGGAGACCGTCGGCTACAGCCTTGAAAAAGGCTTTTTTTTGCTCAATGGTTCGACCTACGTTAAGCGTCAGTTGGATAAAGACACAATCTTGGGTGCGCCTGATGCCAAGATAGTTTTCATCAGCGATTTGGGCGTAAGCGGGATGCTCGCCAATGACTTGAAATCGGTCGCCCCTGGGCGCCTTGAGAACATCGACCATCGCCTCATAGACAATGTCGCCCAAGGTGCGGCAATATTCTGGTGACTTTCCTTGCGTAAGGTCAATGCGCGCGAGCGGTATATCTGGTTCTCCTGCGATCGACTGCTATGAGATGTTTGTAGCTATGATTTCTCACGCGCTTACTTATCAGGGCTGAATCGATCGACCCACCTTGTTCTAGGGCCGACCGCTCAACGGCCCTCGATTAGCGTTTGGGTTTCAAGCCACGTCTTCAATTTCATCCAGTAACTCGATAAGTCGCACCACCTGTTGGAGCAGAATGCCTCCAACACCAAGGGCAAACCAAACGCCGGTGACGAATCCCCAGTGAATCGGTGCGGCAAAAAACTCCTCTCGGAACCAAAAAGTGTGCCCCCATTCGTTGAACCCGACACTGACGAAAATCATGAAGGGACCGACCACTGCCAAGGTCAACGGCACCGAGATGCTTTTAGCGTAGAGCGGTAGTCGTGTCCTTGCATAGAGCCAGGCTGACCCCCCCATGAGAATGTAAAACGGAAAGTTAAAATAGAATTCGATGATATGGTTCGCGGTGAACGGTGTGTCGCGGATGGACGTCTGATGCCAGGAGTTGTCTTGCTCCGCGAAATAACTACCCGCCCAATAGACGGCAAAGGTGTAAATGCTGATCCACATGGTCATCGTGAAATAACGCGTGATCTCTTCCTTAGGGGTTATGGCGTCGAGATTGCGATCGCGGGTAATCCACAGATATCCCCAAAGCGTCGGAAACACGACGGCAAGAACGACCGCTTCCACGTATAGCAATCTCATCCAGTGGGTGTCGAACGCCGGATCAGTGGAATCAAGACCTGCCGAAATGCCGAATGCGCCTTGATAGAGCCGAAACCCCACGTAGATGGCGCTCATTCCAGCAAAGGTCATCAAATACATATAGAGATCCCTGAGATACCAGGGCAGCCGGAATGTGCCGCGCGTTGTTTCGGTCGAGATGGCTTGCGATGTGGCGGTCATGGCGGTTACCTTTCGAGTTCACGGCTGTGGAGCTTTTTTATAGCGGCGATTAGTGTGGCAGACTGCTGCCGGTGTCAGTCGAATTTTGGAATGACCGCGGACGAGATGCTGGCGACGTGGCGATTGCCGGCGGCGTCGAAGAGAAACATGAGACCTCCCAGTCTGCTGTCCGCGTCGCGAATGAGTCCTTCCAGCCTCTCCACGGCCCACATGGTGTCCGTTGCCGTTACACGGACAATTCGGGTTTCCCCCGGCTGAACCGGGCCGGCTGAGTCTATGGTTAGCCCTTGGCGGGCGACCGTCGTGTCCGCGTCGTCCGGGACAGACGGGTCTGTGCCAGGATTGATGAACCGCACATTGGCGGTCGCAAACTCACCTATCTGGACAGGCGAATCCGAATCATTGTGAATTTGCGTCACCATGGTCATTGCGCGGCTCGGGACGTGGAATTCCGTTCGTTGAACTTTGACCTGGGCGCGTCCAGTGTTAACGAGCGGAGGCAGCGGCTCGATATGATCTATTGCGGCTTGCAGCGGAATGGTGTTGAGGTATTGACCATCCGTCATTGCTTGAGCCCCGAATACAACCAACGGCACGCCGATCAATATGACCAATGCGATTTTCTTGTCGAGTGATGTGATTAGCCCTTTCTCTTGGCCGGCCTGAAGCATCTTGTAGCGCGGTATGAAAAGGGGCCGCCGCACCCACCAGAGCAGCCAGGCCGAGCCGAGAGCGAACCAAAGCGCATGCCAGGCGGCACCGTTGAGAAGTCCGTAGGTTTCCATATCGATGACGTCGCCATTGAGCGTTTTCACCGGGTTAGTGAACGCCCCCGGATCGCCGGTGACTTCGAACCAGTGTCCCGGACCCATGACCGCGCCCGCATCGTGCAAATTGAAGAAAGGATGGAGATGGAAACGGCCAGGGAGCCGCGCCTTCAGCACGATCTT
>Ga0187783_10001581_pt1 | contig 16862 bp, 16 predicted proteins | sample 1015_SJ02_MP02_2_FD_132471 | JGI IMG/M metagenome (GOLD analysis project Ga0187783, IMG submission 132471) | Tropical peat soil microbial communities from peatlands in Department of Meta, Colombia - 1015_SJ02_MP02_20_MG | ecosystem: Environmental > Terrestrial > Soil > Wetlands > Peat | place... | reverse complement strand
GGAAGTGAAAGACGCTGCTCCCGGCGACGCCAAGGGAGTTGGTGAAGTCATTCTGTAACGCCTGTGTTGTAAAAATGAAGAGAGAAACCATTGCGATTCACGGCGGGTGGGACGGTGATCCGACCACGAAAGCCGTAGCCGTGCCGATTTACCAGACAGTGGCCTTCGAATTCGATAGTGCCGAGCATGGCGCGGCGCTTTTCAATCTTGAAGTCGAAGGCAACATTTACACCCGGATTGGCAATCCGACCAACGCGGTGCTGGAAAAACGTGTAGCCGCGCTCGAAGGCGGAGTCGATGCGCTCAGCGTCAGTTCCGGCATGGCAGCGATCGAGTACGCGCTCATCAACATCGCGGAAGCAGGCAACAACATCGTTTCTACTCCGCAGCTTTACGGCGCAACCTACACATTGCTGGCGCACATTTTCTCAAAGCGCGGAATTACGACCCGTTTTGCCGCCAGCGATCATCCGGGCGACATCGAAAAACTGATCGACGAGAACACGCGGGCTGTTTTCTGTGAGAGCGTGGGCAATCCCGCAGGCAATGTCGCAGATATCGAGGGACTAGCCCGCGTAGCGCACAAGTGTGGAGTTCCGCTCGTCGTCGATAACACCGTGGCGACGCCAATCCTGCTGCGGCCGATTGAGTACGGTGCTGATGTCGTAGTGCACTCTATGACGAAATTTATGGGCGGCGCGGGCAGCAGCATCGGCGGAATGATCGTAGACGGAGGCAAGTTCCCGTGGCGCGAGCACCCAAAAAAGTTCTACATGCTGAACGTACCGGAGATCGCCTACCACGGCGTGGTGTATGTCGACCAGTTTGGGGATGCTGCATTCGTCGCACGCTGTCGGACCGTCTGTCAGCGGAATACGGGTGCCACGCTTTCTCCGTTTAACGGATTTTTGTTTCTGCAAGGAATCCAGACTCTTTCGCTGCGGGTCGAGCGGCATGTCGAAAACGCCCGGAAAGTCGCCGAGTTCCTGCGCGCCCATCCGATGGTGGCTTGGGTGAACTACGCCGGATTTCCCGACAACCCGCTGTATCCCATGGCGCACCGCTATCTAGGCAATAATTTCTGCTCTCTGCTCACCTTCGGTGTGAAGGGTGGATACGAAGGCGGCCGGCGATGCTTTAACGCTTTTAAGTTGTTCAAGCGCATGGTCAACATGGGAGACGCAAAGTCATTGACATGCCATCCGGCATCGACGACGCATCGGCAGCTCACGCCCGAGGAGCAAGCGAAAGTCGGTGTGACGCCAGAGATGATTCGTCTGAGCGTGGGTATCGAGCACATCGACGACATTCTGGCTGATCTGGAGCAAGCTCTCGGGCGGGCGAGATGAATTTTTCGGGCATGAGGATGTGGGCTCTGGAGGTAACCAATGCCAGTCTTTGTTGAAGCGCAAGGCGGACGTCCACTGTGGACAAAGAAGCAGAACACGTTCGCTCACGGAGCTGGCGCGCAAGCGGTCCGAATTGCGCTGGTCAACAATATGCCAGACGCGGCGCTCGAAGATACAGAGTTGCAATTCTTCGACCTGATCGATGCCGCCTCTAATGATGTCCCCGTGGTCGTGAAGCTGTACTCGCTAACTGGCGTGCCCCGAACCGAGCGCGGAACGCGGCGTCTGAACACCTTCTACTACGGGCTGGACGATCTTTGGAACACTCCGATCGACGCACTGATTGCGACGGGCACCGAGCCGCAGCAGCCAAGGCTACAGCAGGAGCCCTACTGGGGTAATTTGGTGAACCTGCTGGACTGGGCTGAGCGCAATACTGTTTCCACCGTGCTCTCGTGCCTCGCAGCGCACGCTGGCGTTCTTCACAGCGACGGAATTGAGCGGCATCGCCTAGCGGATAAACGGTTCGGTGTGTTCGAGTTTCCCACATCCGGCAGCCATGAGTTGACTCGGAATATAGGAGCGACAGTTCGCTTTCCGCACTCTCGGTGGAATGAGGTTCGGGCGGATGCGCTTGAGTCTTGCGGCTATACGATCATGAGCCACTCGAAGGAAGCCGGTGTGGATTGCTTTGTGAAGAGAAAAAAAAATTGCCTCTTCGTGCATTTTCAAGGGCATCCGGAGTACCAGTCGCAGACGTTGTTCAAGGAATATCGGCGAGATATAAAAAGGTATTTGCGGCAGGAACGAGAGACCTATCCGACGGCACCGGTGGGCTATTTCGGCGAGGAAGCCACGAAGCGCCTGACGGATTTTCGGCAACGGGCGATTGCAAACCGAGACGAGGATGTGATGACTGATTTCCCGGAGACATTCTTGACGAGCAGCTTGCAGAACGGGTGGCGCGACTCGGCGGTGAGGATCTACGGCAATTGGCTGACGTTGATTTCGGAGAATGGGCAGAGGTTCAACTACGCGCCTTTGGGATCGCGTCGCAACGAAAAAACCGTGCAGTGGATGGAGTAAGGTGGACTTGGCAACAATGTGCTCAATCAGCAAGTGGGTGGAACCCCTCTTTCACCTTACCAAGTGAGAGGCAGAAAGGTTGAGATTGTCAGTTCTGCTCGGTAGGCTTGCCGGCAGAATAGCGTTTATCGCTCCTGGTGGAGGCAGCGTTCGCCCCTGGCTGCAGAGGCTACGGGGAGTTGCCATCGGGAGAGGTGTCTGGATCGGCCAGTTTGTCTATGTCGATGAGCTGCATCCCGAGGACATAACGATCGGGGACAATTGCAGGATCAGCCTTAGAACATCGATCATATCGCACTTTTACGCCGGTCCCAGAAGACCACTGAGCAACGGAAAGGTTGTAATTGAAAAGGACGTCTTTATTGGGCCGCATTGTGTGATTTTGCCGAACGTGACAATCGGCGAAGGGGCTGTGATCAAGGCTGGAACCGTAGTGAGCCGAAATGTGCCACCACAAACCTTTTGGGGAGCTCCATCGGCCGAAGCTCTCGGCGTTGCAAATGTTCCCCTAACAGCAGACCACACGTATGAGGAATTCTTGGCTGGTCTGAAGTTACGTGTAAAGCGCTAATACAACTAACACCGGCCGACTTTGTTGGATCAATTTGGCAGCTGAAAATTTCATAATTCGTTAATGATGGGGGGAACATTGGAATTGCAAACGACAAATATTGAACAGGAAGTTCGCAACTATCTCACCGAGGGATTTCTTTTTGGCCGTAGGGAAGCCCTCAATGAAGATACGCCGCTGCTGGGGAATGTGATCGATTCACAGGGAATGATTGAATTGGTTGCCTTCCTACAACAGCGCTTCAACATCGAGGTAGGAGACGAAGAGGTCACAACCGAGAACTTGGCTACATTGAAAACGGTCGTTGCTCTCGTGGAAAAGAAGCTTCAGAGCAGAGCTTAGAAACCGAGACCGCAGGGGAGTTCCTCTCCCCGAAAAGCCCTTATAATCGCCACAAGAGCCGAAGGGAACACATTCAACTTCGGATCATCGATGACGCAATCTCGCGCAACCTTGATTCTGCGCGAACGCCACTTCTTACTTTAGAAACCGCGTTCGTTGCCGAGCATGGCATCGACATGCTTCCATCCGGACAAGTTGGTTGGTCCCATCACGCAACGCGCCACCCGCCGAGGCTGGTTCACCAATGTTCGTGACCTGGTGCAAAACGTATTCCGGGACAGAACACTGGTGTTTCGCAGCGAACATGAGGCATGGAAGCAGAATTTATGAATATTAACGAGAGACGCGTACCGCCCGGTCCGGAAGAGAAGTATCGCGTAGGCGAGGATCTTCTGGAATGGATGGATCGTCAATTCCGGACGTTTGGCCATACTTACAAGGCCACGGTTTACGGAGCGAATATATATGCCACTCGGGATGTCGATATTGCTAACCACGTACTAGTCGAGAATTGGCAGAACTACGTAAAGGGACCAAGCATCGCCCGAGTCGCATTGCTCCTCGGGAATGGTCTGATGGTTAGCAAAGGGGATCTGTGGAAGCGGCAGCGAAGAATGATTCAACCAGCATTTACTCAGGAATCAGTCGCAACTTTTGTGGACCTAATCACCTCCACCAATTTGGAGCTTCTCAGGAGATGGCAGCTAGCCGCCAACAAAAACGAGAGCGTGAATGTTACACGGGATGTCAGTCGCATGGCGCTCGAGGTAGTGCTGCGTCTTATCTTCGGTGAAGATTACGAGAACGTGGCCTTCCATTTCGATTTTCTTTCCACAGAAACTGCTCGCAACATTGAGTTTGCACGCTCGTTGCGGGCGTTGGGGAAGATAATCCTACAGACTACAGAGCAAAGAAGACAGAACCCCACGAAATCGAATGGCATTTTGGACGTGCTCATGCGGGCTCGTGACCCGCAGAGCGGCAAGCTGATGGCGGAAAGCCAACTGATCGATGAAGTCCTCACGCTAATCGTCGCAGGACACGAGACGACCGCGAGCACATTGAGTTGGTGTTGGTATTTGATCTCGCAGCACCCGGAAGTCGAAGAAAAGCTGTCCAATGAGCTAAGTGCCCTTCCGGAGGGTGTGCATTTCCTTGAGTTTAGTGACCTGGCAAGGTTTGTCTATACACGGCAAATCCTGGACGAAACCATGCGTTTGTTTCCGGCTGGCTGGATCGTGACTCGCAAGGCGCTGCGTGATGATCGGCTCGGTGAATACTTTGTTCCGGCCGGAACTGAAGTCTATGTCGCGCTTTACTTCATTCACCGGCATCCTGATTTATGGGAGCAACCGGATAGCTTCGATCCAGACCGCTTTCGCCCGGAGAAGTCGCGAGATCGCCATCGACTGGCGACGATCCCTTTTTCTGCAGGCCCGAGAAACTGCATCGGGGCACTTTTGGCTCGTACCGAAATGCAGATCCATCTCATGACAATCGCCAAGCACCTGCGCTTGCGATACGTTCCCTCGAGGCCGATTGAGCTTGATGCCGGAGTGAACTTGCGCAGCAAATATGACTTCATCATGTATCCGGAGGTGAAGAAGCAAGTGCTCGAACCAGTCAGCTGAGGTTAGTTAAACACAAGCTGATCGCCGGCAGACTAGCTGGAAGAAGTGGGCCCCGCCAGGAATCCGCCATCGAGAACAAGGGATTGGCCCGTCATAAAAGATGCGCGGTCGGAGCACATCCACACGACGGCTTCGGCAATTTCCTTCGACGTTCCGAAGCGACCGATCGGATGCTGAGCAAGAACAACCTTGTGGACCTGCGGAGCGCTAAACAACCTTTCCGACATCGAAGTCTCGATTACGGCTGGAGAAACAGCATTAATTCGAATTCCGTGGCGAGCGGTTTCCAGCGCCGCGGCCTTCGTGAGGCCAATGACTCCGTGTTTGCTCGCCGCATAGGCGGCCGCACCCGCGGCACCGACGAGTCCCAGTGTCGATGACATGTTGACAATGGCCCCGCCGGTACCCTGCTTCAGCATCTGACGAATTTCGTACTTCAGGCAAAGCCAGACACCCTTAAGATTGATGGCGATGGTCCGATCGAAGTCTTGCTCCGACTGTCGGGCAATGGGGCTCCAGACACCTTCAATACCGGCATTGTTAAAGGCGACGTCCAATCGACCAAACTTTTCCGCTGTTTTTTGGACGAGTGCCTCCACCTCAGATCCTTTCGACACGTCGGTTTTCACGAACAGCCCATCGCCGCCTGCGGCCCGGACTACTTCGATCGTCTCTTGTCCTTCCTTGTCGCGACGGCCCGCAACTACGACTTTGGCCCCTGCCTTGGCGAACAGTACAGCCGTTTCACGGCCGATGCCCGAAGTCCCTCCGGTCACGAGCCCGACTTTTCCTTCCAATTCCGCCGTCATAGCTTCTCTGCAAACTCAGGGCAGAAGCGCAGAGTTTATACTTTGTGCGAAAGTTCCGTCAAAGGAAAATGTTGGCCCCAGACAGGCCACTCGCAGAATGATGGTCAACAGCATCGATAAGCTGGTGGGCACCTGGAGGTTGGTGTCCGCGTCAGGCACGGCTGCGTCCGGAGAGAGGGACGAAACTACTTTCGGACCAAACCCTGTTGGTTTCCTCACCTATACCGAAGACGGCAGAGTCACGGCAATAATCAGCTACGGAGGAAGAAAGCCGCTTACCATCGGTGCTAAACCGCAAGCATTGCTCGAGGAACACGCCGAGGCATTCAGGACCTTTCTTGCCTATGCCGGACGATACCGGCTGAGTGGCGACAAGGTAATCCATTCTATCGAAATCTCATCGATTCAGAATCAGGTGAATACAGAACTCATCCGCAGAATCAGATTTCAGGATGATCAGATTGTGCTGGTTACGCCACCGACGATGAGTGACGGCAAACTCCGGACTTTTGAACTCGTTTGGCAGCGTCTCAAGGCCGGCTCCTGATCTGCGCTAGCATTCCTAAAGCTCGAGGGAGAGTTGTGAACGCGATTGCTCCAAGCAAGAAAGTAGTCTTCAGCGACGAGATTCTGCAGGATCCCTATCCTACGTACACGCGCCTGCTCGAAGAGGGTCCGTTGCATTACGTGGATGTCGGCAGCAAATGGGCGGTATGGTCCGTCTTCAGCCACGCGGAGTGTTCTTCGATTGCCAAAGACCCGAGGTGTTCCGCAAAACGCGCGCAGCAGATGCTGTTGCCTCTACCGCTCAGCCGCCAGGCAGAGTTCAGCGAACTCGCCCGCATGTTGAGCTTGTGGCTCATTTTCATGGACCCACCCGAACATACCCGGCTGCGAAAACTTTTGAATAAAGGATTTTCGCCGGCGGCGATTGAGGCATTGCGTACACAGGTCGAGGCCCTGGTGGACCGTATGCTCGGGCCGTTGAAGCCAGGGATGGAAGCAGATCTCCTGCGCGAGTTCGCGAACCCAATGCCTGTAGGCATCATTTCAGAAATGATGGGTGTGCCGGAGGCATTGCACGGCACATTCGTCGATTGGTCGCGCGCCATTGCGGTGTTTCGCGGAAGCCCCAATCGGACGGTGGAACACGCCCAGGCGGCGCAGGACGCGATGATTCACTTCACCGATTATTTCCGAAAGACCGTTGCGGAGAGAAAACGCCACAAAGGAAATGATCTGATCAGCCTTCTGATCGACATCGAGGAAGAAGGCGAGGTGCTGACCGAAGAAGAACTCTACGCGCAGTGTATCGCGCTGCTCTTTGCCGGACATGAGACGACTCGGAACTTAATCGGCAACGGGATGTACACACTACTCCAGCACCCGGAACAGACCGCAGAGTTGCGCGAGAATCCAGGGATGATTCGCTCTGCGGTGGAAGAGCTTCTGCGTTACGAGAGCCCTGTGCAGTTTACGGCCCGCGTGCTCAAGGAAGACATCGAGGTTTGCGGCCAGCGCATCCCAAAGAAGTGGACGATTTTGTGCATGCTGGGCGCGGCCAATCGGGACCCCAAACGATTCAAAGATCCGAATCAATTAGATCTGAAAAGATTGAACAACCAGCACCTGGCTTTCAGTGCGGGCCCTCACGCATGTATCGGGAGCCAACTGGCACGACTGGAAGGACAGGTTGCGATCCTGAAACTCGTGCAGCGTTTCCCGAAGATGAAGCTAGCGGGACCGCAGCCGGAATGGGCCTCTACCTTTGGGCTCAGGGGCCTGAAGAGCTTGCCGGTAGTCCTGGGATGAATGTGAGAGGTGCCGCGAACATGTCGTTGCCTGATCTTCCTGAGCGCATTTGCGACGCGATCAGCCCGTGGGTCGAACGCTCTCCGAACCATCCGGCTTTGGTTGAAGCCTCCGGTACGTGGACATATGAGCAACTCGCGTCTGCTGTGTCAGAAGCCAAGACGTGGCTGGGCCACCTAGGTGTCCGGCCGGGCGACCGGGTCATGCTGGTGGGTGAGAATCGCCGCGCGGCCGTGGCCATTCTGCTGGCCGTGGGTGCGGTTGACGCATGGCCGGTCATAGTCAGCGCCCGTCTTTCCGCTCGTGAACTAGACACAATCCGCGATCATTGCCGCCCTCGTCGCATCATCTATTTCACCAGCGCGTCACACCAGGCCAGGGAACATGCTCAGCGTCATGGGGCGAGTGATGTAGATGCGGGCAGCCTGGGATCGCTCGATGTTGGAGCGCTCGACTCGAATGTACAGCCAGAACCGACCGATCCGAAAATCTCGCAGCGCGTCGCCGCGATGCTCTATACCTCGGGCACGACCGGTCTTCCGAAAGGCGTGATGCTGACCCATCGGAACCTTCTGTTCGTTGCTGCTGTGTCGGCCAAGATCCGATCCTTGAATTCGGAGGATCGGCTTTATAGTGTTCTTCCCATATCTCACGCCGTCGGTCTGTCGGTTGTTCTCTTGGGCGGTTTGATCAGCGGAGCCAGTCTATATCTTGCACCTCGCTTTGATCCGTTTGGCGCGATCAACACACTCGAGAAAGAGCGCTTGACCGTAATGCTAGGTGCGCCGTCGATGTTTTCTCTGTTGGCCGATTACGCCACGTTGAGAGGGCTGAAGTCGCTGAAGTTTCCCTACCTTCGGATCATCTCGTCCTCGGGTGCACCCCTTCAGCCCGCGCTGAAGGCACAGGTCGAAGAGTTGTTCGGCATGATGCTTCACAATGGGTATGGTGTGACCGAGTGTTCTCCGAACATTGCACAGGCCGTCGTCGGTGAACGTCGAACCGATACGTCCGTGGGCCGAGTTCTGCCAGGAGTGGAAGTCCAATTCATGGGCCCGGATCAAAAGCCGGTTGCGGAAGGCGAGGTTGGAGAATTGTGGGTGCGCGGACCGAACGTGATGAAAGGCTATTATCGCGCGCCGGAAGAAACGGCCGCGGTCATCAATTCCGAGGGATGGTTTAACACTCGCGACCTGGCGCGATTGCAGGACGGCTATCTCTTCATTGAAGGTCGGACCAAGGAACTCATCATTCGTTTTGGCGAGAACGTTTATCCGGCTGAAGTCGAAGCCGTCCTCAATGCTCATCCTGCTGTGATTCGCTCGGCTGTCATAGGGCGCACAGTGGACGGTACAGCCGGCGGAGAGGAGATCGTTGCTTTCGTGCAGCTCAGAGAGGGCGCAACTACTCCGGAGATGGAACTCGCACAATACGCGGCGACACAACTCGCGCCCTACAAGCGACCATCGAGGATTGTGCTTGTTCCCGACATCCCCGTAACCCTCAATGGCAAAGTTGTCAAAAGGGATCTGGCCAAGCTCGCTGGTCTCACCCACGCCTCTGAAACGCCGCCGAGTTCGCTGTCTTTCAGGTAGCGGCTCAGCACCGAAGCAATGACCTTGTGGTAAGTCGTCAGCATTCCTAGGTGGTCTGCCGGGACCGTTCCCACCTCGAGCTCCTCCACGAACTTGGACCGACCGCCTTGGGATCATCGGGGAAGTCCGAAATCTCCGCCGCGAATAAACTTCACGGTTGGCCTGGTAGCAGCGCAACGCGAGATGTGCGGATTCTCTAACGCGCTTGAAAGCGGGAGCAAAGGTGGAGATCTCATCCGCGCTGGCCTGAAACGCCGCGCTATTTTAAGGTCGACCACTCCCCCCAGAGAGCATCCGGCCAACATATAAAGGCCGTGAGGCTAAAATTGAGCGATAGCTCGCGCATAGAAGTCTGCCATGTCCTCGATTTGACCGGAAGGTTCGTCGAATCCTTCAATACCCTTAGGCTGCCGCCCGTAATTGAGTGGGGTGCTTCGATGAACTTCGCGAGCTGGAGAAACACAGCTGAACCGCCGTCCCGACCGGGAGCAATGAAAATTCGGCCGCTCGCGCCTAACTTTAACAACTTTTGCAGTATCAGGGGGAGATAACTCAGGCCTCGCAGGGTGCTCCAGCAAAACCGCCTGAGTGACAATTGTGGGGACGTGATAAATCATTACCGGCGACCCTGTTGACCGCACGAGTCGGCGATTTCCGCGAACGGACGGCGAGCGCTGAATCTCCCCCCAAATCAACAAGTTGTCGTCGCAACTAACAGCGGAGAGCTGTAAGACCGTGACATTCGACAGCAGAGCCGGGTCAGAAGTTCAATCTTCGATGCGGTACTGGCATTCGACACGATGCGAAGCGACTCCAGAGATGGGTGGTTGGCACTGGCTTATGCAGAAGTCTAACTGCGGAATAAATGAATTTAACACTGATACTATCCAATGTGACGATACAAGAGATTACCGAGCATCACCAATGATTTGTCGGGAGCGAGCGAAATCAGCCGCTTCAAGGGTTTCAATGCACCCTCGGGCCATGATGCTACAGTGTCGGCAGGGTAGCGCCAGTAGTTCACAGTTGTTCGCTTTGCTCCCCAACGCTCCTTCCATGTCACCAGGCCAGGGTTGTGCATGTCCGAGCGACCCATATCAAGTTCTTCAAGCCCCTGTGCCTTGGCTTCCTGAATAGTTGTCCAGAATAGCCACGCCATGCCCCCAAGCTTGTGAAGCCAGGCATCACTGCACCCGTATTTGTAAACCATGGCTTTCTTGTCGGAGATCGTGAGGATACTCCCGATTGGTCTGTCCGCCTTGAATGCAACTCGAATCTTCGACTTCTGGCCAAATTGCGCAATCAGGTTCTCAAACCACTTTCGCGGCTGTGGAGGGAGTCCTTGTCGCCGTCGGGTCAGAATAAGCAATTTATAAAAGTAGTCCAGGAGTTTTTCGGAGCAGCCTTCCTCATAGCGCAATCGCTCGCGTTCGGCTCGCCGGATTTTTCTTTGAACAGAATCCTTGTGAAAGCTCTTGAAAAGTAGTTCCTCGGAACACCGCAAATCGAGTCGATGCAGGTAATAACTGATACGGGTTGCAAATTCGCTTCGAGACACGGGCCCATGCACAAGAGGACGGATTTCGACATAATTCCAACGATTCCCGCCTACCTTCTCCTTCAAGTTGTTCAACAGCAGATCGAAATCTCCCAGCGATCCGACCAGCGGTTCGCAGTGGTCGGAAAAAGGCAGAGATACGATTCGATTCCCGGTCAATGCGCTGCAAATCTGGCAAAAAACCAGTCCACTCTGAAGCCGCGATCCAGGGGGAGTGAGGGAGATCACACGCGGTTCATAGCCATAACAATCTTTCAATGCCTGCAACCACTCAACTCGATGAAAAACAGTTGCATCCGGATGTAGATCGGTGAAAGCTTTCCAGCGAGGGTCCTTGATTGGATCCAGCTCGAAGATTCTTGGTTCCTGATGGCATGTCGCTGGCTTGAGCTCGGCGGCACCCTTGTCAATCGAATTTTCACACATTGAGTACGTGATCGACATACCTAAAGATCGAAGTGCCAAACGTCTCGTGTCATCGATTGCATGACCGATGTGCTCATGTTCCAGGGGCATGGGAGGAGATGTCTCTAGCGACACGGTTAGGGGAAGGAAACTCAAGTATGCCATTTTTGGGGGGCTGATTCTATCCACTTGCAGTGCATGGCACCTTGGTGCTATGTCAATTTTGCGCAAGCCGTATTAGCATAGCTTGGTCGTGGTGCTCACAGCAGAAGTGAGCATGGTTATTTCCCGAGCGCAAGTCTGCGCCAACGAAAAGTAAACATAAAGATAATTAACAACCAGGGCATTTAACAAGCCGGGAGCATAGGATCCCTACTCTCGCTCGGTCGACACCTATCCGGGTTCCAGGATGATGGAACGGCCTCAGCGCTCTCGCGCATTGGAAAAGGACATTTTTGTAGCCCGATCGCACTCCCGGATACTACAACCACAAAACACTTTCCAACGATATGCAGTGTTGCTCGAAAGCCATTGACACCTTGGTACTTTTCAGCGGCGTGGACGGCGAGGCCTCGCCTCTCGCAGCCAAGGTGGCTCAGTGGACGATTGAAGATATGCAGGATCAGATCTGCTATTTCCACTACCGACGGTGTTGCTGGTGAACAAACCCGCAGCCCGACACTGGGGACAAGCGACTATGTTATGCACCAGCCTGTATAAGGCTGTTTAAGGGGAAGGATGGGTCTCTGTGCGGAAGAAAATCCTCATCATCGTGGAGAACATGTCGGTTCCAGCGGATCTCCGAGTGTGGAGAGAAGCCCACTCCCTTCGCGAGGCTGGATATGAGGTGATTGTACTGTGTCCCAAAGGTAACGGTTCGCCCAAAGGCTATGAGTTCCTAGATGGGGTGCATATCTATCGGCATCCGACCGCGCAAGAGGGCGATTGTCCGTGGGGGTACGTTTGGGAATACAGCTGCGCCTTGTTTTGGCAGTACCTTTACTCGTGGTGGATTTATTTTCGGCGCGGCTTCCACGTCATTCAGGGCTGCAACCCTCCGGACAATATTTTCTTGGTGGCACTTCCCTTCAAACTGCTTGGTGTCAGGTACATATTCGATCACCACGACGTGAACCCCGAGCTGTATTTGTCCAAGTATGAGAGGAAAGACTTCTTTTACAAAGTACAACTCTGGTTGGAGAAAGCCACGTTTCGTTGCAGCGATGTCGTAATGTCCACCAACAACACCTATCGAGAGGTCGCGATGACGCGCGGGGGCGTGCCCGCAGACGACATCTTTGTTGTTCGCAACGGGCCCTGCCCTGAAACATTTAAGGCCGTTCCCCCGAATCCAGCGCTAAAGTATGGCAAGCGCTATCTCATAGGGTACGTGGGAGTCATGAATCGTCAGGATGGATTGGACATCCTGCTCGATGTTGCATTGCACATCAAGAACTTGGGGCGCCGGGATATTCATTTTACCTGCGTCGGAGGAGGGCCAGAACTGCCAACTCTGCGCAAGATGACGGAGCAAAAACGTCTCGAAGACATGGTGACCTTCCCCGGATTTGTCCCGGAGGCAGAACTACTTGAGACGCTCTCGACTGCGGATGTATGTGTCAATCCAGACAGGCCCTGCCGGATGAACAGCATTTCTACGATGATCAAAATCATGGAGTATATGGCGTTAGGCAAGCCCATTGTGCAGTTCGAAGGGACCGAGGGCCGGTTCAGCGCGCAGGAAGCCTCGCTGTACGGCGGCGGCGACAACCCCCTCGCGGATTTCGCCGAAAAGATCCTATGGTTACTGGACCATCCGCAGGAGAGAGAACGGATGGGTAAGTTCGGGCGCCAGCGGATCGAGAAGGAATTGGCATGGGAGTACTCTGTCCAGAACCTGCTCTTGGCTTACGAGAGAGCATTCGACAAAACACGAGGTAAGCGCGCATTGCAGGCCGACAGCGCGGGCTCTTGATGTGAGACCATTAGTTTCAATTCTGCATTCTCTGCCGGTTGGGGGACGGCAGGGGGATGGCACACTCCGTCGAGGGGCGGGTGCCGTTTCTCGACCATCGCCTCGTGGAGGTGATGCGTGCCCAGCCTGTCATGCAGAAGATCCGTGGGACGATCCAGATGTACGTACTTAGGGAAGCCATACGCGACCAGATTACCGAAATTGTGTATCGCCGGCCAAAAGCACCATTTCCTGAGTCCGCCTCTAACGCTCAACCCGCAAGGCCATTTCGGTGCGCTCCTGCAGGGCATGCTGGGGGGCGAGGTTCTCGCGTCGCTGCCGTTTTTTGACCAGAAAAAAGTCACGGGAGTCCCCGATAGTCTGCATACCGTCGATGAAAGTTCTCGTGTGGCGCATGACCAGGCACTGATGATGATTCTCAGTGCATTCGAACCCCACGATTGCCTTCGACTCTCTTCCGGAGCTTCATAATTGGAGAATGCAATGTCCAAATCAATTGTGACCGCTACTCTAGCTGATGTTGAGCTCGAACCTTCACCAATGCCCGCCGATTGGATTTTGGATGGCAAGCCCCAGGTTCGGAGCAGGATGTTGGTGAGAACTCATGACTGGACCTCCAACATCGTGGTTTGGGAGTGCACAGCGGGAAGTTTCCGTTGGCACTATAACCAGGACGAGGCAGTTTTTGTACTCTCCGGCGAGGGCTTCATGACGAATGACAGGAGCGTAGAAAGCAGGATGGGACCGGGGGATATGGGATTTTTCCCAGCTGGAACCACGTGTACCTGGCGAGTGCCCAATCATTTAAGAAAGGTCGCTGTCCTAAAAGAATCTGTGTGGCGCCCTGTCGGCTTTTGCTTCAAGGCATGGTGCAAAGTTCTGCGGGTTATCGGGCTGAGCGCAGTACGTCACTGATGCTAGCGCTTGCCACGCGCTACCATCAACAATCTTGGTAACCGGCCAAACTCAGGTTGCCCCAGGCCCTTCTACCCATGCTCGCCGGGATGGGCTCGCTCTCCGTTCCTCTGCCGCGAGTAAAATACCGCGCTAACGACGAGGCACAGCGGCCTTCACCTCTTCTGAAGGCCGGCTCTCGCGTCCAGCCGCATCGACTGACCTTACGACGTAGTAATAGGTCATGCCGGCCTTAACTAGTCCATCTTGGTAGCTCAGGCCGTGGACGCCCGATGCAAGCGGCGCGTACGGGCCCCCGGGCGATGTGCTGCGATAGATGTTGTAGCTGACGACTTTTGCATCGGTGGAGGCAGCCGGAGGGTGCCAGGTGAGTGTGACGCTATGCGCGCGCTGAGGGCGTTGACAATGCACCAGGGTGGCGGCAGCTCCGAGCAGCAGCGTGCCGAGGATCAGCCAGCTCAGTTTTCTCACGGTGGCCACAGATTGAACGATCTGCTCCGCTAGAGCCGCCGCCTACACGAAGGAATTCCCGCCCCATGTCATCCAGATTCGATAGCCCTTCGCCGTTGGACTAATGGTACGTCTCCTATCTCGTTCGGCCGCAAACACCAAAGTACCCCGACTCAGCCGCAATGTCCAGGCTTACCGGAGCCGGCATTTTGTTCCCCGGGACACCAACCTGGGCTCCCTGGTTGCGTCTTTTCCAGTTACGGGCTCAACAGGCCAATAAAGGGATAGCACTATCGTGTTATCCCAATCTTCAGTCTGATTGTCTACCATAACAAAGTGGGTGGCTACTGTTTGTGTTCGTAGTATTCTGCTAGCCCTCCAGTTAATCACTGCGGACCGGGAATGACTGTTCTGGCACAGCGTTTTGCTGGATTTCAGTTCTTAGATTTCGTATATAGAACGGACTACCCCAGAGGCCAGCTTTGCTTTGGAAATGAGCGGCCTCCCGCCTTGCGTGTGACGAGTCACAGCTGTGGGAGATGGGCTCTGAATGAATGATTCTATAGTGCAGTATTATCGGTGTCCCGAGGACTTGGTGCGCTTGAAGCTCAGAGATCCATTGCCGGAAACCAGCGGCTACTTCAAGTTCGGGCATGGCACGATGGGTTACGGGAGGTATGCCGGACACCCTCCGTCAGGTTCCCCCAAGGGGACCCTGCATGATGCGTTGTCGGATACAACGATCGATGACAACACGGTATGCCTGCCATTCGACTTAGATGAAGTGATCGATAATCTCCGTTATGAATTGTATGTCCAGAAGGCTCCCAGTCGCACAGATAGTAAGTCACTCGGTCGGGCCTACTATTTACTTCGCCCGCTATTTTCCGTGGGCTTCCGGCGGCATATTCAGAGATGGTATTTGAAAGGTTGGGATCGACTGCCATTTCCCCAGTGGCCGGTCGATCGAACGGTCGAGCAGATTCTTGAGCAGGTCATGCTCTTGTGCCTCCGAGCACAGTCCGTGGATCAGATTCCGTTTGTTTGGTTCTGGCCGCGAGGAGCCTCCAGTTGCGCGATCATGACCCATGATGTGGAGACGATGAGCGGTGTGCGCGCATGCTCTTATCTGATGGACACGGAGGAGAAGTTCGCGATCAAGGGATCGTTTCAGATTATTCCGGAAGAGCGTTATGAAGTAACCGATGCCTTCCTCGATTCCCTTCGGCAACGCGGTTTCGAAATAGGAGTACATGACCTGAATCACGATGGTCATCTGTTTTGGGAGAGAGAGCAGTTCCTGCAACGAGCCAAAAAGATCAATGGCTATAAGGTACGATTTGGTGCCTCGGGATTTCGAGCAGCGGTTCTCTACCGAAACCAACGATGGTTCGACGCTTTGGACTTTTCCTACGACATGTCGGTTCCCAACGTGGCGCATCTGGACCCGCAACGGGGCGGATGCTGCACGGTGATGCCGTATTTTGTGGGTAAAATTCTGGAGCTACCTCTGACTACAACGCAGGATTACACCCTATTCCACATTCTCAACCAGGAATCTGTCGATCTGTGGAAGAGTCAGATCGATCTCATTATGGAGAAGCACGGCCTAATTAGCTTCAACATCCACCCTGATTATCTGGATGATCCAGCGAGACGAACTGTCTACGAAGCTCTGCTTGAGCACCTGGCTAAATTAAGGCAAGAGAAGAAAGTGTGGATTGCAACCCCCGGTGAGGTCGATCGCTGGTGGAGACAAAGAGCGGAAATGAAACTGGTGAAGGCCGGCCGCGGTTGGCGCGTCGAAGGCCCGGGCAGCGAGCTCGCCTGCATCGCATACATAAAAGAGAATACTGGGCGCATAGTCTACAGCGCCCCGATGTCGGAATTGCCCAACTCTCCCCCGATCAGCTTATCCGCGTCATCGGTTCCCTGACCAGGGATCAACCCGAGGATTTGCTAGGAGCAAAAAACCAATAAGTCGGGAGAGCACCTTCAGGCTATGAAAGACAATATCCAGGGATGTAATGTAACCATTATCGGCGCGGGTCCTTACGGACTCGCCTCGGCTGCATACCTGCGTGCAGCAGGTGTGGAAGCCCGAGTATTCGGCGAGCCGATGGCGTTTTGGAAGGAGCAGATGCCCGTCGGCATGTGTTTGCGTTCTAGTTGGTCAGCCTCACACATCGCCGACCCGAAACAGGAAGTGACGCTGGACGCGTACTGCCGCCAAAACGGCAACCACGTATCCAAACCCATTCCACTCGAGCGCTTCGTTGACTATGGCCAGTGGTACCAGCGCACCCTGGTTCCCCATCTTGAACGGCGCCATGTCATCCGGGTCGATCTCGAAACCGGTGGATT
>Ga0187783_10001580_pt1 | contig 16863 bp, 16 predicted proteins | sample 1015_SJ02_MP02_2_FD_132471 | JGI IMG/M metagenome (GOLD analysis project Ga0187783, IMG submission 132471) | Tropical peat soil microbial communities from peatlands in Department of Meta, Colombia - 1015_SJ02_MP02_20_MG | ecosystem: Environmental > Terrestrial > Soil > Wetlands > Peat | place... | reverse complement strand
CCTAGCAGTGATGCCCTGGACCGGAGTACCGGCTGTTGATTCCGCCTGGCAGTTGCAGCGTTCAGGTGGGATGACAAGACAATTGGGTCAATCTAAGCAACAGGATTTCGCATGACGAGCCAGCTCGGTTCGAGCCTGCCGGCCAGGCGCGCCGCCGCAATGGTCCCCATCGCGCTGGTCCTCATAGCCGGCTGCGCCGCGCCGCAGGCATCGCAGTTTAGCCCGATGCCGTCCCCAGGCCAGCAGGAAAACCCGGGCTATACCACGATCCTGGGACCAGTGTCCGGCAGCGGTTCCAGAACCTTCACTATCGCAGCGCAGCCCGGCATCGCCGTCTGGATTGGCTGCATCGGTAAGGGCACGGTCTGGATGACGCGCCCGGTGGCAGTCGGGGCGATCTGCGACAGCGGCAACGCGTTCGCCGGGGGCCTGACTCAGCCGACACGTTATCGACGCGGGCAGAGACTGACCGTACGCATCGTCGGTCCGGCAACTGTTAGATGGGAGTTCCGGATAGACGGCGCACCATGGACGGGCTGCCAAAACCTCAAGAACGACGGCCGATGTGTCCACTAGTTTGATAAAAGTCAGGTCACAGCCGGCCTTTGACGCCGCAGCCATAGGGATCATCGCCGGGGAACTGCCTGGGATCACGGCACGCAGGAGCAGCCGGGATGAGGCGGGAGCAGCCGGGAGGAGCGCAACCGCCGTAGCGCCGCTGCCTGCGTAAACGGGCCAGGCGGGAGCAGCCGGGACGGGGGAGCGCGGTCTTCAAAACCGGTGGACGGCGCTCCGCGTCGTCGGCGGGTTCGATTCCCGTCCGCCTCCGCCACCGTCCGTACCGGCTGGCTCAGCCGAGAATTCCCCGCGGGGGCTGACCGTCGCGTCCTGGCCCGTTCACCGGGGACTAACCCGACCCGTCGGATGGCGGGAAATTCGCCGTCGTGGTGTCAGGATATTGCGTGGGCGCATCCGGGAATTGTGACGGAGTCTCCGGGAACGTGCTCGACGACGGGTACTGCTCACCGACCGGGTACTGGCCAGCGCCCGTCTGGAACGGGCCGGTTGAGCTGGGGTACTGGCTGAGATCCGGCCGGCTGGCCGCAGCCGAGGCACCATAGCTCGAGTAGTAGCTGTCGCTGGCGTCCTCGGCGACGTCTTGTGCCGCCAGCAGCGAGAACCGCCCGATCGCCAGCGCGCCGACGAACACGATCAGGAAGCCGAGCCCGGCGAAGAAGGACAGTGTCTCGAAGTAGGTCCTGATCGGGTAGGCGACCAGGCCGGAGCTGCCTGCCGGCAGGATCGGAGCGCCGACTGAAATCGACCGCTTCAGTACGACGGAAGTAAAATCCTGGCCGAGGCCGAACCAGGCACCGCCGAGGGCCGCCAGCAGCCCGCCGATGATGCCGATGGCACGACTCCGGGTGGCAACCACGAGCAGCCCGCCGAGCAGCGCGGCAGCACCGGGAATCACCGAGTAGTACAGCCGGCCGGAGTTGTAGAGCCACGTTTTGTCCGGCGTAAAGCCGAAATGGAAGTACGGTCCGACGAATGGGGCGAGGCCACCCCACAGGCCTAGCAGGATCAGCAGCAGTCCGCTGATCGCACCGCGACTTCGCGGAATCCGTCCCTGACGGTTCACGTCTGCCCCCCTCTCTGCTGAATCAGATGTTTAAAGACTTGCACATGGCCTCCGCTTGGCGACGCGTTCCTTCGGCAAAGTGCTGGTAAATCGGCCCGGAAGAGCTATTCAGCCCCTGCCAGCAACCCGCTGGCGCCAGGTATGGTCGCGCTCGTGGACATCCGGAGGATGACCCCGCGTACCGACGCTGTCCTGGCAGATCCGCGGCTTGCCGCAGCCGAGCGGCGGCTAGGCCGCGCGATCGTGCTAGCGGCTGTCCGGACCGCCCAGAACCGCGCGCGGGCCGGGGAAATCGACCCGTCGTCTGTTGCCGACGTCGCCGCGGAGAGCTTGCCGACACGCGCCGCGACCCTGACGCCCGTGATCAACGCTACCGGAGTACTGCTGCATACCAACCTCGGCCGCGCGCCCCTGTCGGCCGCCGCGAGAGAAGCAGTACAGGCCGCAGCGGGGACTACCGACCTCGAATTCGACCTCGCTTCGGGGCAGCGCGGACGGCGCGGCCGCGGCATGCTGAGCGCGCTCGCTGCCGCGGTGCCGGCCGCCGAGGCCGTGCACGTGGTCAACAACAACGCCGCAGCGCTGGTACTCGCCGCGACGGCGCTGGCGGCGGGCCGGGAAATCGTCGTCAGCCGCGGCGAGCTCATCGAGATAGGCGATGGATTCCGGCTGCCGGATCTGATCGAGTCGACCGGCGCGCGGATCCGCGAGGTCGGTACTACGAACCGGACGACGGCGGCCGACTACGCAGCGGCCATCGGCCCGGACACCGCCTTCGTGCTCAAGGTTCATCCCTCGAACTACCGGATCGAGGGCTTCACGGCCAGTGCCACGATCGCCGAGCTAGCCGGGCTCAGCGTCCCGGTCGTCGGGGACATCGGCTCCGGCCTGCTCACGCCGCATCCGCTGCTGCCGGATGAGCCCGATGCGAGCACCTGGCTGGCCGATGGCGCCGCGCTCGTGACGGCGAGCTGCGACAAGCTGCTCGGCGGCCCGCAAGGCGGCCTGCTGCTCGGCCAGGCAGACCTGGTATCCAGGCTGGCCAGGCACCCGCTGGCCAGGGCGCTGCGGGTAGACAAGCTGGCGGTCGCGGCGCTTGAGGCGACGCTAGCTGGGCCATCGCCGCCAGTTACTGAGCAACTGGCGATCGATGCCGCGGAGCTGAGCCGCCGGGCCGGGCTGATAGCCAGGCAACTGGCCAGCCTGGACATTGACGCGCGCGCCGAGCCTGCCAAGGCGACGGTCGGGGGCGGCGGGGCACCGGGACTCATCCTGCCCAGCGCGGCCATCAGCCTGCCCGCCGGACTCGCCGCCGCGCTGCGGGCCGGCAGCACCGTCAGCCGCGGGGTCATGCCCGCCGTTGTTGGCCGGATCGAGGATGGCCGGCTACTGCTCGACCTGCGCGCTGTCGCGCCGGCCGACGACGAGCTGCTAGCCGCCGCCGTCGTGGCCGCGGCTGGCTGAGCTGCAGGGGGTGCCGGGTGAGTGCCATCCACGTGGTCGTGACAGCGGGTCATGTCGACCACGGCAAATCCGCGCTGATCCATGCCATCACCGGTATGGAGCCAGACCGGTGGGCGGAGGAACGGCGCCGGGGGATGACCATCGATCTCGGCTTCGGCTGGCTCACCCTGCCATCAGGCAATCGGATGGCATTCGTCGACGTGCCAGGTCACGAGCGATTCGTCACGAACATGCTGGCCGGCGTCGGCCCGGTCCCGGCCGTGGTCTTCGTGGTGGCGGCCGACGAAGGCTGGATGCCTCAGTCGGCGGAGCACCTGGCTGTCGTCAATGCCCTCGGCATCAGTCATGGCTTGCTGGCGGTAACCAAGAGCGATCTCGCGGATCCCGCTGCCGCCACTGCCGAGGCAGCCAGCCACATCGCCAGGACTAGCCTGGGCGAGATTCCGGCGGTAGCCGTCAGCTCGGTGACCGGAGCGGGTATCCCGGAGTTGCTGCGTGCCCTGGACGAGCTCGGGCAGAGCCTTCCGCCGCCCGATCCGGGTGCGCCAGCGCGGATCTGGATCGATCGCGCGTTCAGCATGACAGGCAGCGGTACCGTCGTGACCGGCACACTGCCCGCCGGGACTGTGCACCGGGGCGACGAACTGGTCATCACCCCGTCGATGCGCCCGGTCCGGGTCCGTGACGTGCAAGTACTGGGAGAGCCGGTGCCGGCCGCGTGCGGCACTGCACGAGTGGCTCTCAACCTGCGCGGTATCAGCAAGGACGCGCTGCGCCGGGGCATGGCCCTGGTTCAGGCAGGACGCTGGACCTTGACCGACATGATCGATGTCCGGATCAAGTCGGTAAGTCCGGCCGTGGAGTCCGGTTACGGCCGTCCGTCCGCGCAGGCCCAGGCGGCAGCCGGTGACCTTGGGCAGCTTCCGAGAACCATCACCATCCATGTTGGCTCGGCCCGGACCATCGCCCGGCTCCGTCCCCTTGGCCCTGGTCTGGCCAGGCTCAGCCTTGCCGATCCGCTCCCGCTGCACGTGGGTGAACCGGTGCTGCTCCGTGACCCTGGCAGCCGCCGGGCTGGCGGGTGGCCCGCGGTGGCCGGAGCAGTGGTGCTGGATGTCAATCCGCCGCTGCTCAACCGGCGCGGCGCGGCAGCGGCGGCCGCGAAACTGCTGGCCAGCTGGCCGGATCAGCCCGCCGCGGCGGACCTGCTCGCGCGGCATGGCATTATGCGGGCCAGCTCTCTGCTGGCCATGGGCATCTCCGAGCATCCGGTCCCGATCAGTGGCGAGTGGCTCGCCGATCCCGGTCGCTGGCGGACACTCGGCCATCAGCTCGGCGAGGTGCTCGCCAGCCATGCCGCGGCCGAGCCGCTGGCCGCCGGGATGCCGGTGGAGGCCGCGCGAGCGGCGCTTGACCTACCGGATCGCCGACTTGTCCTGGCACTGGCTAAGCCACCGTTCCGGGTGTCGTGCGGGGCGCTTCACATTGCGCGGCCAGCAGGCCAGGACGCGGGCCCCAACCTGCCAGAGGCTGTGCTGGCGGCGGTGCGGATCCTGCGGGCCGATCTGGCCGCAGCACCGTTCTTGTCGCCCGATGCGGACCGGCTGCGCAAGCTCGGGCTGGACGCGCGCAGCATCGCCGCGGCAGTCCGGGCCGGAGAGCTGATGCGGATCAGCGACCACGTAGTGCTGGCGCCTGGCGCCGACGTGGCAGCGGCGGCGGTACTGGCAGGCCTGGACCAGCCGTTCACTGCCGCGCAGGCGCGGCAGGCACTCGAATCCACCCGCCGGACCGCCATCCCGCTGCTTGAGTTCCTTGACTCGGCCGGCATTACTGAGCGGCTCGCCGACGACCGCCGCGTGCTGCGGTCCGGCCCAGCTGACCCGCCAGCGCCAGCCGGCGCACTAGTGCGCGGCGAAGCGGGTAGCTGACCAGGTCCGCGCCTCGGCGGGCGGAATCCCCGCAGCGATCCAGCGCGACAGGACGGCGCCGGTGACAGGCGCGTTCAGGATCCCGGTACGGAAGTGGCCAGAGGTCATCCAGGCGTTGGCGAGCCCCGGCACCATGTCAATCACGGGCCGGCGGTCGGGGTGCCGCGGCCGGAAACAGCACCACTGATAGGCGACACCGACCCCGGCCAGGCTGGGCAGCACGGCCGCCAGGCCATCGACGATCGCGTCAATGACGGCCGGCTGCACTACCGGACTCTCATCGCCGAGATCAAAGGTGCCGCCGGCCAGCAGCTGGCGATTCTCGATCTGCGTTGCCAGCGGAGCCACGATGCCGGGCAGCACCACATCGGTGGGCTCAGTCACGATGAGATGGCCCTTGACGCGTTCGGACGGGATACGCAGCGACAGGCCATCGAGTACTGGCGGCCGTCCGGTCGCGAAGACCACGACGCCCGGCTGGATCTGCCCGGCGGAAGTGGCCACGCTCACGATGCGGTCGCCGCTGATCTCGACGGCGGTCGCGGCCACGCCCGTGGCAACGGTCGGCAGGCCTGCCGCCAGCCTGGCGACTGCCCGCAGCGGATTCACTCTGGCCTGGCGGTGGATAAGCGCGCCCTCCATCGGCCGGGCCAGGCCGGGTATCAGCTCCTCGACCTGGCCGGGGTTCAGCCACTCGACGGCCTTCGGCTGATGAGCTGCGTAGCCTCCGTCGTGCGGGGCCAGCCCGAGCCAGTCGAGTTCCACCAAGCCAACACCGCCAGGGACAGCCTGTTCCAGATCGCGCCAGCGCTCCAAGCTGGCCCGTTCCAGGTCAACGAACGGCTCTGGGTCGCTCCACTGGTGCGGCTCAGGGATCAGCAGCCCGGTCGCGCCGCCGGTCGCGCCGGCGCCCAGCCGCCCCGTCTCGATCAGCACCACGCGGCCCAGGTCCGCATCGTTGCATGCAGCCGCGATGCTGACGCCCACGATGCCGCCGCCGATGACCAGGACATCGGGCCTGGGATCGGCGCTGGCGTCATCCGCCCGGCCCAGCACAGAGCGCTCCGCGGCAGTGAGCTGATCACGCCAGATGGCGCCGGTCACGGTCATGGGACCATCCTCATGTGATCCGGCCGAAAACGTCGGCATGGTCGGCAATCTGCGGGCACTGCTCGAGTGGGCAGCCAGCGAGTGCATCGTAGGCGACAGGTCACCGCTGATCGCTGGGCGGGCTGACCAGGTGGCCTGAGAGCTGGGAAGCATCTGCGCGCTGTCGTTGCTGGAGGTAGGTGACGAGCGCCGAATGCGCCCGGCCTGCAGGAGCCGTAGGGTGGTGGATCATCGCCACAGGATGCGGGCAAGGCCGGCCAGATCGCTGGTTGAGGAGGTGCCGTGGGACTGACCGACTCGTATGGGCGGACGGCCACCGACCTCCGGGTGTCTGTCACGGACCGGTGCAATCTGCGCTGCGGGTACTGCATGCCTGCCGAGGGTCTTGACTGGCTGCCCAAGCCTGAGCTGCTCACCGACGATGAGATGGTCCGGCTGATCGGGCTTGCGGTGACCCGCCTTGGCATCACCGAGGTCCGGTTCACTGGCGGCGAGCCGTTGCTGCGCCGTGGCCTGACCGGCATCATCCAGCAGGTCGCCGGGCTGCGGCCAAGGCCGGAGATATCGCTCACCACCAACGGCGTCGGCCTGAACCGGCTCGCCACTGCGCTACGCATGGCGGGACTGGACCGGATCAATGTGTCGCTGGACACGCTGTCCGCGGAGGTCTTCATCCGGCTCGCCCGGCGCGACCGGCTGAACGAGGTGCTGGCTGGCCTGGCAGCGGCAGCCGCAGCCGGGCTGATGCCGGTGAAGGTCAACGCGGTGCTGATGCGCGGCATCAACGATCACGAGGCCACCGCACTGCTGCGGTTCTGCCTGGACAACGGCTACCAGCTGCGGTTCATCGAGCAGATGCCGCTGGACGCTCAGCATGGCTGGCGACGTGATCAGATGGTTACCGCTGACGAGATCCTGGCGGCGCTGGGCACGGTGTTTGCCCTCACCCCTGACGACCCGGATGGCCGCGGCTCGGCTCCCGCCGAAACCTTCCTGGTGGCCGGCGGGCCGGAGACTGTCGGCATCATCAGCTCGGTGACCAGGCCGTTCTGCGGCGCATGCGACCGCATCAGGCTCACGGCCGACGGCCAGCTGCGCAACTGCCTGTTCGCCAGGTCCGAGAGCGACCTTCGCACGCCACTGCGCGCGGGCGCATCCGATGACGAACTTGCGGCTGTCTGGCAGCGCTGCATCCGGGCGAAGCTACCTGGTCACGGCATCAACGACCCGGACTTCCTGCAACCCGCCCGGCCGATGTCGGCCATCGGCGGCTGACCGCCTGAGCTGCCAGATGGCACCGGCTGGCCTGGTTCGAAAGCCCGGTTTCGCTGGCTTCGACACCGTGGTGCTGGCCGGGGGAAGGGCCGCACGGATGGCCGGCGCCGACAAGCCTGGCCTGGAAGTCGGCGGCACCGCGATGGTGGTGTGGGTAGCCAGGGCCGCCGCGGCTGCCGGGACCGGCCGCATCGTGGTGGTAGGTCCGGACCGGCCGGGAGCCGTTCAGGCGGCGTTGGCAGCTGCGGCTGCTGGCGTGCCAGGCGGCCTGATCCGGGTAAGCGAACATCCGCCGCTGGGCGGACCGGTCGCCGCGCTGCGCCGCGGCCTAGCCGAGGTGACGGCGCCGTGGGTCGCCGTGCTGGCAGCCGACTTGCCGTTCCTGGCCGGCCAGCATCTGACCGACCTGCTGCTGGCTGGCCGTGCTGCCGAAGCCACTGGAGCCGTGCTGAGCGACGACGACGGTCGGCTGCAGTGGCTAGCCGGGGTGTGGCAGGCCGGACCGCTTCGGCTGCGACTGGCCAGCGATGTCGGCGGCTCGCTTGGCGCGCTCCTCGGGCCCCTCGGCCCGGTTGTGCTGCGGCTGGCCGCCGCCCAGCCCGGCGCGCCGCCCTGGCTGGACTGCGACACCCCGACCGACCTCGCTGCGGCCAGGCGGTTCGCCCAGCCGGAGCCGACATTCGTGATCGGGCCGGACTGCTGAACGGATCGCCATGACCACTCTCGACGACTGGACCGCAGCGGCGTGTGCCGAGCTCGGCATCGACCTTGCCGCGGTCGAGATGCGCACGATCCTGGACCTCGCCAGGGCAGCGGCGCATCAGGTGGAACGGCCGGCTGCCCCGGTGACAGCCTTCCTGCTCGGCGTGGCCGTGGGCAGCGGCCAGCCTGCAGGCGAGGCCGCTGCACGGCTGCTGTCACTCGCCAGCACCTGGCCTGCGGCCGGGTCGTCGGAGGACCCCGCTGCCGCAGGCAGCTAACCCGCGGTCGGCCAAGCGGCCGCCGCGACGGCGGCCCGGTGAATTCCGTGACTTGCCATCCGACAGTCAAAGATATATCTTTTATGTATCGACGAGCTACGGCGACAGTCCGGCGATAGGCCGGACAGCAACAGACCGCAGCTCAAGCACGGAGGAGATGTGGATATGCGTTACGAAGACGAGCGTCGGCAACGGCGCGGATCTGGCCGGTGGGAGCCCGCCGAAGACGGCGAGCGGCGCCGCTGGCACGGTGACGATCACGAGCGACATGGCGGTCGCGGCCGCAGTCGCGGACGCGGCGGCCCGTTCGCCCAGGGGCGAGCGTTCGGTCCCGGCTTCCCAGGCGGTCCTGGCTTCCCTGGCGGACCTGGCATGCACGGCTTCGGGCCCTGGGCGCGCGAGCCACGCGGGATGCGCGGACCGCGCGCCCGCCGAGGCGATGTGCGCGCGGCGGCGCTGGCGCTGCTGACCGAGGAGCCGATGAACGGCTACCAGATCATCCAGGAGATCAGCGAGCGCAGCGGCGGAGTGTGGCGGCCGAGTCCCGGCTCGGTCTACCCGGCCCTGCAGCAACTCGAGGACGAGGGCCTGATCAGGGCCGAGGCTGGCGAGGGCGGCCGCCGCGCTTACCAGCTCACCGACGAGGGCCGGGCCTATGCCAGCACGCACGCCGACGAGCTGCGATCCCCCTGGGACGTGGTGGCCGGCAGCGCTGGTGGTGCCGCTCTCGAGATGCGGAAGCTGATCGGGCAGGTGGCGATGGCTGCCTTCCAGGTCATCAGCGCCGGAACTGATGCGCAGGCTGGGCAGGCGCGGCAGGTGCTCGCCGACGCCCGCAAGGCCATGTACCGGATCCTGGCGGCCGACGAGGACGAGAGCAGCGACGGGGCCGGAGAATAATCCGGCCCCGTCGCCTGCCCGGCGCCGGGTTAGGCTCGCAACTGCTAGCTCATGAGGGAGGAACAGGTGGCAGCCCATACCAGCACCGGCGCGATCGCCGGGCCGAGGGCCGGCGGCGTCAGCCCGGACACCGTGATTTCCGTGTCCGGGCTGGTCAAGCGGTACGGCGAGGTAGAGGCAGTGCGGGGCATCGACTTCACCGTGGCCAGGGGAGAGACCTTCGGCTTCCTTGGCCCGAACGGTGCAGGCAAGACCACGACGATCAAGATCCTCTGCACGCTGGCCAATGCCACGGCGGGTACCGCGCTGGTGGCCGGCCATGACGCCGCCGCCGAGCGTGACGCGGTGCGGCGCAACATCGGCCTGGTCTTCCAGGACACGACGCTGGACACATACCTGACCGCTGAGCAGAACTTGCGCTTCCACGCGGAACTGTACGGCGTGCCGAAGGCCGCCGTGCTGCCGCGGATGCGCCAGGTTATGGACATGGTGGGCCTGTGGGACCGCAAGGACAGCCTGGTCAGCACCTACTCCGGCGGGATGCAGCGGCGGCTGGAGATTGCCAGGGGCCTGCTGCACGCGCCGCACGTGCTATTCCTTGATGAGCCGACCGTGGGCCTTGACCCGCAGACGAGGTCGTCGATCTGGGCCTACATCAACGACCTCAAAGCGCGCGAGGACATAACGATCTTCCTGACCACGCACTACATGGACGAGGCGGAGCACTGCGACCGGATAGCGATCATCGATCACGGGCGGATCGTCGCCATCGACACGCCGGAGGCGCTCAAAGCGAGCGTGGGCAAGGACCGGGTGCAGATCCAGACCGGGGACGACCAGGCGGCCATCCGGGAGCTCGCGGCGAGCTTCGGCATCGAGGCCGCCATGCACGAGGGGGCCGTGACCTTCGCGGTGGCCGAGGGCGAGCAGTTCGTGCCGCGGCTGTTCAGCGAAATCAGCGTCCCGATCCGGTCGGTCAGCGTGTCCAGGCCCTCGCTCGATGACGTGTTCATGTCCTACACCGGCACGACGATCCGTGATGCCGAGGGTGGCACCGGCAATGAGTTCATGCGGAACATGCACCGGATGCGCACCGGAGGAAGGCGATAGCGATGGCAACCCAGACAAGCGAGCAGGTAGCCGTCACCGACTCGGGCGCCGTTGTCGACCGGATCCGGGTCTCGGTGCCCGAGCGCGGGCTGCGCCACGACTTGCGCGCCGTCAGCATCGTCTGGCGGCGTGAACTGATCAGGTTCCGCACCGACCGGCTGCGGGCCATCACGTCGCTGGTGCAGCCGTTCCTGTTCCTGTTCGTCCTCGGCACCGGGCTGTCCAACCTGGCTGGCGGCAGCCTGCCGCACGCGGCCAACTTCGACTTCAAGACCTTCATCTTTCCCGGCGTGCTGGCGATGTCGGTGCTGTTCACCGCCATTTTCTCGGCCGCGTCGATCGTCTGGGACCGGGAGTTCGGGTTCCTGCGGGAGATCCTGGTCGCACCGGTCAGCCGCGGCGCGATCGTGGTAGGCAAGTGCCTCGGCGGCGCCACCATCGCCACCTTCCAGGGCGTGATCTTCCTTTGCCTGGCCTGGTTCGCGCACGTGCCGTACAACCCGGTGCTCATCCTCAGCCTCATCGGCATGCTGCTGCTGCTGTCGTTCACGCTGACCGCCTTCGGGGTGATGATGGCGGCCAGGATCAAGCAGTTCCAGGCATTCATGGCACTGACGCAGATGCTCGTCATGCCGCTGTTCTTCCTGTCCGGGGCGCTGTACCCGCTCAGCGGGCTACCCGCCTGGCTGACCGTGCTGACGCGGATCGACCCGCTCACCTACGTGGTCGGCCCGATGCGGCAGGCGGTCTTCAGCCACCTGAACCTGCCGCCGTTCGTCGGCGCGATCATCAATGGCCATCTCGCCCGGAGCATCACCTGGGGCGGCTGGGTGGTGCCGCTCTGGCTGTCACTCGGCATCGTCGCGGTCATGGGCCTGGTGATGATGGCTATCGCGATCGCCGAGTTCAGCAAGACCGAGTAGGTGCCGGATCGGGGCTGAAACGGACCTGGGCAAAGAGCGACGCCGGGTGGCTACGGGGGCAAACCACCCGGCGTCGCATTCATCGGCGCTCCGACGGGGGCCCGGAACGCCGGCAATTGGCGCTCCAGCGGGGGACCAGAGCACCGGTAAGCATGTTACACCGAACATCCCCCTAGTGCGTCAAGACCGGATTACGAGGCAATCTGAGCATCACGTCCGACTAGTCCGACTGATTTAGGAATTATGCGGGCGAACTTTACTAACTGGTCGGATCAAATGCTGAGATGTATCGCTGACACCAGATATGGCTTATATAGCCCTATTGTCCGGCTGGGGGTGCCGGTGGCTGCACGTGCGGGCCGGTCCCGTTGCCCCGGCTGCTCGTCGGCGGCCGGTAGATGGCGGGCGAGTTCGGCTCGTACTGCCGGAACGTCCGGTTGGCTGTGGGCTCGCGACCGCCATTGGCGAAGATGACGGCGAAGTAGGGAATGACGAGAGCGCCGACCACCGGAATGGCAGTGAGCCAGCCGAGATGATTGACGAACATCAGGATCGCGGTGATAAAGCAGACGGTCCTGATGCCCATCATGATCAGGTACCGGCGCTCGCGGTAGGCAATGTCGGCCGACAGGCCAGGCCGCGCCTCGGTGACGAGATGGGCCTGGTCCCGGCGGGATCGCTGGGCGCCCTTCACACCCCCACGTTATGCCGTCGGCAAGCTCGCCGCCAGCGCCGGTCTCCGCGGGGGCGCTTACCCGGATCTGGGTAGTACTAGCGATTATCAGCGGGCAGGCTGCATTCGGGCCGCGGCGGCGCTAGACCGGAGGGATCAGCGCAGCCGAGTGCCCCAGCATCTGGGCTTCCGGAGGACAGCATGACCGACCGCACGTATCGAGTCACCGAGATCGTCGGCACCTCGCCGGACGGAGTCGAGGCAGCGATCAGGGGGGCCCTGCACCGGGCCGCGCAGACGCTTCGGCACCTGGACTGGTTTGAGGTCACGCAGATCCGCGGCCAGATCGTGGATGGCGAGGTGGCTCACTTCCAGGTAGGCCTCAAGGTCGGCTTCCGGCTCGAGGACGCCTGAGCGAGCGTGCCTCAGCTCGCCTGGCTCACCGAGGACATGTTGAAGCCTTCCACCCGCACCGCTGGCATTGCTGCCCTGGTGAAGTAGTCGGCCCACTCGCGCGGCAGTGTCGGCACAGTGTCGCCCACCTCGGTGATCCGGGACAGCATGCCGACCGGGCTCTCATTGAACCGGAAGTTGTTCACCGCGCCGGTGACCTCGCCGTTCTCGACCAGGTAGACGCCGTCTCTGGTCAGGCCGGTCAGCAGCAGCGTCTGCGGATCAACCTCGCGGATGTACCACAGGCAGGTGAGCAGCAGCCCGCGACTGGTGCGGCCGACCAGATCCGCCAGTGACCCGCTGGCCCCGGCAGCGTCCAGGACGAGGTTGTCAATCCCCGGCGTGACTGGCTGGCCGGAGAGCTGCGCGGTATGCCTGGTCTGGATCAGGGCGGCGAGCTTGCCATCGGCCAGCCAGTTGGTCCTTGCCTTCGGCAGCCCGTTGTCGAACAACGAGGACTGACGGCTTGACGCATGGGCGATGACGAACGGCGTGCACTGCAGGCCAGGCGCTGCCGGATCGCTCCAGAGCGACAGCGGCAGGCTGGCAAGCTGCTCACCCACCCTGATGCCGCCGCCCGGCTTGCTGAAGACGGTCCGGCCGTCCAGCGCATCCTTGGCACCGGCTGACCAGTACATGTAGATCATCAGGTCGGCCAGCGCCGTCGGCGGCAATACCGCCTCGTACCGGCCCGCTGGCAGCTCGACCTTGCGGGCCGCCCAGGCAATCCGCTGTGCCAGGCCGGCCTCGAGCGCGGCCACGTCGACGTCGGCGAAGGTCGCAGTGCTGACTCCAGACCATGCCGACCTCGCCATGTCGGCGGACTTCTCGTTCAGCTCCAGCCGCCCTGCTGGCTGGTCATGCCGCAGCCGCAGGCCGGTCGAAGTGCCGATATAGGTCGAGGTCACGCTGTGCTCGGCGAAACCGTACAGCTTGCGGCCGCCGGCCGCCGCCGTGGCGAACGCGTCGCCGAGGTCGCTCGCGAAGTCGGCAAAGACTGCGATCTCGGTCTGCGCCGGTGGCTGTTCCCAGCCCGGTCCGTCAGCGCTTGAGGCCGGCTGCGAAACCAGCGGCTGGGCGTCGTCGGCTGGCGAGGCCTGTGCGGCGGCGTGCACGGCCTCGGCCACCAGTTCCGGGATCTGATCATCCGGGACGCCAGCCCTGGACAGGACTCCCGCTCTGGCCGCCTCGTCCTGACGGGTGATCGCGATGATGGTCAGTTGCCGGGTCCTGGATACGCCGTTGGTGGTCAGTGTGTTGCCGGCCCAGCGGAGGTTCGCGGTCGACGACTCGTCGGCGATGACCACGCAGTCTTCGCTCTGGGCCGCTTGCAATGCCCGCTCCACTGCGTCCTGCGGCGTGTACGTGCTCATGCCCCTGCCTCTTCGACCGTGTTCAGAATCTTGATCCCGCGCATGACGACCGACGGGCAGCCATGGCTTACCGGGGCCACCTGGCCTGGCTGGCCTTTACCGCAGTTGAACGCGCCGCCGAGGACGTAGGTCTGCGGGCCGCCGACGGCCTCCATCGAGTTCCAGAAGTCCGTCGTCGTCGCCTGGTAGGCCACGTCTCGTAGCTGGCCGGCCAGCTGGCCGTTCTTGATGCGGAAGAACCGCTGCCCGGTGAACTGGAAGTTGTACCGCTGCATGTCGATGGACCAGCTCTTGTCGCCGACGATGTAGATGCCGTCGGTCACCCCGGCGATGAGCTCGGCCGTCGATGGTCCGCCTGCGGCCGGCTGCAGGGAGACGTTCGCCATCCGCTGGATCGGCATGTGACCAGCCGAGTCGGCGAACGCGCAGCCGTTAGACCGGCCCAGGCCGATCAGCCTGGCCATCCGGCGGTCAAGCTGGTAGCCGGTGAGCACACCGCCGGAAATAAGGTCCCACGACTGCGCGGCAACGCCCTCGTCGTCATAACCGATCGTGGCCAGGCCGTGCGCAGCGATGCGGTCACCCGTCACGTGCATGACGGGCGAGCCGTACTGCAGGCTGCCGAGCTTGTCGACAGTGGCGAACGAGGTCCCGGCATAGGCTGCCTCGTAGCCGAGCGCCCGGTCCAGCTCGGTGGCGTGCCCGATCGACTCGTGGATGGTCAGGAACAGGTTGGACGGGTCGATGACGAGGTCATACCGGCCAGCCTGGACCGACGGCGCGGCCAGCTTTGCCGCGAGCAGCTCGGGAATCTCGGCGAGCTCGGCCGGGAAGTCCCAGCCGGTCCCGGTCAGGTACTCATATCCGCGGCCGGCCGGCGGCGCCAGTGTACGCATGGTCTCGAACCTGCCGTCGGCGCTGATCGCGACGGCGTTGAGCTGCGGGTGCAGGCGGACCCGCTGCTGCAGGGCGGTAGTAGCGCCGTCGGCATAGAACTTGCACTCCTTGACCTGATAGAGCGAGGCGTCAACATGGTTCACCCGGTCGTCGGCAAGCAGCCGGGCGCTCCACTCGGCCAGAAGCGCTATCTTGTCGGCCACGCTGATCGTGAACGGGTCCACCTGGTAGGCGGACACCCAGCTGACCTCGCCGTGAGCCGGCTCGTCAGCGAGCTCGATGCGCTCGGTGTTGATGGCCGCGGCGATCCTGGCCACATCCACGGCCTCCGCAGCGGCGCGCGCGGCAGCCTCGGCGGTCAGGTCAACGCTGGCAGCGAATCCCCAGGTTCCGTCGACCACCACACGCACGGCCAGGCCGAGGTCGGCGCTGTCGAACTGCGTCTCCAGGTGGCCGTCCGACAGCCGGATCAGCTGGCCCCTGCTCCGCTCGGCGCGGAAGTCGGCATGCTCGGCGCCTAGTTGCGCGGCCCGCTGCAGCGCGGCATCGGCCAGGTCGCGCAGCGGGTAAGCGGTGAACTCCGGGTCGATGAGGCCGGCCGCGCTCATCCCGTTACCCGGCCAGGCCTGCTCAGGATGCGACATCTGGTTATGGTCCACGAGTTACGAACCTATCCCAGGCTGCGCGGCCTGAGGCGGGCCGGTACGCTCGCACGCGACTGAGTTGATGGCGGCGCGACCGCCCGGAGGCAGTGAGCGCAGATGACCCGATCCGTACTGGTGACCGGCGGTAATCGCGGCATCGGCCTGGCGATCGCCCGTCGGCTGGCCGCCGCCGGCGACAGCGTGACAGTGACCTCGAGATCAGGCGAGCCGGTCGACGGGCTGACGGTCGCCGCTTGCGACATCAGGGACGCTGCCCAGGTCGACGCAGCGTTCAAGGTTGCCGAAGAAGCGCACGGGCCGGTCGAAGTGCTCGTCGCCAACGCCGGCATTACCAGAGACCAGCTGCTGGCCCTGATGAGCGAAGACGATTTCGCCGATGTCGTGAACACGAACCTGACCGGCGCATACCGCGTCGCCAAGCGAGCCGTTCGAGGCATGATCAGGATGCGCCGCGGCCGGATCATCCTCATCTCCTCGGTTGTCGGGCTGCTCGGCTCCGGCGGCCAGTCCAACTACGCCGCGTCCAAGGCCGGCCTGGTCGGCTTCGCCCGGTCCCTGGCCCGCGAACTGGCCAGCCGCAACATCACGGTCAACGTGGTCGCGCCTGGATTCGTCGACACCGACATGACCGCGGTGCTGACCGATGACCAGAAGAAGGCCATCCTCGCCGGAGTGCCGCTCGGCCGGTACGCGTCACCAGCCGAGGTCGCGGCCGCGGTGGCCTTCCTGGCCAGCCCGGATGCGGGCTACATCACCGGCGCCGTGTTGCCGGTTGATGGCGGACTCGGCATGGGCCACTGACGACCACGTTCCCCGGATAAGCGGAGGTAGCTGCGATGGGCATCCTGCAGGGCAAGCGGATCCTGGTCACGGGGGTGCTGACGGACGCGTCGATCGCGTTTCACGTCGCGCGCATCGCGCAGCAGGAGGGCGCCAGCGTGGTGCTGACCGGTTTCGGCCGGCTCAGCCTGGTGGAGCGGATCGCGAGGCGGCTGCCGGAGCCGCCGCCGGTGCTGGAGCTTGACGTCACCGACGACGCCCAGCTCGCCTCGCTGGCCGGGCGGGTTTCCGCGCACGTGGACGGGCTGGACGGCGTGGTACACGGGATCGGAAACGCGCCCGCCAGCGCGCTCGGCGGCAATTTCCTCAACACGCCGTGGCCGGATGTGGCCGCCGCCGTACAGGTATCCGCATACTCGCTGAAGTCGCTGGCCATGGCAGCTTTGCCGCTGATGGGCCGGGGCAGCGCGATCGTGGGCATGGACTTCGACGCGAGCGTCGCCTGGCCCGCCTATGACTGGATGGGCGTGGCCAAGGCCGCGCTCGAGTCAACCGCGAGGTACCTGGCGCGAGACCTAGGCCCGCGCGGGATCAGAGTCAACCTCATGGCTGCCGGGCCAGTGCGGACGATGGCGGCCCGCAGCATTCCCGGCTTTGACCAGTTCGAGGGCGTGTGGTCGCAGCGGG
>Ga0187783_10001579_pt1 | contig 16865 bp, 14 predicted proteins | sample 1015_SJ02_MP02_2_FD_132471 | JGI IMG/M metagenome (GOLD analysis project Ga0187783, IMG submission 132471) | Tropical peat soil microbial communities from peatlands in Department of Meta, Colombia - 1015_SJ02_MP02_20_MG | ecosystem: Environmental > Terrestrial > Soil > Wetlands > Peat | place... | reverse complement strand
GCGCGCGCGAACCGGTCCGCCGCTGACCGGCGCGTCCACGAAATCGACGCCTCGCTCGGCCAGCCGCCGAGCGAAGCGACGGGACGCCACCGGCGATATCGTAGACATGTCGATCACCAGCAGTCCCGGCGCGCAACCCTCGGCAACGCCGCGCGTGCCGAAGAGCGCCTCTTCGACCTGCGGCGCGTCGGGAACGCATAGAATCACCGCCTCGACGGCGGCGGCCAGTGCGGCCGGATCGGCAGCTTCGCCGACATCCAATGCGCGCAAGCGCTCGAGCGGTTCGCGCCGCCGGTGCGCAGCGGCAATCACGTCAAACCCGGCTCGCCGCAGACAGGCTGCCATCGGCTCGCCCATTGCACCCAACCCGACGAACCCGACGCGCGAAATCACCAGCGGCCTCTAGGAGTCAGGGCTATGGCCATTTTCGGATTCGGTGCCGAGTTTCGTTCGAAGACGAGAATGCGCCATGGTCCTCGAGGCTCCTTAGGGCGCCGCCTCAGGATAACCTTCGAGAAGCGGCGAAGGCGACACAATCATGACTGTCGTTACATCAGCTATCGCGCGCCCGACATTCGACGCGCTGAACCTCTCCATCGGTAAGCGTATTCGCTTGCACCGCCTCATGTACGAGCACGGGCCGGCAAACGGCACGCTGATGATGCTTCCGATCGATCAAGGGCTGGAACACGGCCCGGTGGATTTCTTCGATAATCCCGATGCAATCGATACCGACTGGATCTACCGCTTGGCGGTGGAAGGGAACTTCTCCGGTATCGCCCTTCACGTCGGGTTGGCCGAAAAGTACCAAAAGCAATACGCCGGCCGCGTGCCGCTCTTACTCAAGGTCAACGGCAAGACCAACATTCCTTCCGACGACGATGCCTTCAGTCCGCTCACCTCGTCGGTTGAGGATGCGATCCGCCTTGGCGCCGACGCCGTCGGGTACACGCTTTACGTCGGCAGCCCGGCGCAAGATCTCGATATCGCCCAGTGCAACGACGTACGCCGCGAATGCGAGCGCTACGGGATGCCTTTGGTGATCTGGGCCTATCCGCGCGGCTCCGCCGTGAAAGCAAAGGGCGGCATCGATTCGCTTTACGCCGTCGACTACGCCGCTCGCGTCGCATGTGAGTTGGGCGCGGACATCATCAAGCTCAACGAGCCCGTTTGGAGGCCGGACGATGCCGACAAACTCCCCAAACCGTACAACACGATGCCCTTTGACGACGTCGAAGGTCTACGAAAGGTGGTGAGGTCGGCGGGACGCTGCTTGGTTTTGGTCTCAGGAGGGAGCAAGATGGGCGACGATGCCACGATTCACAAGGCACACGTCGCCATGGCTGCAGGCTGCGTCGGGCTCATCTTCGGACGGAATATGTGGCAGCGCAAGTGGGACCAGGCGTTAGCAATGGCATCGCAGATCCACGACGTCATGAAGGAATACGGTCAGCAACAATAGCGGACGCGGCACAGTTCGGGCATCGGTAACCCACTGCGCCGCCGTGGTGCTGGGCAACCATCTGCTCGCGCGGTCCGCGGCGTCCGCAGACGGAGCACGCATACGTCGCATAGGCCGGAGCGACAGCCGGGCGCTCGTGCCGCTTCGCAAGCCAGAACCCAAAATAGATAATCGCGCCGACTACCCACGGCGCCCAAGCAAAGAACGAATCGAAGGCTTGACTGGAGATCTCGGCGATCACTTTTTGAAATACTCGGCGTTGATGGCCGTGTAGTTCTGCCATTTCTCCGGCACGTCGGAGTCGGCAAAGATCGCTTCCACCGGACAGGCCGAAACGCAGGCGCCGCAGTCGATGCAGACCTCGGGATCGATGTACAGCATTTCGTCGTCATCCTTGCCGTGAATGCAATCGACCGGACAGACGTCCACGCACGATTTGTCTTTGGTGCCGATGCACGGCTCGGTGATAACGTAGGCCATAGATTTTCAGCTTCCTCCGCCGCTGCGCGCCGCCCTTCAGGCTAGCCAGCCCGTAGTTTCGATCGGACAGTGCGCACGAGCCACAATAGCACGACCGCACCGATCGCGGCACTGACCATGCTCGCAAGAGTGAGCTGCGCGGCTCTGCCCCGGAAAAGCAGATCGAGGCAACCGCCGGCAGCTGCGCCCAGACTGCCGGCGATTGCGTCGGCAGCAACGCCGGGCGACTCGCCGGCCATGATGTGACGGGCGAAGATACCGAGAGTCAGGCCCAAGGCGATCCACGCCAAAATGACCACGCGAGGGTTCCTTCTGTCCGATGACAGGGACGCTCCCGCTCCGTGGTGGAGCAATAGACGATGAAGCGCACGCTCATCGCTCTGCTCGCGGTCCTGGCGGCTCTGGGAAACACCGCCGGCGCATTTGCTGCGACAACCGAGATCACCGCGTCTGGGACGGGCAGCGTCTCGCTGCCGCCCGACGTCGCCACCGTCGCCGCGGCGGTCGAGACGAATGCACCGAATGCGAACGACGCAATCGCCCAAAATAACGCTGCGTACGACCGCATCGTTTCCAGCCTAAGCAAGCTCGGCATTGCCCGCGGTGATGTCGCGCTGCTCTATTACAACGTCAGTTACAATCCTCGGCCGGCAACAACTGCCGTTGCGCCGGGCGAGCGCTACGGCTACACCGTTTCCCGAAGTTTTTCAGTCAAGGTGCGCGCCATCGCGTCGGCGGGGCAGATCAGCGATGCTTGCATCGCAGCCGGCGCGACGTCGATCGAAGGCGTTACCTTCGGCTTGGCAAACGCTGGAGCGGCCCGCGTGCAAGCGACGGAGAAGGCAGTCGCTGAGGCCCGGAACAACGCGCAAGCAATTGCCGAAGCGGCGTCCTTGCGCATTGTCGGTATCAAGAGCATTGAGTTAACCGGTGGGGGCCCGGGGCCCGTGCCGCTGATGCGCGCCGCGGCTCCCAGCGCGACCACGCGGTTCGATGCCTCAAACGTCAACGTCACGGTCTCGGTCAGCATGGTTTTCCTGGCCGAACCGTGAGCCGCGAAACCCGGCCGCCGGCCGGCAAGTAGACGTAAGCGATGAATTCTCTTTGCGAGGCGTGCGGCGCGCTCCCGGCGACCACGTCGCTGGTCGGACGCCGGCTGTGCGGCGCATGCGCCCAACGGCGCACGATAACCGGCGCGTTGCCGTTCGTCGGTGCGGCGCTGGCGGCGGCCGGGATCATTGCCGGCAGCGCTCTCTTGGCCGAGAAGATGCAAGGTGAGGGGAAGCCGTCGCCGCTCGACGAGCTCGGCAAGCGCTTTCGCGGTGGTACGCCGACGCTGGCCGCATTTTCACGAGATTTGACCGCGCTCGCGCGCGAAGGAAAGCTCGATCCGGTGATCGGGCGGGATCGGGAAATCGACCGGCTCATCTCGATTCTTGCCCGGCGGAGCAAGAACAACCCGTGTCTCGTCGGCGAACCGGGCGTAGGGAAAACTGCCATCGTCGAGGGCCTTGCGCTGCGCATCGTTGCCGGAGATGCGCCTGCGGCGCTGCGTGGAAAGCGTCTTCTCGCGCTCTCGCTTGGCCCGCTGGTAGCGGGCACGAAGTACCGCGGCGAATTTGAAGGCCGCGTTAAACGCATCTTAGATGAAATCAAGCGCAGCGCGCGCGATGTGGTGCTGTTCATCGACGAGCTGCACACGCTGGTCGGTGCGGGTGCAGCCGAAGGCGCACCGCTCGACTTGAGCACCATGATCAAACCGGAGCTGGCGCGCGGCGAGCTGCAGTGCATCGGAGCGACGACCTTCGACGAATACCGCAAGTACGTCGAATCCGACGCTGCCTTGGAACGCCGCTTCCAACCGGTCATGGTCGAAGAACCAAGCATCGACGAGACGATTGCGATCTTGCGGGGACTGCGTGAAAAGTACGCTCGCTACCATCACGTCGTCATCGACGAGGAGGCCATCGAATCGGCCGCGACGCTTTCGGCCCGCTACATTGCGGACCGGTTTTTGCCCGACAAGGCCATCGATCTGGTAGACGAAGCCGCCGCCTCGGTGGCGCTGGCGAATAAGGGTGCGGTTGAATACCCGCGCGTGCAGAGCCGCGACGTCGCGGCGGTCGTCACGCGGTGGACGGGCATTCCTCAGTCGTCGCTGACCGATTCGCAAGCCGGACATCTGCTCGAGCTCGAATCGTTGCTGAGCCGGCGTGTGATTGGGCAGGAACGGGCCGTCGCCGCGGTTTCAGAGGCGATCCGCCGGGCGCGAACCGGCTTGCACGATCCGCGCAAGCCGTTGGGCAGCTTTCTGTTTCGAGGACCGAGCGGAGTCGGCAAAACCGAGCTCGCAAAAGCCCTCGCCGAAGCGCTGTTCGGCAGCGAGGCGGCGCTGGTCCGTATCGACCTTTCGGAATTTACTGAGCCGCATACGCTTTCACGGCTGCTTGGAGCGCCTCCAGGCTATGCCGGACACGACGAACCGGGCCAACTTACCGAGCCGGTGCGCCGGCGACCCTACTGCGTCGTCCTCTTTGACGAGGTGGAAAAGGCCCATCCCGACGTCGCGTCAATCCTCTTGCAAATCCTGGACGACGGCCGCGTGACCGATGCAAAAGGGCGCGCAATAGATTTTCGGCACGCACTGATCGTGCTCACGACGAACCTGGAGGACGACGAGTTGGCCGCGGCGTTTCGCTCGGAACTGCTGGACCGAATTGACGACGTGGTCGCTTTTCGCGAGCTGGGAATCGAGCAGATCGAGGCTATCGTCACGATACACGTCGATGCGCTAGCGCAGCGATTGGGAGCGCGCAACGTCACCCTCGATCTATCGGAAGACGCAAAGCTCTATCTGGCACGCGTCTCCATGGCTGCGGGCAGCGGCGCGCGCTACGTTCAGCGAACCGTGTCGCACTATGTCTCGACACCGCTCTCTACCGCCTTGCTGCGCGGCGAGCTTCACGACGGCTGCGGCGCGCGGGTCACGCTCGAGGGGGACACTCTGCGCGTCCGCGCGGCGTAGGCCGGGCTTAGGGTAAGATCGCCGGGCCGCCGGGCGTCGCCGGCGACAGCGCCAGGGCCATCGGCGCACTGACGCCGATCGAGATCGTCGTCCAGGCCCCGGGCGCATACGGCGGGGTGTATTCGGTGACCGTGTTGTTGCCGTAGTTGGCCACGTATAGCTGGCCAAACACATCAACCGCCAGCGCAATGGGCTGGCTCTCTCCACCAACGATCGTCGTCGGCGGATTGGTATACGGCGCCGCGTACTCGGTCACCGTGTTGGCGCCTTGATTGGGTACGAACAGGTTTGCGGAAGCGACGGTGATCGAACCCTGCTCGTTGACGCCGTTGGTGATTGTGGCGATCGGCGCGCTGGCGGCGGAGAAGGGCGGGGCGTATTCCACGATCGAGTTCGGCGTGGAGTTCAGGTTCGCGACGAAAAGATTCCCGTGCGAGTCGATTGCCAGCGAGCTCGGCGCATTGAGTCCTTTTGAAATCGTCGTTGGCGGATCGGCGTACGGCGGCACGTACGCGGTGATCGTGTTTGCGGCGGCATTAACGACGAAGAGGTCCGCGTTGGCATCAACCGCAAGGCCGACGGGATCGTCGACGTTTGCGGAGACGGTTGCCGACGGGCCGCCGCCGTAGGGTGGGGAGTATACCGTCACGGTATTACTGCCGTTTCCATTGGCTACGAATAGGTTGCCGTGCGCGTCGAGTGCCAGCGCTTGCGGATGGTTGATCGCCTCGGTAATAGTAACGGCTGGCTGGACGTACGGAGGCGGGTAGACGGTCACGCTGCCGGCCTGATTTGCGATGAACAGATCGCCGGCCGCGTCAAAAATCAGTGCCTGGGGATCGTTCAGCGCGTTCTGAATCGTCGTCAACGGTGAGTTTTGACCGCTGACGTAAAGCGTGACGCTGTTTGCGTTTGAATCGGCAACGGCCAACACCTGACGAACGTCCACTCGGGCATTTCCGTTACAAACCGCGTTAGGCTGCAAACACGGATTTAGCGCTCCGCCGTACTGCGCGCCGGCGCGCAGGATCGCGCTGCTCGCGCCCGGCACGCCGGCCGTGACGGAAAACAGGTTCGGAGCGCCCCCGGCGACCTGCGCCACCCCGACCGAGAGCGCGCCTCCGGCTTGGCTCAGCGAATAGGTAGCGCCGCCCCCGACCATAACGTTCTGATTCGCGTCCAGCATCTCGACCAACAGCAAATGCTTTCCCGCGCCATAGAGATCGATTCCACCCTGCTGATTGATGGCGCTCAGCGAGTTCGCGGGAACGACGCTGAGTTGAGACGGCACGCCGCCCAACGTGAGATTGAGCGCGTTGTTCGCGTTAGCCGCCACGCTAAACGCGACCGCGGTATTTCCGACCGTTCCAGTATACGTTCCGGCGGGAAGCGAGAGCATCAGCTGGCAGGTCGAGCCGCCCAAAGGTGATGGCGCGCATCCGCCGGCGTTCGGGCCTACCGGAACCGCCTGGCTAAAGCTAGTCGGACCGTTGACGTTGATTGGCAGCACTTGCGCGCCACCCGGCAATGCCTGTGTGGCCGAACCGTTGGACGCCGGCGGCGCCGGAAATCCTTCGTTATTTCCGGGCGTGGCGGTGGGCGCCGCGCTAGGTGGCGCTGCGCTGGGCGGAGTTGCGCCCGGCGGCAAGGCTCCACCCGGTGGCGAGGTCGGGCCGGGCGGCAGCGTACCTCCGGGCAGCGGGACGCCGCCGCCGCCCGAGGACGGTGCCGGACCAAGACCCTGCCTTCCCAGTCCCGAGCTCGGCACCGCGGGGGGAACGTAAATGCGGACGACCGTGTTTCCCGAGCCGCCGAAGCCGCTGCCGGCCGGCATCATGACGTTGCCCTGCGCGCCTCCGCCGGCACAACCGGCTGCCAGCGCGGCCGCAAGCGCGGCCGCACCACGCCCCGCTTCTATTCGGATCGGGCACGGCATCTCGTTCGTCTAACGCAGCATTGGTTGCACGATTGAAATAATTGCATCCGGCGAAAGCTCTCCGACGACGATCTTGCGGACCGTTCCGCTTCGGTCGATGAAAACGTGCACGGGCAAGCCGTTGACCTCGTACTGGTCGCGGAGCGTGCCGTCGTCAACCACAACCGGATAACTCAGGCGGTGGACGGTGCGAAAGCCGGCAGCTTTGCGCGCGTTCTCCAAAACGTCGACGCCAACGACTTGCAGGCCTCGCGCGCGGTATTTACGCGCCAACGTATCGATCGCCGGTGCTTCTTGGTTGCACGGTGGGCACCAAGTGGCAAAAAAGTTCAGGTATACCGCTTTTCCGCGAAGCGAGCCCAAAGAGAGCGTTGGGCCGGGCAGACTCGTCTCGCTCCAATTGGGAGCAGGCCGGCCTACTTGGGCTTGCTGCGATGACGTGGAAGCGCCGGCGCCGCCGGCGCGACCGCAACCGCCGCTCGCGCAAGCCGCAGCCAGAACCGCAAGGAGAGCCCATCTAGCCATAGCTTGGATAGCCTACGGCCGCAAGGTCGTCGCGCATCTGTCGTATTAGTTCGCCGACGTCGGCGAAAAGCCGCTGCTCGCGTACGTAACGAAGGTCGCGCAACGATAGCTCGCGCCCGTAAATCGTGTGCGGGAAATCGCGGAGCCATGCTTCGACGGTACGCACTTTGCCGCCAAACTGGGGATTGGTTCCGATCGAGACGAGCGCAGCGTAATCGCGCCCGTCGTAGCGGCCGACACCGGAATAGACGCCGTCCTTCGGCAGCAGCTTGGCGGGAATACGAACGTTTGCAGTCGGGAAGCCCAATGCGTGTCCTCGTCCGGCGCCGATCTCGACCGAACCTCGAATCTCGTACCCCGTACCGCCCAGCAGAGCGTCGGCTTCTTCCATTCGGCCGTCGCCCACCAGCGCCCGGATGCGAGTGCTCGAGATCCGCTCGCCGCCATCGCTGACCGGATCCACCGCGATGCAGGCGACGTCGTCACCCGCAAACTGCTCGCGCATCAGCGCTACGTCGCCGGCTCGCTTGTGGCCGAACCGGAACGTCGCGCCGACGACGACTCCTCGAACGCCCAGACGCCGGACGAGAATTTCCAAAAACGCGTGCGGTGAAAGCGTCGCGATCTTTTCGTCAAACGTCACGAAGAAGCACTCTTCGAAGCCGCCGGTTGCAAATGAGTCCAGGCGTTCTTCCGGCGTGGAGAGCAACGGGGGTTCGCTTCCGGGCCGAAGATGAGCGGCCGGATGATTTGCAAAGGTAAGCACGCCGGCGCGCCACCCGGGACGGCGCAGCAGCATAGTGCGGCGCGCGATCTCGCGATGTCCGCGGTGAAATCCGTCGAAGAACCCGATAGCCAACACCAAAGGACGGGTGCTCGCGCGCGCAAGCTCGCGATGCACGATCATTTAAACGAAGACCTTGCGCGGAGCCAGCAGAGCTCCGAGCGCTTCTCCCACGCCGACCAGCGTTCGCGATTCGTCGCGCACGAAGACGTGCCGGGCGGTGGCGCCATCGGGCAAAGGAACGACTCTACCGGCCCTAAAGTCGGCCGAACCGCGCGGATCGAGCACGATGGTCGGAAAGGGAATGATGTGCTCGGGCGCAATCAGCGCGCGCTGTGGCTCGGCCGCGATTTCGTCGAGCATCCTGGCCTCGTAGAGTACGAACGGGCCGGAAGCTTCGCGCAACAGCGATCCCATGTGCGCAGGTACGCCGATCGCGGCGCCGAGATCGTGACAAAGCGTTCGGACGTAAGTTCCTTCGCTACAGGCGATGCGCAGTCGCGCGACCGCCGGAGATTCCACTCCGAGCAGCGTCAAGCCATAAACCGTCACCGCGCGCGACTTGCGCTCGACCGTCTTCCCCTGGCGCGCCAGCTGGTAAAGGCGCTTCCCCTGGTGGTGGATCGCGCAATACATCGGGGGCGTCTGCATGATGCGCCCGACGAAGGATGGAATGGCTTCCTCCAAAAGCGCCGTCCAGTTTTCGGAAACCGGGCGCTCCTCGATCGTTTCGCCGTGCGCGTCTTGCGTCGTCGTCGAGCGGCCCAGCACCATCGTGCAGGCGTAACTCTTTCGTTGATCGGAGAGCAGCGGAATCAAGCGGGTCGCCTTGCCGATCGCTATCGGAAGGACTCCGGCCGCTTGAAGATCGAGCGTTCCAAGATGACCCGCCGCCAGCCCGCGATCGCCGGCGTGCGAAGCAAAGATTCGGCGCACGCGCGCGACTGCGTGTGCCGAACTCGGTCCGGCAGCTTTAAACAGGTTGACGAACCCGATCACCCGTTAACTTGTCCCAGCCTTATCGGCGGTTTTACAAGCCTTCGGCGACCAGAGCCGCTTTCACGGCCGTAAATGCTTCCTCCAGCGAACCGTGGCAGGTCAAGCCCGAAGCGCGAAAGTGTCCGCCGCCGCCCAGCCGCTGCGCCGCCGCCTGGACGTTTAGCCGTCCGCTGGAGCGCAGGCTAACGCGGATTTCGCCGTCGAACGCTTTGAACAGCGCGGCGACGTCAACGCCATCTTGCCCGAGCAACGTATTGACGACGTCTTCCGTATCCTCACTGTCCGCGCCGGTCTGGGCCAGCATCGCATCGTCCACGTACGCGTAGCAGTACCGTCCGCCATGCTCGAAACGCATGACGTCGATGACCCGCCCCAAAAGTCGCACCGCGGCGACCCGTCTACGGAGAAAAATCTCTTCGGTAATCTCTTCTTTGTCGGCGCCCAGCCGCATGAGCTCGGCCGCGAGCTCGAGCGCCTCCGGAGTGGTGTTCGAGTGCATGAAGCCGCCGGTGTCGGTCATGATCGTCGCGAGGATGCAGGTGGAGATCCGGCGATCGATCGGAACTCTCAATTCCCGCAACAGATGCATTACGACGCTCCCGGTCGAGCACTCGCTTTCGAGCACGAAGTTGAGCTTCCCGAATAAGGAGTTGCCCAGGTGGTGGTCGATGTCGAGCATGTTTTCACGCTCGACCGGCGGGAGAAATTCGCCAGCGCGCCGCCAATCGCTCATGTCGCAAAAGACGTAAAGCGTGTCGCCCGGCAGATCCGGCGGCAGTTGCCGCGCGACCAGCTCCGACTCGGGCAGGAAGCGCAGGTTTCGCGGCACGGCGTCCTGTTGAAAATACGCGACCCGCTTGCCCATCCGTTTGAGCGCCAAGCCTAGCGCCAATCCCGCACCGAGCGTGTCTCCGTCCGGCTTGACGTGGCTGACCATGACGAAAGCTTTGCGCCGGCGCAATTCGGCAACGACCTCTTGCGCCGACGAAATTCGCGGCGAACTGCCGATCATTCCGACTCCTCGCCGGTGCTGCGAGCGGCCGCTTCGCGCAACGTCTTGGCCAGCTCGATAGCGCGCTCGGCGGACCGGTCTTCGACGAAGATCAGTTCGGGCGTGTGCCGCAGGTCGATCTTGCGTCCGAGCTCGCCGCGAAGAAACCGGCCCGCGTGCTTTAGCGCGTCGAGCGATTGCCGCGCTTGGTGACGGTCGCCGATCACCGAAACGAAGACCTTGCAGTAACGCAAATCGTCGCTGACTTCCACTCGCGTGACCGTTACGAACGCAAGGCGCGGATCCTGCAGCTCCTGCGACACCAGCGTAGCGAGAATCCGCTGAATCTCGTGATCGATCTTCGCAATGCGCTGTGCTTTCATACTTTCGGTTCCAATCGTGAAGACATGTCGCGGCCACTGCATCCGAACTCGGACACATTCGTCGCGCGACCTCCTGTCGCGCTCCTATCGTCTGCCTCGCGCCTCCCGCCCTCCTGGCTGCGGCGCTCGGTCAGACGGTCCTCATTCCGAACGCAGTGGCCGCGACGTGTCTTCATGCTCGCACCAGTTCGGGGGCGACGCGCTCGAGCGCGTACGCTTCGATCACGTCACCTTCCTTGAGATCTTGGAAACGCGCGACCTGAATGCCGCACTCGAAGCCTTCGGCGACTTCGCGCACGTCGTCTTTGAAGCGCCGCAAGCTCTCGATTTCACCGTCGAAGACCACCGCCGCGTCGCGAATGACGCGCACCTTCGCGTTGCGCGTGATCTTGCCGCTGGTTACGTAACAGCCGACGATGGTTCCGACGCGGCTCACTTTGAATACCTGGCGAACCTCGGCGCGTCCGAGCACCACTTCCCGCTCGACCGGCGACAGCATGCCGCGCATCGCCTTCTTCAAATCGTCTTCGATCTCGTAAATTACCTGATAAAAGCGCAGGTCGACGCCTTCGTTCTCGGCCAGACGCCGCGCCGTTTCGTCGGGACGAATGTTGAACCCGATCAAAACTGCGCTCGACGCGCTCGCCAGGTTCACGTCGTTGGGCGAGATCGCGCCGACGCCGCCGTGGATCACGCGAATCTCGACGTCGTCGGTCGAAAGCGACTCCATCCGCGTGCGAAGCGCTTCGAGCGAGCCCTGGCCGTCGGCCTTGATGATCAGATTGAGCGTCTTGCGTCCCTCGGTGGGCATTGACATGAAGGTCTCCAGCGAAACGCGCTGATTCCCGGTTGCGGCGATTCGCACGTCGCGACGGCGCGTCGCGCGCTTGTCCGCGGTTTCGCGAGCAACTCGTTCGTCGCTCACGACGCTGAGCGTATCGCCGGCCGCCGGAACGTCCGAAAGACCCATGACCTCGACCGGAATGGACGGTCCGGCCTTCTTTACCTGTTTGCCCTTATCGTCGATTAGCGCCCGCACTTTCCCAAACGTGCCGCCGACCACGACGATATCCCCGACCCGCAACGTTCCGTTTTGCACCAGCACGGTTGCGACCGCGCCGCGCCCGCGGTGCAATGCCGACTCGATCACCACGCCGCTGGCCCGGCGATTCTTATTTGCTCGCAGCTCGCGAATGTCGGCCTCGAGCAGCACGGTGTCGAGGAGACCGTCGATGCCATCGCCGGTTTTGGCCGAAACCGGAACCATCTCGATGCTTCCACCCCAATCGACCGGTTGCAATCCCTGCTCTACCAGCTGCTGTTTGACGCGCTCGGGCTGCGCGTCGGGCCGGTCTATCTTGTTGATCGCAACGACGATCGGAACGTTAGCCGCTTTCACGTGAGCGATCGCCTCTTTGGTTTGCGGCATGACGCCATCGTCGGCAGCGACGACGAGGATCGCGACATCGGTGACCTTCGCGCCGCGCGCGCGCATTGCGGTGAACGCTTCGTGACCCGGCGTATCCACGAAGGTGATCTTGCGATCGTTTCGCTCGACCGTATACGCGCCGATCTTTTGAGTGATTCCTCCGGCTTCGCCTGCCGCGACGTTGGATTGGCGAATCTTGTCCAGCAGTGACGTCTTGCCGTGGTCCACGTGGCCGAGCACGGTAACGACCGGCGGACGCGCCGTCAGCATCTCAGGCTTGTCCTCTTCCTGCTCGACCGATACTTCTTCGCCGGCCTCTTTCACGACCGCGTTGAACCCGAATCGCTTCGCGACCTGGGTCGCCACGTCGCTGGAAATGTTTTGATTGATCGTCGCCATCGTTCCGATTTTGATCAGCTCGGTGATGACGTCGCGAACCGGCACGATCATCGACGTGGCCAGTTCCTGTACGGTCAACAGATCCGGGATCTCGATCGTCTCGAGCGTGCGCGGCGGCGGCGCGGGCGCCGTTTCGCCCTTCTTTTTGCGCTGACGCTCCTTCTCGAGCAGCAGCTCCTTCTCGCGATCTTTTTTCGCGGTCGCCTTTTCCTCGTGCGTTCGAATTCGATCGCCGGGCCGGCCGCCTGCAGAAGGCGCCGGCGCTTCGGTCGGCAAGCCACTTGGGCGCCCAGGCCCGGGGCGTAGCCCAGGCCCCATCGGACGAAACGGGCCGTTTCCGCTAGGACGTCGAGGCGGAGAGATGGTGGCCGGCGCGGCCGCTCGGGGCGCAACCGGAGCGCCTTTACCGCCCTGGCCGGGCAGGGCCTGACCGGGGCGAGGTGCGACGCCGGGGCGTCCGGGGACCCCTGTTTGTGGGCCCGGCGAAGCCGAGGCAGCCGTGGTCGGCGGCGGAGCCGCTCGCCTAGCGATTGACGGTTGGCCCGATGGAACGGGGCGCAGCTGCGGTAGCGGCTGAGGCGCCGGAGCCGTAGGCGGCGGACGTTTGCGCGGAGCCGGAATCTCAGGCGCTTCGGGCGGAGTGCGCGGCGATTCGGCCGGCGGCGCTGGACGCGGCGTACCCGTAACCGGCCGCAGCCGGACAACCGGAGCTGCCGGGGCGGGAGTTTTTGGAGTAGGCTTGGCCGGGCGCGCCGCAGGCTCAGGTGGGCTTGTCGCTGCCGCTGCTGCGGGCTTGGGGGCGGGCTTTTGAGCCGGCTTCAGCAACACACTGCGAACCAGATCGGCAATCTGATCCGGGACCACGCTGAGCTGATTTTTCGCCTCGAAAACGCCGCCAAGCCGTTCGTTGAAGAGCGTTGTCAACTCTTTCGAGGTGAGCCCAACCTCTTTGGCGAGCTCGAAGATCCTTACTTTTCCGGCCAAGTTCACTCTCGAGCGCGCGAGCGCGCGAGTCCCATCAGTTGGAGTGCGCGGAGCCCCAACCGACGACGGCTTGGCTCCGCTAGGTAATCAAAGGGTTGCCCTCATCTGAGGGAACGGTCGTCACGAAGCATGCGTTTCATTTCGTACACGGCTCTCTATTAAACCATATTCTAGCGCAGCGGCGCCAAGCCCCGGGTAGCGCTTGTTCTTTCGGGCGCTTTGCGCGCATTGCTCGGAGCACAGATAGGCGCCTCGGCCGGGCTGCTTGCGCCGGGACGATGTGGGATCTCCGCGCCATCCCGAGCCGATCCGTACGAACCGAAACAGTTGGTTCTGAAGCAAGCGCCGGCGACAGCCCACGCAGGTGCGGACGGGTGTCGTTATTCTTCCTTCCCGAGCCGCTCGCGCCGGAACTCTTCCAGCTTTCGGATGAGCTCGAGATCCACCGCGTCCGCCTCGGCCGCCGGGGGAGCTTCGGCCGGTTCCGCGGGCTGATCGGTCGTCACTCGTTCTTCCCGTTCCGCGAGATAACGCTCCCTCGCTTGGGTAGACTCGGTCTCGGTCGCGATGTCCAGCCGCCATCCGGTAAGCCGGGCCGCCAATCGCACGTTCTGACCGTCGCGCCCGATTGCCAGCGACAATTGGTAATCGGGAACGATCACCAAGGCAACGCCGTCGTCCTCAAAGAGCTCGACGCCGATGACTTTCGCCGGGGCTAGCGCTTTCGCGATGAACATCGCCGGCGCCGAATCGTATGGAATGATGTCCACCTTTTCCCCGCGCAGATCGTCGGTAACGTTCATGATCCGGCTCGACTTGGGGCCCAGGCAGGCTCCGATTGCGTCGACTTCGCTGCGATTGCTTCTGACCGCGACCTTGGACCGCGTTCCGGGATCGCGCGCAATCGCCATGATCTCGATCGTTCCATCGGCAATCTCCGGCACTTCGCGTTCCATCAACCGCTGAACCAACCCCTCGGCAGATCGCGAAAGAACGACCTGCGGTCCCTTGGGCGATTTCTTGACGTCGAGCACGTACGCGCGAATGAAATCGTTGATGCGATAGGATTCGCCCGGCACCTGTTCCTCGAGATACATGACTGCCTCGTCGCGTCCCTCCAGCGTGATGTACATGTTGCGCTGTTCGTAGCGCTGCACGGTTCCGGTGACGATGTCGTTGAGCTTTCGAACGTACTTGTTGTAGACCGTGTCTCGTTCGGCTTCGCGAATGCGCTGAACGATGACTTGCTTAGCCGTTTGCGCGGCGATGCGCCCGAAGTCCTTAGGCGTTACCTCTTGGTCGAAGTAGTCGCCGATCTGATACGGCTTCCCCGCATCTGCCAGCGAAATTTCGAGCTTTGGATCCTGCACTTCGGCGACGACCGCGCGCCGATGAAAGACGCGATACGCCCCGGTCTGGCGATCGACGATGACGATCGCATTGGACTCGCTGCCGAAGTGCCGCTTATAAGCAGTCAGCAGTGCCGCCTCCAATGCTTCGAGCAGCATCTCAAACGAGATGTTGCGCTCTCTGGCGATGTGGTGGAGAACGTCGATGAGTTTATCTTCGGTTGCCGTGTTTTGTGTCGTTGCCATGCCTTTGTTTCCGTTTGAGTTTGTCGCGCTGCAGATCGGGGCGCGGGTCGAATTCCAAGTTTGCGGTTCGTATCGCCGCAAGGGGTAGCAGAAGCTCGCCGCGCTCGGTCTCAACTACCACCGTTTCACCGCGCAATCCGCGAAGCGTGCCGCGATGGGTCTTCCCGCCGTTCACGCTCAGCGAGGTGACGATCCGGACGCTCTGGCCCGCGAACCGCTTGTAATCGTCGCGGCGCACCAGCGGACGATCCAGCCCGGCCGATTCGACTTCGAGCGCGTACACAGATTCTAGCCCTGCTAGGCTGGCGTTGATACGTGCCGCAACGCGTTCGCAGAGCTTCAAGTCGGCGCCACCCGGGCGGTCGATCGTGACGCGTAGCCGCGCCCCGTCCCTTCCCGGACTCACTTGATGGGCCACGATTTCGATTCCGTCGAACGCGACGTCGTGAGCGATTGCGTCGAGTTCACGCTCGAAGGTCGTCGCGGCGTCGCGCGACACGCTCTTCATCTTCCCTTTGGTTGCTCTCTGAAGCAGCGAAGCGCGGGAAGAACCCACGCTCCTTGTGATCACCACGTTTAAGGATATCTAAAATTGCGACGGGCCGCAACCCCACGTGGGCGCGGCCCCTCGCTCTGTTCACCTAAGTTGCGAATGCCGCGCCGCCGGAAAATCGGCCGGCTGCCGCGGGCGCGCTCTGGGCGCGCGCTACTCGGCGCGTATTTCGCGGGCTATACAGCCCGGCGGATCTTGCGGTTCCAACCGCCCTCCTTCGTATCTGACGAAGTTGTACCGGCCTTTCCGGCACGGTAAAATTCTAGTGCGACTAAAGTCGAAATTCAAGCGGGAAACGGCGTGCTTCACGGCGACGAAACGGACGATGGCGTAAACGGCACGAGCAAGCGGCCGTCGCACGGTTGCGACACCATTCCATCCACGATCGGCGCGATGCCGGAATCGAATGGTCCGAGCGGCTCCTGACGAGTCGCCGTTCCCCCGAGCGTCACCTGCGTGCCGTTGGCCGGCGCACCCGGCACGTCGCTGCGGACGATCGTCTGATTCGAGCCGGCCGGCGCGTCATATCCGCCGCGTACAGGCTGTGGATAACGGACGAGCCATCCGGTGCAGATCGTGGTCGGCCCGGCTTTGCGCTGCGCGATCACCCACATTTTGATGCGCGCTTCGTTCCCAGTCCCGCGCACCTCGTACATGTATTTGGTTTTGGCTAAAACGTCCGGCGGCGGCGTCGGCTCGAGACGCCCTCTCAGCGAATAGGTCGGCGTGTACGACTTGCTCGTGGGGTTAACCGGGTTGTTGGGAAGAAGCGACCGCAGCTTGGCGTTGATGTTCGGGGGACCGGCTTGCGGTTTTGGAGACGGCGTGACGCGAATCGCCGCCGGCGTCGGCTGCACTTCGACCGGCCGTTGCGGCCCCGGCTGGCTCTTGGCCGCCGCACCTGGGCGCGGACCGGGCGATGCACCCCCGCTCGGTCCGGGGCTGGGCGCCGGTCCTGGCGTCCGCGAAACATTCGGAGCGCTTGTCGCGCTGGGACTCGGCACGCCCGCGCGCGGCGCCGGAGGAGCCGATGCGCGTGCGAGCGGCGCCGGAGTAGCCTGAGGTGCGGCACTTGCGCGGGCGATTGCGGCGGCCGTCGGCGAAGCTTTGGGCACGGCCGGAGCGGGCGAGGCCGGTTTGGCACTGGGTTTTATCACCGGCGCAGGCGGCTTGGCGGACGGACGTGCCGATGCGGCAACCGTTGGAAGGGGCGAAGGCGCGGCCGTCGGCGGCACCTTGAGCGCCACGGCGATCGGAGCGGCGGTCGGCACGCTTAGCGGAGCCGCCGGAAGCTCGTTGCGCGGTTGCGTTTCGAAAACG
>Ga0187783_10001578_pt1 | contig 16866 bp, 13 predicted proteins | sample 1015_SJ02_MP02_2_FD_132471 | JGI IMG/M metagenome (GOLD analysis project Ga0187783, IMG submission 132471) | Tropical peat soil microbial communities from peatlands in Department of Meta, Colombia - 1015_SJ02_MP02_20_MG | ecosystem: Environmental > Terrestrial > Soil > Wetlands > Peat | place... | reverse complement strand
TGTGCAAGTTGTGTCCGACTCGGACAAACTCTCATTGTCTCGAAAGCGCGAGCTGCCTGTTCAAGTTCTCTTTGTGAGCGGGCTTGAACTCAAAAAAGCGCTTAAGGCGCAGGAAAGGCTGCTCCAGCAGCTTCCAGGAGAGAATTGCCAGGGCATAGCTGGCAAGAAAGAAAAACGGCAGCGCGACGAGCGCCGGCTGAAAGCGGTTCGTAAGCTTCACAACGTCGAGGGGAATTTTGTGCAGGAGATAGAGCCCGTAGCTGATCGTCCCGGTGTAGGTGAGGACGCGATTGGTCATCACATACCGGAAAACTCTGTGATGTGAGAAGAGAGCCACGTAAACGAAAAACGCGGAGGCCAGAGCGCTGGCAGAGTACACGACGGATTGCACATTGAACTGGGCCAGCACCAGAGCGAGAGCACCAGTGACGCAGAGCAGAACCCAAGCCGGCTTAAGGAACCGGGAGGGGTTGAAGTTCTCCGATCGCGACAGGAGGGCCAGCAGGGCGCCCGCCATCAAACCATCGAGACGGCAGAACAGGTTCGAGTAGATGTGGAAATGGTACATCGACAGAACGGCCCGGATCAACGGAGAGATGCAAACTACCGTGATCGCGATCCGTTTGAGCTGCGTTAAGGAACAGAACCGCACGACCGCGGCCCAAACCAGATAGAACTGCTCTTCGATCGCAAGTGACCAGGTGACGCTCAGAGAGCCAGCCGCCTGGGTGGGAATTGCGATCACAAAATTCTGCAGGTACAGCGGATAGGCCCACCATGGCGATGACTTTTCGAAGATCGCGCGTCCGACGGTGGGACGCAACAGCGGAATCACCACGAGCATCAACAGCAACACGGAGTAGTACAATGGCCAGATCCGCAGGCAGCGTCGCGCATAGAAATTCTTGAAGTAGCTGACGGCCTGCTTCGTGTCGACCAGTATTCCGGTGATCAGGAATCCGGACAAAACGAAGAATAGATCCACGCCCATCCACCCGTCAGCGAAGATTCGGCCCCAATAACCGCTGTTGTGGAACATCACCACGAGAATGGCGATTCCTCGCACGGCGTCGAGTTGGGGAATTTTGGACTTCACGGTTGAGGGAGGAGAATCCGAGATTCGCGTGCTTGCGCTCGCGCGGCGAATTTTCTGCGGCTCGTCAGGCCGACAGTCGAAAACCGTTGTGGAGTACGCAGGCGCTTAGCACCATCATCAGAACCTGATCGTTGGCAACGCGCGAGGTTTCATCGGCCGTCTGCAGGCCGTCGAGAACGGATACAACTTTCTTCTGATCAAAGAACGGCATCGAGGCCAGCACCGAACCACGAAGCATATCCTGCAAGAGCACGGAGAAGCGACCTTGGGGGTTCAACATGAGAGGTGGGCTGAGGAACGGGTGCTTCGGCCGCTGGTACACCGAATCGGTCACCGTGCCACGCACTGCTTCGCGCAAGATGTACTTCTGCGTCGCGCCGCGGATTTTCTGGTTTACCGGCTGGGACCGCATAACTTCGACCAGCTTGTGATCGAGAAATGGAACGCGGCCTTCGACCGAATGTGCCATTTCCATGCGATCGCCGAGCAGAGTCAGAAGGTATTTCGGCAGCCGCGTCTTCGACCACAGGTAGAGCGACTGGTTCAGCGAATCTCTTCCTGCAAGCTGCCCGGTTACATCGATGTCGTTGAACAGGCTCCGGGAGCCGTCGCAGTCTTTGTAGCGCTCGACAAAATCCTTCGCGAAGAGAACCTGCATTTTAGCCGACAGAGCGAGCGAAGTCTCCATCCACCCGGGCACGAAGCCGAGAAGACGGCGAATCGTATCCAGGTCCCGCCCATTTACGTTGGCCGCGGCCGCACTGGGTGCAGTCGCGGTGAACTTCCGAAGCTTTTGCAGGCTGGCCACGCCCACCTGGCCGTTGACCGGCATGTCGCGGCGGAAGTGCAGGTAGCCGCCGAGAATCTCGTCGGAACCCTCACCGGTGAGAACGACCTTGTATCCGGCGTCACGAACGGCCTGGCTCAGGAGATACTTGGCCACGCCGTGAGCGTTGACGCAGAGCGCCTCGGATTGCAGGATCGCGTCGCCGAATTCGTCCGCCAGTTGATCGTGCCGGATTGGCACGGGAAAGAACTCCGACTGCGCTTTCGCGGCCATCTCGCGAGCAATGGCGCTTTCATCGTATTCGGGCCGGTCGAAGCTGAGGGTAAAGGCTCGGATCGAACCGCTCAGCTGTCGTGCCGCGGAGCCGATCACCGCGCAGGAATCGATTCCACCGCTGAGATAGCAACCAACCGGCACATCGGCGCGCAGACGCAGGCGAACCGACTCGTCGAACACCTGACGGAATTCTTCGACGTATTCCGCGTCCGAGCGCACAGGATTGTTGCTGGCAGCCAGCGGATAGTCGAAATCCCAGTACTGTTTCAGCTTGATGTCGTCCTCGGTCGCCACAAGGTAATGCCCCGGTGGAACCTGGTGGATGCCGTCGAAGAGGCTGCCTGTTTGGGGACCGCCGTAACCGCCGGAATAGTACACTGCCTCCGCATTCCAGCGGCGCGGCATCCCGGCGGCAAAAAGCGCCTTCATTTCTGAGGCAAGATAGAGCGTCCCACCATGGAATGCATAGAACAGCGGCTTGATGCCAAAGCGATCACGGGCGGCAAACAAGGTGCGGTTCAGGCTGTCCCACAAAACGATGGCGAATTCACCCCGCAACCGGTGCAAACAGTGGGCGCCCAGTTCTTCGTAGAGATGTAGAGCGATCTCGCTGTCGGACTGAGTTCGCAGTTTGTGCCCGGCTTCTTCGAGCTCCTTTTGTATTCGCTCGTAACCGTAGAGTTCGCCATTGACGATAATTCTGCGAGTCTCGTCCTCGTTCGCGATGGGTTGATCGCCCGTGGTGAGGTCGATGATGCTGAGCCGAGCGTGGCCGAGGCCCACACGCCGGTCGGGCGAGATCCAGCGACGCTGGCCGTCGGGACCGCGATGGTACAGCGCTTTGACGGCATTTTCGAGAGCTGCAGCGTCAACGACTCCACGCTGCGAGAACATGGCAACAATTCCGCACATTTTCGGTGTTCGTCTCCGGTCGCAAAAGCAACCTCTTTACTGAGTAGCTAGCTCGAATGGATTTTGGGGAAACGACTAACTCGAGCTCTGCCGTTTTATCACTTTGTCGATGCGGGCGCGCAGCGCAGCCGCCAGGTGCTCCACGAACGGCTCAACCAGGATGCCCGCAGGATAAACTGGAAGCGTTACAACTTCTTGGCCGGCCTGCGCTAGCTGATCCCATTTCGCGTCAGGCCTGTCTAAAAACCGATATTGCTTCTTTGGCCGGAAGTCGGTGATCACCCCGGGATAGGGCTGCGGCACATAGTTCGTACAGGCGTGATCATTCGCCGTCCAAATCTCTCTCAACAGTCGGGAATTTGATTCGTTTGCTTTGGACTTTTTCCCTAGGCCCGCCTGCAACATCCCTTGCCAGACCGGAATGCGTTGCCGCACAGCTTTGATTTTCTCGCGAAAAAATTGCGATCGTCCCTTCTGATTCAGGCTGATGAGACTAGCGGCATGGAACACTAACCGTTCGGTGTACTGATAGGTCTTGGACCATATGCTAAGGCGCGGGATCTTACACCAATTGCTCGCGTCAAACAGAGCGAGCAGAGCCACCTCCTCGCCCATCGCGCGGAGTTGTTGCGCCACTTCGAGAGCAACGGTGCCGCCACCGCAGTAACCACCGATAAGGTAAGGCCCGTGTGGCCTGACGAGGCGTATTTCACGTGCGTAAAGCGCCCCCATATCTTCGACCTTGGTCAGCGGGGGAAGATTGCCGTCAAGACCCTGGCACTGCAAGCCGAAGAACGGCTGTTCCGCACCCAGGTGTTGCGCCAGCTCACGGTAGATGAGGACGTTTCCTCCAGCGCCGTGAACGCAGAAGAAGGGAGGGCGTGAGCCGGCGGGTTGGATTGGGACCACTGGCGACCACCTCGATGCAGGAGCCTCTTGACGGAGAACTCGGGCCAGCTCCTCGATCGTTGGCGCCTCGAAAAGCGTTGCGACCGGCAGTTTGACTTTGAACACCTTTTCGATCTGCGAAAAAAGCTGCACGGCAAGAATCGAATCGCCCCCCAGGTCGAAGTAGTTCTGATCGAGACCGATCGAGTCGACCCCGAGAAGTTGCCGCCAGATCCGCGCGAGCTGCTGGGTAGGTTCATCTCCCACGCCCAAACCCTTCGACGCTTCCGCCGACGGTTCAGCAGTCCTCTGCTGCCATTCATTACGAATTTCGGTTCTCATCCTTTCCCCCCGTGTTCTCGTATCGATATGCGTCTAAAATGGGGCCGTCGTTAGCAATTCGACCCGTTAAAAAGTGCTTCTTTTCTCTGAATGCCTGCTGTTAAGACTCTTTTGAACGGTTTTCGTCGGACATCGACTCGATCACGAAACCGATTGCCTAAAGCTTGGCAGCTGCCCACGCATGCCTCCGCACATATGTGTAGTTCTCAAACCCATCAGGACTCCATCACACTTTTTTCCTATTAGTTAAACCAACGAAGTTCCGATAGCGATTCCACAGACACTTCGTGCTGCTTAGGAGCGATCACTTTAGCCCGTGTGCCGATACAGAAGCCTTCCGAGCAGCGACAGTGCTGCATTTGGCAAGTGTTTAGTCACGGTGCGGAGAACCTTTCCATTTCGGTTCAGATCCAACTGCCTTCCCGATGGATATCCCCAATAGACCAGCTCGCTTCGATGTGCTCCCCAATGCTCCTTATAATGGATCAATCCAGAATTGTCGCGATCCGAGCGCCCAAGGTCCAGTTCCTGAAGGCCCCGATCCTTCGCATCCTGAATCGCCCGCCACAGCAGAAGCGCCATTCCCCCGAGTCGGTGATGTCGCGCGTCTGAACCTCCATACTTGAAGACCATCGCCTTCTTGTAGGTCAACGTCATGATGCCTGCGATCGGAACACCCTTGAAAGAAGCAATTCGAATCTTAACGCTCTCGCCCAGACATTCGCATAAGGTTCGGAACCACGCCATCGGCTGCGGAGGAATACCATGACGTCGGTGCGCTAACAATAACTGGTGATAAAACTGTTCGACGAGCTCGGCAGATCGTCCTTCTGAGTACGCGACACCATCGCGTTCCGAGCGCCGAATTTTTCTTCTCACACAGTCTGCATGAAACGAATGATGAATGACTTCCAATGGTCGACTGAGATCAAGTCGGTGCCAGTAGAAGACCGTGCTTTGGCCAAGTCTCGCCGTATATTTCGCGAGTTGGGCCGTCGGCCTGACTTCAAGGTATCGGCAGGATCCATTCTCTGGCCCGTCCAACACATGGGCGAGTACGCTTCGAAGGACCTCTTGATCCATCAACAAGGCAGCGTGATCTGAAAAAGGGACGGACACCAATCGTGGCCTGGAAAGCCACGTATTTATTCGGCAGAATAGCAGACCGTCTTCCAACTCCGCTTCGGGTGGCGAACTTGTGTAGACGATTGGCTCGTAGCCGTAGGTGCGCCGGAGCGCTTCAAGCCAGCCGATACTGTGGAAGACCGATGAATCTTCGCGGCGGTCGATGAAGCGGCGCCAGCGTCCATCACGGGTTGGGTCAAAACTGTACACGCCGGACAATGGGCTATGGTCTTTGCGACGGAGTTGCTCGATCAGCCTCTGGCTCGTGCACTACTACTGGGCTGCTTCGGTTGGAAACTCGGCTTTGCAGAGCAAAGGATCGGGATCAACCCGATGCAGGGCGGGAGCAGACGTGGCAGAGACCGTGATGTCTCGTTGCGGCCCGAGGAAAAGCGTTTTGCGGACAATGAATAAAGCTCACGGTTCACAATTGTCTCCACACTTACGACCGTATCAACTGCTCCCAACTCTCTCGCATACCAACAATAATCACCGCGATCGCCGCTAACATGGGCCGATACCGTCCCTTCCTTCCTGTCAGAACAAGTGACTCAGCAGAGCAGACGTTGGATCCGAAGCATAGCTGCATAACGTTATTCAAAATCTCCACGGCCCCGATTGGCGAGTGTGAGGAGAAAAAGCGTCTTGTCAACGAACTTTTCCAACCGCCGCCTGGTGGTCCGCACTAAGTCCTGAGCATGCCTAGCACCATCGCAACCAAAGACCGCCTCCATCCAAGAGTATTTCCACGATAAGCGCGGGGCTTCGAGTTGACCACCTAAGCCCCTGGCCATCTGCTTCGCCTTCCTGACAATGTCGATCCTTTGAGGATAAAAATAATGCAGGCCAGTCTGCAAGTATCTCACGCAAGCTGCCCTAGCTCTTTCTGTGCCTTCCACCGACTGAAGGCGACTGATTTGCGACTGCATAGAAAGCCAGTGGGCTTCGATTTTCCTGTCCGAGAAGCCAACGTGGCTGAGGCTCCCGTAACCAAAGCTGCGATAATATACTCTCGCATCGCGCACGAATCGCACACCGTCGCTGGCCAGTAGGACACGGCAAAAGTACTCGTTGTCATCATCTCCCAGGAGTCGCGTGTCCCAACAACCAGCAGCGTCCGTCAGTTCGCGACTGACAAGCCACGTGGCGGTCTGCATGTACAGGTTCTGCTCCATCTTACGCAGCAGCCATTCTCTTGGGGACAGATCACACCACAGCGCAGTCGGAACAAACCGCGCTTGCGCAACTCGATATCTGAACCGTCCCCAGGCGGAAGACAAAAGCGTCCGGTTGCCTCGGCACTGATCCAATACTTGCATTTGCCTCGCAATCTTGTCACGCGCCAGAAGATCGTCGGCGTCCAGCCACTGAATGTAGTTCCCTTGACTAAGAGCAAAGGCTTTGTTTCTGGCCGCCGAAGCGCCCTGGTTTTCCTGTGTGACAACGCGGACCGTCTCCGACTCAAACCGTCGCGCAATTTCCAGAGTTTGATCGGTGGACCCGTCGTCGACGACGATGATTTCCTTCGCTGCCCACGTTTGCGCAATCGCCGAGCGAAGAGTATCACCGATCCATTCCTGCGCGTTGAATGCGGGAATGAGAATTGATACCAAAGAGGCTTTCATGCACGATCGTACTGAATCAAACTGAACCAGATTATCCTGGAACAGTCTTGGTGGACATCCCAGATCGATCTTTTTGACGGATTATTCGTGACGACTTCAGACCACTTCACTCTGCACCCGCTCGGAGACTTGAGACGCGACCTTATTCACGGAAGTCTTCACTTGGATCCAACAATCATGAAGCAGTAGCCCCCGCATTGAGATTGCATTTCTTTCTGCCAATCTGTTAGACATGGTGGCTATTCCCTTATTGGACACTTCGCTAGCAATACAGATAAGCGGCGAAGACTGGCCATAACATCGTCGGCACCTATTCCGAAGTCGATGAGACAAGCGATCTCATCCACTCCATTCCCGCTCAGACGTTCGGCCTGCTGAGCACATTGATCGAAAGTTCCAATAAAACTCAATGGGCTTCGTAAGTTTTGATTCATTTGAAATTCGATCATTGTTTCAGTCTCTTGTTCACTGAGAGTAGAAAGCTCCGGCTTCACCCAACTCGTTTTGCGTACAAGGCCGCGATCGTCTCTTGTTCCATTGGAATGATCCCTCTGCATCTCAATGTTAACTTTGAGGTACTCACCCAAGGCTGGTCGGGCTATCGCTCTGATCGCATCATCGTTGTCCCCAACAAACGTATGTGCCATTAAAGTGATATGGCCCCGACGGCCATGATGCGCCTGGATCGCATCTCGATAAAGTTTGGCTTTACGGAGAAACCCTCTGAGGTCATGATTAAGTGCGAAGTTTGCTGTTAGAATATTAAAGCCGAGTTTACCGGCATTCACAAAGGTATCATCTGATTGACCCGTCAACCAGATTGGGAGCTCCGGTTGAATAGGGGTTGGCAGAACGTTGACTTCGGTTTTAACTCCCGCCCCATTGACCAAGGACACCTTGTCGCCTCGCCAAAGCTTCTGGACCATGGCGATCTTGTCATACATATCGGAGTAGCGGTTCTGGTAAGTGTCAGGCGATAGGACAAAGTCGTTTGCGTGCCACCCTGAGGCAATCGAAATGGCGACCCGTCCGTTCGAAAGATTGTCAATCATGGCCCATTCTTCGGCTACGCGCAAAGGGTTCTGCAACGGTAGGACGACACTGCCGGCGCGGATGGAAATGTGTTTCGTTGTAACGGCGAGCGCCGCGCTAGTAACCGAGGGACTTCCGTACAAGCCGCCAAACCGTTGGAAGTGTCTTTCCGGCGTCCACACGGCAGCGAATCCATGCTCGTCCGCGAACTTCGCAGACTCTAACAGCATCTGATACTTACTGCCTTTCAGTTCCGCAGAGTCCGCGCTGAAGAAGAACAAGCTGAGCTCGGGTATCATTCGGAATCTCCTTTTTGACTCATGAACGCCAGCGGTCATACATGCGCGTAGCTTTCTTAAATCGATTACTTGCGATTTGTACGTTTTGAATTGTTTTCTCTCGAGTCATTGGATGGGACTACGGCACTCACACTAATCCTTGCTCTGGTTAAAGTGAGAATTGATGCGGTTCGCATTCACTATGGAGTATACGGCTGACCCAACGGATTAACAGCAACCTCCAACGGCCCGGTGCAATACGTGGTTCGCTATGATCTCGAAAGGCGCAAGATTTCTTGTCAAGCTGGTCGATCGTTTCGGATGTTGACTTTGCAAAGCCAAAACCTAATTACCCTTTGCGCAGAAGCCCATGGGCTGGTACATCAGAGAAAGCAACGCGACTTTCTGGATCAGCTGACCCGTTGACGATCCGCGAATAACCTGTCCGGAGCTTGAACTAACGCATCACTGCGGAACATTCGAGTCTTCAGTGCAGGCCCTCGGGCGAGCCTGCAGATCGCCCGCGAGACATTCAGATATTCAATTGTCGAGAATAAGCGCCTCTGAACCGCACCAAGCCTCTCTCGATCGCACCAACAATATCTATTTAGCCGACTCGGCTAGAACGTCAAGCGGCTTCCGCGCCACAGAGGCCAGACTCCGAATGGCAGTTCCTCAGAAAATGCCTCAGATCTACCTGCCCCCTATGAGCATCCGTCCACCTCAGCTAAGAATGGAGCGCAAGCACTGCACAGCTTCAGAGAAAGTGGCCATTCTCAGGCGCCATCTCTTCTCCTGGACAATGTCCCGGTTTCCGATCTGCGTGAGGAACTGGGTGCAACCGATGGGGCCTACCGTCGGCAAAAAGAGAGTTCTTCGAGAACGCAGCGGCCGTCTTCCAGACACCAAAACATCCTCGCCACCTGGAAGAAAGGAAAGTGCAAACCAACTGAGTCCTGGCCGAGCTGATGGCGAAGCACACCGCCTTAAAAGAGCCATTGGGAACTTATACCAGCGGAGAACTCCCCTTCTCCATTTCAGGCTCAGCTAAGACAGATCTGGCGCCATCGGCATGTTGGATGTGCTTGCCTCCCACTTTGCTGAACGCTTTTTCGTAGGCGGCCAGGAGTTTCTTTTCGGAGTACTCCCACGCCAGGTCCTTCTCGATCCGCCGGCGCCCGAACTCGCCCATCCGGGACCGCTCCTCCGGATGATCCAGCAACCACAGTATCTTTTCGGCAAAATCGCCTACCTGGTCAGTGCCATCGCTATACAGCGATGCTTGCTGGGCTGTGAATCGTCCCTCCTTGCCCTCAAACTGCACGATGGGTTTGCCTAGAGCCATGTACTCCATGATTTTGATCATCGTGGACATGCTGTTCATCGGGCAGGGTTTGTCCGGATTGACGCATACGTCCGCCGTCGAAAGAGTCTCAAGTAACTGGGTGTCTGGGATCCATCCGGTGAAGGTGACCATGTCATCGACGTTCTTTTCTCGGGTCAACTTCCTGAGATTTGGCAATCCCGGTCCTCCTCCCACACATATGAAATGCACTTCGCGGCGCCCCAAATTCTTGAGTCGTAGCGCCACATCAATGAGAATGTCGAGACCTTCCTGGGTACTCATATTTCCGACGTAGCCTACCAGAAAACATTTGCCATACTTGAGGGCGGGATTTGGCGGAACCGCCTTAAACGTCTTCGGGTTAACACCATTTCGCACCACAAAGATGCTGTCCGCGTGTACCGCTCCACGGGTCATAGCGATCTCTCGATAGCTATCGTTAGTGGACATCACAACGTCGCTGCAGAGAAACGTCGCTTTCTCCAACCACAGCTGAAGTTTGTATAAGAAATCCTTCCTTTCGTACTTGGACAAGTACAACTCAGGGTTCACATCGTGATGATCAAAAATGTACTTCACACCGAACAGTTTAAATGGGAGTGCCACCAAGAAAATGTTGTCCGGAGGATTGCAGCCCTGAATCACATGGAACCCATGCCGAAGGTAAATCCACCATGAGTACAGTATTTCCCAAAACAAAGCGCAGGCATATTCAAAGACGTACTCCAATGGACTATTTCCTTCTTTGGCCGTTGGATGGCGGTAGATGTGTACTCCGTCTAGGAACTCATATCCCTTCGTCACCGGCTCACGTCTTGGACACAGTGTAATAACATCGTATCCCGCCTGGCGTAAAGAGCAGGCCTCCCTCCACACGCGAAAGTCCTGAGGAACCGGATAATTCTCCACGATGATCAGGATTTTTCGTTTCATCAACTATAGCTCCTCGCTGGATGGAATTGTACATTACCGCCAAAGTCGCACAGCATCGTCGCCAGTATCGCTAGTCAACTGTCTATTCACCAGCTTCAGCGAATAACGACGGTCATAAGAATTGGCAAACACTCGTCGAAACCACGGAGAATAACGCTGAGTCGATGAATATTGGGCACGACTCTGACCGGCCACTGCTTTCGTTCAAGTAGGAATACGACAATTGTCTTTCTAAGCGCGAGCCGCTTAGAAATCCAAGGGTACTGGCATGTTTCCCACAACGATGAAAACCTTCCCTTTCACAGAAACCTGCCTAGAGAAGTTTGTAGAGGCCGGCCATTGCACAAAGCATGGTTGCCTGTCCCCAATGAAGGGTCGCAGTCTTGTTCACTATCCACGGTGAATAACGCCGGTAATAGAAATATCCCGTATGATCCTGCATGTGTCTAAGTGTCCAACGCGCTACTTTCGCCGCGAGGAGCGCAGCCTCTGGGTCGCGATCGCTGAAAAACGTCAAAGTATCTATCGCTTGTGAGCAACATTGGATATCAATGGGAAGCGTTTTGTGATTGTAGTATCGCGGGGTGCCCTCCTGCGAAAAGAAGGTCTTCTTCCAATACTCATATCCAAGATTCATAGTCGACTCGAAACGTTCGTCCCCCGTACTTTGCAGGTACTGTTTGTAGCAATCCAGAACGTACCCAGTGTGAAAATTGTCAATCCAGTGGCTGTCTGTCCGTTCGCTGTAGTACCAAGATCCATCAGGGTGCTGGTGCTCGGCGGTATATAAGAGCGCTTTCCGGGCTAGGTGGAGATAGGCCTCATCACGGGAATATGAGTAGGTCCGCGCAAGCAAGCTTGCTCCCAGCGTGTTCGCGTTGTGGACTTGACAGTCCAAGCCAGGAACGTAGGTAATACAGACAGAGTCTCCATAAGGGAAAGCCTGAAGATCGTGGAGAATATGTTCGCAGGCACTCTGCGCGACCTGCAGATACTCCGCCTTCTTGAGATGCTCATACCCGTCCAGAAACGCATGTCCAATGAGGGACGTCCATACAATAGTCGGCACGCCTTTGGGCAGGTAGAATCCGCGCGACTGATAGTCGAAGTGGTTGCCCCAGCAGGCTCCACTATACCCTTTGGACTGATTATTGACGAGCCAGTGTAGCGCAAATTCCGCCTTCTCTCGCCATAACGGATCGCCAGTGGCTTGATGCAGCCTGAGGAAGCCACGGGCCAGGAAACCCATCCCCTTTGTGGAACAACTCTTCTTGATCCCGAGCAACGGGCGGGTATTTAACGGAAAGCGCCTCACCGACTGCTGTAATGCAATCCGCAGGAACTTGTTCTCAAATGTGAGGGGACGCAAGAACGCGCTCAGACCATCGAATGTGTCATAGCCGCGGTAATCGTTTTTCTCCAGCCATTCGAACAGCCTGATGATAGACTCATGCAGTTGGCCTTTCAAAACCTCATCCTTGTACCCCCTAATCTCCTCACCAGCAAATGCCGTCATAATTGCCATTCATGTTTCTCCCTTCGACAATTCGCACGAAATCTATCAGGACTTGCCCTTCACGAAGTTTCTCCGGCACTCTATCGAAATCTGAATCTTTATTTCCGACAACGACAGTTTGTGCATGATTGAGTACTGCATCAATGTCACCGACCATCAGTTTCGATATATGAGGAATCCGGTTAAGGATGAAATCCCTGTTCGCACCAACGAGGCGGGCTACGTTCACGTTTTTATCATAGATGCGCAAGTCATAGCCTTTGCCAATCAGGCGCTCAATGACTTCGATCAATGGGCTCTCTCGCAGATCATCCGTTCCCGCCTTGAAACTGAACCCTAGAATGCCCACGCGCGTCTGGCCTCTGTTGACAATGAGCTGTAGGCCACGTGCAATCTGCATTTCGTTACTCGGTAGAATTGACGTCAGGATCGGCAGACTCAGATCGTGCATTTTAGCCTGATACGATAGTGCCCGAAGATCCTTTGGTAAGCATGAGCCTCCGAACGCGAAACCCGGTAACAGGTAAGCGGGGGAGATGTTGAGCTTGTGATCCTGGCAAAATATCTTCATCACCTCGTGAGCGTCAATACCCAACGACTTACAGAGATTGCCAATTTCGTTGGCAAAGCCGATCTTCAGCGCGTGCCAGCTGTTGTTGACATACTTTACCATTTCCGCAGGCTCTAGATCCGTCCTGATCAAAGGCGCCTCGACCTTCGAGTAGAGACTCGCCAAGATATCGCCGCTAGCTCGGTCCAGCTCCCCAATGACCGTCATCGGAGGACAGCGGAAATCTTTCACCGCCGATCCTTCCCGCAGAAATTCAGGGTTGTTGCAGACGCCGAAGTCAACCGCAGCCTTCTTTCCAGAGAATTCTTCCAAGGTTGGAATCACGATCTTGCGCATAGTTCCTGGCAAAATCGTGCTACGAATAACAACCGTGTGACGTCCATCTTTACTTTTGAGCGCTTCTCCAATCTGTTCGCAAATTCGTCGGATATATCGCAGGTCGAGATTGCCGTTGGGCTGGCTTGGGGTGCCAACACAGACGAACGAAAGCTCGGTTTCGTAAATCGCTTGCCGTGGATCGCTCGTAGCACGTAGACGCCCGGCTGCGGCGGTTGCAGCGATGATATCGCCGATATCTTTTTCAACGATGGGAGATTGCCCGCGGTTGATGAGGTCGACCTTTGTTGGAACCGGGTCGACTCCGGTGACTTCATGTCCGTCATCGGCGAGGCAACTCGCCGAAACCGTACCCACATAGCCCAGGCCGAAAACGCTAACTCTCATGCTGTGTTCCTCTTGCAAGCGGCTGCCAATACTCGCGGAGCGCAGAATCAAAACTCTACCGCCGCAAGCCTAGCAATTCTATTTTTCTGCCGGCAATGTCACCACTACGTCCCTCTGTACTACTGCCATCCGGGTGGTGCACAAACGTGCTCCGCCCTCAGACAAAAACTCGCAGGTTCTAATTCCAATCCTTTGTGTACTTTAGTGACATTGACCGATGCCTCGTGAGGGGTGGTAACCTACGATGCACGGGCGCATTCTGCGGTTTGAGCCCTTTCCCCTATGAAAACGATCATAAAGAGAGTCTGCTGTATCTTGGTTTTGGCGGTTTCCGCTGGTGCTACGAACTACACAGTAAAGTCCGGCGGTGGAGGTAACTATACCACCATTCAAGCGTGCTCTAACGCCGCAGTCGCCGGCGATACTTGCACAGTGTTCGCAGGTTCCTACGCTGGTTGGACTCAGACAACGAGCGGTACGTCCGGGAATCCGATCACCTTCACTGTCAACCCCGGTGATACGGTTTACATCACTAGCAGCATTAACGTCACGAACACCAGCTACATCACGATCGGCGCTCCGGATTCCGGAGGCGGGTGTGCGAACAATGCGACAGCCACAGGGGCTGGAGGAGCAAATCCGAGCTTCAATGTTGGTGGATGTTTCGTCTTTCAAAACGCAGGCGTCAACGGTCCCAGTTGCGGAAGCGGAAATCACTCCAACTATATTCATGTTTCCTATAACACAAGCAGAGGCAGTAATCCGGGAACGCTGGTAAATTTCTCGCAAGGAGCCGTAACAGGAACCGGATGTACTCCATACGTAAACACGACCAGTGATAACAACTACATCGGTCACAACAACGTCAACTGGAACATCGATAGCCCGTCGGCTCCTTTCTGCAATTACCAGATTTTGCTCTATGGCAACAACAATCTTGTCGAGTACAACGACATGCAGGGAACCGGAGCGCAGCATTTGAGGATGGGTGGATCGTACGGCATTTCTCGCGGCAACTATTTTCACGATGATAACGGCAACGTAACTTTAGGCTGTGGCCAATCCCCCGAACACATTGACTTCATGTTCCAAGAAGGCGGAGATCAGCCTGCTCTCAGTTACTCTTTGACGGAAAGAGGAGTATTTGAAAACTGCACGAATGACGGCGGAAACTGCAAATTTCAATTCGCTCGCGCCGGAGGAACGAGTTCTCTCGATACATCCCAATATGTCATCGTTCGTTACAACTACATCTACAACATTGATGGCAGTTTAGCAGGTCCCGGTTCCAACAGCGATGGCTCAAATACAACCCCCAACTGGGCCATGTACAACAATACCGTCGCCACTATGAGCCTCAACAGCAACAGTGGTGCCTGTGGAACATACGCTTCTGGAATCGGTTACCAGCTGAACACGATTTGTTACAACTCTCAAGGCACAGATGGCTATTCGCCGATTGACATGGTGACATCCGGCTCGTTGACCAACGGGGATCAAGCCTTTGATACAGGTTGTCCAAGCTGCGTTTGGAGTGGTGGGCTGCCAACTTACGTCGATGAACCTACGTATGCCCGCCTGGCCAACCAAAATCCGAATTTCGCAAATTTTCCTACCGATGGTACCTTGTCCACAAGCTCTATTTCACTGGGGACATCGAGTAGCACTAACTCAGCTGGTCCAGGAGGCGTGACCTACACAACGATCAGCAGCGGGTGCGGTACTAGCTCGTTGGTAGTCGCAGTTTCCAACTACTTTTTTGCCGGGTATGGCCCAACCAGCAATTTGCCGTCTTATGCTTCCATTCCAGTAGGAGACGTGATCCGAGTAGACAACAACACTTATCAATTAACAGCCGTCAATTACGGCACAAACACTCTCACCACTGCAACGCCTGTGACCTGCAACACCGGCGATCCGGTTTCGCTTTATCAGCTGACTGATGGAACCGTTGTATTCCCGCTGACCCAGACCACTCCCGATGTTGGTGCATTTCAGTCTAGTTCTTCGAGCACATCCTCAGTTTTGCCCCCCACCGGCCTCACGGCCGCTGTTAACTGATGTCGCTCCACGCGGATGCCCGGCCGCCCCGATTGCAGGGGGCGACACGGGCTTCTCGTGGCGGCCACACCCGCGAACGACCGTAGTTCTGGTGTGTGTCTAGTTCGGTAGCACACGGCCGTGCCCTACAACAGTTCCCGCCGCGCTGAACATTTGCTGGGCCCCCGCCCACTGGTACCAGAGAAGATTCCCGCATCTAAAGGTTCGCACTGTTCAACTCCTGTGTCGATTGCGTGCCTACCTTGGGGCACCGGATGATCGATCACCGCTCGGCACCACAGTTCCAAAATCATCAGGGACCAAGCTTGCAACGATGACGGCGCGTTTTGAGTGGATTTGCCGACGGCCAGCTTGAGAGCCAAATCCGGGTCCAGCAAGCCCCTCTCTGCCACCGCCTTTCGAGAACAGGTTTCCCGCAGTAGCGGCTGCAAGGAAGTCTCCATCCACTTTATGTGGGGCAGGCAGAAGCCTCGCTTCGGTCGTTGTGCCACGTTGTGAGGCAGGACGTCCTTCAGAGCCTCGATCAGGACTCGCTTGGCTCCGGTGTTCGCGTATACGCTACTCATGGATCCTCTCTGGCTCAACTTGAATTCGTCCGCACAAGACCGCGAGAACTCTGCCACTCTCAGGTCGACCAGAGGCACGCGGAGCTCCAGCGAACTAGCCATGCTCGTAGCATCTGAGTCGCGGAGGAGTTGGCTCCTCATGTACACGTCGACGTCCAGAAGGCAAGCTAGGCCGAGAATCGACTCGCTACACCATTCCGGATTCAGGGAGCCCAACCTGTGCTCGATTTCCAGGTAGCCATTCCGTTGTTGCCCGGCGTCCTTCACTAGTCGCGCGGCCCACCCATACCCGAATACCCGGCGATAATAAACCCACGTACTCAATGAGCCGCCCAAAGAAGCCACGTGCTCCAACGTTCTCCCCAGATCGGTGTCGCGTGCCAGAGCTCGGACGACCCCGGCTAGCCTACCTAACCAGGCGCGAGGCCTTCCGGAGGCCGAAGCCAGTTTCGTCATCTTAAGGTTGCTCGGATATCCGCTGAACCATTCATCCCCGCCCAGCCCTGACAGCACTCCTTTCACGTCGCGTGCGGCCGACCTAGAAATGAGCCAAGTATTGAGCCCATCCGTCGAGGGTTGGTCGAGCTCGGCTGCGAACCGCGGTAGCCGTTCGAGCACCTCCTGCCCACTGACTTCCACTGTGGTGTGTTTGCATCCGAGAGAACGAGCAAAAGCCTTGGCTTGGTCGGCTTCGTCGGCATGCGGGAAGTCAGTCGTACGAAGCGAATACGTCCTTAGCTGTGGATTCTCCCTGATCATAAGCCCGACAACACCTGACGAGTCGATGCCT
>Ga0187783_10001577_pt1 | contig 16877 bp, 21 predicted proteins | sample 1015_SJ02_MP02_2_FD_132471 | JGI IMG/M metagenome (GOLD analysis project Ga0187783, IMG submission 132471) | Tropical peat soil microbial communities from peatlands in Department of Meta, Colombia - 1015_SJ02_MP02_20_MG | ecosystem: Environmental > Terrestrial > Soil > Wetlands > Peat | place... | reverse complement strand
TCGGCGTCATCAGGTCCACGTTCGTGATCGCCCCCGACGGCACCATCGAGAAGGCGATGTACGGCGTCAAGGCCACCGGCCACGTCGCCAGGCTGCTGACCGACATCGCCGCCTAACGGGTACTTTTACTAGCGACCACGCGGGCGTGGCGAAATGGCATACGCGGCAGGTTTAGGTCCTGTTGGTGGCAACACCGTGGGGGTTCAAATCCCCCCGCCCGCACAGAGTTCGCCCAGGTCAGTGGCCCTTCTGAGAGAAGTTGGCGGGCTGCTGACACTTCAATGACACCAGAGTCCATGGTCACGCCTCCCCGACGAGCTCGTCGAGCCTGGCCGCGGTCCGCTTCCCGTCGCCGGGCAGAACGTGTGAGTAGATGCCCAGCGTGATGTTCACGGACTTGTGCCCGAGCATCCGGCTGACCGTCGTGATCGGCTCGCCCGCGGACAAGAGAATGCTCGCGCACGTGTGGCGGAGATCGTGCAGCCGGATCCTCGGGGGCGCCTCCTCGCCTAGGTCGCGCTGGCACCGGGCCACCGACTTGACGAACGTCTTCGAGAAGGTCTCCGGGTGGCGGAACTCGCCCTCTAGGTTGCCGAACGCCAGGGCGTCGTCGCGGGCCAGCTGGAGCGCCATCGCGCCACGCGCGCGCTTCCACGCCCGCAGCACGGCGACGGTCCGCGGGGCCACGTCGATGACCCTCGGAGTGTTCGTCTTGGTAGGCCCCTCGTCGATCTCCTCTGGTTCTCCGAAGGTCTTGACCACGCCGACCGACCGGCGCACGCGGATCGTGCCCGCGTCGAGGTCGATGTCACGCCACCGCAAGGCGAGCAGCTCGCCACGGCGCATCCCGGTCTTCGCGAGCACGTACCAGGCGGCGTAAAGGTCACTGTGCTCGCGGGCCCAGCCCAGGAACGCCCGCAGCTGCTCAGCGGACCACGGATGCATCTCTGGCGCCTGCGCCTGCTTGGCGGTCGGCGGGTGCGCCTTCGCCGCGGGGTTGCGGGGCAGCATCTCGGCCTCGACGGCATCGCGCAGCGCGGCCGAGATGATCGTGTGGATGTACAGGACGGTGCGGGCCTTCAGGGCATCGCCCTGGCCGTCCTGGCGGCCGGACTTCCTCAGAGCCTGGTACAGCGCGTCGAGCCGCGTCGGTGTGACCTGGGCGAGCGGCAGCCGGGCAATGGGGTAGGGCTCGATGTGCAGGCGGATGTTCTTCCGGTAGGACGCGACCGTGGACGGGGCGAGCCTCATCGGCAGCCCCTCCAGCCAATCGGTGAGGTACGCGGCGAACGGCTGCCTGCTCGGGTCGGCGAAACCGCCCTTGTCGGAGGCGGAAAGCGCCTCGCGCATCGCCCTGAGCGCGTCGGCCTTCGTCAGGAACCCGCGCCGGTTGACCGGCTGGCGCGTGCCGTCCGGCCGGGTGACCACGCACTTGAACCGCCAGCGCTCCCCCGCGGCCGTCCTGTACGGGTAGGCCCCGCCCTCGCCCGGGCTCCGGCGCTTCGCGGCGGTCATGAGTCCTGCCCCTCCCGGTCGGCCACGGGCTTGAACTCGCCGGTTGTGGCGTCGATGCGACGGGCACCCTTCCTGTCACTGACGCGGGTGTAGTCTCCGAGCCCGGCCGCTGCCAGCTGCCTGGGCGTGGACATCGCGGCGGGGAACACCGGCACCTCGCCGTTCCACTGGACCGCGCCGTCGTTGCGGCCCTGGACGGACAGCCGCGCCGACGCCACCTCGATCTCGGCACCGGACGGGAAGTCGACCACCTCGTCGTCCTCGACGGGCGCCATCAGTGCGCCGATCGACGTCTCCAGCGCGTAGGCCAGGCCGAAGATCTCCTCGGCGGTCACCCGGCGGCGCCCCTTCTCCACGTTGCCGACAGTCTGGTACAGCCACGCCTCATAACCGAGGGCGCGCATCCGCGCGCCGACGGTCTGCTGGCTGAGGTCGGCGCGGCTCCGTGCGGCCCGGATGTTCCGGGCCAGCACATCCGCGTAGGTGGTCGGCGCCATAACCCGGACTTTACGCTCTCAGAGCGTATCCCGCAAGAGAATCATGTGTATTGCAAGCCAATAACTTGCAAGCTGCTCTAGGCTATGCCACTCTGGTGATGTACGGCGCGCGATGATCGCGTGTCATCCGCACTGGAGATGTGATGGACCTTCGAACCTTCCTGAACGGGCGCGATATCACGCTCGAGGGTGCCGGGGTGCTGGCCGGCGTGGACGCCAGCACGATCTCCCGCATCTGCTCGGGACAGAGCCAGGCGCGGCCCAGGACCATCGTCAAGCTGGCCCGCGCGCTAGGCGTCAGCGCCAAGCGGATGCAGGGCATGTGCGACACGTCCTGGTCGGCGGCCCACGTGGACGATGACGAGGCGGTGCCGGCATGACGCGCCACGCGTCCGCCATCCCGCCCGGGCGCCTATTCGCTTCGGTGCCCGAGTACGTGGAGATGACCGGCTACGACCGGAAGACCATCATTCTGGGCATCCAGCGGGGGGAGATCCCGCACATCAAGCACGGGCGCACGTTCAGGATCCCGATGTTGTGGATCCGCGAGCAGGCCCGGCTCGATGCCGAGGGGAGCCCGGGTGCCGCCTGACACGGCAGAGGGCCGCCCCGGACAGGACGGCCCCCAGGAAAACGCAGCCGCCCCTACCATACAGGTCGACGCTGACATCCTCCTGCGGGCCGCAGAGCTGATCGCCGATCAGGGCGAACGGGAACGCCTCGCATACGACCGCGGGTTCGCTGACGGCCGGGCCCGCGCCTGCGTCCAGCTCGCCCAGCTCGAGGAGCACCGTGAGTCCGCCGCCTGGTGGCGCGAGTGGTCGGCCACGCTCCAGCGCATCATCCAGAACGACACCGACGCCTCGCTGAGGCTGAACCGGGTGCTGGCGGAGATCGCCGCCGACCAGAAGCTGATGCGGGAGGCCCGCGCGAAGCTGTGCATGAAGCCGTGGACGCTCAGTCCCCTCGAGTGGTGCGCGCTGCGGCGCGTCCGCCTGGAGGATCCGGGGGACGCCGCGCGGGAGGCCGCATGAAGACTCCGCCCGGAGCGGCGCTCCTCGCCGAGCTCCATGACGCGCTGACCCGCTACGTAGTGCTGCCATCACCGGAGGCCGCCGACGCGGTGGTGCTGTGGATCGCGGCCACGCACGCGGTCCCGGCGTGGAACTGCGCGCCCCGGCTCGACATCACCAGCCCGGTCAAACGGTGCGGGAAATCCAGGCTGCTCGACATCATCGAGGCGACCTGCCATGACCCGCTGCTGACCGTGAACATCAGCGCGGCCGCGCTGGTCCGCTCCATCGGCGATGACCCGCCCACGCTGCTGCTGGACGAGGCCGACACGGTATTCGGCCCGAAGGCCGCCGACAACCACGAGGACCTCCGGGGCATCCTCAACGCCGGCCACTCGAGGAACCGGCCCTATATCCGCTGGGACGTCGCCACCCGCGGGACCGAGCGCTGCCCGACCTTCTCCATGGCCGCCCTCGCCGGGATCGGCAGCCTGCCCGACACGATCACGGACCGGGCGGTCGTAGTGGCCATGCGGCGCCGCGCCCCCGGCGAGGCGGTCGCCCGGTACCGCGCCCGGCGCGACGGGGAGCCGCTCGCCAAGCTCGGCGCCCGCCTCGGCGCCTGGGCCCGCGCGCACGTCGGCGAGCTGCGGAACGCGGAGCCCGACATGCCGGTCGAGGACCGGGCCGCGGACACCTGGGAACCGCTCATCGCCATCGCCGACCTCGCCGGCGCCAGCTGGCCCGCCCGGGCCCGGACAGCCGCCCTCGCGCTCACCGCCGACGACGACACCGACACCACCCTCGGCGCCCGCCTGCTCGCCGACCTCCGCGACGTGTTCGGCGACGAGGACAGACTGCACGGCGAGACGATCCTGAACGCGCTCCACAAGATCAGCGAGGCACCATGGGCCGACTACTTCGGCCACCCCGTGAACGCCCGCGACATGGCCCGGCTCCTCAAGCCTTACGGCGTCACGGCCGCCGACGTGAAGATCGACGGAGTGACCAAGCGCGGCTACCGCCGCGAGCACCTGCACGACCCGTGGACCCGCTACCTGCCACCCGCACACGGGGGTAGTGCTACTTCCGCTACCTCCGCTACCGTCCAGGTCACAGACGGTGGCCAGGTAGCAGGTAGCACTAGGCGTGTGCTACCTGCTACCTCGGACCTGCCTCCGACCTGCGAAGTAGCAGAGGTAGCGGAAGTAGCAGATACCCCTCCCGCAGGTGGCCAGTGCACCGTCTGCGGCGAGGCCCTCGCCCAGGCCCTCATAGACGCCGGCTACACCGACCACGGCGAGGCCGCATAGCACACCGCGGGCAGCGCCCGCCGCACCGCAACGGTGCACCCTCCCGAGCTCCGCAACGGAGCGAACCACCCCGCACTACACCCTTGCGGAGAACACCATGACCACCAGACTGACCGTACCCGACGAGGTGAAGGTCAGCGCTTGGGGCGAAGCCTCCATGCTCATCCGCCACGTCCTCGACCATCCCCACGACCTCGACGGCTTCCACAAGCTCGAGGACCAGGTACAGACGAGCTGGATGCCCCAGGCCCTCGCCGCGATCGCCGCCCACCTCGTCACCCACCTCGCCGACGCCTCCTCCATGGAAGCCGGAGAGAGGCTCACCCAGGCCATAAACGACATCCAGACCATCCAGGCCAAGCGGCACGGCACGTACTGACCGCATCCCACCCAGCCAGCCACACGGCCGCAACGGCCACCAGCAGACCTCCCGGAACGGGGACCACCAGCACAGCCCTCGCTCCGAGAGGTCTACTCATGCCAGCAGGAGAGTGCCGCGGACGGGTCGCCGCGCTTGGTCTGGGTCGCGGATTGTTGCGCGCGACCATGCGATCGGGTGTTCGATCCGGGCCGTCCGCGGGTGCACCGTGGCCGCTCGCTGAGCGACTGCGGAAAGCGACGCACGTGTCGCTTTTGCCGCCCGATCGGCGCCTCTCAAGTGTCACGCTCGGTGTCACGCGGCCAGATCCGGCGTGTTTCCGCAGGTCAGATCGCCATGCGCGGGTGATAGCTAGTCCCATGCACGCCTTCGGAGGGCTGTTGTGAGCGGGCCCGGGAAGGGTGACAAGCGCGGCTACAGCTGGCCGCAGGTCAAGGCCGGCGACACCGGCAGCGCCCACCCCGCCACCACCCACGGGGCATGGTCGCCGTCGCTGCGCGAGCCGGTCGCCGACGCGATCTACCAGCGGACGACGGCCGGGTGGCCGGACGCGCTGCGGGATGACCCGCTGCTCGAGGCCGAGGCGCGGGAGTACAGCCAGGTGGCGGCGATGGCCTCGATGATCTGGCAGCACATGATCCGCCAGGACGTCGGCGCAGCGCTGGATGACGTGACGGTGACCGAGGAGACCGAGACCGAGCTGCACACCGAGGGCCGCACGGCGCGGAAGGCGCGGTCTCAGTCGCGGCGGACGGTGGCGCTGGCCGAGCAGTACCGCCGGTACGCGGCCCAGGCCAGCCGGATGCGACATGACCTGCGGCGCGCCGTCCTCGAGCACGCCGCGGACAAGCCGTTCGACCTGGCGCTGGCCATCGCCGCGCTCGATGACGAGGAGGGGGAGACGGGTGGACGCTGAGGTCGTGCGGCGCGCGAAGAACGACGTCGGCTACTTCGCCAAGGTGGTCTGCGGCGGCGCGGAGCTGTGGCCCCACCAGCTCGAGGCGGCCAGGTCCACGGCGCCGATCGTGGCGCTGCTGGCGGGCCGCAGGGCGGGCAAGAGCCGCCTGATCTCGGTGCTGGGCACCCATACGGCCATGGCGGTGCCGGGGTGCCGGGTGGCGATCCTGAGCGCGGGGGAGCGGTCGGCGCTGCGCCTGCTGCGGGATGAGGTGTCGCCGCTGCTGCGGTCCCCGCTGCTGCGGGGGAGCGTGTGCGATGAGCTCAAGGGGTCGGTGACGTTCTCGAATCACAGCATCATCGAGGTGTTCAGCGCGTCGCAGAAGGCTATCCGGGGTATCGGGGCCCGGCTGGTGGTGGTGGATGAGGCGTGTTTCGTGGACCGGGATGTGTGGATCGCGCTGTATCCGAGCGTGCTGGAGCAGCTGCGGGCGGGTGCGCGGGTGGTGCTGGCGTCGTCGCCGTGGCCGGTGGAGGATTCGTGGTTCCGGGAGTTTCACGAGCGGGGCCTGAATGGTGATCCTGACGTGGCGTCGTTCACGTGGCCGTCGTCGGTGAACCCGAATATCGGCGAGGTCGAATTGGCGCATATGCGGGCGGCGATGACGGAGGAGGAGTTCGCGCGGGAGGTGGAGGCGCGGTGGACGGCTGAGCAGGGGTGCTGGTTCACGGCGGAGGAGGTCGACGCGGCGTGCCTGGACTATCCGGCGCTGAGCCCGGAGGAGGTGCGGGCGCGGAACCGGTGGGATTACGAGACGAGGAGCTGGGAGCGGCGGCTGACGGTGACGGTGGGCCTGGACTACGGGTTCGCGCAGGACGCGAATGTCGCTACGGTGCTGGCCGCGGTCGAGGACGCGGGAGCAAATAACCGCGTGGTGCATTACGTCCCGTGGATTGACGGCCCGCATTACCGGATGGAATATGAGCCGTTCATTGACCGGCTGCTTGATATTGCCCGGTCATATCGCGTGTACCTGTGGGCGTCCGAGATTAACGGGATCGGGAGCGCGGCGACGCAGATATTGCGGCGGCGGGTTCGCGAGGAGCGGCTCGGCGGGTTCGTTCAGGACTGCTGGACGGATTCCCGCAGGAAGCAGGCGGCGTTCAGCAAGATGAAGGCGCTGATGCAGGCGGGGACGCTGATCTTGCCGCGTGACCCGGCGCTGATGCGGGAGCTGCGGTCGCTTGATTTCACCCGGACGGAGGCGGGGTCGCTGCGGATCGCGGCGAGGCAGGGCAGCCACGATGACGTGGCGCTGTCGCTGGCCCAGGCGGTCACGACGCTGCGGGATATCCCGAACCCGGAGAGCAGCCTCGGGCCGCTGTTCGAGCATGTGGTGACGGCGCGGGGGACGGTGTTCCCGGTGCGGCCGAAGCCGCGGGAGCACTGGGTCAGCAGCTTCGGGAGCGCTGAGGGGCGGGAGCGCGGCCATGAGCCCGCCTGGTGACGGTGTGCTGGTGCCGGGGCCGGTGTGCGTGGCGCTGGCGAAGCTGGCGGTCATCGGGGCGCGGAAGCTGCAGGAGGACAGCGGCGGCCTGGTGCTCGCGCCGGGACTGGCCACGGTGATCGCGGAACTGGCCAGGTTCACGGATGAGCCTGGTGTCCGTAGCGTCGGCTGTACCGCAAGTGGTGATGAGTGGATCTCGACGGCGCGGGCGGCGGCGATCGCCGGCGTCGGCTGGCGCCAGATCGCGCGCCTGTGCCGCCGGGGGCGCCTGATCGCCCGGCGCGATGGTTACGCCTGGCAGGTCAGCCGCCTGTCTGCCGAGGATTACAGGAGGGACCGGGTTGCCTGAGACCGTGGCTGAGGCCACCGCCGCGGCGGAAGCCGCCCAGGCCGAGTATCTCCGCGTCCAGGATGCAGCGCTCCACGGCGAGCCTGGCCAGCGTCCGGAGGCGGCCGAGGTGCTGCAGCTCGCCAAGGCGGCCGAGCTGGCGCAGCAGAGGATCCCGGTGGCCCGCCAGCGCGAGGAACGCGAACGCGAGGACGCGCGGCGGGCCGCGCTCGAGCAGCTCGGCACCGAGGTGGACGGGTTCTACGCGGAGGCCGCGGCGAGCACGGCGCTGGCGGATGCTGCCCGCAGTGTCACGGAATCGGTCGCGGCGCTGCGGGCGGCCGTGGCCGCGCACAACGGCCGGGTCCGCGGGTACGAGGGGCGGGCTGCGGCGCTCGGCACCCGGCCCGGTGTACGGGGCCCGCGGCCCGAGGACGCCTGGGTCGGCCACGGCGGCGGGATCCGGCACCGGCACCTGGCGGTCCGCGAGGTCGGCGCCAACGAGCTGTCCTACGCGGTCAGCCACGCGGTCGCCGGGGACCTGGACAAAGCCGTCGCCGAGCTGCGCACGACACATGACCACTCGCCGCGGCCGCCGCGGCAGGCGTGGCGGGACAAGCACGGCATCCTCGGGGTGATCCCGGTGTACGGCGGCGGGCTGCCAAGCGACATGGCGTCCATGATCGGCGAGGGCAGGCTGGTCAAGCTGAGCGACGAAGAGGTGGCCACGTGGTGGGCCAGCAGACCGCAGTAAGGCCGGGTCAGCTCTGCCCGCCACGCTGGCGGAGGGCCTGGTGGCGTCCAGCGGGCCGGGTAGACACGAAAGGCAAGCCGACCGCGTACGGCGGCCAGAAGAAGGGCAGGCGGACCAGATGACTGATACCAGCGGCATGGGCTCCGGCAGCGGACCCGGCACGGCCCAGGGCGACCGGGCCCGGGCGAACGCCTCACGGCAGCAGGGCAACGGCAAGCTCATCCCGCCGCCGGAGCCGCCAGCGACACGCTGGAGCCCGCCTAAGCAGCCGGTCGGCAACCCGAAGGGCAAGCGGCTGTGACTCCGGCCGAGCAGGAGAAGGCCGCGGCCCGGGCCGCGGTGGCCGCCCGGATGGCGGACGGCACGGTCATCCTCGACGACGCCGACGCCAAGCACATGACTGGCGCGGAGATCGTGGAGTACGTCAACCTGGGCAGGTTCGGCCCCACGGTCGGCGCCGACAAGCGTCTCGCGCGGCGCTGACCCGCTGCCATGTCCGAGAGCGGCTTCGAAGTTGCCCGGGCGTACGTTGCCGTCTCCCCTGACGCCGGCGGGTTCGCCGACGAGCTGGCGGATCAGCTGGGCGGGATCGGGGTCAGCGTCCAGGTCACCCCCGACATGGGCGATTTCACGGGCGCCGTCGACGAGGCGATCGGGGGCCTGGCGGCCAGCGTCATAGTCACCCCCGACATGGACGGTTTCAGCTCCGCGGTCGACGAGGGCATCGCCGGCCTCGGGGCCGTCGAGGTGCCTATCTCCGTGGTCCCCGACCTGTCCGGCCTGAAGGATGAGCTTGCCGCCGAGCTGGACAGCCTGTCCGAGAACCTTACGGAGGGATTCTCCGGCGGGATCCCGGTCGCGGTGCTGCCGGACACGGCCGATTTCGCGGAGGCGCTGGACGCGGCGGTGGAAGGGCTGTCGGTCACCGTGGCCGTGCTGCCCGACATGTCCGGGTTCGAGGACGCCCTGGGCGGCGGGGATTTCACCGTCTCCGCCTCGGTGCTGCCCGACATGTCAGGGGTGCAGGACCAGATCAGCGCCCAGCCGGAGCCCACCGTCACGGTCACGGCCGAGGCCGATACCGCCCCGGCTGTCGCGTCGCTGGACCAGCTGGCGACCGCGGCCGAGGAGGACGCGGCCGGGGTCGGCCAGCTGCAGGCCAGCCTCACGTCAGCGGGGACGGAGGGCGCGGCCGCGTTCTCCGCGGTGGGCGAGGCCGCGGAGTCAGCGAACGACGGCGTCGAGGTGCTGTACAACGGGATCCTGTCGATCGGACCGGCGGCTACCGAGGCGGAGGCGGCCGTGGCGAACGCGATGACCCGGGTGGGCACCATCGGCCAGTCCGTGGACTACTCGGCGGTGACCGCGGGGCTCAACTCGGCCGGCGAGGCCGCCCAGGGCCTCGCCGGGGGTGTCACCGCAGCCTCAGGGGCCGGTACCGAGGCCTCCGGGATCTTCGCCGACCTGGCCACCCGGCTGTCCTATTTCGCCGTGGACCCGTTCATGTGGATGTACGGACTCCCCCGGGTGATCGACGGGGTATCGGACGCGGTCAGCGCCCTGGACTCCAACCTGGATTCCCTGACCTCCGAGCTCGCCGCGGCAGACAACGCCACCGGGTTCAACGTGACCGGCTACCGGGAGCTAGCCGAGCAGGCCAGCGAGCTGTCGGAGAGCTTCACCACGGTCATCCGCACCGCCTCCGGCACCGAGGTCCCGATCGGCCGGGTCGCGGCCGGGATCCAGGCCCTCGGCAGCCAGGCCACCGAGACGTCGCAGCAGGCGACCGCCGCATTCCAGGACATCTCCAGCAACCTCGGGATCCTCGAGGGCACGTACGGGATCAGCGCGCAGCAGGCCCTGCAGCTCGCCAAGGCGGCCGGGGTGACCGGCTCCGAGCTCGCGGGCAGCGGCAGCGCGGCAAACGCTGCGATGGCGAAGATCGAGGCCTACGCGAACGCGAATATCGGCGCGCAGGGGCCGGTGAACGAGCTGGCCGACGACGTGTCCACGTTCGGGAACGACGCCCTGACCGCGTCCACCCGGGTCTCCGCCCTGGACGACGCCTACCAGCTGCTGGTCGGCAACTTCGTCTCCGCCCAGCAGGACATGCTCGCCGTCTCCCAGGACTTCCTGTCCCTCGAGGCCGACGCCTCGATCGCCGGGGCCTCGATGACCGGGGTCAACACCCAGTCGGTTTCCCTGCAGCAGTCGTTCTACGCGACCGCAGGCGCGATCGAGCAGGCCGCCCAGGCCATGACCGACGCGAAGGACCCCGCGGCCGAGATCACCGCCTACATCCAGGAGCAGGCCGGCAAGCTCGCCGACCTGACCGGCGGCAACCAGCAGGCCCAGCAGGCCGTCGCCGGGCTGTACGAATGGGAGAGCCGGCTCACGGGCGGCCTCGACCAGGCCGACCAGATGATCAGCCAGGCGTCGGCCGACCTGCAGTCCCAGTTCATCACCCAGCTCGGCGCGGCCGGCGCCAAGTCCAAGACGGTCAGCTCCGACGTGAACGAGCTCGCCGACTCGATCCTGGCCACCGGAACCCAGTCCAACGAGACCGAGGCGGAGCGGGCGCAGCTGATCCACGACCTCGAGCAGGCCGGGCTGTCCGCGCAGCAGGCCACCACGCTGGTCGACGCGTTCATCAAGAAGATCCAGCAGATCCCCTCCCACGTCTCGCTGACCCTGACCGAGACCGCGACGGGCACCTGGTCCGTCACCGGCAGCGCTTCCCAGGGGACCGCGGAGGCGACCGGGCCCGGCGGGGCGCGGCTCGTGCAGTCCGCCGGCGGCGGCCTGATCACCACGGGCTCGCACGTCCCCCGCGCCGACGACGTGCCCGCGCTGCTGTCCCACGGCGAGTATGTCGTCCAGGCCGCGGCCGTCGCCAAGTACGGGCCGGGGATGCTCGACGCGATCAACGCCGGGCACTACGCGGGCGGCGGGTACGCGGGCAGCCCGCTGGGCCTGCCGCCGTGGATCGCCGGCCAGGCGGCCGGCCTGGAGACGATGATCGAGCAGATCCTCGAGGCGGCCGTCGCCGCGGCGCAGCAATCCGGGTCCGGGAAGGCGCCCGTGACCGTCATCTTCAACGGCACCCAGGCACCGGGACCGGAGATGATGCACGCGATCACCACGCAGCTGTCCGCCGCGATCGGGGTGAGCTGATTCCGCTCCGCGCGCCCGTGGGCGGGACACTTCCTGACCTGCGCTACTAGCCAGCCTGAACGGGCCCCGGCGGCTCCAGCTTGCCGGGCAGCGGCCGGGTGCCGGGGAAGTGAGGGAAGGAAGTCCGCGACCGCGCGCCGGGCCGGAGATCAACGCGGAGGCGCGCGCCCGCGCGCGTAGCACAGGGAAGCGCGGAGGGCAAGCCTCCCCCGGCCGGATGTCCCTGGGACAACCCGCTGCTCAGATCCCCCATAGCCCGGCCCCTCCGGTACGGGGACATGCGGGACAAGCGGAACAGCGGGCCGCTGGCCCGCGGCGTGTGCGGCGGGTTCCGCTTCCGTCGAAATAGTCCGCCAAAGGCGGACGGCAATGCCCGGCCTTTCTACCAGCGCTGCTACCTGTCACAGACCGATGACAGGCTGGTTTTGTCATCGGTCTGTCATCGGTTCCGTGACAGGTCGTGTCACTGGTGGCGTGTAGGAAACTGCCCCGGGACCGTTAAAGATCTCCTACACGGTGTTGCGCTAGCGCAACACGCCCTGACCAGCCAAAACGCGACTTGCCGCAACACGGCGAAACACGCGATAACGCGCTGGCCTGCAGTGTTACGGTGTTGCGCCCGCAAGCGTCACGAGGGCCGGTCCTGACCCCATGGGGGTCTGCGGCGGCGCACCCCGCACCGGAACGCAACACGCTACACGCATCGTCCGCGGTCACCGGGCGTGATCGTCCGCGGACGAGCGATCGTCCGCGGCTGTGACAGGAGATGTCCGCTGAGTCGTCCGCGCGGACGATCCGGGGGCCGTCTCGCGCGCCTGCGCGTTAGAAGGGACCGGCATTGTCCGCGCGGACGATCCCGCGCGGACAATCACGCATCGTCACCCCGTTCGGGTCGCCGAGCGTCACGGCCAGATCCCCGGCAAGGTGAAGTAGTCGTTCGCCGCGTCGTCGGGGATCCCGTCCTCCGGGTCCTTGATGCCCGCCTGGTCCAGGCGGTATTCGAGGCGGCCGAGGCGCCCGTCGATCCGGCACAGGATGTCCTCCAGGTGCCTGACGAGCTTGGCGAGGTTCAGCGGCGCGAACAGGTCGATCGCTTCCAGCAGCTCGACGGCGCTGATGTAGTCGTCGCGGAGCCCGTTGTACCGCTCGATGCTGGTCTCGCCTGTAGCGTTTGGCATGATCTGGCCTCCTCAGAAGGCTGGGTAAGTTCCCGGCCGCGGGCCCTCGATCCCGCGGCCGGGGGCGATGGTTACGGATCTTGAGCGTGGTGGCCGTTTAGGCTGCCGACCAGCGCGGCCACCTGGTGGCGGGACACGCCGTAGCTGGCGGCCAGCTGGCGCTGTGACGGGACCTGGCCGAGGCAGTCCCGCTGGTGCAGGTAGGCGGCCACGACCACCTGTTCGGCCGGGCCGGCCAGTTCGTGGCCGCAGGTGGCCAGCGGGGTGTCGCCCTGGCCGTCGGCTGCGGCATCCGGCTGCGGCATACACCGCTCTTCCGGGCCGTATGCCGCACCTGTATGCCGCAGGAGATGACCCCGGCCGGCCTGCGATTTCAGCCACCGTTCCAACATGAAGCTGGCCACGGTGAACGCGATGGCCGGCCAGGCGGCCACCGTGGCCGCGAGGTGGCCGCCTGGCATCCCCGATTCGAGGTTGGCGAACAGCGTGGCGCCCACCCCGGGTACCACGCCGAGCCAGCCGAGCCAGGACCCGGCCGCCAGGATCACCGCCCCGGCCGCCACCATCCCGTCGACGGCCAGCGGCAGCAGGTGCGCATCCGCCGGGCTCTGCCCGGTCCGCAGGCCGAGCGCGGTTATGTGGCTGTAGGAGACCACCCCGGCGATGACGGCCACCGCGCCGACCGGAAGGGCGGCCAGCACGGCGGTACGGTTCCAGGTCACTGCTCACCTCGCGGCGCGTCCTCGATCTCGGCGTGGTAGCGGGCGGCGAACCTGGCGGCGTGCGCCTCGCACACCAACCGCTCGGACAGCAGCTCCCGCCCGGCCGCCTTGCTCTGGAACTTGCGCCAGGTAACCACGGTGACCGGCTCGCGGCAGGGCCGGGCCTCGCAGTGCCTGCCCTCCGCGGCCATCCGGGCGGCGTCGGCCGGGGGAAGCCGCCACGCCAGCGGCGCCGGGACCGAGGCCGCGTTCACGGCGGCCCTCCGGGCTCCTCGGCGTCCGTCTGCGATTCCCCCTCCTGAGCGCTCTGAGCGCTGCCGAGGCGCTCGGCGATCGCGGCAAGCTCGCGGAGCAGGTACCTGGCCGTGCCGAACGCCTCGGCGTACGTGGCGCCCAGGTCATCCCAGCCGGGGAACCGCTCGCGGAGGGCTGCCGTGGTGCGCAGCGCCGCAAGCTCGCGGGCCTGGGCGATGCTGCGGCGGTCCGCGCCGGTGAGCATCACGCGGCGCCTTCCGGGGGCAGGCCCTCCGCGGCGGCGAGCTGCTCCACGGACTCCAGCCACGCCCTCAGGCGCGCGGCGTCCGCGGCGCCGGGATCGGGCTGCTGGCCGGTCGTTATGGTGGTCATCAGGGTTCCTTTCCTGTTCAGAGCGGGATAGGGATTCCGGGCCCGGCCGCGGTGTAGTCGCACCATGGCCGGGCCGCTTCAATAGGGGCATGCCGGAGCGCCCGCCGTGACACCTGCGGTGACACTGACGGGGACGGATTCAGACGGAGATTGATCTCCACCGGGCTCCGGGGGAGCAGGGTGGAGGGCTGCTCAGAGCGGGTATGGGCACCCTTGGACGGACTTAGATCCTCAGTGCTATACGGGAGTTCAAATCCCCCCGCCCGCACTCGCTGCGCACATCCGCGTCATATCTGGCTGTACCGGTACAGCGGCAGGCCGTACTCGTCCGCGATCGCCGCCCACAGCACGACGAAGGCCTTCTTGTCCTTCGTCGCCTGCTCATCCGGCGCCATTGCGGCCTGGTAGCTAGCATCGGACTGGTAGTTGGTGCTGCAGCCATGCAAGATCTCATCGTGCGTCCAGTCGGCGAAGTCCTGGTCAGCCTGGCCCGACGCCTGCCAGGCCGCGGTGAGGTCCTGCAGCATCGCTGTCGGCAGGGCCGAGCGGTCAGGCAGGGCGGCGAGCTGTCCGGGCAGGGTCTGACGCGGCGTCGCTGAAGACCGTCTCGTCCTGGTCCAGGCCGGGCGAGCAGCCCTGGACGGCGTAGACGGCCTGCGTAACCGCAGCCCGGTCTGTACCGCTCTGCGCCAGCAACGCCGCCAGAGCCTGCGCCGCCTGCTGACCCGCCGATAACCCGGTCAAGGACACGGCGGAGGGCACGGCCGACGAGGCGGGGCTGAGCGCGTCGACCCGCGCGATCAGCTTCGCAATCAGCTCCGCGCCCCCAGGAATCGTGAGCGGGCCCTCGCCCGGGAATGCCGCAGCTGAAAGGGTAAAGACGTCTGTACCGTGCAGGACGAACAAGGGCTCGATGGTGTCAACCTCGGTACCGTAGGCAGATGTGAGGTCTGCGGTGACGGCTTGGTCTCCGTTCACGGGTGCCGTATCCACTCCCTTAGACCAGGTCTCGTTGTCTATGAGGCAGGTGCGCGTAAAGGAGAGGAATACCTCGGCCTTCGCCGGGCTGGAGAACTGGTAGATGGCCTCGTTAAGGTAGGAGAAGACAGATATTCCTGCGCTAGGAGGACTGATCCGCTCGAACTGTTGGGTGGCCTCCGCGGTACCCCACCCTGGCTCAAACGCTCCGAGCGGTGAGACAAAATCCAGCATCGTACCGAGTCTGCAGTTCGCCTTGGTGGGGGCCGCGCCGTATTGGAAAGGCAACAGCGAGCTGCCGCTATTGAAGCGGTCGGTGGGTCCCATGTACCCGGCCGGGAAGTCTGAGACCGGCAGGAGCGCGGCCGCCAGCTGGGTCCCGGTCAATTGTGCCGGTGCCGATGTTGTGGCTCGTACCGGCGCCGGTGGCGGTGCCGGGTGGCTGGAGGGCTTGGCCAGGAGGATCGTGGCGGCGACGGCGATGCCGAGGCCGACGGCGCCGACCACGGCCGCGGCCTTGGCCGCGGCGCGCGGCGCGTGCGTGAGATGGTGGCGCAGCCGGACCCGGTGCACGGTACTGCCCTGCGCGGCGGGCGGTCCGCCCGACGGCCACAGCGCGGCCAGCAGCAGCGCCGCCGCGGCCAGCCCGGAGTGGCCGCGGTCCTCCCAGCCCGGGCCGTAGGTCCGCCCGGCGACCGCCCGCAGCTCAGTGACTAGCGCAGTCCCGTCGGCCGGCCGGGCGGCCGGATCCTTGGCCAGCCCGGCCGCCACCAGCGGGCGCAGCGGCTCAGGTACCGGCTCCAGCGGCACCGGCTCGGAAAGGTGCTGGTACAGCAGCCGCTCAGCGCTGTCCCCGGTGAACGGCGGCCGGCCGGTCAGGCACTCGTAGAAGGTGGCGGTGGCGGCGTAGACGTCGCTGGCCGGGGTGGCGGGGGACCCGCCGAACTGCTCCGGCGGCGCGTACGCCAGCGTGCCGGCCGGGATCGGGCTGTCCCCGGCCCGCGCCGCGATCCCGAAGTCGGTCAGCTTGCTCGCCCCGGCCCCGTCGATCAGCACGTTCTCCGGCTTGTAGTCCCGGTGCACCACGCCCCGTCGGTGCGCCGCGGCCAGCCCCAGCAGCGACCCCTGCAGCACCACCAGCGCGGCCTCCGGCGTGGTCTGTCCGTGCCGGGCCAGGATCTCCCGCAGCGAGACCCCCTCGACCAGCTCCATCACGATCGCCGCTCCGCCACCGGGCGACTCCGCGTACTCATACAGCCGCACCACGTTCGGATCGTCCAGCGAGGCCAGCACCCGCGCTTCAGCCCGGAACAACGCGGCGAACCCCGGATCGGCCAGCAGCTCACCGTGCAGGTACTTGATCGCCACCCGGGTACCCGAGGCATGGTGCCTGGCCAGCACCACCTCGCCGAACCCGCCCGAGCCCAGCACCTTCAGCTGGGTGAACCCGGGTACCTTCCACTCCGCCATCCGGATCCGCCTCCCCTCGGGGCTGTCTCTGCCCGCATCACGACAGGCGGGAATTCAGGTCCGGACACAGGCACCCCCCGGCCGTACCGGCGGCCACTGATATGTACCCGGCTACGCGGAAGCGTGCTTCCTTTGTGCGGCCAGCGACCTACGCCGGGCCGTAGTGCTCGCATAAGCCCAGGCACAATTGAACGTCTGAGTCAAGCACTGGAACCATCGTGAGGTCAATGTCCTCGGATGGAGGCCTAGCCCCTGGGCCTGCTCGATGGGAGAAGCGGTGACCCTAATCCGGCCCTTGCTGACTTGCAGTTCCTGGCCGGCGCTTGGGACATGGAACTGTCCCAGGCCTCGTTCCTGCCGGACCCGGACGCCACGGTGCACGGCTCGGTCATGTTCGAGCAGGGCGCGACCCTGGTAATGCGCATAGGTATTGCGCCGACGCCCACGGCGACCTGGATCTTCGGCCGAGACGATGCCGCGCCGGACTACCACGTCCTGTACGCCGATGACCGCGGGGTCTCACG
>Ga0187783_10001576_pt1 | contig 16877 bp, 20 predicted proteins | sample 1015_SJ02_MP02_2_FD_132471 | JGI IMG/M metagenome (GOLD analysis project Ga0187783, IMG submission 132471) | Tropical peat soil microbial communities from peatlands in Department of Meta, Colombia - 1015_SJ02_MP02_20_MG | ecosystem: Environmental > Terrestrial > Soil > Wetlands > Peat | place... | reverse complement strand
GAGCCAGGCGGTGCGGGCGATGTTGAAGGACTGCTCGCCGGCCTGGGTGACGCACCCGGCGAAGACCTGCTCGACGCCCGAGGCATCGAAGCCGGACCGTTTGATCAACTCGACCTGCGCGGCCCCCAGCAGCTGGGCGGGATGCAGACCGGCGAGCACGCCGTTGCGCTTCCCGAGGGGTGTCCGCACTGCTTCGACGATCACCGGCTGCGTCACGTTCTCACCCTTCCGCACGAAGTCCCTGAGCAGGAGCGGAGTATAGGACCGGTCTGTGCAGAGACTCGCGGGCGATCACGGCGCGGCGCGGCGTGTGACGGCATCCGCTCGGTCGCGGTCGGGACCTAGCATGGGGCACACCAGCGTGCACGCACAGCAGGTGTCGGCGGGCACCGGAGGAGGCAGGGAGTGCCGATGAGCGAAGGACGCTCCCCCCGCGCCCTCGCCGACCGGGGGCTCGAGAGCCTCTTGGTCGGCGGCGACGGTGTCGTTCCCCGCGCCCGGTACACGAGCGCCGAGTTCTCCGCGCTCGAGCTCGAGTGCCTGTGGCCACGGGTCTGGCAAGTCGCCTGCCGCGAGGAAGAGGTCGAGGGGGTCGGCGAGTACTGCGAGTATCTGATCGGCGACCAGTCGATCCTCGTCGTCCGGTCGAGCCCGGAGACCCTCCGGGCCTTTCACAACACGTGCCTGCACCGCGGCACCCGCCTTGCCGACGGGACCGGACGATTCGAGGACGGCTGCATCCGGTGCCGCTTCCATGCCTGGCGCTACGACCTCGACGGTCGGCTGGTCGAGGTCGTCGACGCCGACGAATTCGACCCCCTCCCAGCGGACCTCCGGCTCGGTGCCGTGCGAGTCGACCGCTGGGGCGGGTTCGTGTGGGTCTGCCCCGATCCCGATGCGCCCCCGCTCCTCGAGTACCTCGACCCTCTGCCGACGCTCCTCGCCCCCTACCACCTGGAGCGCTTCCGGGTCCGGACGTCGCTGTCGACCGTGCTCCCCGCCAACTGGAAGGTGGCGGTCGACGCGTTCAACGAGGGGTACCACGTGCAGGGCACCCATCCCCAGCTCCTGCCGTGGACCGACGACGTGAACCTCGCCTACGAGGCCCTCGGCATCCACTCCCACTACGGCCGGCTGCCGAACGCCCGTCGCGAACTGCGGCCCAGTCCTCGCCTGGGGCTCGCCGAGGGCGAGTACGACGAAGGCGAGATCCTCGAGGCCTTCATCCGAGGCCTGGGCGGTCTCTTCTACAAGGAGGAGCGGGCCCTGGTGGACGAGATTCTCGCCACCCCGCTGGACGGCGCCGCCATGCTGGCCCGCTACCAGAAGGGCCGTCGTGACCTGCTGGCCGCCCACGGGGTGGACACCGAGGGGTTCGCCGACGACCAGCTCACGAGCGCCGACGACGTCTATTTCTTCCCCAACATGGTCGGACCGATCTATCCGGGGACTGCCATCCTCTTCCGGGTACGACCCAACGGCATCGACCCGGACAGCTGCATCAAGGACACCTGGTTCCTCGAGTGGCCGCACGAAGGGGACGCGGTCCGGCGGGCGCAGCGACGTTTCTACTCCGTCTGGACCGAACGTGACTGGGGAGAGATCACCAATCAGGACTACGCCAACATGGAGCACGTCCAGATCGGGCTCAAGTCGCGGGGAGGACCGGGGATACGCCTCAACCGCCGCCAAGAGGCGAACGTCCTCCACATGCACCGGGTGATCGACAGCTACCTGTGCCGGAAGTGACCTTCCTGCACCCGGTTCCGGCGGACGACCGGCCAGCCCCTGCGGCACGTCCAGACCGTGGAGCGACGCGTGCGGCTCAGAGGGTGCGGTACAACCCGCCATCCACGGCGATCTGGGCGCCGTTGACGTAGCTGGCGGCATCACTGGCCAGGAAGACGCACGCGCCGACGAGGTCCTCGGGCCGACCGAGGCGCTTCATCGGGTTCGCCTGGGCGAGACGCGCCCGGGTCTCCGGCGGCCAGGTCGCGGTGAGGTCGGTCTCCGAGGCGCTGGGCAAGACCAGGTTCGCCCGCACCTTCGGTGCCCACGCCCCGGCCAAGCCGATCGTGAGCGCGTTGAGGGCGGCCTTGGCCATGGCATAGGGGAGGTCGCCGGGCGTCGGCCGCCACGACCCCACCGTCGACACGTTGATGATCGACCCGCCCTCCCCACCCCCCATCCGCGACCCCATCTGCGTGCTCAGGCGAAACGGGCCCTTGGCGTTGACGCCGTGGACCTTGTCGTAGAGCTCCTCGCTCACCGCCGTCAGGTCGTCATAGACGGGGGACATGCCCGCGTTGTTCACGAGCACGTCACAGCGGCCGAACCGGCCGTAGACGGCATCGACGAGCCGGTCGCAGTCCTCCCAACGGCCGACGTGGCACGCGACGGGAACGGCGCGCCGACCCGATGCCGTTTGGATCTCCTCCGCCGCGGTCTCGCAGTTGGCCAACTTGCGGCTGGCGACCACGACGTCGGCACCGGCCATGGCGAGCCCCTCGGCGACGGCCCGCCCGATGCCCCGGCTACCGCCGGTGATCAGCGCAACCCTTTCCGAGAGATCGAACAGCCCCGCTGGTGGTTTCATGGCGCGCTCCTGGACGAGCTCAGAGGATCTCGCTGCGACAGCCCGATCCGGGGGAGGGATGTCCGAAGGCCAGACTCGCACCACTTGGGCGCCCCCGCCACTGGGAGGCTGCACGTCGCCCGGATGCGCGATCGGTTGGGTCCCTTGTCGGTCCACGCCGGCGGCGGCAACCGGCGGGATAGCGTGCGGGCCATGGGTCTCGACGGCACGTGCGTGCTGATCCTCGCCGCCGACCTGTTCGAGGACACGGAGCTCCTCTATCCCCTCCTCCGCCTCCGAGAGGAGAACGCCCGCGTCGTCGTCGCCGGTCTCGACGACACGCCCGTCACCGGCAAGAAGGGGCACGGGCCGCTGAAGGTCGACACGGTCGTCGAGGGGCTGCGGGCGGCCGATTTCGACGCCCTGGTCATCCCGGGAGGTTTCGCGCCGGACAAGCTGCGGCGCTCGCCCGCCGTTCTCGACCTGGTGCGGGAGTTCGACGACGAAGACAAGCCGATCGCCTTCATCTGCCACGCCGGCTGGGTGCCGATCTCGGCCCACATCCTGAAGGGCCGACGAGCGACCAGCGTGTCCGCCATCCGCGACGACATGGTCAACGCGGGAGTCGACTGGGTCGACGAGGCTGCGGTGGTCGACGGGAACCTGATCTCAGCCCGCACCCCGGAGGACCTCGGTCCGTGGATGCGAGCGCTCCTCGGAGCCCTGGGGAAGGACGCCGATTCCGACACCTGATCCGGGAACCATCCACGCGTCCCCTCTCCTCGTGCCGGCGAGCCGGTCGCCCGCTTCGGGACGGCGGGCAGGCAGCTGATCGCCGCACCGGTCCGTCCTGTCAGAATTGGGCCCGTGGTCCCCGTGGCTCCCCTCGCCGTCTCCTGGGCGACCGTCGCCTCCCTGGCGACCGCGGCGGGGACACTGGTGCTGGCCATTGCCACGTTCTCCGCCGTCCGGTCGTCGAACCGTTCGGCCCGCATCGCCGAAACCGCACTGCAGGAGCAGCGGCGACCGCTCCTCGCCCCGTCCCGCTTCGACGACCCGGAGCAGAAGATCATGTTCCTCGAAGGGCACTGGCTCAGAGCCAGAGGCGGTCACGGCGCGATCCAGGTCATCGACGGCATGCTCTTCTTCGTCATCAGCCTGCGCAACGTCGGCACCGGTATCGCCATCTGCCAGGGCTGGGTGGTCAGACCTCAGCTCGATCAACCGCGGGAGCTCAACCACACCCCGATCGAAGAATTCCGAATTCAGGCCCGCGATCTGTACATCCCCGCCGGTGACATCGGGATGTGGCAAGGAGCTCTCCGCAACCCGGACGACGACGTCCGCGCTCGCACCGTCGAGGCGATCGAGGCCGGTGCGACCATCTCCGTCGAGCTGCTCTACTCGGACCAGGTCGGTCTCCAGCGGACGATCTCGAGATTCGGCCTGGTTCCCGCCAACGACGCCTGGCTGGCCAGCCTGAACCGCCACTGGTATCTCGATTGGGACGGTCCCCGTCCGCAGACCCTCACCGCGGCGGCAGCCGAGACGATCCTCCGCGATCGAGAGGCGGCGGAAGAACGAAGATCGACCGAGCTCGACGCAGGGGTGCAGGACGCCGACCGCCCCGTCGAGGTCGACGGTCGACGGTCCGACAACACCGTCGGGTGACCGCTTGCCCGCCCGGCCCACGCCGGTGGCCGTCCGGCACCAAATGACAGTTACTGTCGTCAAGTAGGGTCGGGGCGTGGTCCGGTGGGAGCCCAACGCCCGGGGCCGCCTCGAGCAAGCAGCCATGGAGCTCTACTTGGATCGCGGGTTCGAGCAGACCACCGTGGCGGAGATCGCCAAGCGGGCCGGGCTCACGGAACGAACGTTCTTCCGGCACTTCGCCGACAAACGCGAGGTGCTGTTCGGAGGGGGAAGCGCGCTCGGAGAGCTCCTCGTGAGCCGTGTGGTCGAGGCGCCCGAGCCTGCCGGCCCGATGGATGCCGTGGCCGGCGCGCTCGAGGCAGCGGGCGAGGTCCTTCAGGAGCGCGGCGAGTGGGCCCGGAGACGTCAGACGGTCATCGCCGCCAATCCCGAGCTGCAGGAGCGCGAGCTGATCAAGCTTGCCGCCTTTGCTTCGGAGCTGGCCGAGGCCCTGCGCCGCCGCGGCGTCGCCGAACCGGCGGCGAGCCTGTGCGCCGAGACGGGGATCGCGGTGTTCCGGATCGCCTTCGTCAACTGGGTCGAGGACGCCGACCAGCGGGACCTGCCGCAGTTCATCCGAGAGTCACTCGACGACCTGCGAGCCGTCACCGCCGGTACCTGACCCAGGTCGGCGTCGATCCGACCTGCCCGGCTCGGCAACGACCACGTGGTACCCACGCGTGATCCGCAGTTCACCCGACTCGACACGCGAACGCATCGCCTCCTCGACCGAGGTCAGGGCGCGCGAGCGGGTGTCGGCATCGACCTCCTTGACGAGCTCTGCCACCGCACCCGTCCGGAAGGTCATCTGCGCCACCTCGGGTATCCGGTCTTCGGCAACGGTCACGTGATCGTTCCGCGGGCTCACGTCGATGCGCCGGAACCCGGCCTCGGTGAGCACGGTGCGGATCCGATCCGGATCGGCCAGCGCAAAGGGTCCCGGCTCGTCCGCACCGGCCATCGGCGGGAGCTTCCCCACGACCGAGGCGACCGCCGCCCCGGGAACGAGCATCCACTCGTTGTCGAAGACGGTCTGCCAGCACACGAATGACAGGCGACCATCCGGGCGGAGGGCTCGTCGCACGTTGGCGAAGGCCGCAACGGGGTCGGCGAAGAACATCACACCGAAGCGCGAATAGGCGCGGTCGAAGGGCTCCGATCCGAAGTGGTGGACCTGGACGTCGCCGCATGTCAACTCGACGGTGTCGATGCCGGCCTCCTTGGCGTGCTCCCGACCCCGGTCGAGCATGCTCTCGGAGATGTCCACCCCCACCGCATGACCCGGAGCGACCCGCCGGGCGAGCTCGACGGTTGTCCGTGCAGAGCCACAGCCCAGGTCCACCACCCGATGGCCGGGCCGGAGCTCGAGGCGTCCCATCGCCTCGAGTCCCGGGGCGGCGACGATCTCCTCGATTCGCTCCTCGTCGTCGAGCCAGCTGGGCGCCCTCGCCGCCCAGTACTCGGCAGCCTCGGTGTTGGCCATCTTCACCGGGACCTTCCCTTCGGCAGACGAGCGTTGCTCGCACTCCTGCTCCGTGCGGGCCGAGCGGCGTCCTTGGCCGGCGTCGCTCTGCCGGTCGTCCCCTTTGCCCTCGCCCGCAGAGATCGTCCAGCCTGCGCGTACCGGTCGATGATCTCCTCGACGCGTTGGCGCAGCACGTCCGGGGTCAGCCCGGCCTGGATGAGGACCTCTCCGGCCACGCCTTCTCCGCGGCCCAGCCCGAGCAGGATGTGCTCGGTGCCGACGTAGCTGTGGCCCAGCTCGAGAGCCGATGCCAGAGCACCGTCGACCGCATCCTTCGCCCTCGGACCGAAGGGCAGCGGCCCTCTCGGTGCACGACGACCACGCTTGACGCGACGTCCCACGTCGGACACCGCCTTGCTCAAGGGAAAACCCTCGTCGAGCAGGACCCGCGCCGCGACACCGTCGGGCTCCTCGTAGAGGGAGAGCAGGAGGTGCTCCGTGTCGACGGCGGCGTGGCCCCATTCCCGGGCGACCTCTTCGGCGGCGTTGACGACGTTGTGGGCCCGGGGGGTGAGTCGCTCGAACGTCGGCGCATCGGATCCCGGGGAAGAGCGGACCACGTGCCGTTGCTGCGCGGCCTGCTTGGAGACACCCAGGGCCTCGCCGATCTCCGACCACGAATGGCCGGCATGACGTGCCTGGTCGACGAAGTAGCCGAGGGCCGCGTCCCCGACATCGGCCAGATCCCTCACCAGACCAGCGGCAGCCCGCAGGCGGCCGAGCGGGCCGGACTGGCCCGTTTCTTCCTCGACCAGCCGGACGACCTCTTGCAAGGAGGGGGCCGGCGGCATTCGTCAACCTTAGCTTGACGACGGCCTGACGTCAATTGCTGATTGACGGCGGGGCGCGCCGGTCCGCCCGAGCTCGGTCCCGAGCCTTCACTCCGTCCCGATCGACCCCGCATTCCGGCGCGCGACGACCAACCTGGCGACGAGGGCACCCGGGTGTGATGCCGATCGCCCGGTCGCCGACGAACTTCGGTCTCGGCCGGTGAGCGCGCGGCCCGGGTGCAGCGTGTCGACGGAACGGCCGCCACTCTGCCGGCGTCGATCGTCGCAGTAGCCTCGGGCTGTGCCCGACGGAACGGACGATGCCCTCGCCGCGTACCGGAAGATGGTCGCCACCCGTGACCGCATCGAAGCAGGTGAGCTGCCGTGGTCGGCGCTCAGTGACTACTTCACCGAGGACGCCGTCTACATCGACTCGGCGTGGGGCCGAGCCGAGGGTCGGGACGCGATCACGCAATTCCTGGACAAGAGCATGGCGGGCCTGGACGACTGGCGGTTCCCGGAGGAGTGGACCATGGCCGACGGGGACAGGGTCGTGAGCATGTGGTGGAACCAGCTTCCCGGACACCGCACTGACGGGACGCCGTATCGGGTGGCAGGTGTGTCGATCCTGCGCTACGTCGGAGACGGCAAGTTCGATTACGAATACGACATCTTCAACATGCAGGAGGTCGGCGAGGTCATGGCGGACAGCGCGTGGAAGCCGACCGCGAAGATGAACGCCCCACCGGCGAACCCGAACCGTGACACGACGCCGCCGGCCCGTGGTTGATCCCGATGGTCAGATCACCGGTCTCCCCCGCTGACAGCCTCGTCCGACGCACCATCGAGCGCTACCAGGCGACGTTCAACTCCGGCGACCGGTCGGGCTGGCTCGCCCTCTTCACCGACGACGGCACGCTGGAGGACCCCGTGGGATCGCCGCCCAGACGGGGCCGAGCCGCCCTGACCGCCTTCTGGGACGAGATCCACGACGGAACGCATGTGGGCAACGGAGCTCGGGTTCGCATGATCCAGGGGCCGGCCGTCTGTGGGCTCGACGCGGCCTGGGCCTTCGAGCTGCGCATTCCTTCCGGCGACAGGACTCTCGTGGTCGAGATCATCGACGAAGCGTCCTTCGCCGACGACGGACGGATCTGTCGCCTGCGCGCCTTCTGGAACGAGGGGACCACCGGGCTCGAGGGGTAGCTCCGCCGCCACGAGGGACGTGAAGAACTCGTTCCCTCCTAGGGAACGAGGACGGTGCGGGTACCCGGTGCCTCCGGGGCGTCCCATATCACTTCCACGTCGGCCAGCGGCACCGGTCGAGCGTTGACCTCGATGGACCCGGCGTCGATCTCCTCGACGAGCGACGGCAGCTCGGCGAGGTACGCCGCCGTCGACACCGACCCCTGCCCGCTCCCCTGGATCCGGAGATCGGCCTGCCGCAGGACGACCGACGGGAGCTCGATGGTGGGACCCGCGACGGCGCCGATCTGGATCCAGTCCATCGCCCGGCTGCGGTCGGCGCGCGCCGAGCAACGCCCGCATGGCCACGGTCGCCGGTTCGCCCCACAGGTAGTCGAGGACGATGTCGACCTCGGCCGCCGCGCCGGCAAGGCGTTCTGTCGTGGTCGACGGATCCTCGCTCAGGGCAACGACCTCGTCGACACCGACCGAGCGCAGGTGACGCAGGCGCCCTTCGTCGCGCCCGGCGCCGACCACCCGCCCCGCCCCCAGGCGTTTGGCCACTTGCACCGCCATCGTTCCCGCGTTGCCGGTTGCCCCGAGGACCAAGACCGACTGACCCGACTGGAGCGCAACACGGCGGCGAAGGGCCACCCACGACGACATGGCCGGGTTCATGGCCGCAGCCAACTTGACGGTGTCGGCCTCCTCCGGCAGCGGAACGGTTTGACGAGGGTCGACGAGGGCACGCTCGGCCATCGAGCCCCACGTGTCGTCGGGCACCGCGAAGTACACGAGTCCACCGTCGGGGAGACGACCGACCCCGTCGGTCCCAGGGATCATGGGCAGGACGCCGCTACTGGTGCAGTGACCGCCTCTGGCACCCGTGCGGACCCGCGGATGGAGCCCTGCCGCCAGCACCTCGACCAGGGTCTCGGCGGCACCACGGGGCTCGGGTGTGTCGAACGTCTCGTAACGGGGAGGGCGGTCGAACGAGCGAACCACGGCAGCATGCATGCTCATTGCGTCGGTCTCCCATCCCGCCGGTCCGGGGATTTAGTTCGTGTCACCATCTAGTATAGTTGGTGTTCCCATCTATAATCCCTAGACTGGTGCGGTGACCGCCGCTGGATGTGGCCCTGCCTCCACCTCTGGTCCCGCCTCCGCCCCTCCGCCCGGCCAGGGTGACCTCGGTCTGGTGGATGCCTTGGCCCAGCTCGCCTTCGCCGTCCATGCCGCCCTCGTCCGGATCGCCGCGACCCACGACCTCTCGATCGTCCAAGCCCGACTGCTCGGCATCCTCCGCGATCGCAGCCCGACCATCACCGAGCTGTCGGGCTTTCTCCAGCTCGACAAGTCCAGCGTGACCGGCCTCGTCGACCGGGCCGAGGAACGTGGGCTCGTGCGCCGAGCGGCGTCGACCGACGACCGACGCAGCGTGCACGTCGTCCTCACGACCACGGGACGGGAAGTGATCGATCAGGCGGCCCCGACCTTGGCGGGCGAGATCGCCCTCCTGGTCGCTGACCTGAGCCCCTCCCAACGCAACCGGCTCTCGGTGCTGGCCAGCCGGGTCGTCGCCGCCGATGCCAGACGCCGCGGGGTCGATCCCGTCGAGTTCACGCCTGTCGCTCACGCGCAGGTGAGCTGACAATGATGGAACTGGCTGTGGAGACGTGCGCCGCCGCCACCCGATAGAACTCGTGCCCGACCATGGCCTTGGCGCGGCCTCCGAAGTAGCGGGCTCGGTACTCGGCCGCTCCAAGGTCCCAGTCGAGCTTCAACCCTCGCTCGGCCAGATAGGGGGCCATGTCGGTCGGATCCATGCCGAAGGTCAGCTGCTCACCGACTTTGTCCAGGGTGGAATGCAGTCGGCGGCCTCCGACGAAGGCGTCCGGCTTCGACAGCACGTCCGAGTGGACGTACGTGAAGAGCAGCAGGCTGTCCTCGGCGGCCTGTGCGCACCACCGAAGGGTCGCGTCGACAGCTCGCTCGGTGAGGTAATTGGTGACGCCCTCCCAGAGGAACACCGTGGGACGTGACGGCTCGTAGCCCGAGGTCGACATCGTCCCGACCAAGGTGCCCACGTTGAAGTCGCTGGGCACGAAGGTGACGTTGCCGGGAAGAGCGGGCAGCACACGTCGGAGCACGTCTCGCTTGGCCGCCTGGGTGTCGGGATGGTCGACTTCGAAAACCGGGACACTCCGCAGGCGACCGAGGCGGTAGGGACGGGTGTCGAAGCCCGCCCCCAGGATCACCAGCTGACCCAGTCGACTGTCTGCCAAGGCGTCGAGGGTGTCGTCGATCAGTCTCGTGCGGGCCGCCACCGAGGTGCGAACGCCCGGCCACCGGCGATCGATGACCCTGCACACGGCGCGCCCGCCGGCGGGCATGCTCACGACGGGGCGCAAGGCAACGAGCGGCCAGGTCAAGAATGCCGGGGCCAGGAGGTCCTCGAAGAGCCTGACCCCCGGCGGGAACGATCCCTCCAACATCCGGAACAACGCGTTGTGCTCGGCGGTCCGGCTGGCTCGACCGCTTCTCACAACTCTCAGCCTATTCATTGACCGACTGTCGGTCAACCAAATATCCTGGAGTCGTGGGACGGAAGGAACAGGCGGAGGCGTCTCGGACAGAGCTCCTGGCCGCCGCCCGGGCGTGCTTCACCGAGCGCGGCTACGACGACACGACGGTGGCCGCCATACTCGACCGAGCCGGGATGGCCCGTGGGGCCCTCTATCACTACTTCCCCGGGGGCAAGGCCGACGTCTTCACCGCCGTCTTCGAGCTCGTCGACTCCGAGTACCACGCGCGGCGGGACGCCATGCTGGCCCTGCCGTCGCCGATCGAGCGGCTACGCGGCGGCGTTGGTGTGTTCCTCGAGCTGTGCGCCGACGAATCGTTCGCTCGGATCGCCCTGGCCGATGCCCCGAGGGTCGTGCCCGGGCAGAACGAGCTGGGATCGTCGTACTCGCTCCTCCGAGAGCAGCTGGCTGACGCGATGCGTGCTGGAGAACTGCGAGCTCTGGACATCGCTGCCACGTCCAGGGCCCTCTACGGTGCCGTCCGGAGTTCCGGAGAGTTCGTGCTGTCGTCGCCTGATCCGCGAGCGGCCGTCGGTATCGCGACGAGGACGGTCCACGCCATCATCGACGGGCTGCGGAGCGACGCCCAGTTCCGATAGGGCGCTCTTCGCCCGGTACGCGACCAGGCGGTGGACGCCGATCCCGTGATCCCGGGCGCGGCCCGTCATCGTGAGCTCCGAGCCCTGCGGCGAGAGGACCGACTCGGGGACGTCGTGGTCTCCGAGGCGTGGAGTTGCTCGAGGCTGGTGCGGGCCACCGGTAGCAGAGCCGGAGCCAGGTCGCGAAAGGCCCGCTCGACCAGCCGGGAGTCCCGCTCGTACGGCAGGTTCCCGCTGAGCCAGAGCGTGGCGACGCCGTGCACGACTGCCCAGGCGGCCGCGCCTTGGGCGACCACCTCGGCGTCGTCGGTGGCGCCGGTGCCGGTTCGGAGCGCCTCGTAGAGCACCTCGAACGCTGCCGTCCGGGCGTCGATCAGGTCCTCGTCCAGCGGGTCGACGAGAGAGACGTCCCACATCACCTCGAAGTGGGCCGGGTGCTCGAGGGCGAATTCCACGTAGCCCTGGCCGGACGCCACGAGGGCGTCCGCTCGGCCCAGCACCGCGCTGGTACGCCGGTGGAGCAAACGGAAACCCTCGGTCGCCAGCGCCGTGAACAAACCACGCTTGTCGCCGAAGTGATGGGCGGGCGCAGCGTGCGAAACCCCGGCTCGACGAGCCAGCGCCCGGAGGCTGAGGCCGGCAGTCCCCACGACGGCGATCTCGTCCGCCGCCGATGCGAGCAGGGTCGTCCGGAGGTCCCCGTGGTGGTAGCGGGCCTTGGCGCTCACATCGGACATCGCCTCTCAGTATCGGATCCGAACTTGACAATGGCAAGACCGGCGGCCGATCATCTTGACACTGACAAGACGAAGGAGGTGCGCCGTGTACGCATGGTTGGTCGGAGGGATGATCCGGAGGGGCTACGCCCAGGCCGTGGCCGGGCAACCGAGGATGCTGAAGGCCGTGACGGCCGACGACGTCGAGTTCGTCTTCCCGGGGCGGAACTCGTTCGCCGGGAGACTCACGGGGAGAGCCGATCTGATGGCGTGGTTGGCAAGGTTCGCTTCACTGCGTCCGGATTTCCGTGTCCATGACGTGGTCGTGAGCGGCCCCCCCTGGAACCTGCGAGCCGCGGTCCGCTTCAGCGATGCCATCGGTGACGACTATCGCAACGAGGGGGTCGAGTACCTCCGGCTCCGCTGGGGAAAGCTGCACCGCATCGAGGTCTTCGTCGACACGGAACGCATCAGCGCGTGGGAGTCCCGGCACCCTGAGCTGGTCGCTAGCTGAGCCGAGGGCGGGCACTCGCTCCGGAAGGGTCCCCGCGCCGATCGTCCACGGGCAAGGCGGTGCTACTCGCTCACGATCTCGACGGCGAACTCGGGGCAGTTGGCCACTGCCAGACGCGCCTTTTCCTCCAGATCCGTGGGCACCTCATCGACGATGACGGTCGACTGTCCGTAGTCGTCCACCTCGAAGAGCTCGGGTGCGAGCCCGTAGCACCGGGCGTGGCCCTGGCATCTGTCGGGGTCGACGCGGATCCTCACGCGAACACCACGGACAACGATCGCGGCCCACGTACCTGGCCGCCCGCCCAGGTGATCTCTCGGTCCTCGGCTACCGAGAACTCGGGGATGCGACCGAGCCACTCCTCGAGCGCCACCTGCAGCTCCATGCGCGCCAAGTTCGATCCGGCACAGCGGTGGATGCCCGATCCGAATGCCACGTGTCGATTCTGGGCCCGGTCGAGCTGGACGAGCTCGGGATGGTCGAAGGCGGCGGGATCCCGATTGGCGGCAGGGAAATTCATCAGGACCTTGTCGCCCTTCTTCATCGGACAGCCCGCGTAGTCGATGTCCTCGGTCACGACACGCGCCATGGTGACGGGGGAGTAGGCCCGCAAGAGCTCCTCGACCGCCCCGGGCATGAGCTCCGGCTCGCGCACAAGACGCCGGCGGTCATCGGGGTGAGTGGCCAGGTGCCACAGCGAGGAGCCGATGGCGCTCCAGGTGGTGTCGACACCGGCAATGAGCACCAGGGCCGCCATGCCGAGCACGATGCCGTCGTCGATGCGGTGACCGTCCACCTCGGTTCTGAGGAGCTCGCTCAACAGATCGTCGCCCGGACGCTGGCGCCGCTCCTCCAGCTGCTTGAGAAAGAAGTTGAGCAGGCCCTCGGCACCGTGTTGGCGACGCTCAGCGTCGTCGGCGAACTCGAGCACGTCCCGCACCCACCCCGTGAAGGTGTCGGCCAGCTCGGCCGGGACGCCCAGGATGTGGGCGATCACCCGGACGGGGATCTGCTGTGCGTAGTCGGCGGCGGCATCGGCGCAACCCTTGTCGGCGAAACCGTCGAGGAGCGTTCGGCACAGGTCGCGGGTGAGCGGCACGTAGGTCTCGACCCGCTTGTGGGAGAACCAGGGCAGTAGGAGCCGCCTCGTCCAGGTGTGCAACGGAGGGTCGGACGAGATGGGGGGCAACCCGTACTCGAGGTTCGGGCCGTCGAAATTGGCATTGGGGTCCTGGTCCTCGTCCCCCGGGATGACCGCCACCTTGAGCGAGCTGAAGTGCTCGACGTCGTGTGCGATGGCGGTGACGTCGTCGTAGCGGAGGGGCATCCAGCTGCTCTTGCGTCGGTTGGTGTGGGGGATCGGACAGGTCGGACGCAGCACGTCCCAGATGCTGAAGGGATCGGACAGATAGTGGGGGTCCATGACGTCGAAATCGGTCGCCCAGTCCGTGACCGGTCCGGTCGGTGTCATCGGAACCCCCTTGACGGTGCTGCGCACGCTCGATGGCTCCGCGTGCGTCCCATCCAGCCCGTCCTCACTCTGCCTCCGGAACCACACTAGTGAGTTCCTCAGGGTGGTCAGCATGGAAGCCGGCAGAGGGGGTCCGACGGGTCGAGCGGCGCACCGGCAGGATCGTCCCGCCGCGGACCACCTCTTCGGTGAATCCCCGGACCGCTGGAACCGGAGTCTTACGCTGGCTCGGTGCCGGCGACGAGCCGTCGAGCCCGCAGACCCCGTGGGCGGTCGATCGTGGCTCCCGTTCTCGCCATCGGCCTTGTTCTTGCCGCCTGCGGGGTGCCGGGCGCCGCCGACGGCGCCAAGCGACCACAGCTGGATGTCTCGATCGAACCGAACAGCCGCACCGGCCAGCTGCCCATCCCTCCTGGACGACATCCCACGCTCGGACCACTGGCCCTCAACCCCTCGAAGGCGAACGGCATCCAGCTGAACGTCCTCAGCGCGCTCCTCGACGACACCCCGGTCTTCAACGGCGACTTTGCCGATCCCTTCGCGTTGCGGACACCCGACGCGCTGTACCTCTATTCATCCAACACGGTGGCGACGCACTACGCTCCCGCCGCCCACATCCCGGTGATCGAGCTGACGGAGTCGTCGGCCTTCGAAGGCCACTATCTCGGAGACGCCCTTCCGAAGTTGCCGAAGTGGACCGTGTCGGGGTTTCAGTGGGCCCCATCGGTCTGGGCCCGACCCGACGGCACGTACGTGATGTACTACTCGACCCCGGCAACGATCCCCATCCTCTGCCGCAGCCGGTCGAGCTCCCCTGGCTGCATCCGCACGACGAAAGGCGTCTCCAGTGCGATGTGCATCTCGGCAGCAACCAGTCGAAATCCTTCCGGACCCTTCGTCGACGACTCGTCCTCGGCGTTCGTCTGCCCCGTGAGTCAAGGGGGAGCCATCGATCCGAGCGTGTTCATCGCCAGCAACGGGACGCCGTGGCTGCTCTGGAAGAGCGACGGTGACTGCTGCGGGCTCGCCACCACCATCTATTCGCAGCAGCTCGCTCCAGATGGGCTCTCGATCGTGGGTCCGGCGTACCCCCTGATGGGGGCGACGCAACCGTGGGAAGGGGGCCTCGTGGAAGCTCCCTCCATGGTCCAGTCGGGCAGCAACTTGTGGCTCTTCTACTCTGCGAACCTCTGGGGGACCGAGGACTACGGCATCGGAGTGGCGGAATGCGCGTCGGTCAGCGGTCCCTGCACGAAGCCGCTCGACCATGCATGGCTCGCTTCGAACGGCAACGGGGGCGAGCGCGACCGTGGTCCGGGTGGCCAGGAGTTCTTCCAGGCCGGCGGGCTGATCTGGATGGTGTTCCACGGGCTCGCGCCCGGACAGTCCGGCAACACTGCGCAGCGCCGCTTGTACGTGCACCTCTTGACGTTCCCAAGCGGTCAACCGCCCAAGATCGCGGACGGCGACCCGGCGGCAGCTCTCGCCGAAGCCGTCCTGTACGACGACGACCCGAACCTCCCGGCGGAGCCTCGATCGGCGTACCTCGAGCTGCTCCACAAGGTTCCGGGGGCGTATTCCGATGACTCGGACACGAGCCTGCTCGCGGACGGCATGCTGAGCTGCTCCGATCTCGGTCGGGATCAGAGCGCCTCGCAGACCCTGGCCTCGCTCGAACGTCGGCACCTCAGCGCGTTCGAGTCCTATCTGGTGGCCATGCTGTCCACGAAGTACTTCTGCCCCGAGCACGTGTTCCAGGCGCTCGTCGACGTGCAGCAGGCCCTCGCCAACGGTCCGTGACGTCCGTGCCCCGTGGACGACGGCACCGCCTCGGCCGCCCTCCCGGAACTCGGCGGATCAGTCGTCAGGAAGCTCCGCGAACCTGCGCTTGGCGTCCCGGTACCAGCCCATGCCCGAAATGGGATGCCGCCATCTCCCTCTCATGGCCTTGAGGGCCTCCTCGTGGGTCCGGTCACCTCCGGCCACCACTCCCTCCAGATGCTTGTCCTGCGCCTTGATGACGTCATCCGCGGTGGCTCCTCGATGAGGAAGCTCACATGGCCCACCCAGGTCCTTGCACGTCATGGTCTTCATCGGTCCTCCTTCGGTGAGCAGCGAACCGCTCTCGTCAGTCCCAGCTGGCACCCGCCGGCTGGCGGGTCGTGACGTTGATCCGGTTGAACAGATTGCTGACGGCGATCCACAGCACCAAACCGGCGCGCTGGCGCTCGTCGAAGTGCTGCTCCACTTCGGACCACACGTCGTCCGGCACGGGGTCGGGTCGGTCGCTCAGCCGGGTCATCGCCTCGGCCAGGGCCAGGGCCGCCCTCTCGCCCTCGCTGAACCACGGCGCCTCGCGCCACGCCGCCACGGCGGCCAGCCGCTCGTCGGACTCCCCCGCCTTCTTGGCGCCGAGAGCTCCCGAGACCACACACCCGCTGCACCCGTTGATCTGGCTCGCCCTCAGATGGGCGAGGCCCATCGTCTCCGGGGGCACGCCGGCACCGTAGACCGCCGTGGCCAGGGCCTGGATGGCGCCGGTCGCCTCGGGCAGGATGCCGGCAGGATTGTTCATCCGTGGGGACATTGCTCCTCCTCGTCACATCTGATCGGGCCGCTGCGTCACAGATATGACGGATGAAGCCGAGAGGATGTGACCGTGAGCGAGTGGTTGGCCGAGAACTTCGAGCAGAACAGACCCCGCCTGCGGGCCATCGCCTTCCGCATGCTCGGATCCGAGGCCGAGGCCCACGACGCCGTGCAGGAAGTCTGGCTCCGCCTGAGCCGGACCGGTCCGGAGGGCATCGACAACCTCGGGGGTTGGCTCACCACCGTCGTGTCGCGGGTGTGTCTCGACGAACTGCGGTCTCGCCGGTCCCGCCGGGAGGAGCCGATGGGTGCTGCCGTTCCCGAAGCCGTCTCCGCCAGAATCGCGCCAGACGAACCGGACGACGACGTCGTCCTCGCCGATTCGATCGGCCCCGCCCTGGTGGTCGTGCTCGACTCCCTCGATCCCTACGAGCGTCTCGCCTTCGTGCTCCACGACCTCTTCGGCGTGCCGTTCGCCGAGATCGCTCCGATCGTCGGTCGCACTCCCACTGCCACCCGCCAGCTTGCCAGTCGTGCTCGCCGCCGCCTGCACGGTCAACCCGAGGCGGGAGCCGCCCACAACACCGGTACCAAGACCGATCCCCGCGAGCGTGAGTTGGTGGGCGCCTTCTTGGCCGCCTCGCGGCGAGGTGACT
>Ga0187783_10001575_pt1 | contig 16879 bp, 30 predicted proteins | sample 1015_SJ02_MP02_2_FD_132471 | JGI IMG/M metagenome (GOLD analysis project Ga0187783, IMG submission 132471) | Tropical peat soil microbial communities from peatlands in Department of Meta, Colombia - 1015_SJ02_MP02_20_MG | ecosystem: Environmental > Terrestrial > Soil > Wetlands > Peat | place... | reverse complement strand
TCTGCTTGTGGGCCAGTCAGATTTGTTTTCTTTACGGTCTCGCGCAGTGATTTTTCAACTATAGCAAGCGCCGTCTCACGCTTCTCCGGCGGCAACTCGGCGATCTTCGTGCCGACCCGCTGCCCATCTGCCAGCCTCTGCTTGCAATATCTTCAGCATCCCCTGGCGCTATGACGATACTTATTTCGATTGCCTTTTTGCCTGACAGGCCGCCACGCACCTATTCATGCACACCGGCGGGTTCCCAGACACCATCCCTCCATTGCAACGGTTGACGCGACACCATTCGTTGCAGCCGCCACCTTGGGCAAAGCCGGGGGAAACTCCAGCCACGATAGCGATTGCACTAACTGCCAAAAACATGCGCGTCATGTCGCCCTCCCGCCGAGTTACAAAATTTGTATCTTAGGAAAAGGACACTGTCATCTAGACCAAGCGCGGCGCATCGCGACCAACCTGGCGAAGTTGCCGAAGCTACGCGGTGATTTCTTTGCGGCTAGTCCTGCAGCTCGAGCAGGTGCCGTGCCTGCCGCAGTGACGGGCCGGGGCCCGCAAAAAGACTGGCCCCAACCACGTTCCGATGGCTGGGGCCAAGTAGGGGGGTCTCGCGACGGATGATGAGTCGTCACGAGACATGCACAATGCGTAGCCCGTACCAGCGACAGCATTTCGACTTGCCAGCGGTCATTTCTGGGAGGTTGTGAGGCTATGCCAACTAATCGCCGCTTTCCGCCGCCCTGGTCGGTCGAGGACATCGGCGCTGCCTTCGTCGTGAAAGACGGCAGCGGCCAAAAGCTCGGCTATTTCTATTACGAGGAGGAGCCAGGACGGCGGTCGTCGGCAAAGCTGCTCACTCGCGACGAGGCGCGGCGGATCGCGGCTAACCCCGAATAAAAACTGACTGTTGCTTTCTTGCACTAGTGGCACGTCAGAGGTGCAACTAAAATGTGTGGTTAAGTCTAGTCGCTGTGCTGGGGGCATACTATGTTCAAACCGCTTATTTCGCTGATGGCTGCACTGGCTGCCATGCCAGTTGCAGTTGCTTCAGCCGCCGACATGTCGGTAAAGGCGCCACCGGCTGCTCCTGTTGCGCCCATTTACAACTGGAACGGTTTTTACGCCGGTATTCAAGCAGGTGGAGGCTGGGCCACAGCGCAGACGACGAACGTTACTGCCACAACGTCTGTACCTGCAGGATTCGTAGACAGCACAGCAAATTTTAGCGGCGTTCTGGGCGGCTTCTATTACGGCTACAACTATCAATTTAACAACCAATGGCTTGTTGGCATTGACGGTGATTTCGACTGGGCAGACCTGACTGGGACCTCAACAGACATTGGCCCCCTGAACGGCCATCTTTTAACGCACAACCATGACATGGAATGGCTCACGACGGTGACGGGTCGCCTTGGCTACACTGTCAACAACTGGCTGTTTTTTGCAAAGGGTGGATGGGCGTGGGCGCGCTTCGACGGTACTACCACTAACTTTCTTGGCACGACATACTTCGGCATTGGTACGGAAGCGACAACTCGAGACGGCTGGACCGTCGGCGCTGGGCTCGAGTACGGCGTCACAGAGCACGTATCACTTAAACTGGAATATGATTACGTAGGATTCCAGACAGCAAATTTCACTAGCACGGATATCAGCGCGACGAATGTTGTTACAAACCCGTCGAAGAGCACCAGCTCCTCGCTTAACATAGTCAAAGGTGGCGTCGGCGTTCGCTTCTAGGAAGCAACGGCAAGGGCCGGCGCCACCGGACACAACTGCTCGGCCGCGCTCCAAATAGAAAGGCCGCCTGCTGCCTCAAGGAGATTGTACAGGGAGGCGGCCCATGTGGCTGCTCGGCATGCGGCGTCGAGGAGAGCCGCCGCTATGGAAATTTCCTCGTCCGCAGGTGAAACAACCAGCACCGAACTAGACGCAAAATCCGTTTCATCGCGTCAAATTCGCAGCCGCCGCCAGGACGCCTGTTAATTGCTGCTCGCGGTCGCGAACGACTTTATTGATGGCCTCCAGCCGTTGCCGCGCCCTGGTTGTTTCCGCGTCGATTGTGGCCGCTGCCTTTCGCGCTTCTGCAATGATATGCGTGGCGGATTTCCTTGCTTCCTCGGTCGCAAGCCTGCTCTTCTCACGGGCCTCGCTCAAAATTGCGGCGGACTCGGTTGCGGCGCGCACTCGTGTCCTTTCGGGATTTCCGATCGTCGACGCAAGAAGGATATCACGGCGCTCGGTTCCGATCTCGGCCTCGATTTTATCAAAAAGCTTCAGCCGGTCGCCTATCGTTTCAACAATGGCGACGAGACTGAGCGTTACGGCTTTGTCGCGCAGGACCTCGTACAGGCCCTGCCAGCATCGCTGTACGAAACCATCGAGAGATCGGAACCCAAACACGGTCTGGCGCTGATCGAACGGCAAAACGACGGAGATCGTACCTACCGCATTTCCTATGGCGAGCTGCTCGCGCCCATCGTCAAGTCCATTCAGGAACAGCAGCGGGAGATCACATCGGCCCACCAAGAAAACGCCGATCTGCGCCACGCTGTGAAGGCTCTGCAGGACCAGGCCGCGGCTTTGAAAGCAGAGGATGACGCTTTGCGCCACTCGCTTGAAGTCCTCAGCGAACATGCGCGGGACATAGTCGCTGGACAAAAACATCCGCATCACAGAGACCGGATAAGTTAGAGGACTGTCCGCTAATAGGCCGATAGGCCGCTCTGACACTTCCCGCCGCCGTGGACCATCGAAGATATCGGTGCAGCCTTCGTCGTGTAGGACAGCGCCGGCCAAAAGCTCGCCTATGTCTATTTCGAGGAGGAGCCCGGCCGGCGCTCCGCCGCCAAGACCATCGGGCTTAGCATTGCTGCCCCAATGCTCTTGCTTGCCGATGAGCTAATCGACTGAAGATTTCCGCTGCTGGTACTCGTGAGAGGATATCCGCCGGCCGACAGAAGGTACCGGAAGGGACGAGCTAAGCCGCCTTGACCGAACCGATCCGCCCTTACGGCTCCGGTCTTGGTCGCTTCGTGTATGGCAGCAGTGCTAGGCGGCAGAATAAGCCAGCTTGATCGGCTCAAGGATCGAAGGATTGTCGTTCTCCGGCTTGTTGACGCGAGTGGAGATTGGCCACATTCGCATCGGCTCGGACGGGAACGGCACCATCAGATCGCGGGGATCACTTTCCTCACCAAGCCAACGCATATAATCCTTGGGTGCAATAATCAGCGGCATCCGATTGTGAATTTGCGCAACCAAATCATTGGCATTCGTCGTGATCACGACGAAGGTGCGGACCCACTCGCCAGTGCTCGGCTCTTTCCAATTCTCCCATAGACCGCCGATGCCGAACGGTTGACCATCCTTCATAGCGACGGCGTACCGGCTGCTTGGCCTTCTGGCCCTTGATGGCCTTCCACTCATAGAAGCCGTCGACGGGGAGAATACAGCGTCGCTGCCGATAGGCGTCCTTGAACATCGGCGACGTAGGCACCGTCTCGCACCTGGCATTGATCGGCTTGCGGCCACCAGTCGGGTCCGCGCACCAATGTGGGACGAAACCCCAACGCAGCGGGTCTAGCGAAACCGTGTCCGTCTCGTGATTGCGCCGGATGACCAAGAGGTTCTGACTGGGCGCGGCATTCGACCGGGGCGGATCGTTGTGGGTACGGCTGTCGCGCATATCCATGCCTTCGACAACGCCGTAGCGCAACGGTCCGTTGCTCTGGATCACCCTTCCGCACACGCCCGGTATGTGGTTGTTGTCAGGTGCACAAGCAAGAGCACGCGCGTACCAACTCGTGCCTATGGATGTGAGGCTATCGTGCTGGCGTGCTTTTGGCGTTCCACCCTTTTACCTAGCGGCCGACGTTTTGCACCGCTTCCCACCGTGCAAATGCAGCTTCCACCGCCAGAAAGTATTCGTGTTCGTTATAGCCGGGATGCCTTTTGACCGCGGCGTGCGCCCTTGCAAGTCGGCCACGTCGTGCCGGACTGCCTGCATTTTCCGCAAGCACTTCAGTTAATGCGTCTGTGAACTCGCGATACAGTGCTGAAACGTCGGAGCTAGCATTCATGGTTAGCCTCCCACGCGCAGCCACCCGGCGCTCATCCAGTTATCTTGTCATTTGCTTGTAGCAGATTTTCCGCAAAATTCGCATTGCAGCAAGGAACTTTTAAGTCGCGGCACGTATTGAATTGTAACTCTCCATACATCATTGAAAGTCTGACAACTCGTCACGACGAAAGGACCCTTATGCCTGAAACTGAGCAACGTAAAAACGCAGAAATCCTGTTCGAGCCTGCTCAGAGCCGCGAAGAAAGAAAGGATGCGATCAGATTAGAGGAAGAGCGGCGTGCGGCTATCGTCAAAAACCTGTACCGCCTGAGGGCACAGCGGTTAGGGCGAAACGCAAGACCGAGAAGCGTTAGCTGCGCACGTTCCAAGCGGTTGCTCCGGGCAGTGCAACGGCTACCGGTCATTGCCGTTTATCCAGACACTGGCCAGTCCGTCTCGTAGTTTTTGGCAAACCTAAGTACTTGATATTATTGCCTTTAATCTCCATATTTCGCGTGCGTTATATAAGAAAAAGGGGATTTTTATGCGTAACACAAAATCCCGTGCCACCGCAGAGAGTGCATTTAACCGCAGTCAACGGCGGAAAACTGAAATCAGTGAAGCGCTCAGGCAGGAGGCGGCTCGCCATCGGGCCGTCGTCAAAAACATGCACCGCTTGAGAGCATTGCGTTTAGCGCGAGACGCAAAAAACAAATAGTCAGTGGCCAGCCCACTCAATAGGTCGGTGACAAGGGTGGCACGGTATGACGCGCGAGTACGTCTTAAGTCGTTCCTTTGTCACCTTGTTAGTAAACCACGGGGCAGTGTTGACGCGGTTCGCAATGGTGAAGGTTGCAGGGTAGGCACGGTACGAGACGCGCAAGCGTGCAACCGTTTCACCCTGCTACCTCATAACAGGCGCTTCAACCTCAATGTCCGGTCATGTCCGCTTTACACCCGAAAGCGGACATCGCTCCGCGCATTTCGCGGTAAGTTTGGGCCTTTGTAGTATGCGACGGGCATAATCTCGTCGGGACCGAATTCGCTATCGGAAAGCGGAGGATTACGCCGAATTAATTTGCCCGACGGTCCTTGCTAGCTCTAGCTTTTTCCCATGCAACACATCGTGACTTTATTGCGTGGAGCAAACTGCCACAGGCGGCCATTTTGGGGCAGCAATGCGCAGGCCCTCGGATTCCTATCGTCAGCGGGATATCCTTCGGCGGTGCGTCGTCTAAACTTGATTGTTAGTTTGACCTCCTCGATTAAGCCTTTCGGATTTCTTCGATTTCATTGAATGCTTGCGTTTGGGTAATGGATTGTTGCTCGACAGTCATCGCAATATTTCCTTCTAATAATCATTGATGAAATGTCCCTAAAATTACCACTTCAACCAATTAGCGGCGGAGTCGTTTACAAACGGGCGTCCTTCCGGCTGGGGCGAACTACCGCTGTTGCTAAAAGAAACGCTGTCTTTCTTCCAGGTCGATGGCCGAGTGTTTGCAAGAACAATTGCGCCGGCAACGGCGTTGGCAATGTCGTCGAACATGCGCGGCGGATGGTCAATGCTGTCACGGCCGCTGCGGGCTGTGCGCCGCCCCAGGCTTACCAATTGATGCACCATCCGCTCGTGGTCGAGCAGCCTCGCGCCAGCACTGTTTATGATGGGCAGCAACGCCTGATAAAGTTCTGACTTGGTGTGGTCGATAAGTTCGTAATTGCAGTAATGCATCCGAAACCGCTCACGCGGCCATTCACCGCCATAACGGTCGCCGTAAATCTTGGTCACACGATACTGCCGCGCCACAGCCGCGAATTCTTCGGTTGCCTGTTCCGGCGAAAACGGCGGACGTATCTCCCTGACTAAATCCAGAATGACGGTGTTGCCTTCGCGGTGCGCGCCAGAACCGCCGCTTGGGTCGGTAAAGCAGTAATATTTCCAGCGATAATCGGGCGCACGCTCGCGGATGCCGACATCAATGCAGGCCCTTACCGCGTCCAGGTTGACAAACGCCTCAATGTCGGTCCTGAACTCTGCACCATATTCGCTGGCGGCATTGGCCGGGTCTTTGAGCGTTTCCTCGTCAATGAAACTTTGCGGCACAGTTGCACACACAAGAGGCCCGGACTTCCCATAGTAACGGTCGAACGCGCGGAATAGCTCACCACGGCGGGCATAGGGTGACGACGCACACAGCAACATCGCGCTCGGTATTGTGGCCATGCCAGGCCGGCAGGCATTGATTATCTCGCTATCAGGGTTCGTGACGCGGTTTGTGAGTTCAATGGTGTCAGCGGTCTGTTTGCTTACCAGCTTTTCAAGCATGGCACGCAGAACAAAATAAATAATTTTGGTTTCCCTGCCAGTCGTGGGCCTCCCCCGCGCGCGCTTTTGTTGCGCCAGATATTCGCGAACTTGCTCTTCAAGCCATTTCTCATGGGCGGCATCGGCGGCCGCATCGGACGCTTCTTCCTCGCGCCACCAATCGGGCGGGTCGTCCGTCATGACACCGCCCAGCAATACTGCGCCCAGGCGTCCATCAGCTTGCAGCGCTTTTCCAACAATTCGCCGCGTCGATAGGAGCGCTCCACCTTGCTCTCAATCGTGTGCGCAAGGGCCATTTCGACAACGTGATTTGGGTAATCGGTCTTTTCTGCCGCCCAATCTCTAAACGTCGAGCGGAATCCGTGAACAGTTAATTCGGTGCGGCGCATGACACGCAATTGTGCAATCAGCGCCATGTTCGACAGCGGGCCGCGTCGTCCAGGGAAGACGAAATCGTTTTCACGCTTCGACTGCTGTTCGTGCAAAATCTCGATCGCGCGCGGTGATAGCGGCACCTTGTGTTCGCGGCCGCCCTTCATGCGGTTTGCTGGAACAATCCAGACTTTAGTTGCCAGGTCAATTTCATCCCAAGTCGCGCCGATGACTTCGGAAGTCCTCGCCGCAGTTAAGATAAGAAATTCCAGGCATCGCGCGCTGGTGCTTTCCCTGCGACGCAAGTCGGACATGAACGCGCCGACCTTGTCATAGGGCAGGGCTGCATGATGTTCGGGTTTGGCAATCTTTGCTCGGTCTGGAAGTGCTTCTTCAAGATGTCCGCGCCAGCGTGCCGGGTTATCACCCTGCCGGTATTTGTGCACGGTTGCATAGTCGAGGATTGCCTCGATACGGCCGCGCACACGGCTGGCAGTTTCCGTTTTTTGCAGCCAAAGCGGTTGAATAATCTTTGTCACCAACGTGACATCGATTGCCTGAACGGGCAGGGGGCCGATTAGCGGGTAAACGTAGGTCGCAAGCGTATTGCGCCATTGCTGACGGTGCTTGGCGTTTTTCCAAGAAGGCTCGTGCGTGGCAATATATGCTTCCGCACAATCCCGAAATGTTACGGCTTTGGCTTGCTCGACAAGGCGCGCATTGCGTTGTTCGCGCCGGTTATTGATTGGATCAATGCCCTCGGCCCGCAGCCGCCGTGCCTCGGCGGCAAGTTCGCGCGCGCGCTTTAACGGAATTGCCGATGCCGAGCCCAGGCCCAGCCGCCGCTCGTGGCCGTGCAGGGTATAGCGATATATCCAACTGCGCGCGTTCGCACCGCTGACTTGTAGATAAAGGCCGCCGCTATCCAGGTGGATTCCGACCGGCAACCGCTGCACGTCCAAGGCCTTTAACATCTCCCCATCCTCCGCCAAAACAGCCGTATCTACTCACGGTTATATTGCCGACTATGGCGGACGACAGGCGACGCGTAAGGACGGATTATGCTTATTTTTGTGGTTACGGCGATGTGGGTAGACGGCAGAAACAAGGAACTGGCGGAAGGGGTGAGATTCGAACTCACGAGGGGGCGTGAACCCCCTGCCGGTTTTCAAGACCGGTGCCTTAAACCACTCGGCCACCCTTCCAAGCTTATGAATCAATCACTTAGTAATACCAGGCGACTCATGAAAGAAGCGTTTTGCTAGCGGTTTGCTAGCGAATCTGTTCGCCAGCCGTTCTCACGACCTGCTTCGCCTTTTCGGAATCTCGGCGGTCCTTCCTTGTATGTAGGCGGCAGCGTAGACCAGTTTGTCCGCCCACCACGGACATTGATGGGGGCGGCCTGCCTTCCCATGAACATAGCCCACTTTCCAGCTAAGTTTTTGCCACCAGTCGCGAAGCCAATTCAGGACGGAACCCTCTTAGAAATTGCCCCGATAACAGACGCTGCCGATGTGTCGGCCTTGCGGGTCCGCTTGGCATAGCTGCGCAGCATCACCGCAGGATCATGGCCACAACGTGCCGCCACGACGTGTACGGGCACGCCCTGGTCAAGCAACAGGGTCTCGTGTGTCCCCCGAAGGTCGTGAAAGCGCAACCCCGGGAACCCGAGAACCTTCGCACGGTGCGCGAACTCCTTGGTGACGGCCCTGGGGTAGACGCAAGTCGTCTTTCTTTTATCGCTCTTACACATCCTCACAAAGATCATTTCAGTGGACTCTTTTCGATCATTTCTTCGTTTCGAGAAAATATCGATTACTTTTATTCGTGCCCGTTCGGCGATCTTCTTCATAACCGGGATCGCCTAAAAAAGCTGAGTGAAGGCCTAAGGGAAATCTACAGCAGTAGCGACGGTCTCGAAGTTCGCGACACGCAGCATTAGAATTGGTTCAAATCCTTGCCTGGGCAGAGCAGGCGACGAAGAGGAACACTCTTGAATGGCATGAATGCAAAGGAGAGGAATTCTCCATCTCGCCGCCGGGATTCTCGGGGGGTCGGGATTAGTACAGTGCTTCCTCCTAGTCGCGTGGTCGGTCCATACGTTGAGCGTATCGCAAAAGGAGATATGAGCGTCCTCGGGCGATTTGATGACAACGATATTAGCCTCGCACTCAAATTTTCTTACAAGGGAAAATGCGTAATTCTTGGTGGTGACGGTACACTATCAAATTGGCGGTCCCGTAGACGCTATGAGCAAAACAAGTCAGAAAGACTTTCGGCCAACGCAGTAAATCTGCCGCACCACGGCTCTAAATACGACTGCTCCCCTGAGGTTATGAAGCAGCTTTTTTCTGGTGACGGGCGAAGATTCGCCGTGAGTTCGGCGGACGGTATCTCCCACCCCGACGTAGAAGTAATCGAGTGGCTCGAGAGCAATCATATCGAGCCGTTTTGCACTAACTTAATTCCCGCGTGCGGAGCACATGTACAAAGATTGCTCATACTTCCCGGCCTTGAGCCGGAATTGGCGCGTTGGATTCGTGAGGTCAGCAATGTCCATCAGGTGCAAGCGTACCAAGGTGATGTCATCATCAAAATCGAAGATTCCGGCGAACTCACGGTCAAGCCTGAGCACAATAATTTGTGCTCCTACCGCGGCGATTATGACCGTCTTTTTGCAACTCAATAACGGCTGTGCCTGGTTCACGAGTAAACCTTCACCTTCCCTGACTATGGGGCACGCTGGCGTCTCCTTCGAGGGACCAGCGGTGGGAAACGACTGTCGTCGCGAATCGCTATCTTTCGGCAGGAACCGTTTGCTGTGCTACTTCCGGCTTGGCGGACATGAACGCTAGGGTAGCGGCTCCAGCCGCCGCGAGCATGGCGAGCACGCCGCTCAAGCCTCTTCGATCTCCAACCATCCGGGTAAAAGCGTCGCGAAATTATCGCGCAGATCAACAATCTTTGCCTCAACTACTGGATCGGGATGGCTGGATTGCAGCAGCACCTTGAAAGCGTCGTCGATCATCTCGAAGTCAATCTTGCTTAGTTCGCGTTTTTCCACGGCAGCACTCCTTACAAACTCCGATCCATTTTGGCATGTTTGGCGGCCCGACTTTTAAGATGACGATACTCGCTATTCGCTGTGACTAATGGCAGACCGATGACGAAATCGTGCCGCGCTCTGCATTTTAGACCAATTACGGAGCGCCGTATGGCTCTATCTCCAAGTCACGGATCTCAGCGGCCAACGTGTGGGCTGTGCTGTTGTCCATCTCGAGGGTCATTCGTTCGTCGTCATCCGTGACAACCACAATCTGGACACCGGTTTCACCGGGCTGTACTTCGCTTGCGCTCTCTATGCTTCTGACCTTCACCGGATGGGGAAGTCCAAGGTTTTGTAAAGAGGATTGCTGTGCTACGGACGTTGACAGCGTGACAACGATAAGCACGAGAGCAATCTTCGTCACAACAAGTCGTTTCATGTTCGCTCCATAAACGGTGGTAGACGGTCAGTGCAGCGGCAGGGGTTGCGTGTTGAGCGGTAATTTTGTGGCCTTGGCTCTCGAAATGCGATCACCGAGGGAAATCAAAATTGCAATCGCTGAAGCCAAGGATATTTCGTGATGCCCTTGAAGCGGATGTTCGTGTCTACCACGTTCTATGACTTCCCGAGCTGCCTGGATACCACACCGCATCCCATGCGCCAGAACATCTCTTCGTGCGGGGCAGCTGAGCCACAAATCTGGTGACCGTGCGCGGCCAGTATCCGCTCGACCTTTCTCGCGCTCGCATCGCGGAAGGATAGATCGATGTGTCCAACCCTAATGGCACGCGGCATAGTGAGATCTCCTGATCACTAAGAAGTCGTCCGCAGCTTCATCCTGTAAAGCGTGATTGGCCACCCTGTGGATAACGCAGCAACCGGAACGCCTAGCCGCAACGAAGTCTGTTATGCTGTCTGGGTCGGGCCGAGCAGGCTGTGGGCTTGTCCGAAGTCGACGATTACCGTGCCAACTTGGCGATGTGCCGGCGCATGTCGGATAAGTCATTCGACGCCGAGAAGCGCGCGTGGGTCGATATGGCACAGTCTTGGAGGCTCCTCATCCTCTGCTCGGAGGAACTTTCATTTGAAGAGAATATTGACGCTCACGTGAGCCTGAACCCTATCGTTCCGCGCATGGAAATCGCTCATAAGTTTTAGCTCATCTTTCGTGTGCGGCTTGGCCGCCAGGCCGGGCTCTTCCTCGTAATAAAAGTATCCAGGCTTTTGCCCGGCGCTGTCCTTCACGACGAAGGCGGCGCTGATGTCCTCGACTGACCAGGGCGGCGGGAAGCGGCGCGCTGTCGTCGCCACAAAGTCACATCACAAAGTAATGAAACCCAGCGATTATGGAGAACACCATGTCAACGGGCCGTCCACCGATTTCCGTTAGGAACGGCCGCGGGATTTAACTGCTGGACGATGTCCGCTTTGGGTCATAAGCGGACATGGCAGGGCGATTTTACGATGTCTGCTTCAGCCCCCGAGCGGACATTCGAGAGGGCCGTGAAAAGGCCGCTCCTATCGCCGAAAAGAAGAAGCCTGCCGCCGAGGCGTTGCAGGCGGGAAGGTCCCGGCGAGGCTTATTGATTTATATCAATGCGGAATACGCTGGTGCATTTGCATAGATTGACTGCCCTTCGATGGAGGTTGCGAATGTTTTCGCCTACGAGACTCCAAATCGGGGTCTGCTTGGCATCCACGATGGTGCTGAGCTCAATCGTTAATGCTGCCACAAAAACCGTCCCAACCAGAATAGCTCAGATGACGCCTGCGGTGTGTTGGGAGACTTGTTCGAGCACCTGCGACAAAGCATATGAAAAGTGTGCGTTGGGCAATCCTGACCAGGTTACACAGTGTCGCACGGCTAGGGATACGTGTCACGATCAGTGTAGCGACCAGTGTGGCTTTAAAAAATAAGAAATGATCAGGTTAACGACAGCATTGACGACGGCGTCCCTGACGCTGAGCGTTATCATGTCAACCGCATTGCCCTCAGTATGTCAGGACGTTGATGCGGGACAGTTGCTATTCAATAACACCTGCCGAACCTGTCACTCAGTGAAAGAAGGCGATAATCGGTTGGGCCCAAGTCTGTACAAGGTTGTTGGAAGAAAAGCCGGTTCGTTGCCGAACTATGGCTACTCCAGCGCCATGCAAAGCGCGGACTTCGTCTGGGACAAAGGAAGACTCGATCGCTTCATCGAAAACCCCGATGCAGTGGTGCACGGCAACAACATGAAGCCGTATGGCGGCCTGGCTACGGCCGATGCTCGAGCCAAAGTGATTGCCTTCTTAGAATCGCTCACCAAAGGTCAATAATTGACACGCACATCATTGGTTAAATATCTGAAATTTAATCTACATTCCCATCAATAATTCTAATCCGATCCTTGTGGAGATTCACCCAAGCGGAAGGCTGTAGAAGCGGGGAGCTGTGAGGTCGGAATGGACGGCTTGGAGGTATTGCTATGACCGAGATCTTCACTCCCGAGGAACTGGAACGTCGATTGCGCAAGATCGGCGACGAACGCTATCACAACCTTCACCCATTTCACAAAATGCTGCACGGCGGAAAGATGAAATTTGGCCAAGTGCAAGCATGGGCATTAAATCGCTACGTCTACCAGGCCGCTATTCCTCGAAAAGATGCTGCGCTGATGGCCAAGCTCCGGGATCGCGCGTTGCGGCGCGAATGGATACGGCGAATACACGACCACGACGGCTTCGGCAGCGATGACGGCGGCATTGAACGGTGGCTCAAGCTCACCGACGGACTAAAACTGGATCGCTCGTATGTCATCTCGCAAGAGGGGGCCCTGCCGGCAACTAAGTTCGCTGTCGAGGCCTACGTACACTTTGTGTACGAGCACCCCACCCTAGAAGCTATCGCCTCATCGCTCACCGAACTGTTCGCGCCAGGCATTCATGCTGAACGCATCGCCGGAATGTTAGAGCACTACGATTTCATTTCGGAGGACTTGGTGACCTATTTTCGCAAACGACTGAACCAGGCACCGCGCGATTCCCAGTTCGCCTTGAAATTTGTTCTGGAGCATGCGCGCAACACCGACCAGCAGCAGGCGGTGTTGAATGCGCTAAAGTTCAAGACCGACGTGCTGTGGGCGCAGCTGGACGCATTATATTTGGCTTATGTGGTTCCAGGCTTCATTCCGCCGGGCGCCTTCAGTCCAGAGAGTAAGCATTGAGTCCGTCGCACAAGCCTCGGCGGCGCTCCTATTCCGCTGATGCGGCCGGCACGCTTGCCCCGCGTGTGCGGGCGCCAGTCGTGTACGGTTCTGAAAAAGCGGGGCCGGCGCTTGCGATAGCGTTCGCGCTGGCCCCAAGTTACGGACAATCGCATGGCCCTGAGACTGGGGTGTCAGAGAGGACCACGGGCGCGACCGTCTGGTGGTCGGCCGTCCTGTCAACTTGTTAATTCACAGATCGTTCCCGGAAATTCGGAGTGCGGCCGGCACGGTCGCCCCCCGATGCAACGTCAACGATCGAGCCGGATCCTGCTTGCTATGCTTTGAGCCCAGTCGGTGATTGGCTCGACTACGTGGCTTACTTCGCGTGCGACAGCGGCGCTATAGAAACCATTGAAAAACCACGCATCTAGCGCCCACAAAATGCCGATCAGAACAGCCAATAATAGCCAACGCACCACGGCACTCCTCCTTAGGAGCGGCGCCCCTGTGTCGGAGGATATCTTGATTCGCCACGCGGGCGGCACATGCGGCAGCGTTCCGTATATTGGTCTCCATCGGCTGTCTTTTGTTGGTTGTTTTGTGTTTTCGCCGACGACTTTACCTGTCACCAGATCAACGAAGTGAACGCGCCCGCAGGCAACACATTTCACGCGCTCACGGCCGTCGACCAATGGTTTTGTTGTCGCGAAGCTTCGCACGTTAAATCCCGCATTGGGGCAGCGGTACGAAAATTGCCGATATAAAAACGCGTACGTTCTTCGAGCGGTGATTTCTTTTTTCTTCTGCGTGGTCAACATCGAACCCTTAGCGTTCGTTCCGAAAAGCGGTTCCACCGCGAGCGGTCGACACCGCGCTAGGAACCTCGGCCGGAGGTTCAACTACGGCCGAGGCCCAGGCTAAGTCAGGTCCTGGGAGGAACAAACCCAAGACCGGCCGCGCCCTAATATTAAGTCTATAAATTTGGAAATGCCCCGTGCGACAAAAAGATTGCCGCTATTCCTTCCGCAATAGCTCTGGCAACTTGGCGAAGTTCGCGGCAATCCGCCGCGCCTCGTCCTTGCTGAGCAGCTTCGCCGCTGAGCGCCGGCTCGGCTCATCCTCGAAATAGACTGTGGCTTTTGACCCACATCAAGGAAAACGACGCCAAGTATGCTGTAGCGTCGCTACCGAGGCTGTGGGCATGTCTGAAGTCGACGATTATCGCGCCAACCTGGCGACGTGCCAGTGCATGGCGGCTAAGTCATCCGACGCGGTCGAGAAACGCGCGTGGCTCCATATGGCAGAAACTTGGAGGGTTCTGATAATCTGCCGTGAGGAATTTCCTGTTGGAAAAGCGGGTCACGGCTGGCGCGCCGGGGAGCTGACCAACGCCGACTAGGCCCTACCCAACAGCCCCGGCAGCTTCGCGAAGTTCGCAGCAATCCGCCGCGCCTCGTCCTTGCTGAGCAGCTTGGCCGCCGAGCGCCGGCCGGGTTCTTCCTCATAATAGAAATAGCCGAGCTTTTGCCCGGTGCAGTCCTTCACGACGAAGGCGGCGCTGATGTCCTCGACGGACCAGGGCGGCGGGAAACGGCCAGCAGCGTTCATCCAAGGAAATTGCATCGCCTTTTCAAGTGCATCAAGAACGAACATTATAACCTGACTGACTTTTCTGCCTTGGCAAGGATAATCCCGCCGCGCCGATACGACCGGGGCCACTACTTACAGACTACTGTACAACCCCTGCCTCCAGCAGTTTCGCATGCTGTCACTCCCTGGGTGCAGGACACGGACTGAGAATAGCTACCATCCGATTTCCAACATGAACTTCCGTCCTCTTCCGTGTTCGCATCGAGACAACTCGATACGTAAGACTGGTTGCAATATTTACCGATAGTACATTCTTTCGGGATGGTTGCCCCAGGGCCTCCCGGTCCGATTGGCACCGGCACCTTAGTCGTTGCTGGGTTCGTAGTCGTTTCAGGTGCCTTTGGGGCCACCACAGGTTCGGGCGGCTTTTCGATGGTCGCTGGAGCTTTTGGAGGCTCAAGTTCTTTTTCTTCGGCGCCGACAGAGGGGGCGTGGGCAATCCACGCACCGGCAACCACAAAGGAAAATATCGATGCGAGGATGAAAGTCTTGTATGGCGACATGACGTATTCCTCGCGGTGAGAGCACGCATCTATAAAATAGAGTGCGCTCGATAAAACGATGCCGAACGAGGAGCGGTAGGACGAGCCGAGCCTTTTTGACACGATGCCTTCACAACCGGGAAGGCGGCGCGTTCATTGGTCTTGGAACTGTCGCGCCGCCTCTCACCTATCCCACTCTTGTTTACGAGGCGCTTCCCAGCAGAGAGCCTTCCCCAACGGCAGCAGGCGGCGGTCCGTAGCCGGTGCCGGAAACATTGCCCGGACCCATACCAGCAGAAACATTGCCGTTAGCATCATAGACGGTCACGGCGCCGTCAAGGTAAGCTGAAGGCTGCAGCTCATTGAGGTTTCCGTAGCGAAGCCCGCCCGCCAATACGTTCTTGCCGCTGTCTCCATTAGCCCAGCTGCACTCGATACCGTCACCGTTAGCGCCGATGACGCCCGTGATTGGATGGACGTTAGTATCGTCTTGATTCGACCATGTGCCGGTGATGAACACTGTATAAGGTAGGTAAGCATCATCAGGCCCTTGCGTGCCAATTGTCAGTTTGTGTGTTTTGTCGTTACTCGAATAGAGGATAAAGACGAAGCCCTGATAGTTTGGTCCAGTGTAAGGAGGTTGATGGGCGGGAGGAGGCGGCTCTTGCTTGGGTGGCGGTTGGTAGGGTGGTACTTGTCCTTGTCCTTTCATGTCACAGTCCTCGCTCTGCTTGTTTATTTCCTCGCTCTCCATTGTTCTAGGTCTAAGAGGCCCCGCCCCGCTGTGACAAACGGCACATCAAAAGCGGCGGGCCATCCTCACTCACTCAAGGCGTTTTGAAGAAGACGCCTAGGCCATCGCCTTGCCCCTACGGGCCTCGCCTGTGCTTGCTAGCGGTTTGCTAGCGAACTACGCAGTACGAGGCCTGACGAGGCCATACGAGAGGATGGATCATTGCGAGAAAATGTCTGATTTTTCAGACTAGACCGCACGAGATAAGACAAAAACATATTGCGGTCCTAAATTTTCAAGACCGGTGCCTTAAACCACTCGGCCACCCTTCCGGTGTTGCTCAATCAATGGCTTAGCGAAACTTCCAGTGGGACATAAAGGGATTTTGCTACCCAATTGCTACCATTTCCCTGACCAAAATCGCAGCGTTCGGTTCCTCTACCAATTGTCCGATGCCAGCCCCGGCAAACGCTGTCTGTATTACCGGTGTCTGCATTGTGTTGGCGGTGCGACCTTCCGAGCTGAGCAGAAGAGCAGAGATGGTCAGAGCGATCGCCGCTGAGCAGTGATCCAAGCGTGCTTGCGAGCCCGTCATTGCAAACCCTGATGAACGAGTAGCCACAACCCCTCCGTGGCCGCTTAGAGAACGACAGCTCCGAGCATCATAATGGCGATCACCACGGCCGAGAGCATTAGGCTCTCACGAAGTGGTCTGATTGGAGGGGGCGCCATAAGGTTCCGTACGAAGTTTGCCGCGATCCCGCGCGCGTCTTCGCGCGAGGACTGGCAATAAGGCCTGATAATAGGCATCTAAATAGGGAGAGAGCGAGAGGGGCCAAGAAGGGGCCAAGGGGGCGCCAAGGAGGCGGCCATGAAGCTCCTGCTATTCATTTCGGGAATGTGCGTAGGTATCGCCTGCACCGAGAAACCCGCCCAAGCGCAAAACTACCCATGGTGCGCGATTTATAGCGGCGGCGCTAGAGGCGGGGGTACAAACTGCGGCTTCACAACATTTGAACAAT
>Ga0187783_10001574_pt1 | contig 16879 bp, 12 predicted proteins | sample 1015_SJ02_MP02_2_FD_132471 | JGI IMG/M metagenome (GOLD analysis project Ga0187783, IMG submission 132471) | Tropical peat soil microbial communities from peatlands in Department of Meta, Colombia - 1015_SJ02_MP02_20_MG | ecosystem: Environmental > Terrestrial > Soil > Wetlands > Peat | place... | reverse complement strand
GAGCGACAAACCGAACAAACCATTGATAATGTCTCGGCGATTCTTGAAGCTGATAAGGCTTCTCTGAGGGATGTGGTCAAAGTGAATGTGCATTTGAGCGACACCAGCCTTTTCGCCAGATACAACGCAGTCTACTCCCGGCGTTTTTCACAGCCTTATCCCGTCCGAACCACCGTGGGCAGCGACTTGGGCCACTCTCCCGGCATGTTGATCGAGATCGACTGCATCGCGTACTGTCCGAAAGCAGCCCCGCGAAAATCGACCAAGCCATCGAAAATGCGCGCGAGGGGCAGATGAAGGCGAGTCCGCGTGCGACCAGGCGGAAACCTGGGGGGGATTCCTGATTCTAGTTTTTCTGAGCTGCCACCGGGCGCGAGTCGAATTCGGCGGGGTAGGACGGGTGCAGCAGTGGGGCTTCGCGCCCTCTCGCTGAAACCTTTTCTACAGACTCGAGGTGTCCGTTCCTTACCACCAGGGCCGAATCAAAATTGTTCACGGTAGGACAAATGTGCCTGGGGAGAAGGTAAACGAGTTCGCCCAGGTGCAATCCATTCCGCCCCCTGATTCGCAAGGGTAAGTGTTCTTCACTCGGTGAAATCGGCGTGACTTCTGGATGTCCGACGACTACGCAGGTCGGGACGCCGGAGTCGGCTGACACGGTTTTATGACCGGCATCGCAGGTCATAATATTTTCGGCGGGGTGGCTGACGACGCGTGCCATGACAAGCGCTGCTGGTTTGTATCCGTACTGGCGCGGAAGCTGCGCCAGGCTGGTGGCATCACAGTAAACAACTGTTCCCGGAGAAACCCGGTGCATGAAATTGGGACTGCAAAATCCCTGGTAGCCGAGGGAGCACGGAAAAGTTGGCGTCCCGGCGGTAATGACCTCCTTTACGCGGAACCCATTTCGCTGAATCTCATTCACCAGTGCGAGTAACCGATCGTAGCCGGCGTGCGTGCCGGCCGTTCGTTCGGATTCTGCAACATGTCCGTATTGACCGTCGTAATAGTGCAAGCCCCGAAATTCGATCTTCAGTTCCTGAAGACAGCTCATCAGCCGAACGACTCGACTGATCTCACCCGGTGCGACCCCGGTGCGATCCATCCCCGGGTTGATATCGAGGAAGACCCCGACCCTAGTGCCCTGCCATTGACGAAGTTGCGCTGGGTCCTCGGCCAATACCGAGAGCTCGACATGCGGATATTGGCGAGAGATTTCACGGACGCGCTCGGCGTTGGCGCCCATCAGAGGGTAAGCGACAAGGACGTCAGCGGCGCCATTCTCGCAAGCCGTCACGAGCTCCAATGTGGTCGCGCATTTGAAGTTTCGGATGCCGCGATCGACCAACATCCGCAACGTGTAGCCGAGTTTCGCGGTCTTGATGTGCGCCCGCCAGCGATCAGGGTTGCCGTCAAGCAATCGTAACGTGGCGTTAATATTCGAAGCGATGACTTCCGGGTAGACCACGAGCGCGGGAGTAAGAACGTGCTCCCCGTCGCCCACTCGATAACGCTCATCCCAGGGAAACTCGCTCAACAGAAAATCTGGTTTTTCCATGGCACTTCGATGATAGCGCGCCCTTGAAAGGCACGCCAAAAAGATCTGTGGATCGCAGTCCAACGTTCAACCAACAGGCGGATGCGGAAGGCAAAGTTGACCGAGCCCTCCGCCCAGAGTACGCTTCGGATTCCTGCAACCATGGCCGAGACCCGTCAGTCCGACAGATCCGAGCTAGCACGGGGTCTCAATTTGCTGTCAGCCACGGCCATCGTCATCGGTGACACGATCGGAACCGGCGTTTTCCTTGTAGCCAGCGACATGGCGCGGGCCACGGGTTCCAGTTCACGGGTCCTGGCCGCGTGGCTGATCGGTGGGGTCGTCGTTCTCTTCGGAGCCTTTTGTTATGCGGAGCTGGGCGCGGCATTTCCCAAAGCGGGAGGGCCCTATGTTTACCTCAGTCGCGGCCTGGGGCCGATTTGGGGATTTCTTTTTGGCTGGATGAGCTCATTTCTGGAGCGTCCGGTGGCGATGGCCACCCTCGCCGCGGGCTTTGTCCGATTTCTGGCGTTTCTATTTCCGGCATTTTCCACGCCATGGTCTACCGCACACTTGGGTGGCTACGCTTTCACTTTCACCGGGGCTCAGCCACTCGCAGCATTGGTGGTCGTACTGGTGACGGCGATCAATTACTTCAGCGTGCGGCTGAGTGGTGCGATTCAGATTCTGGTCACCGCTCTAAAGATGAGCACGATTGTGATCATTGTTCTGGGTGGACTCTTATTTCGACCGACGGCCCCGCAGAAGGTTACGCCGTCTGCGCCGCCATTCCATCTCAGCGCCATTGCCGCACTGCTCACGGCGCTGGTGCCTACGATGTGGGCTTACAACGGATTCAATGACCTCGGCGACCTGGGCGAAGAGATTTTGCAGCCCGAGAAAAACATTCCTCGCGCCATCATTTTTGGACTCTCCGTCGTCGCCGGGCTGTATTTCGCTGCCAATATCGTTTACTTTCATGTCTTACCCTTTGCCTCGGTGGCCGCGTCCGCGCACGTTGCCTCCGACGTGGTGAAAAAGTTCTGGGGATCGAGCGGCGCCGCCTGGCTTACGATCGCCATGGCCATCTCCGCTTTAGGCGCCCTGCACGTGGTCGTTCTCACGGGAGCCCGCATTTCCTACGCCATGGCGCGGGATGGAGTTTTCTTCCCCTTCGCGAAGCGCATACACCCGTGCTTTCGTACTCCCACGGGAGCTCTGCTTTTTCTGGGAGCGGCCGCAGCCCTGCTCGCGCTCACGGGAACATTCGAAGAACTCTATTCCTTGTTCGTGTTCGCCGTGTGGATCTTCTTTGCGTTGACCGCCATTGCTTTGCTGCGATTGCGGCGGAAAGAGCCGGATTTGCCGCGACCCTACAGGGTTTGGGGATATCCCTGGACGCCGCTCGTCTTCTTGGCTGCAGCGGTCGCGCTCACGGCGAACTTGTGGATGTTAAGGCCGGTTCGGTCTTCCCTTGGACTGCTTGTGATCCTGGCCGGCGTTCCGTACTTCTATCGGTGGCGCAAAGCCTCGCTCGGCACAGGCTCCGAATCGCAAGCGCTTCCAGCCGACAATCCCGCGGGAGATTAGAACCGCACCGGTTTTAGCGCGCAGCCGCCGAACACGGGCACGTTGAAGCGAAGGCTCCCGGTGAAAATGTAACTCCCCGTGCCAAAGCAGCCTGGAGCAAAACCGTTTGGCCTATGAGCGGATCCCTTTTCCATGGATTACAGAAACGGACTCACCCCTTAACGGCTGACCGTATTTTCGGGGTGCCCGAAACCGCGGTTTTCAGGCTCTCGTCGGTTTCGATTAATTGCAGAACTTTTCGCGTCATCTCTTCATCGATGTCGGGAGCGCGTCGAATCTCGACCGGGTATCTCACAAGCAGTTCCAGTCCCGCATCGGCAAATTGCAGGCGTGCTTCCGGTCGCGGCGTCTCGATTTGAATATCCACTCGCCTTTCGATCGTAGCGTGCTGCCGTTCAATCTCTTGCCGGTATTGAGAGTAAACGGCTTCGACGGCGGCAACCAGTTTTGCCTGGGCCACTTTGTGATTGCCCTGCGGGGCAATCATCACGACGACTTCGTGCCAGGCATACTCCGTTCCGGGGATTTGCTTGAACAGCGGGGTTCCGGTCTGAAACAGCACGGCGTTCGAGAAGACCACGATGCGTCCTGTGGGATAAAAATCCAAGCCAGTCCCGGCCAGTTCCATCAGGTAAAGCCGTACCAGTCCGATGTCGACCACGTCGCCGGTGATTCCGGCCACGCTGATCCTGTCTCCGACTCGAATTCCGTAACGCCCGATAATAAAGAAGTACGCGGCCACCGAAAGCAGGACGGCCTGCAAGCCGACGGCGATGCCGGCGGTGATAAATCCGGCAAAGGTGGCCAGCGAGCTGAACTCGCTGACGAAACCCAGGATCAGGACGATGACGATCAGAAAACCGATCACCACCCGCCGCAGAACCAGGAATTGCCGTCGCCGCCTCGCATCTTTTACATACCGGAAGGTCACGCGCCGCCAGATTTCCGACAGCAGCAGAATCACCGCCAGCGCCAGCAGGATTCCGCCCACGCGTACCAGCACCGAGCGCAGCACGTACTTCGATTCGCGCGCGATCGAACTTCGCCACTCGTCAAAGTTCGTGTTGCTGTCGCCGAGCACAATTAATTCCTGGCTGAGAGGGATCAGCACGCCAGAGAGTTGTCTGAATCGCTGGGTGATTTGCTGAAATGTCTCTCGTTCCGTCTGCAGTTGCGTGGGATCCGTGCCGGTTGGCTGGTTGGATAGATTTTGACTCTCTTGAATTGTCGACCGCAGCGCAGCTCGCATCGGCGTTCGCAGCTGATCGACCACGGCTTTGAGGTGCGTCGTTTCTTCCATGAGCCCATCAATCTGATGGACTGCGGTCATGTAGTCGTAGAGCGTGACCGCTTCGCTGATGAGTCCGCCGGAATTGGCCAAAGTGGGCTTCGCCGCCGCGGGGGCGGTAACCGGTTTCTCTTGCCCCGGGGTCGGAGCCAAAACTTCAGGGATCGACCGAGCCAGCTGATTGATTTCGCCTTCCAGGCCGCTGGTGACTTCTCCGTTGGTCTCTACAAACGATGCCATCTTATTCACGGCATCCAACAGCGCCTTTTGCAGCTCGAGCTCGCTCGCGAGAGCCTCCCGCTGTGCACTCAAACCCGCCCTTTGCGAAGGTCGCGCTTTGGGAATGTCCCCGGTCAACTTTTCAATCTGGGATTGCAGCTGATCGATTTGCGCAGAGATCTTGGCTTGCATCTGCGCGAGGGCTTGCATCTGCGTGGTCTCCTGTGCGGGCTGGTTGTTTTCCCCTGCCTTCTGCTGGGCTTGGATGAGCCCGGCCTCTGCTTTCGCCGACTGAAACGCGAGCCGAGCGACTTGCCCCCCCAGATTTCTGGTGTTGTCCTGATAAATCGTGTCGCTGGGCAATCCGACCGACTGCATGCCCGTGGTGGCATGGCGGTACCAGCTGATGACCTGATTCAGATGGTGCAGGGTGGCATCGCTGTCGAATGGAACCGGCGGCAGAAGACTGGTAGAGCTCAGGGGAGGCGCAGCGGGAGGCTTTGAGGATGGTTGCGGCTTGGTGTCTTGGGCGCGCAACAGCAACGCCCCTAGAAGCATTGTCGGCACAAGCACTAGCTGGACGTTGCCGAGCGACCGCGCACTGAAATGCCGGCCATCATTCTTCATCATTTGCCGCACTCGCTCGCATGGTTACGTTGTTTTGCAGGAAACCTCAGATCCCGAGCAATCTACTATCTTAAGGGTTGGAAGGATTTTGGAGAAACGCATCGTCACGATTTGACGCGCGCCTGGCCCTCCGCTCGGCTGCTTTCGAGAGGCACCGGTTTGCCAACCCAAGGAGAATGATGGATCTCAGAGATCCTGGAATGTTCGCAGGGCCGACATCGCTAGAAAGGTCGGGGCACTATTCGCGCGCTTTCGACGCCGCGTAGAGGGGCTGCTTTGAGGATTTTGTAGTCTTGATACTCGATCCAAAGGGTTGACCTGCCACCCAGACGGACCAGCGTTTCTGTGTGGTTCTCAGACGGCAGCCAGAAATCCTCGACCTTCGTGTACTTATGCTCGAAATCCGTTTTCATGATCCACATCGATGGATTTCTTCCCGGCTCGCCCTCAATGCGGACCACGGCGAAATCCTTGGCATCGACCCAGATCTTTCCCCGGTACAGGAATTTGTTTTTTGTCTTGGGCTGCAGCGTGAGAACGTATCGTCCGCCTTGCGGCGTGCTTTCGTATCCCGTCAGTTGGAAACTGTAGTTATCGCGGGTCAGGGCGGTTTCAGAGCGATTCTCACCCTTCAACACTTCCTGTTCGCTTTCCAGAAGTTTCTTGAAAATGTGCTCGATCACGAATTTGGAGCCGCTCTCGGAAATGACCGTGAATTGTTTGGAATCGGGGGCGTCGAATCGAACCTTTACCGTCATCTCAGCGTCATGCTCGCTGAAGAAACTTCGATACTGCATGCGGTAAGTCCGCTTCCCTTCAAACTGTTCCAGGGCCGCCGCGCGCTGCGCATTTTTCCGTTCCAGGTTCGTCAGGATTTGATCCAAACTCAGATGGGCCGGCTCCACGCCATTGTCAGTCTGCTGGGCTGCCGCCTGCACCGCCGGGAGCAACAAAAACAGCAGCAATGGCATCCGCGCTGCCAACCTCATGATTGCCGCCTGGGGCTCTTTGGTCACGCAGTCTAAGATGCTTCACGTTGTTTAGGTGCTGCTCCAAAATGTGACAGCCCTCCCATCGGTCCCTGCGCAGACCATGGATCGATAAAGCCGCAAAGACCTTAGATCGCACCTGACAGCTCTGTACCTTCAATTCTTGACAGGGGACCCCGAGAGATGTAGCGGGGAGGGATGGAGACCCCGAATCCTATTCCCGATTGTTTTCCGAGTGCGGTGGGTACGCTCAAGCTCTTTTATTTGCCCGGGGTACGGAGTTTTGCTTCGGTGTCGGCGATGCATGCGGTTGCCCGCTTTGCAGAGTCGCGTTCGACGCTCTCGAGTTCTCCGCGTTTCTCTTTCTCGTCCCAGAGAAAGAGACTTTTTTCGCAGGCGGAATGCGCCCGCTGCCAATAAGCGCGGGCTTGACTCGGGGAAAGATTCTTTTGTGAGGCAAGGGCAGAATAAACATCGGCCAAGCCCGAATAGGCGGTGGCCAGGCCGGAGCGAGGATAGCGATTGCTGTTCATCTCGGAAGGCATTTCTTCAAACGTGGTGACACTCTCGCGATATGTTTCGAGCGCCAGCGCAGGCCTCCCCAGCTCCAGCAGGCATTGGGCGACGCCCAGATCACTGAACGCGAAGTTCGTTTTTGCCAGCGAGTTTTTGGCATCGGCCGACAGCAAATTTGCGAAGATCTTGTGCGAACGATTAAAAGTCGCCAGGGCGGCGGAGACGTCGGCATGCCGCTGATACTCCCCCAACTGGTTGACGCCCTCACCCAGAAACTCCTCGAGCGACGTAACCTCCGGGTGGGCCTTGCAGCGCTCCTCCAACAGAGCCACAACCTGCGCCTGAATCTCCGCCGCACGGGAATAATTGCGTTGCTCCGCCAGACAATAGGCAATACCGGCGTAGTGCGCTCCCAGATGTGTCAGCAAAAGCTCGTTGTTCGGATCTGATTCAAGCGCAGACTTTACAATCGAGGCGGCGTGCTGGTAGTCATCCGATGCGCTGGCAAAGTCCCCGGTTTTTGCGTGGGTCACTCCCATGAAATAGTAGGTGCCGGCGTAGAGGTCTCTGTCGGTCGTATCTTTTTCCGTGGTAGCGAGGTGGGCTGCGATCTGTTGGGCTTTCCGCAAATTCGCCAGGGTATCGCTGAAATTGCCGGCAGATTCCTGGACTTGCGACACCCGGATGTAAGTTCCAGCTAAATCACGCTGAAAGGGGGCATCGGTCGAGCCGGGGGCCAAGGACTGGCGGATCGCCAACGCCTTGCGATAGCTTTCGAGGGCACCGGGGGCGTCTCCCAGGTTGGCGGCGTAAGGGTAGCCCATGACGTCGCCCACCCTTTCGTAAGCCGCAGCCAATTCTTTCTGCAGTGAAGGGTCGCCACTCGACTGTCTGCTGAGACTGTCCAGATACTCAAGCGCGCGAGTGGCAATCAGTCGGCGGGCCGATGTCGAGCCGGGCAACTCTCGAATTGCATCGTGGATCTCGAAGATGAGCGAGTTGGCGAGTTTTCGGACGTCGTTGAATCGTTGTTCCGCCCGCCGCTGGTTGGCTGCGGCGATACGCGCCTCACGAATGGTGGCGACGATGCCTCCCGTGATCGCCAGCAGAACCAGTGCCGTCGCCGTCACTCCTAGTTTGTGGCGAGTGGCAAATTTTCCCGCGCGATACCACCACGAGTCCCGGCGGGCGATGACCGGACGTCCCTCCAGATGCCTTCGGATGTCCTCGGAGAATTGTTCGACCGAGGCGTAACGGCGCTGCGGCTCCTTATGCATCGCTTTCAGGACAATTGTGTCGAGATCGCCTCGGAGGCGGCGATGCAGCCTGGCCGGTGGCTCCTCGCGTACCACCGCATTAACCGGTTCAGGAGTATGCTCGGGGAGGGTGGCAGTCGAGTTCATTGCGACCTCAGAACCACACTGCTTGGACGCTCCGGTTGGAATTCACAAATAGCCCGAGCGAACTCGTGCGCTGCATGGGTCTGCTTGGGATAGGGAGAACGTCCGGTCAACAGTTGGTAAAGAACCACCCCTAAGGAATAGACATCGGTTGCCGTCGTAATGGGCTCCCCGCGGATCTGCTCTGGGCTGGCGTACTCCGGCGTCATCGGATGGGCGGCAGTTTGTTGAGACACAGCCGCCGGGTCGAGAATCTTGGCGATGCCGAAGTCGAGCAACTTCGGCACGCCTTGCTTGGTCACGAGAATGTTGCCGGGCTTGATGTCACGATGAATGACCAAATGCTGATGGGCGTACTGCACCGCCGACGCCACCTGCTGAAAAAGCCGCAAACGCTCCGGGATGCTCAGGCCGTGGTTCCTACAATACTGGTCAAGGGGGATTCCTTCGATCAGCTCCATTACCAGATAAGGAATGCCCTCATCGGTGGTTCCGCCATCAAGCAGGCGGGCGATGTTGGGATGATCCAAAGAGGCCAACACCTGGCGCTCGTTGCGAAATCGGTCGACCACGGCAGCTGAATCCAAGCCTGTCCGCACGAACTTAATCGCCACCTGCTTGTCGTACTGGCCGTCCGCCCGCTCCGCGCGATAGACCTCGCCCATGCCCCCTTGGCCGATTTGTTCCAGCAGCCGATACACTCCCACCCGACGGCCGACGCGTCCGCCCTGGTTCGCCCAGTCCGCTTCGGAAGCTTTCAGATCGAATGCGGGTTTCTTGAGAAAAATGCTGCCCGCTTGCCGGTGAGAAAGAAGCAGGGACTCGACCTCTTTCCGCAGTTCGGGGTCGCTCAAGCATGCAGCATCCAGCAGCGCGGCCCGCTCGAAATCCTCTACGGCCAGGACGCGATCGAGCAGTTCGCGTACCTGCCGCCAGCGCTCGGGATTCATACCGCACCGGTCCGGTCGAGTTCGCGGTGTAGCCAAGCCCGTGCGGTAATCCAATCACGCTTAACCGTGGACGATGAGACTCCGAGCACTTCGGCCGTGTCTTCGATCGAGAGGCCCCCGAAGAACTTCAGTTCCACAACCTTCGCCTGCTGGGCATCCATGGCAGAAAGGGTCTTCAAGGCATCATCAAGGGCAAGGATGTCCACGTCGACGCATTTTGCATTCTGTTCCGCCTCATCCAGGGCCAGGTTGCATACTCCGCCACCGCGTTTGCTGGCACGAAAGGCGCGCGCATGGTCAACCAGGATCTGGCGCATCAGCTGTGCCGCCACGGCAAAAAAGTGTGCACGGTTTTGCCACTCCGGTAAATCCTGACTGATCAAGCGAACATAGGCCTCGTGTACCAAGGCTGTGCTTTGAAGCGTGTGCCCTGGGCGCTCGTTCCGGAGGTAGCGTTGGGCGATGCTCCTCAGTTCATCGTAGACGAGAGGAATGAGGGAATCGAGGGCTTCACGGTCGCCGCCCCGCCAACGACCCAACAGTTGGGTAACCGGTGTGGATGAATTTTCTCGCACTGGAAATGCTGCGCCCGCGCTGGGGAAGCGCTTTGTCGAGGAAGCATATCCATTCCCCCCGGATGTGTCAATCATTTTGAAAAGAGGGATTTTAGGCGAAGAGCTCCGGGGCGAGGTATCGCGGAAGCGCCCTAGAAATGAGGGGGGAGTCGAAGAGTCGAAAATCGGCCGAGGAAAGAAATCCCGAAAATTCTCGGACACGAGTGAACCAATTTCGATCTGATTCCCGCCTCTTTGAACAGGGGGAGCATTCAGCAGGCTGTCACGGTCATCTCGCACCGTCAGGTGACGTGCTGAAACCTGACGATTGGCCGTGGCGCCTGCAGAGTGCATAACCAATACGAATCCCAGTGAATTCTGAAGGAGCGGAATATGACTACCCCAATTTCACGTCATTTCTCTTGGCTGCTGGTTCTGCTGTTCACCGTGGCGGGACAGGCGCAAGATCTGCAAATCAAGAAAAGCATCACCGTTGGGGGGAACGTTATCTCCAGCACAGATTCGGCCATCAAAGGGGCGCGGGAACGGACTGTGACGCAGACGGCAGGGGCAAGCACAGTCATGATCCGCCAATGCGACTTGAAACGAACGGTGCACATTAATGACCAATCTCAGACCTATTTCATTGCAACCGATCCGCAAGACGACGCTGCGTTGCAAGCGGCGGGCTTGGTCACGGGATCGCCGGCCGCCCAATCGGGAGGGACGATCACGGAAAGCACCGCCGTTACCGATACGGGCGAGCGCAAGACGATCAACGGATATCCGGCACGGCATCTCAAGATGAGGGTGGCCATTCAGCCGTCCAAGAATGCCTGCTCGCAACAGAGCCAGGAATTTGAAGTGGACGGATGGTACGCGGACCTTTCCAAGGAATTCGCCTCCTGCCAGCAATCGCTTCCGCCCGTCCGTCAGACCGAAGGTTGCAGCGATCGCGTAATTCATAAGCTGACGGGCAGTGGAAAGCCGGGCTACCCGCTTGCTCAGACCCTCACTCTGCACAACGGCGATGGCAGCACGACGCAAGTTGGCGTGGAAGTCTCGGAGATTAGCAAGCAGGACTTGGCGAAAGAACTCTTCGACGTGCCTGCGGGCTACCGCGAAGTGAAATCCCTGGCAGAATTGAATGCTCCCCCGGTGATACAGACTGCGCAGCCTGCAACCTACGCGGCAAACCCGCAAGCGGCCGTGATGGCCGGCCAGAATGGGATGAAAGGTGTCAACCCGGCTGCGATGATGTTCAATCCCGGCGCCCAGATGGCGATGACCCAGAATGCCGCCGTGAGCCAACAGATGATGGCCGCAAGAATGGGCCCGGGTGCGGCGTTCATGGGAGCAGGAGTGCAGCCCCAGGGCAGCGCCATGGTTGCGGCACCACAGCAATTGGGGCCGAAGGCGCCGGGCAAGATCCGGATTGGGGTTGCCCCACCGGATGCCCAGCTGGGTCAGGGAACCAACGCGGGGGTCGATTACAGCACTCCGATCCGCAATGTCGAGGTTGCGCTCATGAACGGGCCGGCGATTGAGATTGCGCCCTTGGAAGCGCACGTGCCGCTGCAACTGCAAGCTGAGGCGCAGCAGAAGCAGTGCGACTACATTATGCATTCAAGCGTCAACGTCAAACACACCACGGGCGGCAGCTTGGGGAAATTCATGAAGCTCGGATCGACGGCTGCCAGCTTTACTCCAGTCGGTATGATGGCAAGGGGCATGGGCACCGTGGTTGCGGCGCAGGCTGCAGGAGCGGCCGCATCCCAAATGGCAGCTCAGCAGGCGCAACAACAAGCCTTGAGCCAGTTGGCCGGCTTCAATGGGCAAATCAAGTCCAAGGACGATGTCACGGTCGAGTATGAACTCACCGCCGCGGGACAAACCACGCCGGTTGTGCAGAACACGCTGAAGGGCAAGGCGAAGTCTGACGGGGAGGACGTCCTCACGCCCTTGCTCCAACAGACGGCGAACGCTGTACTGACACAAGTAATCCCGAAGTAGCGGAAACCAGAAACCGCACGCAAGAAAAGCACCACCTCGTTGGAATCGGGGTGGTGCTTCTTTTTCAGTCTCAAGAACGCCACCTGATGGATATTTTCTGCAGAAACCGACTCAGCATAGCTGGGGAGGGAGACGAAAACAGAGCGGAATGAAAAAGAAAGCGGAGTCAGAGAGTTGCCTGGCCCCGCGTACAAAACTGCGCCCTGCGCGACCTCTTAAGTCGTACCACGATCAGGCGGCGCTTCTTCCCATCACAAAGTGCAAGATCAGAGAAATCACCGCGAAGACGAGCAGCAGGTGAATCAGCCCTCCGGCCACATGGAAGACGGAGAAACCGGTGATCCATGCGATCAGCAAAATCACGAACAAGATTGTCCAGATGCTCATGTTCTTCTCCTCGAATAAGGTTTCCAAGATTTCGCGGCAAACGCCGTGAACTCCACACTCCGGGCTGAGATGAAGATCCCACCTCCGGCATTTAAGCTTCGACACTACCGCTCTGAACATTCCCTGTCAGTAGCGCGAACCGTGTAGCAGATTGAAAAGATGTCCCTACGCATCACAGACCAGATTGCGGCTGGCCCCTTAGGGGAAAACAACTATATGCTGCGCGGAACCGACCTTGATGCTCTCTCGGCAGCTAAGAATCGAGCCATTCGGCCACTCGGCATTTGCAGGACGTGAGACAAGGGGCCTCACCGGAGCAAAACGGAAGTCTGATCCGGTGTGCTTGCGACAGCCTTCCATGACCTCCCATCGCCAATGTGTTGCGGGAGGCTATTCATTCCAACCCGCAAACGATGCAACAGCAACTAAGAGCAAGCAGTCTCGTAAAATCACCGCGTGCGCCGAGATGCGCACTGCAAAGGAAGGACTCATTTCATGGCAGACGATAGGGAACGGAATCCCCAGCAAGGCCAACAAAGTTCCGGTCAGCAGAGCCAGTCCCGACAACAGAATCAGGGAGGGCAAACCGGATCGAGCGAGGAGCAGGGCAGCCACTCCGGCCAGCAACCTGGGCAGAAAAAGAGCGGCTACGGGCAGAACGCAGAAGACAACGAGAATCTGGACCGGCAACGTCGCGCATCCTAATTCGTATCGTTGGACAAGTTGAGCCCCGGCGAGCACGCCGGGGCTCTTTTATGGTCTGCTTTGTGCGTTCACACGGGGTAATTTGACGTTCATGTTGCGTTAGCCTTCGTCATTTCAGGAGCTAATCTTGAACCCCCCGGGATGGTGGGGAATTTTCTCGAGTATGACGGGCCACTAACCGAGAACGATCTGCCCATCGACGCGCACGAGTTGATTGCATTTTGCCGCATCCAGTGTTTGTCGGAGCCGGAGTCATTAACGCTGACGGCTGAATCGACGCCAAGGCGATGTTCCTCGCGGAAGTAGCGGCGGGTCCCCTTTTACAAGCTATTAGGCAAGAAAGATCTCGGAACTGTTGATTTTTCCGCCTGTTGAAACCACATTGATCGACGATCGACGGCGCTGGCATTTCGGCAACATAGTGGAGGGCACACCCCAGCGCCCAACTGGCCCACCTTCCTGACATTTGCCGGCCGGTGTGTGAACAGCTCATCGGGGCCCGTTCGGAAGTGAGTGGTCTGCCCGAATCCGGAATTGCCTGAATCTTCGCTCTGAGCCTTCGCAACCGAAAAAGCGATACGCCGCACTCTCAGGGTGAGCGAGAATGCGGCGTATCCGAACGGCGTTTTTCTTATGCACCTTCAGGAGAATGCAGCACCCGGAACGTGTTGCCGCCACTGGACCAGACGAGAACCAAAGCGTCCTGACCCGCGGGAACGTTCGAGAGAGCCTGCTGCACGTCAGCCGGAGTTTGAACTTTGTGTCGGTTCACCTCGAGGATGACGTCTCCTTCTTGTATTCCAGCGTTATCCGCCGAGCTCCCCGGCTGCACTTGCTCGACCACGGCACCGTGAATATCGCGCGGGACCTGAAGCTGATCGCGCGTATCAGGATTCAGATCGCCGAGGCCCATTCCCCAGCGCATTTTGCCGTGGCCTTCCCCGGATGAGTCGCCGTCGTTCGAGCGGGCACCGAGCTCCTCCAGGGTGACCGGAACCGTCATCGTCTTACCATTGCGCAGCACGATAAGCTCAACTTTGGTCCCGGGTTTTTTCAGTCCGATCCTAACCTGCAAGTCGCCTGCGTCATTCACTTTCTGACCGTCGATTTCGGTGATCACGTCTCCGATTTGCAATCCGGCCTTTGCACCCGGCGAATCAGGTACGACTTGCGTGACTACGCCGCCCATCGCGGCGGAATCGCCGAAGAACTTGGCGTTCTCGGGAGTTACGTCGGAGATTTCGATTCCGATGCGGCCGTGGCTAACTTTCCCATCGCGAATCAGGGTCTCGACCGTGGGTCTCACGATCTGGGTTGGAATCGCAAATCCCATGCCGGAGAAAGTTCCCGAAGGCGAGACCAGGAAGGTGTTAATTCCGATCACTTCACCATGGGCATCCACGAGGGGACCCCCGGAGTTACCGGGATTGATCGCCGCATCCGTCTGAATGAATTGTCCCGGCTTGCTGGGATCGGTGGCATCAGGGTTCGCACGATTGATGGCGCTCACGATTCCACGCGTGACCGTAAAACGGAACCCGTAGGGATTGCCAAATGCCAGGACGGTCTCTCCGGGCCGTACTTGTTTCGAATCACCCCAGGGAACACTGGCCATGTCCGTCGCATTGACCTTCAAAACCGCCAAGTCGGTGAGCGGATCAGCGCCCACCAGTTTGGCCTTCATCACGCGGCCGTTGCTTGTCCTCACTCGAATGTCGACGGCTCCATCGATCACGTGATTGTTGGTGACGATGTATCCATCGGGAGAGATGACCACCCCACTGCCCATGCCGTGCTCAATCTGCGGCTGCTGGCGCTGGCTACGCATTTGCGGTCCAAAGAATTGTCCAAATGGACCTTCCTGCCCAAAGAACTGTTGCATATCCTCGGGCGTCTGCTGGTTAGCTGCTTCCCCCTTGGTGCGAGACGTCACGGTCACATTTACCACCGCCGGGGTTACATGCGCCGCCAAGGTTTCCATCGCCTTGTCGAGAGCCGTCAGAGCACCCACACTCTCGTCGTCAAGCGGAGCTGCTGACGGCAGTGCATCCGCCGCTCTCGCAGGTTTGACACACTCATAGGTTACGAACGAGCCGAGCAATGCCAATGCAAGCAGTGCGACCGCCCGCCGTCGAGTTAAGTTTTTCACGTTTCTGTTCCACCAGTTTCTTACGTTCATTTGTACTTCCTCTCTTAAATTAGAATTTGCGTACAACTAATTCCTTAGTTACAAAATCTGAAGTTCCGCCTCTGGGCTTCATCGTCTTCTAAATTTCCTCTTGCGGAGCCGAGTGGGGGGTTGAGTCGACGGTGGTTTTCAGGATGGTCACTCGCCACATCTGGACCTGATAGAGCTGATAGACCTGATTGGGCGAGTTGGGGTCTCCACTCTCAAACACCACGACAACGGCTTGTACGGTCGGAGACGACGGCATGCTGGCCAGATAAATCATCCCTCTCGAATTCTGTCTTCCGGTTGCGAAACGCGCGACCGGGGCGGGTTGACGAAGAATGGAGGTATGGGTCAACCGCTGATTGTCGTCGGTTTGGTTCGGCTGGCCAGTCCATTTCGCGAGAATGGGTTTCTGCAAAGCAGACAACGATGCGATCGATGAAGTCCTGAGGCTGGCATTGGTTGCGTCGAGCCTCACCGTGGCAGCGGGCGAAAAAGCCCCTCCGGAAGCAGCTGGCGCGCTATCTTCAAAAACGATCAACCGTGGCGCCTTCGAAGTGCCAATGGCGCAGATGACAGCCAAGCCAGTGACCAACGACAAGGCCAGCTTACAACTGGCACCCTTCCCGCAGGACCGATTCCTGTCGAGGATCCGGGCCACACGCAGCGAGACCTGCGATACCCGCCCAAGCACTGCCTGAGCCAGGGCTGCACTTCGTTGAACGAAACTCCGCTCCGCCAGATGCGCCAGACATTCGGCATAAGCACGCGGGCTCGAGGTCTGAGCCACGACAGCTTCATCGCAGGCGCTCTCGCGCTCGAAGGCCAATTTCTTCTCGATCCACCAGACCGCGGGGTGAAAGATGAAGACGGCCTTGACAATTTGCTGAGCGAGATTGCTCCAATCATCCCAGCGTCGGAGATGCGCGAGCTCGTGCAAAACGATCTGGGTCAGCTCCTCCGGGGAGAGCTCCTGTAGAACCCAGCCAGGGACCAGGATCGCCGGCTTGGTCAAACCGATTGCCGTGGGAACGCGGACTTTGTCGGACGTGCATAGCGCAATCTGGCGGCCCGAAGGTTTGCCTCCGAGGATCTCCTGTAAGCGAGGACTTAGCGTCGTGATATCGACGGGAGTGCCTGATTTTCGCAGCGCATACAGATGGCGGAATGCCCGACCAACTAGGAATAAGGAGCCCGCGGCGACGACCGCCCACGCCCAAAACAGACAGAGAGCCCAGGATTCTGGCGCCACAAAGGCGGGATGGCTTGGAAGCGTGCTGGAGACGCTGTCTTTCGGCCAAGCGTCGCCCAACCAGGGTAGAACCGCGATCGCGATGAGTGCCCAAAAGCCGATTGCGAACCTGGTGCTCGCGTGTTGACGACGAGAGAGGCGCAGGAGCACCGCCGCGAATCCTCCGATCACTGTTCCCTGAACCAAAGAGTCCAACAGATGAACGGAGGCATATCGAGCGATGGAATGAAGTTCGAGTGCCGGCATCATGATGAGCTCTCTTTGCTCCTTTCGAGCAATTGGCGGAGGTGGGCTAATGCGTCGGCATCGATGCTCTTCTCTTCGAGAATATTAAGGACCAGCAGCTCGTCGGAATTGCCAAAAAAACGGCTGACTAGACGGCGCACCTCAAAGCGCGTCGCAGCCTTGCGATCGACCCTGGGCAGGTAAACGTGGGCACGTTTATCCTTGACGTGACTGACGTACCCTTTTTTTTCGAGGATGCGAATAATCGTCAGAACGGAGTTGTAAGCCAACGCCGTCTCACCGGGCAGGCCGTGCAAAACCTCGTGGACTGTGGCGGAGCCTTTCTCCCAAAGCACGTTCATAATGCGCAACTCGGCTTCGGTCAGGGTTGCGGATCGGTTACGGGACAAAGCTCCTCCTTGGTGCTGTTTCCCAACTTCTTCCTTCAGACGGG
>Ga0187783_10001573_pt1 | contig 16884 bp, 11 predicted proteins | sample 1015_SJ02_MP02_2_FD_132471 | JGI IMG/M metagenome (GOLD analysis project Ga0187783, IMG submission 132471) | Tropical peat soil microbial communities from peatlands in Department of Meta, Colombia - 1015_SJ02_MP02_20_MG | ecosystem: Environmental > Terrestrial > Soil > Wetlands > Peat | place... | reverse complement strand
TGCCAGCATGGTGCCGCTCAGTCACCGCAGAGACGAGCGGCGTGCCCTCATCGTGCAGCGCCTCAGCGCGGCCGCTGCTGCGGGGCAGCTCGATGACGCCGCGGCCGGGCACGCCTGGGCCGCACTGACCAACCTCGCGATGGAGCAGAACGACTGGTCCGCATCGCTCGATGCCAGCGAGCGGGCTGCGCGGCACTTCCGGGCCGCCGGGCTGTCGCGGCTGGCGGCCTGGGCGGGCTACCTCGGGATGCACGCGGCCTGGGGCGCGGGCCGCCTGGCTGAGGTCGACCGGCAGGTCATCGAGCTGATCGCGAGCTTCCGTGCCGAGCATGACGACATGGGCCTCGGCTACTCGCTCTGGGTGGCGTCGCTGCGGAGCGCTGACCTCGACGCGGCGAAGGATATGGCCGCGGAGGCGGACGCGCTGCTTCGCCGGATCGGGGTCCCGACCGGCGTCGCCCACAACGTCGAGGGCCGTGGGATCATCGCGTATGAGCGTGGCGAGATCCGCGACGCGGCGAAGTTCGTCTCCGAGGCCATCGAGATCTTCGTGTCCTACGGCAGCGTCGGTTGCACCGCGCACGCTCTCGAGGCCGCGGCGGTCGTCGTCGGAGCTAGCGCCTACGCGGACGCTGGAGCGGCGACGGCCCTGCTCGCTGCCGCGGGCGAGTTACGCCGCCTCAGCGGTCAGGGCCACATGCCGTGGGAGATACGCGCTCGACTCGGACCTCTGGAAGACCACATCGCCGCACCGCAGACCCCCGACCCGGCCGATCCAGCCCGGACCATCCTGCCTCGCTACACGCTGGCCGCGGCGGCGTCGCTGGCGAGCCAGGCACTCAGCACGCTGACGACGCCGACCGCTACCTGACCGTCCTGCCTAGAGGCCGGCCGGCAGCCAGAACTCGAGCTGAATGTTGTCGGGATCGCGGAATACGACGACCGAGCCCATCGCCGTGTCGACTGTCGGCGTAAACGGTATCCCGGCCGCGCGCAGCTGCTCCTCGCACGCGGCTAGCTCAGCGCGGGACGACACCGCGAAGGCGAAGTGGTCGAGCCCGGTGCGGAATTCGTCAAAGGTACCCGCCGTGTGCCCGAAGTACTGACGAAGTCCGACGACCCAGCCCGATTCTGGATGCGCCAGCACCCGGAATCGCACCACTTCGTCGTCGCCCTGCGACACCACCTTCATGCCGAGCAGGTCCCCGTACCACTTCGCACTTCGGTCCGCGTCGCGAACGGTGAACGCAACGTGATGTCCGCCGGTGATCGTAGGCATGTACAGCCTCCTCGTTGGGTGTGAACCCGAACCCCTTCTGGCCCAGGTCACATGCTGGCCCGGCCCGCAGGCCCGCCCATGCGGACAAGACTGCCTGCCGGCCTGGGCGTGCATAAGACGTAACAGGTCACAGGAAGCCCACAGCTTCGGCGTGCATCCGGGTACCCTGCGGCCGCCACTCCTGTGGGCTTCCTGTGGGTGCCACGTGCGTGGTCACGTGTGGTGATCGTCTCGGCGGTCCGCGAGTCTGCTGGTAGCGCCGGGGAGTTCCCGGCCAGACAGCAGACGGGAGACGGTCATGTACAGCAGCAACATCCTCATCGAGATGGCCCGGACGAGGCAGCAGGAACTGCTGGGACAGGCGGAGCGCGAGCGTCGAGGGCGGCACGCACGGAGCCTCGCGCGCACGGTCCAGCGTGACGCCGGAATGCGCCGCGCGCGGCGTGACCGGCGCGCCGGGCTGGCGGTGCCGCGCGTGTGGTCAGAAGCCCAGTCGTGACCTGGCCAGAGCGTGATGGCATGGGCCAGAACGCTCCCGGCCGGCTCGTTACGCTGAGCATGGTCAGCACAACGGACGAACGAGGAGCGCCATGGTCCAAGCGGCGCGGTGGCTAGCGCTATCGCCGGATCACCCGTTCGGCCTGGCGGCGCTGCCCTATGGCTCGTACACGGCGGCACACCACGCTGAGCAGTACCGGGTCGGGGTCGCCATCGGCGACAGCGTGCTGGACCTGACGAGTGCGACGGGCCGGCTGATGCCGGCTCGGGCGCACCTGTTCGCCGCGGGCAGTCTGGACGACTTCCTCGCGGCCGGGGACCTCGCATGGGCCCAGGTGCGCGAGAGCCTGACGGCCTGGCTGTCGGAGGATCAGTTCCGACCCGCGATCGAGGACCTCCTTGTGCCCGCCGCCGCGGTCAGCCTGCGGCTGCCGTTCGCAGTGGCCGATTACGTCGACTTCTACGCCTCGGAGAACCACGCTGCCAACGGCGGGCGGATGTTCCGGCCCGGCGCTGAGCCGCTGCCGCCGAACTGGAAGCACCTGCCGATCGGCTACCACGGCCGGGCGGGCTCGGTCGTGGTATCGGGCACCCCGGTCCGGCGGCCGTGCGGCCAGTCTCGGCCCCCGGGCGCCGATGCGCCGGTGTTCGGGCCCTCGGCCCGGCTGGACTTCGAGGCCGAGCTCGGGTTCGTCGTCGGCGCGCGCAGCCACCTGGGTGAGCCCGTGCCGGTGTCGCGGTTCGCCGAGCACGTCTTCGGCGTGTGCCTGGTCAACGACTGGTCTGCGCGCGACATCCAGTTCTGGGAGACGGTGCCGCTAGGCCCGTTTCTCGGCAAGTCCTTTGCCACCACCGTCTCGCCGTGGGTGCTCCCGCTGGCCGCGCTCCAGCACGCGCGCATCCGGCCACCATCGGCGGCCGCGACCCTGCTGGGCTACCTGACCGAGACGACCGTCTGGGGTCTGGACATCGACTTCGAGGTGCGGCTCAACGGCCATGTGATCTCCCGGCCGCCGTACGCCACCATGTACTGGAGCCCGGCGCAGATGCTGGCCCACCTGACCGTGAACGGTGCCGCCGTGCGCCCCGGCGACCTGTACGCATCCGGGACCGTGAGCGGCCCGGAGCCCGGTCAGCGAGGGTCCCTCATGGAGCTGAGCTGGAACGGGACCGAGCCACTTGGCCTCCCGGACGGGACATCACGGTCGTGGCTTCAGGACGCGGATGAGGTCACCATCGCCGCGACCGCGCCCGGTCCCGACGGGGTCAGGATCGGGCTCGGCTCGGCTACCGGCGTCATCCTGCCGGCGGTGACGGAGTCGCCGGCCGGCCGGGGCTGAGCCAGTGCCAGCTCGTCACGGCGTGCCAGCCGACGATCGCGGCGAGGTGCTGCGGTCCGACCTGGGCGGCCGACAGGGACCAGCCTGCGCCGGGCCTCCCCGCAAACCAGATGGCCGGCGACGAGCCGCAGACTAGTTCGGTGTCACGCAGGCCAGCCAGGCCGAGCCCGGTCGCCTTGAGGTAAGCCTCCTTCGCCGTCCAGTGCCGGTAGAAACTCCGTTCCGACGAGCCGCCGCAACCGGCCGCGATGCACGCCGCCTCGCGCCCGGCAAACCGGGCTGCGGCCACGTCGGCGAGCCCGAGCCTGGGCTGGAGTTGCTCGAGATCCGCGCCGACGGGCTCGAGGGCCACCGCGACGAGCGCCAGGCCGCCGCTGCGGGTCAGGCTGAACCGCAGCCCGTCACCCGCCAGCCGCGGCCGACCGCGCGGGCCGGACCGGATGACCAGCCGTCCAGGTTCACCGCCGAGGTAGCGGGTCAGCACCTGGCGCAGTGCCGCTCGGCTGGTCGCGAACCTCGCGCCGTCCTGCGCGCGCAGATAGCTGGCGGCGCGGGCGCGCTCGGCGGCGTCGAGACATGCCAGGTCGACCGCGCCGGGCGTGTCGAGATCGACAAGCCAGGCGTGCACGGCCGCGGCGCCGAGCGTGACGGTGCCCTCGCGCGCGGCAGTGCCCCCGTGGGCGGCCGCGTCCCCGTGGGCGGCAGCGTCCCCGCGCGCGGCAGCGTCCCCGCGCGCGGCAGTGCCCACGGACGCCGTGCCAGCGGAAGTCTCGGTGCCTCGCTCCATTGTTCCGCCGATCTGCTGAACCAACGTTCCCGGCCGACGCCCACCACGCCCCGCGCTGCCGACATTACGATGCGCGGATCGCCAGAAGCCGGGAGAATACCGTCATGGAGGGGCCGATGCCGCGGCGGGACCAGCCGCCGGACTCGCGGGACAATACCGTGAGCATGCCACGCGTCGACCCGGCTGACTGGACCGGCCGGCCGAGCGGGACCGTGTCGGCGGCCGACCGCAACCCAGCCGTAGCACCCGAGCTGCCGGCCTTCGGTGACCCCTACGCCCTGCCGCCACGCGCGCGGGGAGCAGAGCCGGACGCGGCAGCCGAGTCTGAGCCCAGGGCTGCTGTAGCGGCCGAAACCACGGAACTGCCCCAAGCCGCGGCCCCACCCGAACAGGTGGTCGCCCCACCCGAAGATGCGGCCCCACCCGAAGATGCGGCCCCGCCCGAAGATGCGGCCCCGCCCGAAGATGCGGCCCCGCCCGAAGATGCGGCCCTGCTTGAAGATGCGGCCCCACCCGAAGTTTTAGCCGCACCCGACGAGGTGGCCCCATCCGACGAGGTGGCCCCATCCGACGAGGTGGAGCCGCCCGAAGACGCTGCCCCGCGCGTGGCCGCGCTCCTGCCTACGGCGGTGCACGTCGCCCATACTGTCGAGTCGCCCGAGCCCGAGCCAGTCGCCTGGCCTGCTGCGAAGCCCGCCGCACCAGCCGAGCCGTTCGCCACGCAGGCCGGACCGACTTGGCCGGTGGCGAGGCAGACCGCGCCGTCGCGATCAACCGCTACCGAGCCGTCCTCGCCCGGGCTGCCGGGCGCGTCGGGCCGAGCCGCCGCGGGATCGATCCCCGACCTGCGTGCGCGCCTGGCGACGCTGCCCGCCGGCCATCCTGCGTCACCGTACGACGACGCGGGACGACTGAAGCCCGCGCCGGTCCGGCTCAGGCAGCTGGAACTCGGGCTGCCGGCGCGCTCCGTCGGCGTGACTGGCTATGCCGGGCTGCCCGGCCCGGATCACGACGACCAAGCGGACGATCTCTGGCCCGACGCCGCGGCGGTGGCCGCGGGCGGCCCGGCCAGCGCAGCGGCCGCGAGCGACGCCCGGCCCGGCCCCGCTGCCGGGCACGACGCCGGAGCAGATCCAGCCGTGTCGACCGCGGAGCGCGGCCGGCCGCGCGACCGCGAGTCGGATGGCGGTCCGCTGGCCGCGGGCGCGCCGGACGAGGACGCGATCACTTCGCCGACGGCGAGCGGTGCGGGGCAGACGGCCGTTGCCGCCGCCGCGGCCGGCCCAGGGCGTGCGACCAGCCCCAGCGCAGGGCCCGCGACAACCGCTGCGCGCGCGACTACCCGCGGGCCGACACCGAACGGCGAGCCGACGACCAGCCTTGCGCGGGCAACCAGCCCCGCGCAGGCAACCAGCGCGGCGCAGGCAACCGGCTCCTCCGGAGCAACCAGCCGGGCGCAAACAGCCAGCTCCCCTCACGCAACCACCTCCCCGCACGCAACTAGCCCGGCCGAGTCGACCAGCGGTGGCCCCGCGACCAGCGGCGGCCCCGCGACCAGCGCCGGCCCCGCGACCAGCGGCGGCCCCGCGACCAGCGCCGGCCCCGCGACCAGCGGCCGCCCCGCGACCAGCGCCGGGCCGACGCCCAGCGCCGAGCGGCCAGCGGACGGCCCGCCGTCCGCGAACAGCGCTGCGACGTCGCCGTACCCGGCCGCGAACGGCGACGGCGCGCCGCGCAGGGCCGGCCAGCCGCGAGCGGATGGGGCGGGCATCGGACCTCGGCCCGCGACCGGTCAGAACGGCGACGGCGGCCGCGGCGCCCCGCGCGACTGGCAGCACCCGTACGGTCAGCGGGCCGAGACCGACGACCGGGGCGACGGCTCGGCATCGCCTGACCGAAGCGACCCGGTCACGGCGCAGTGGCCGGCCGTCGACGTCCCGCCCCGCACGGTCGAACGGCGAAACGACGACCGCGGTGCGGAGCTTCAGGACCCGAGCCCGCGCGGAACCGCACGTGCGGACGCCCAGCGGTCGCAGCCGCGGTCGGCTGGCCGTGACCGTCCTGACCAGCGCCGGGCGGCCACCGCGCAGGCGTCGCGCCCGGCCGGCGCATCGCGGCCCAGTTCTGCGCCGACCACAGGGCGGCTCACACCCGCGCAGCACGAGCTCGTGCAGCGCATCCTGGCAGCGTGCCGCGCAGCCGAGGGGCGTAACGCGGTTGGTAGGTATGGCAGCAGCGGGCTGACCCCGGCGATGCTGCGCATCGCGGCGCAGCTCCCGATCGGCGGCCTCGCGCCCGGTAGCCAGGCTGACACCCTGAAGCCGGCCGACCGGCTCGCCGCGAAGCTCGCCAGGCTGATCGCGCGCCAGCCCGGCGCGTCGCCGGAACAACTCGCGGCCAGCATTAGCGACGCGATCAGGTACGCGTTCACCTTCGACGCCGCCAGCTACACCGAGGGAACGCTGCTGGTGCACCGCAAGCTCAAGACCCAGGGCTTCGAGCTCGAGGCCCGGCGAAACCTATGGGACAGCTCCGAGTACAGGGGCGTCTTTACCCGCTGGCGCGATCCGGCCCACCGGCTGCCGTTCGAGGTGCAGTTCCACACTCCAGAAAGCTGGGCCGCCGTCAAGCAGACCCACGACGCATACGTGCGGATCACCGACCCGGCCACACCACCCGCCGAGCGCGACTTGCTGCGGGAGCAGCAGGCAACGGCAACCGCCACCGTGCTGCGGCCGCCCGGCTGCCTTGACCTCGCCGACTTCCGCGCCGACAACCACGAACAGCGACGATGACCAGCGGGCCGGAGTACTACGTCATCGTGGCGGGCCGCTGGAGCCGCGCCGCCGTCGGCCTCGCGCGGCGGACTCCGACGGAAGCCGGACGGCTGGACGAGACATTCCGGCGCGACCTGACCTGGCAGGTCGACTCGGCCATCGTCGAGTGGGAGTACGGCGACCTGGGCGCCGAGCTCGTGCCGATCGACGAGCAGGAGGCCGAGAGCCTGACGCAGGCGTTTCGGGCCCGGTGGCGGCCGGGCTGAGTTCCCTCAGGCCGGCGTCTCCCGGCCTGGCGCTGCCTCCCTGAAGAACTCGCGGATGAGCTCGCGCTGCCGCTGACTCACCTGGTCGAAGTGCATGTCGAGGTTGTGCTCGCCGATGGCCTCGGCGGTGAGCAGCAGATCCTTGATCTGATCGAGCTTCGCGGCGGCGCCAGGCGGCAGGCTGTCCGCCAACTCGTCCGCCGGGGCCTCCGGCTCGGCGGGCGTGTCATGCTGGCTCGGCCGCGCGGGCTCGAACGGGCCCCGCGGCCGTTCCGCCGCGTGATCCGGCCGCGCCGCGGCCGTCGCGCCCGGCAGTATCACCGGCATCGGGAAGGTGTCCGCCTCGTCCTGCTGGCTGTCCGGTTCCGAGGAGGGAACGGGGCCGTCCCCGTCAACGGCCGCCCGCCCGGCCGCGGCCGCGGGATCCTCAGCCAGCAGCGCTAGCGCCTGCCGGACTCGGGCGAGATCGGCGAGGGAGAGCTTGGCGACCAGATCCGGGCGAGCCTCGCGCCGCGGCGTCGCGGGCTGGACGGGCTCGGGCGGCCGAGGCGGTGCTGGCTTTGCGCCTTCCGACTGCAGTGCCGACCGGGCCGCCGCCTCCAGCGGCAGCAGTGGCCGTTGCGCCTCTGGCCACAGCTCTCGCCGCTCCGTGTCGGGCGGCGACAACGGGTGGCCAGCGGGCCGAGGCCGGTCCCAGGGCGGTCCGGGATCGCGAACGCTACCGCGGTCAGCCCGCGCGCCGCGGTCGGGCCGGCCAGCCGCCTCCGGCGGAAGTGCCGCCTCCGGCAGTGCTCGCCGTTCGCGTTCCGGCGGAGGTGCCAGCCGGGCCGCCTCCGGCGGAGGTGCCAGCCGGGCCGCCTCCGGCGGAGGTGCTCGCCGCTCTCGTTCCGGCGGCGACCACGGCTGGCCAGCCGACCGGGGCCGGTCCCAGCGCGCACCTGAGTCGAGGAATGCACCGCGATCGGCCGGAGCACCATCGTCGGGCAACGCGCCGCGGTCGGACCGCCGCGCCGCCTCCGGCGGCCGTGCCTGCCGGGCCGCCTCCGGCGGAGGTGCCAGCCGGGCCGCCTCCGGCGGCAGTGCTCGCCGCTCTCGTTCCCGCGGCGACAGCGCCTGGCCAGCGGACCGGGGCCGGTCCCAGGGGTCGCCGGGGTCAGGGAGTGCGCCGCGATCGGTCAGAGCGCCGCGATCGAAGGACGCGGCCGGCTCCAGCGGTGCTGGCCGGGCCGGCTCCGGCGGTGCTGGCCGGGCCGCCTCCGGCGGCAGTGCTGGCCGGGCCGCCTCCGGCGGCAGTGCTGGCCGGGCCGCCTCCGGCGGCAGTACTGGCCGGGCCTCGGGCGGCAGTACTGGCCGGGCCGCCTCGGGCGGCAGTACTGGCCGGGCCGCCTCCGGCGGCAGTGCTGGCCGGGCCTCGGGCGGCCTGCCGCGTGGGCCGGGCCGGCGGCCGGCGTCGAAGACCGAGTCGCCGTTCGGCCGGCCGACCACGTCCGAACGCTCCCCCCAGGCGCGGCGTTCGGGCGGCAGGCCGGGTCCGGACCGCGGGCCGTCGATCGGGGCCCGGCGGCGCGGCTCCACCTCGCCGGGCGGCAGGCCGGGGCGATCCGGCGGGTAGCCGTTCCGCGCCGGGTAACCGTTCAGCTCCTGACCAGGCCGACGCGGGTCGGCGCGCGGCTCGACCGCGGCCCGCGCGTCGCGGGCTCTGCCGGTGCCGTCCGGCGCGAGGGCCTGCCCGCCTTGACCGGACCGGAAGCCGTCGTAGCCGCCGCGTTCGTCGCTTCGGTCCGGGCCGGTGTCACGCCACCGGTCGGCCAGCGGCGGCCGGGCAGGCGGGCGCTCGATGTCGCGGACTGGCTGACCCAGCGGGTCGGTGTCGGCATCATCGGCCGACTCGCGCTCGAGGTCGCCACGCTCGGCCTCCCGGCGGGGCGCCGAGCCGGCCGGTCGCACCCCTGCCCATGGCCCGATGTCGCGTTCCAGGTCTGCACGCGGAGGTCCTAGCCTGCGCTGCGGAGCCGGCGACGTCCGATCGGAACCGCGGTGATCGACATCCTCGGGTAGCGCCCAGCGCTCGTCCTGCGGGGTCGGCCGGCGGTCCTGGTCGGGGCCGACTCGCGGGCCCGCACCGGCCGGGGTTCTGGTGGCAAGCCTCCCCCCGGCATCCGCGTCGGCAGCGGTCAGTGCATCGGGCCGGACCGGCCGGAACTCGCTCAGCCAGCTTTCGGCATCGGCGTCCGGGTGCTCGTCTGGCGGCTGGCGATCATCCCGCCTCCAGCGCACTGCGACCTCCACGCCCGACACCCATGCGGCCACCGCGCGCGGCGGACCCACCTCAGCCAGCACGCTCGGTCCCACCCCTGTCGGCCAAGCGTCCCATGCGAGCCGGGGCGTCGCAACCGCGCGACCGCCCCGCCAGGCGGCCGGGCAGCGGCGGACGGCCGCGGTCAGAGTCGGCCCCGTTCCCGTCATGTACTGGGGTTTCTTGGTCCTGCGGCTTACCCTTTCTGGCCGCGGCACCGTCCGCTACCGTTACGCCTGTCGTCATTTTTCCAGCCGTGGAGGCATCGATGGAGCGACAGGTGAAGTACCTCTTGCCAGAGTCCGACCTGCCGCGGCACTGGTACAACGTGATCGCCGACCTGCCGTCACCGCCGCCGCCGCCCCTGCACCCGGGCACCGGCCAGCCGGTCGGACCGGACGACCTGGCGCCGCTCTTTCCCGCCGCGCTGATCGCCCAGGAGGTGACCGGCGAGCGGCACGTCGCGATTCCCGAGGACGTGCTCGACGTGTACCGGCTGTGGCGGCCGACCCCGTTGTTCCGCGCCAGGCGGCTCGAGCGGGACCTCGGCACTCCGGCCCGCATCTACTACAAGTACGAGGGCGGCAGCCCGGCCGGCTCGCACAAGCCCAACACCGCGGTACCGCAGGCCTATTACAACGCCGCCGAGGGCGTCAAGAAGCTGACCACCGAGACCGGCGCCGGCCAGTGGGGCAGCGCGCTGGCGTTCGCCTCGGCTTTGTTCGGCTTGCAGCTCGAGGTCTGGATGGTTCGGGCGTCCTACGACCAGAAGCCCTACCGCAAGCTGCTCATGCAGACCTACGGCGCGACGGTGTACCCCAGCCCGTCCGACCGCACCAACGCGGGCCGGGCGGTGCTCGCCGAGCACCCGGATTCCACGGGCAGCCTCGGCATCGCGATCAGCGAGGCGGTCGAGGTGGCCGCGGGCGACCCCGAAGCCCGGTACGCGCTCGGCAGCGTGCTCAACCACGTGCTGATGCACCAGACGATCATCGGCGAGGAGGCGCTCAAGCAGCTCGCCGACGCCGGCGACACCCCGGACGTGATCGTCGGTTGCACGGGGGGCGGGTCGAACTTCGGCGGCCTCGCGTTCCCGTTCTTGCGCGAGAAGCTGGCCGGCCGGATTAACCCCGTGATCCGGGCGGTCGAGCCAGCCGCGTGCCCGTCGTTCACCCGCGGCATCTACGCCTACGACTTCGGCGACACGGCCGGGATGACCCCGCTGCTGAAGATGCACACGCTGGGCCACGAGTTCATCCCGGACCCGATTCACGCCGGCGGGCTGCGCTATCACGGCATGTCGCCGCTGCTCTCTCACATCTACGAGCTGGGCCTTATCGAGGCCGTGGCCAAGCCACAGTCGGAGTGCTTCGCGGCCGGGCTGCGGTTCGCGCGCACCGAGGGGATCGTCCCGGCCCCCGAGCCGACCCATGCCGTCGCCGCCTGCATCGAGGAAGCCCTGCGCTGCAAGGAGACCGGCGAGGAGAAGGTCATCCTCACCGCGCTGTGCGGGCACGGGCTGCTCGACCTGACGGCGTATGGCGACTATCTGTCGGGTCAGATGCAAGACCTGCAGCTCAGCGACAAGGCGATCGAGGAAGCACTCGCGGGGCTGCCGGCTGGGGTCTGAGCGAGCTGCGGCTTGGACCGGTTCCCTCGGCCGAATGAGCCGCCGTCCGGGGCGAGCATGCCCTGGCCGGGGCGGGTCTGGCGGTGCGGTAGAAGTGCGCTGCCAGACCCGGGCCGGGAGGAGGGGTTCGGCCCGGGTCACTGGCACGCATCCACGGCCGTCACAGTAGACGCGCACGGGGTACAGTCGTATAAACGACCGTTCATATTAGCGATATAAGAACTACGCCCCAAGCCGCCGCTTGTCAAGGGATTCACTGACAACCGGCGCGGGGCGCCAGGCGTCTGCTAGATGCCATGTAGTCGCTATTACCGACCAGATTGCCGATAAATGACAATCGCGGATTCCCACTCGGACCTCGGCGATCCGCTGCCCATCGGCGGCACCGCTATTCAGGCGCGGCTGGCCGAGGCGGCAATCGATCTGTTTTACGAGCGGGGCGCGCTGGCCACCACGGTGCGGGACATCACGCGCGCCTGCGGGCTCACGCCCGGCGCGCTGTACAACCACTTCGCCTCCAAGGACGAGCTGCTGTACCTGGTGATCAGGGACATTCACCGGCAGGTAGGCGAGCAGCTCGGCGTGCTGCTCGCCGCTGCCGCCGACGATCCGGTCGCGCAACTGACCGCGGCGACCAAGTTCCTTGTCTCGCACACGGCGGGGTTTAAGAAACGGTCGCGGGTTGCGAACAGGGAATTCACGGTGCTGACCGGATCTCGCCGCGAGGAGGTCAGGGAGCTGCGGCGGCAGTTGCGGGACAGGTTCGCTGCGGTCATCCTCGCCGGAGCCCGGCAGGGCGTGTTTGACCTCGTCGGCGGCGATGACATCGGCCCGGCCACGCTGAACGCTGCCACGATCACGACTATGTGCGTGCGGATAAGCGAGTGGACCCTCGAGAACTATCCGCTGACCATCGAAGACCTGGAGAACCGGCACGCCGAGCTGGCCCTGCGGATGGTCGGCGCCCGGCGAGGCTGACCGCGCCGCTGCCGAGTCAGCCTCAGCGGCTGGCGCCACGGCTGGCCGCGAGCGGCATGGTCACCGGATACGGCGCCCCATCTCCTTCGTCGAGTAGCCGCCGAGCTCGGTCACCGCAGCCTGGAACCGGTCGGACCGCAGCAGCGACCAGAACGGCGCCAGCAGCGGGCTGTCCATCGCGCTGGCGGCCACGACGAGGTCGTAGGGCTCCTGCGTCACCGGGACGAAGTCCAGTCCGAACGCGCGCGCGGCGGCCAGGATGCCAAGGCCGGCGTCGCAGCGGCCAGCGGCGATCGCGGCAGCAACAGCGAGATGCGTGGGCTCCTCCCGCGCATAGCCCGAGACGGCGTCCGGGCTGATCTGGAGCCGCCCGAGCTCGTAATCCAGCAGCACCCTGGTGCCGGCACCGCGCTGCCGGTTGACGTATCGCACACCCGGCCGGGCCAGGTCGCCGATGCCGGCGAGGCCGAGCGGGTTGCCTGGTGCGACGATCAGGCCCTGGTCACGGTGCACCAGCCGGACGACCGACACCTCCGTGCCGGCGAGCACGCGGTCGACGTACGGCAGCGTGTAAGCCCCGCTGGCGGGGTCGAGCAGGTGCGATCCGGCGAGGTGACACAGGCCGTCGCGCAGCGCCACCAGGCCGCCGAGCGATCCCACGTTGGACGAGGCGAGTGTGACGAGCGGGTCGTCGGCGCGCAGGGCCGACGCAGCGAGATCGAGCACGAGGTCGTGCGACCCGATGACGACAATCGTGCCGGCAATCTCGTCGATGCCGCGCAGCAGCTCGACCTCGACATGCTCGCCCGCGTGATGCCCTTCCTGCCCGGCCGGCACGACCAGCAGGCCGTCCGCGCGGACCAGCGAGGTGAGCACTCCGGCGCCGCGGGGCAGGGGCGAGGCGACCGTGGTGCCTGCTACCACCCCGAGCCGCACGCGTACCCAGTCGTCCATGCCGAGTGGCGAGGCCAGCTTGCGGGCCAGCCGGGCGGGGACCCGCGGCCTGGTGCGCGGCGGCGCGCCAGCAAGCTCAGCCAGCAGCGGCTCTGCGAAGATGTCGAACGTGAGCGCGGCGGACACCGGGTAACCCGGCGCGCCGAGGACGGGGGTCTGGCCGACGGTCCCGAGCACCACCGGGTGACCGGGCCGGACCGCGACGCCGTGCACGGCGAGCGTCCCCAGCTCCGCTACCACCTGGGCCGTGTAGTCGTCGCGTCCGGCGCTGGAGCCCGCCACGATGATCAGCAGGTCACAGTCGGCGACCGCCGCCTTGACCACGCTCGCGATGCGGTCCGGGTTGTCCGGCTCGACCGGCAGGCAGCGCGCCTCGCAACCGGCCTCGCGTGCCTGCGCCGCCAGCATGACGGAGTTGGTGTCCAGGATCTCGCCCGGACCCGGCCGGCTGCCGATCGGCCGCACCTCGTCTCCGGTGGGCAGGATGATGACCACCGGGCGTCGCCGGACGAGCAGCTCGGTCGCCCCGGCCGCCGCAGCCGCCGCGATGTCGGCGGCTCGCAGCCGGTGGCCCGCGGGCAGCAGCAACTCGCCCGCGCTGACGTCCTCTCCGATGGAGCGCACGTGCTGATAGGGCGGCACAGCCGCGCGCAGTTCGGCGGCGTCGCCGACGTAGTGCACGTGCTCCCGCATGACGACGGCGTCGCGCCCGCCCGGCATGGGGTCGCCCGTGTCGACGACGTCGTACGCGTCCGCCGCGAGGAGCACCGGCGTCGTCTCGCTCGCGCCCCTGGTGTCCGCGGCCAGCACCGCGATCCCGTCCATGCCGGCCGCGTCGAACGCCGGCGACGAGCGCGTGGCCCACACCGGGCCGGCCGTAACCAGACCCGCGGCATCCGCCACGGGCACCAGCACGGCAGGCAGCCGAGCCGGGCAGCCAGCGCCCTCCCGGACGGCGCGCCATGCCTGCAGGGCGCGTGCCGCCGGGACGTCCTTGATGAACGGGCTATTAGCGATCACCGTGCTTCAACCATAGAGGCTGCCCGATCGGGGCCTTAACGGTAGAGGGTGACGTCGACCTCCGTGCCCGCGTCGAGACCGGTGGCCTCCTCAGGGATGATCAGGAAGCCGTCGGCGCCAGTGAGCACGGACAGCAGCGCGGACAGCCCGAAGAGCGGGATCGCGATTCCGTTCGCGACCTGCACCTGAACGACATCAAGGCGGCCGGTCGCCGACGGCAGGTCACGGGCGAGCCGGACCCGCACGACCGGCTCGGGCGGCGGCGTGGTGCAGCCGCCGACCAGTCGCACCAGCGGGACGCCAATCAGCCGGAAGACGACGAGCGCCGACCGGGGGTTGCCCGGGAGGCCGATGATCGGCACCCCGTCACACTCCGCGAGCAGCGTGGGCTTGCCTGGCTTGATCGCCAGCCCGTGACACCAGATGCCCGGCGGCCCGAGGCGCGCCACTACACCCGCAGTCTCGTCCCGTGCGCCCACCGACGACCCAGCGGAGATCACGATCAGGTCGCTCGCGGGGTGTGCGGCCCGCAGGGCGGTCTCGAGCGCCGCCGGGTCGTCAGGCACGATGCCGCCGTAGGCAGGCTCGCCCCCCGCATCGATGACCAGCGCGGCGAGGGCGACGGCGGTCGCGTCGCGGACCTGGCCCGGCCGCAGCTCGGCCGTCTCCGGCGGTACGACCTCGTCCCCGGTGGAGAAGATCGTCACCCTGGGCCGGGCTTGGACGGCCAGCGTGGTGATCCCAGCCGCACTCAGCATGCCGAGGTCCTGCGGTCGCAGCGGGCGACCCGGCGGAGCAAGCTCGGCGCCCTGCGTCGCATCCTCATCGGCGCGCACCACGCCCTCACCCGGCGCCACCGGCCTGACCACCTCGATCGTGCCGGTCATGGCCTGCTGGGTGTACTCGATCATGACGACGGCATCCGCGCCCGCCGGCAGCACGCCGCCCGTCGGCATGCTCACCGCCGTGCCGGGACCGACCGTCACACCCGGCTCGGTCCCCATCAGCACGGCGCCGGTGACATCCAGATAACCGGGCAGGCCCTCGGAAACGCCGTAGGTGTCCGCCGCGCGCACCGCGAACCCGTCCACGGTCGAGCGGGCGAAACCCGGCAGCGGGTGCGGCGCGGCGACCGAATCGGCCGGCACCCGGCCGAGCGCGCGTGCGACGGGAACGTCCTCGGCGGGCGTCCGGCGCGCCGGCCGGAATCCCGCCAGGGCCTCGCCGACCGTCCTGGTCGTGAAGAACTCCCGGCCGGTCTCAGCCTTCGTCGCGCCTCCCTTGGGGGGTGTTCCCGGTCGCGCCTGGGCCGCCGGCGCGGGCGCCGTTCTGGCGTGCGCCGGCCGGCTCGGCCCCGGAGGCCGCCGACAGCCGCAGCACGCTCGCCACCGGGCCGAGGGCCACCTGGCCCAGCCCGCAGATCGAGGTCCGGCGCATGACTTCCTCAAGCTGCCCGATCCGGTCCTCCACCTCGGCGACCGCGCCGCCGCGCGCCAGCACGTCGGACAGCACTGCGTGTGCCTTTGCCGAGCCGACCCGGCACGGCACGCACTTGCCGCAGGACTCGTCGCGGAAGAACCGCAGCACGTTCACGGCGGCGGCGAGCAGGTCCGTCCCCTCGGCCAGCACCACCAGCGCACCCGAGCCCAGCATCGAACCGGCGTTCCGGACCGTGCCGAAGTCGAGTTCCACGTCGAGCTGATCAGGACCGAGGAAGTTGGACGACGCACCGCCCGGCTGGATGCCGGCCAGCGGCCTGCCGCCGGACACGCCGCTGGCCAGGTCGAGGAGCTCCCGTGCGGTGGTGCCCATCGGCACGCAGTAGACGCCGGGACGCTCGACGTGGCCGGACACCGCGAAGAACTTCAGGCCGGCGTGCTCTCCCTTGCCCTGCTGGTTCCACCAGTCCGCGCCGCGCCGCGCGATGACCGGGACGTGCGCGAACGTCTCGACCGAGTTGATGAGGGTCGGCTTGCCGTGCAGGCCGTACACGCCGGGGAACGGTGGCTTGTTCCGCGGCTCGCCGCGATGGCCCTCCATGCACTCCAGCAGGGCCGACTCCTCGCCGAGTATGTAGCCACCGGGCGAGGTGAACACCTCGACCGCGAGGCGCCGCCCCGTGCCCGCCGCATCCGGTCCCAGCAGACCGGTGGCGCGTATCCGGTCGAGCTCGCGGCGGATCACCGCCTCCTCCGGCCCGTACTCGTGCCGGATGAAGACCCAGCCTTCCTCGGCGCCGACGGCCAGCATGCCGAGCAGCATGCCCTCGAGCACCAGGTGCGGCTGGGTAGCGAGGATCTCGCGGTCTTTGAAGGTGCCGGGCTCGGACTCGTCGGCGTTGCAGATCACGTACTTGGGAGCGGCGTCCTGGGCGGCAACCAGGCTCCACTTGCGACCGGCAGGGAAACCCGCCCCGCCCATTCCCCGCAGCCCGGCGTCGTTGAGCTGCGAGATTATCCGCCCGATGTCGAGGTCGCCGGCCAGCACCGAGCGGAGCACGGCGTACCGGTCCGCTACCGTCTGGTACGGGTCGTTGGGCCACGCCGCGCCCTCCGGCGCCCGCTCCGTCGGCACCGCGCGGTGGCCGTTGGCGTGCTGCCCGTTCGCGGCTCCTGCCTCGCGTGCCGCCCGGACCGCGGCCGCCGCGTCGGTCATCGAGACCGGCGCCTCGTTGACGGCGCACGCCGGGGCGATGTCGCACCGACCGAGACAGGACCCCTCGACGATCTCGACGTCCGCGGCCTCGTCGTACCGCTCGCGCAGCGCGGCTATCTGCACGTCGGACCCGCGCAGCCAGCACGACAGGTCGTGACAGACGCGCAGCTCAACCCCGGCCGGGGCCGAGGTCTTGAAGTGCGGGTAGAAGGAGATCAGCCCCTCGATCTCGTACAGCGGCCGGTGCACGTCGCGGGCGAGGGCCACTAGCTCCTCGCGGGGCAGCCAGCCGACCCGCTCCTGGATCGCGGTGAGCGCCGGGATCAGGCTCGGACCGGGGAACTTGCCCGCCCTGGCCTCGACGCCGGGGATGCGGGCTCGCGCCTCAGCCATCGGTCCGCGCC
>Ga0187783_10001572_pt1 | contig 16890 bp, 15 predicted proteins | sample 1015_SJ02_MP02_2_FD_132471 | JGI IMG/M metagenome (GOLD analysis project Ga0187783, IMG submission 132471) | Tropical peat soil microbial communities from peatlands in Department of Meta, Colombia - 1015_SJ02_MP02_20_MG | ecosystem: Environmental > Terrestrial > Soil > Wetlands > Peat | place... | reverse complement strand
GGCGCGCCCCGCTGTAACCGGAATCCCCGACTGCGCAGAAAGCGCGGCGAGCCCAACGGTCTTAAGCGCAACGGTCTTCCCGCCCGTGTTCGGGCCGCTGATGACTAAGACCGTCTCGCCGCCTCCCAGGCTAAGCGAAAGTGGCACAGCTTTTCGGCCTTGCGGGATGAGTGCGGCTTCGAGGACGGGATTGCGCGCCGCTTCGAGCTCAAGCGAATTCCCCGTTCCAAATTCCGGTGCCGTGCCGTCGTATTCGAGGGCAAACCGCGCGCGCGCGAAGACAGAGTCGAGATGCGCTATCGATGCCGCCGTTGTTTCCAGCCGACTGCGGTCGGAGAGAACCTGTTCGGTCAGCCCCTCGAGGATGCGGGCGATCTCTCGGGTCTCGTCTTCGCCCAGCTGCACGAGGCGATTGTTCAGGTCGATCACCTCCAGCGGCTCGACAAACAGAGTCTGGCCCGTGCCGCTCGCGCCATGAATGACACCCGGCACGCTCCGCCGCTCGGACGCGCGCACGGGAACCACGAAACGGTCGTTGCGAAGCGTAATGTAGTCTTCACTGGCCGAGGCGCCACGAGCACGGAGGGTGGCTTCGAGAGAACGCTGAATTTTGTCGCGAGATTGACGGATGTTCGCGCGAATCTGTTTGAGAGTGGGCGAGGCGTCGTCGCTGATTTCTCCGTTCGGCAACACGGCGCGGCGAATCGCAGTGGCCAGGGAGCGGAAATCGGCGAGAGCGGCGGAACACTCCGCAAGGCGCGGATAGGGTTGGCGACTGTCCTTGAATGTGAGACGGACCACGGCCGCGGTTTCCATCAGCGAAACGGCCTCCAGAAGCTCGGCCGGTGAGAGGACCGAACCGGGAACGTCCAGCCGCCGCAGCCACTTTTCCGGATCCACCAGGGAGCCAAAACCGAGGTCGGAACCCGCACGTAGATAGGAGACCGCTTCGCCGATTCGTTTGAACTCGGCGTCGAGAGCCGATACGTCCTCGTGGGGCGCGAGCGCTTGGATTCGCCGGCGGCCCGGCGCGCACGTCGTCGCGCGGCTCACGATCTGTTTCAGCTGGTCGAATTCAAGAAGCTCTTCTACACTGCGGGACACGAACCCCTCGAAATGAAGAACGATGTAACCAGCCTCACTCGCAAGGAGGGTTCCGGAAGACCCGGCTCGCCCGATTGGCAATTGTAGCCCGGCTAGCTGTGGGAAATCAGCGCCCCCTGAGCCGCGCGCCGAGATGGCGCGAGAGATGCTCGGCGGCAGCGCGCGGAGATGTGGCAACGTGGATCAGCGGTTCTCCTTGCTCGCCCCAGGAGGACAAATGAGCCCGTTCGGCTTCGCGCACGCATTCGATCACGGGTCGCCAGAAATCGCCGAAAACGATAACCGGCTTTTTCTTCATCACGCCTTTGTTCAGCATCTCCCACACAATCGCCAACTCGACCAGCGTGCCCGTTCCGCCGGGACATGTGACATAACCGTGGCCTCGCTCGATGAGCTCAAATAGCCGTTCTCTCCAGGTGGCCACGCGGATCTCTTCATCAATCCAGGGGTTCGCAGGCGAGGGAAAGAACCGGGCGGTAATACCGATCGTGCGGCCCCCTGCCTGCTTGGCGCCTCGCGAGACAGCTTCCATCACGCCGCCGTAGCCCCCTGTGCATACCTGCAGTCCATTTTCGGCGAGCGCCTCGCCGAGCGCCTGTGCTTGGGCGTATAGCTCATCGTCGGGCTGCGGGCGCGAACTGCCGAAGACAGTGACGACCCTTGCGTATTTTTTCATGGGCGTTTCGGCAGGGGCCGGTCCGTGCCGAGCGTCTCGATCATGGCAGTCGCGATCTGGTCAATGGGGGCCGAGCTCTCTGGGCCTTTCTGCGGATTGTTGTTGTAGAAGATGGAGAAAACCAGATGCTCGCCACCGAGCGTCGTGGCGTAGCCCGATAGTCCCCGCTCGTGCTCGACCTCACCTGTTTTTGCCTGAATACGGTTCGACGCAGCCGAGTGGACCATGCGATTTTGAAGCGTGCCGTCGACACCCGCCACGGGCAAGGTGGAGATGTAATCCGCACCCCACGGCTGACCGCCGACATACTCAAGCAGTGCAACCACGGCGCGCGGGGTGACCAGGTCGTCGCGAGCCAGGCCGGACCCATCGGTCAGCACCACATCGCCATCGACGATGCCAACCTGGTGCAGGAAACTCCTCTCGACCTTGAGCCCCGCCGCCGTCGATCCCACCCCCAGCTTGATGCGGCCGACGGAACGCAAAAGCAGTTCCGCGTGCAAATTTTGACTGACCTTGTTGGTGATGCGAACCGCCTCAAGCAACGGCAAAGAAACGTGCTCGACGAGAACATGTTGAGTCGACTCGGGTTCCGGCTGCCCGGTGTGCGTCAGGATCGGTTCTCCTGACGCGCTCGTTTCCGGAGGAGGCGCGTGACGCACCTCGGTTCCGCCGGTCACTTGAACGCCCCGCGCCTCGAGCACTTGCCGGAGAGCCAAACCGGCGGTTTCGGCGGGCTCGATCATGGCCAGGTCAAGCCGAACAGCCTGGTGTGCGAGCGGAACCGTTCCGCGCAAGAGAACAAACTTCTGGCCGGGCTGCCGGACCACCGCCAAGTCCGGCTCGATCTCCCTCGGTCCTGTGGCGATGTCATAACCAAACGATTCGCCGGCTGCCCCGGGCTCGGTGCGAACCGTGGCGCGCCCTCCGATTCGCTCGCCAGGCAGGATATCGATTGAAACGGTGTTATCGTTGAAGGCGATCGCGCTTACGGGTGCACCGAATCGAAAGTAGAGGTCACCGACCGTCCAGGCCGCTGGATAAGGGTCATAGGGAAAGTAGCGGTCGTCGGAGACGATGTCCCCGTCAACCTCTTTCAAGCCTTCGGCAACCAACTGATCGGCCATTTCGGCGAGAACCTTTTCGGTGACGCCTTCCCTTTCTGGCATGCCGGCGTAGGGCATCTTGCGATTGGACAAATCCGGATCGCCGCGGCCGACCAGGATCAAATCTCCGGCCAGCCGGCCATCGCTCGCCAGGGTCGCTTCCGATTCCAGCGTAGTACGAAATCGGTAATCGGGTCCGAGCGTGGCGAGAGCGACGGCCGTGGTGAAGAGTTTCGCGTTTGAGGCAGGAATGAAAAAGTGATCGGCATTCATTTCATACAGCGTTGCACCTGTGTCACGATCGACGATCAGCATTCCCCAAGAACCTCGATCCGAGTTGGTGGCGCGCAGAGTCTCTAGGACTCGGTTGCGAAACAGCTCAAGATCGGGACCCGTTGTTTTAGCAAGCAAGGCTGTCGACGGCTTTTTGCTGTCGGGCGCGGCTTGGGCTCTCGCCGTTTCGATGGGAGCCAGTGCGATCACCAGCCCGAGCGCGGCCAGGGGGGAGCGAAAGCGGCCGTACCTCGCTGCGCCGTCAAGACGGCGCTTAACCGGTCGTCGAAAACGGCTCATCATCCGGCGCTCGTTGGGTTGCGCCATGGCGCTCGAAGAACGTATCATGAAATTGCTAGCCCGGGAGGAAGCTAAGATGCTGCAAAGGTTCACGCTCTTGCTGCTTGCGGCGACCCTGGCGGGACTGCCGTCGATTCTGTTCCCGTCCATGCTCCGAGCCGACGACAAAAGCAAGGATGAAGACAGGCTGGAAAGCGCGGGAAAGGTGATGCAGGACATTCTGAATATTCCCGACAGCATCCCGCAAAACCTGTTGGACAAAGCCAAGTGCGTGATTATCCTTCCCACTGTCCTCAAAGCCGCCTTCGTCGTCGGCGGCAGTTTTGGCCGCGGCGCGATGACTTGCCGGAGCGGCGGCAGCTTTCAGGGCCCCTGGGGTGCGCCGAGTATGACCGATTTGGAAGGTGGCAGCTTCGGGTTGCAGATCGGCGGCCAGGCGACCGACTTTGTTTTGCTGGTCATGAACGACGATGGTGCGAACGGAATTCTCAGCAGCAAGGTGAAGCTCGGCGCTGACGCTTCCGCCGCTGCGGGCCCCGTCGGCCGCGATGCTGAAGCCGACACCGACGCGTCGATGCGCGCCGAAATCCTGACCTATTCGCGTGCGCGCGGCCTGTTCGCCGGGATCTCCCTGGAGGGTTCCACGTTGCGTCCGGACAACGACGCCAACGAGCGCATCTACGGCAAGAAAATCTCGGCCAAGGACATCGTGCTTCACGGTGCCGTGCCGATCCCGCCGGCAGCACGCACGCTCACGGCCACGCTCAACCAACACAGTCCCAAGAACCAATCGAAGTAGGACATGGCGGGGCCGCTCGCCAGTCGAGCCCGCTTGACTTCCCCTCACTTATGACTTACAGTCATAGTCGGTTTTAGGTCACCAAAAAAGGGAGGAGTCATGGCATCGCGCCACCTGGCGGCCCGGCCCGCCAATCTGCGGCCCACGGGACGCCGCGAGCGCCGACGAGCCGAAATGCGAGAGCGACTGTTCCACGCCGCCCTCGAGCTTTTCGCCCAGCGCGGCTTTCTGGAGACTACGGTCGAGGACATCACCGAGGCGGCCGACGTGGGCAAAGGAACCTTCTTCAACTACTTCCCGACCAAAGAACACGTGCTGGCTACGCTCGGCGCTGAGCGCTTGGCCGTCATCGAACGCGCCCACGAGCGTGCGCAAACCGGCCCGGTGTTGGCTGCCCTCAAAGAGATGGCCATCGAAGTGGCGGGCCACAACTCGGAGAACCCTGCTCTGCTTCGGGCGATTTATGCCGCGCACGCGTCCTGCGAGCCTGTGCGTGCCGAGCTCCTCCGACGCCTTCAGACGGGGCGCCGCTTGCTCACCGAGATCTACGAGCTCGCGCAAAAACGAGGAGAGGTCCAGAGTGACCGATCGCCCGTTGAGCTTGCCCGATTGACCCAAATGGTTTTTCTGGGACTCATTCTGGCCTGGGCCATGAACCCCGATTCATCTCTGCGCAAGACGGCGGAGCAGGTTTGGGAGCTTTTCTCCTCCGGTGTCTCCGCTCGAAAACGTACTCCGGCCCAAAGGCCGCGGAGACCGCGACCATGAACACAGAGAAAACGTTCTGGGCCCTAGCCCGCCGCGGCATGGCACCGGCCGTTTCATCGGTTCTAGGAGGTTACCGGGCGACTGGGCCATCGCTCATCGCGGGGGTCCTCGTCGCGGCGATGTTCTGGCTGCCGGCTCAGTCCCAAGCGCAGGCGGGCCCATCTTCTTTGGGCGCCGTCAGTACCTTGCCACCTGCCGCGCAAGGTACATTTGCCTCGAGTGTTCCTGACCAGCTGGTCTCCGGCGTTTTGCAGTTGTCGCTTGAAAATGCGATCTCCCGCGGACTGAGGCAGAACCTGGGGGCGTTGCTTGCCAGCGAGGATGTGCGGGGAGCCCGCGGGGCACGTTACCAGCAACTCAGCGCCCTGCTTCCCAACGTCACCACCTCAAGCTACGCCGATGGCTCGCAGGTGGATCTGGCCGAGTTCGGCTTCACCTACAATTTACGAAACCTGGGCGTTGTCATTCCGACCGTGGTGGGCCCCTTCGGCTATTTCGATTCTCGTGCATACGTCACCCAATCGATTTTCGATCGGAAGGCAATCAACAGCGTGCACGCGGCGTCGGAAAACGTGAAGTCCGCCGAATCCACCTACCAGGACGCACGCGACTTGGTGGTCCTGGCGGTGGGCTACCTGTACTTCGAGACGGTCGCCGATCAAGCCCGCATCGATACGGCCCAGGCCCAAGTGAACACGGCGCAGGCTCTCTATGACCAGGCCAACGATCAGGTTCGTGCGGGAACCTCTCCCGCCATCGACGCTCTGCGTGCGCACGTGGAGCTTCAATCCCGGCAGCAGCAATTGATTCAGGCGAAAAATGGTTTTGCCATCCAGAAACTGGGACTCGCCCGGGTCATTGGTCTCGCGCCCGGGCAGCCATTCGCGCTCACCGACACTTCTCTCTATCAGCCGTTCACAGCAGTTTCGATCGAGGAAGCGCTCAAGCGCGCCTATCAAACCCGCTCGGACTACCAAGCGGCCCTGGCGGACGTGCGTGCAGCGGAATATTCGCTGAAGGCTGCCGGGGCCGGCTACCTGCCCTCGCTGGCTTTGAGTGGCGACTACGGATTGGCGGGCACGATCCCGTATCTCAGTACGCATGGCGTTTTTGACGTGCGGGGAACGCTGACCATACCCATTTTTCTAGGCGGCCGAGTCAAGGGCGATGTGCTCGAGGCCGAAGCACGGCTGAAACAAAGCCGCGACCGCGCCGAGAACCTCCGCGCACAAATCGACGCGGATGTTCGAACCGCGCTGTTCAACGTCGAGTCCGCCGAGCAATTGGTCGCTGTCTCATCGAGCAACATTGGCCTGGCCGAACAGACTCTGGCGCAGTCAGAGGACCGCTTCCGCGCGGGCGTCACCGACACGGTGGAAGTCGTGCAGGCGCAAGAGGCCGTCGCAAGCGCCCATGAGGACTATATTGCGAGCCTCTACCAGGACAACTACGCCAAAATTTCTCTTGCCCGCGCCCTGGGGGCTGCCGAACAGGGAGTCAAGGACTACTTTAAAGGAAAATAAGACATGGCACAGAGAACCGACCTCGAAGCCACAACGAACGCACCGGTTGAAAACCACACGGCGGCGCCGCCCTCTGCTGAAACGCATTCGGCCGAGCCGCCCCCCTCGCGCCACCCGTCGGAATTTTTCCGCCAGCGGCCGCGCGCGCGCCTGGTTTTGATGGTCGCCGCCTTCTGCCTGCTGGTCGGCGGATATTTCGCCTGGCGCTACTTTTCAAGCTACGAGTCAACCGATGACGCGGAAGTGGACGGTCACTTGATGCCGCTCAGCGCGCGGATCTCCGGCTACGTGCTCAAGGTCAACGTCGACGACAATCAATACGTTCGCAGCGGTGACGTCCTGGTTGAGATCGATCCGCGGGATTATCAGGTGGCCGTCGATCAGGCGCGGGCCCAAGCTGCCAACGCGGAAGCAACGGCCCGGTCGTTGGGCATCGACGTTCCGGTCACCCATGTGAACACGACCAGTCAGATCTCGACATCAGAGGCCGATGTGGCCAATGCCCAGGCGGGCATCGCTGTCGCACAGCAGCAGCTCGATGCCGCCCGCGCACAGCTGCTCGAGGCGCAGGCCAACGACGTGAAAGCGCAAAACGACCTGGCCCGCTACAAGCAGCTCGTGGAGAAGCAGGAGATTTCCCAGCAGCTGTACGACCAGGCCGTCGCGGCCGCCGCCGCTTCATCAGCGACCGTCTCCGCTGCGAAGTCCGATGTGGCTGCGGGCGAGCAGCAAGTGGCGCAAGCGCACGCACGCCTAGCCCAGGCGCAGGCCAGCTGGCGCTACTCGCAAACCGGCCCCCAGCAGGTCGCCTCCATTCGGGATCGCGCCCAGGCCGCCGCCGCCGTGGCCCAGGAAAAGCAGGCTGCTTTGGAGCTTGCCGAACTGAATCTCGGATACACCAAGATCATCGCGCCGGTCGATGGGGTGGTCATGAAAAGCGTGGAAGTCGGAATGAATGTTCAGCCCGGGCAGCAATTGCTGACCATCGTTCCGCTCGAGGATATCTGGATCACGGCCAATTTCAAGGAAACGCAGTTGAAATGGATGAAGCCCGGGCAGCGTGCCGAAATCAAAGCGGACGTGAATGGCCGCACTTACCGCGGCCACGTGGACAGTGTTGCGGGATCGAGCGGCGCTCGCTTGAGCCTGCTGCCACCGGAAAACGCGACGGGGAACTACGTGAAGGTGGTGCAGCGTGTTCCCGTGAAGATTGTACTGGAGCCGGGCGAGAACAAAGATCATTCCCTCCGGCTGGGGATGTCGGTCGAACCCAAAGTATTTGTGAAGTAGGCAGATGAGTGTGTGGGACCCGAGTTCGCTCGCTTTACCCGGAGGTGCAGTCGCGGGTCCGGTTGCGCGCGCGGCCGTCAATCCTTGGATCATCGCTCTTACCGTGACGCTGGCGACGTTTATGGAAGTGCTCGATACCAGCGTTGCCAATGTCGCATTGCCGCACATCGCCGGCAGCCTTTCGGCCAGCCAGGACGAAAGCACCTGGGTGCTCACCTCCTACCTGGTTTCGAATGCGATTGTTCTGCCGATCAGCGGCTGGGCCTCTTCCCTGATCGGGCGCAAACGCTTTTACATGTCGTGTGTGGCTCTTTTTACGATCAGTTCGTTTCTGTGCGGCCTCGCTCCCAGCCTCAACGCGTTGATTTTTTTCCGCGTACTGCAGGGCGCGGGCGGAGGCGGCCTGCAGCCAAGTGAGCAGGCGATTTTGGCCGATACCTTTCCGGCGCGCCAGCGCGGCATGGCTTTCGCAGTGTACGGCATGGCCGTCGTGCTCGCTCCCGCCATTGGTCCGACGCTGGGCGGATGGATCACCGACAATTTCGACTGGCGCTGGATTTTCTTTATCAACATACCGGTCGGGATCCTTTCGCTATTCCTAACGAACATGCTGATCTCGGACCCCCCATCGCTGGAGCGGCGTCCCAAGTCTTTTCGCGTCGACTACATCGGGCTGGGCCTCGTGGCCGTCGGACTGGGATCGCTGCAGGTCGTACTGGACAAGGGCCAGAGAGATGATTGGTTTGGCTCCCGTTTCATTGTGGGGATGTCGATCTTGTGTGTCTCGACGCTGATCGCGGCCATTATCTGGGAATGGTTTGAGAAGGATCCGATCATCGACCTGCACCTGTTCCGGGAACGCTCGTTCGCCATCGGCAACCTGCTGATCTTCATGGTGGGCTTTGCCCTGCTTTCGAGCACCGTGCTGCTGCCACAGTTTCAGCAAGAATTGCTGGGCTACACCGCGGAGAAGGCCGGCTTGGCGCTCATGCCGGGTGGATTTGCACTTCTTGTCGTCATGCCGCTGGTCGGTTTCCTGCTCTCTAAGTACGACGCCAGAGGACTGCTCGTCTTCGGCCTGGTTGTTCTTTCCTTTGCGCTGTTTCGCATGACCCGCTTTGACACCTTGATCGATTTCCGCACGGCGGCGATGGCGCGCGTCGCCCAAACGCTCGGGCTGGCATTTCTGTTCATCCCTATTAACACCGTCGCGTACGCGTTCCTGCCTCCGGGCAAGAACAACGCCGCTTCGGGCCTGATCAATCTGTTCCGCAACATCGGCGGCAGCGTGGGAATTTCGCTGGTGACCACCATGCTGGCCCGCCGCGCCCAGTTCCATCAGTCGGTCCTGTCGGCCCAGATCAACGACGGCAGCGGCCCCTTCCGGAACACCCTAGCCGCCCTGACCCGCACCTTCATCGCACACGGCTCGAGCCCCTACGAAGCCTCCCGCCAGGCGTATGCCACGGTGGCCAACCAGATCGACCAGCAAGCCACCATGCTGGCGTACATTGACAATTTTTGGCTGATCGGGGTTCTGGTCGCGGCCATGATTCCGTTCGTGTTCATGATGAAAAAAGTGAAGCCTGGCGGCCCAACGGCAGTACACTGAAGCCCCAAGAGGGCGCCATGCAGGTCCGAGTGGTCACGCTCGAGCGGGAATACGGCAGCGGGGGCGCAATCATTGCACAGCGCCTCGCCGCCCACCTGGGCTGGAAACTGTGGGACCGCGAGATCACCACAGAAATCGCCCGCCGCGCGAATGTGGACCAACACACGGCTGCGCGCTGCGATGAGCGCGTCGATTCCCTTCTCTACCGCCTGTTCAAAGTCTATGCGCGAGGAAGCTACGAGCGTGCGTTGCCCGTCTCTGAGTCAGGCCATTTCGATACCGATCGCATGGTCGCGATGATGGAACAAGTCGTTGGAGAATTTGCGGACCGTGGAAATTGCGTGATCGTTGGTCGCGGGGCCCCGTATTTTCTTCGCAACCGGCTCGATGCCTTCCACGTTTTCGTTTACGCACCGGTCGAGGAGAAGCTCCGGCGACTCCGATCGATTGGCCAGTCTGAAAAGGAAGCGCTTCGCCTGATTGAGGAAGTGGACCGCGAGCGCGCCCAGTTTATCCGCCACTATTTTGGCAAAGAGTGGCCCTATCGACCGCTCTATAACCTAATGATCAACTCGAAGTTTGGCGACGAGCACGTGGTCGAGACCATCCTCGAGCAAATGACCGCACTCGAAAAACGCTCGATGACGGTAAACGCTGCCACCGCCATCTGACGATTTCTTCCGAGCTGCTTGCCGCTGGATCGTTCTTCCCGTAGTCTGATTATGAGAAAAGTGATGCCTTGTCCTATTTGCGAAAAGCGTCCGCCGAAGCGATTTTGCCCCGCGAAGGGAGAGAGAATCTGCGCACTCTGTTGTGGACGCGAACGCGAAGTGACGATCGACTGCCCGGCCGATTGCCCGCACTTGATCGCGGCGCACCGCTATGAAACCGAGCACCAGAAGGCGGCGCCGACTGAAAATGTTCCGTATCGCGACATGCAGGTGAGGCCGGATTTTGTCTATGAACACTGGAACGTGATCCGAGGCCTTGCGGCAGTCATCCTGCAATTCCAAATTCAAAACAAGGAACTCACCGACCAGCTTGCCGCCAGTGCCATCGAAGCCCTGGCGGAAACCCATCGCACGCTCGGAACGGGTATCTACTATGAGCGGCCTCCAGACGCGCCGCTAGCGCGCGCACTCTACGGACAGATGGCTCAGTTCGTCGGGGAATTCCGAAAAGAGCAGTTTGGGCGCACCGGTCTTCCGGCCCTAAAGGACAGCGAGGTCTTTCAACTGCTCGTTTTCTTACTGCGTATCGCCAAGCAGGAGACCAATGGCCGGCTGCGCTCCCGCGCATTCCTCACTTTTCTCAGCACGCGCCTGCCGCTCCCAGCGGAAGAGACGAAACAGCGTATCATCGTCCCCTGATCCAGTTGGCTAGTGGCCCCCTACTTTGAACTGGGGGTTCTGAATGATGCCGAGGATATTTCCGAACGGGTCGTGGACCGCGCCGATCAAAATCCCTTCGCCTACGTCCGTTATCGGTTCTTCGGCTGTCGCGCCGAGTTCGAGCAAGCGCTGATACGCCGCATGGGCATCGGAAACGCCCCAGTACGCCGTTCCTGAGCGAGCCCGTTGCGAGCCAGCATCCTCGGTTGGAACCAGACCCAGTTCGTAGCCTCCGACATGGAAGCCCACATAGAAGGGCTGGTCGAAGTAGGCTGGGATCCCAAGTACGTTTGCGTACCAGGCCTTTGCTTTCGACAAATCCTTCACAGTATAGACAGCGGTTCGTAGCCCGAGAAACACGGGAGTCTCCCTCTCAGCCGGTTCGGCCAGAGCAGGTGGCCGCTCCGCGAGAAATGCAATAAGCCCCATAGGGCGAGACGATCGTAGGGTTGGAAGCGCTCCTCAGCTCCCTTCCACGCGACGGTTTCCGGTGGAGCGGCGCGAAGCACTCACAGCGTCTTGTACACCAAAAGTCCTTCTGGCGATAGGCTTCCTACGACCGGAACTGGCTCTGGGCATGACCTTCCTGCGTCTCCGAGATCGAGTTGCAATTGCGGCGAGCGCCACGATCGTATCGTCTCAGGGGTTGGGGGCCGTGAACGAAGATCGTATTTGCGCCGCAAATGTTCGACGCGCTGGGAAATTTCCTTGCGGTAAGCCTCGGGCGCATCGCCATAGCCGTTAAACCAGTCACGGTACTGCCGTGCCAGTTTGGGGAATTTCTCATCCAGAAAAGAGAGCATAGACTTCCACGACGTGGGCATGAGAAACACGACATTTGCGGCGATCCATTGCGCCCCCGCATCGCGCGCAGCCAGGAACAGGCGATCAAGATCCGCGTCGCGATCTGTCAAGCCCGGTAGAATCGGCATCGCGTTCACGCCCACGGCAAGGCCCGCATCACCGAGTTTTCGCACGGCCTCCATCCTTAAGTCCGGCCGCGGCGCGCGCGGCTCGAGCAGGCGCGCGAGACGCGTGCGCAGCGTCGTAACAGTTATGTGGATTGTCAGCGCCGATCGCGCGGCGATGCGGCGCAGTAGGTCGATGTCGCGCACCACCTGATTTGACTTTGTCGTGATCGAAAGGCTCAAGCCTTCACGCTCGGCCATTTTTTCCAGAACTGCGCGCGTGGCCTTGAACTCCCGCTCGGCTGGCTGATAGGGGTCGGTGGCGGTTCCGATGGCGATGTGTTCGCCCCAGATGGGCTGTTGTGAGAGGTCGCGCTCTGCCAACGGTCCGGCATTCTGCTTGACGTAAATCTTCGACTCGAAGTCCCCGCCATTGAGCTCCAGATATTCGTGCGTGTACCGCGCGTAGCAGTACCGGCAGCCGAATTCACAGCCGCGATAGGGGTTAACGGTCCAGCGGAATGGAACGCGTTCGGAATGGCACTCATTCAGGATCGATTTTACCGGGAGCAGGAAATATTCGGTCCCCCGCTTGGCCTCAGCTCTAAGGGAGGATGCGGCGAGACGTGCAATGCCGACCAGTTCCGTTGCGGGCTTCTCACTCCGGGCAGGTGCCGGAGGGGGCGCGGAAGCACCGTTCGGGGACTCACAATTGCCGTGGCGAGCGGCGGTGGGAAATAACGTGAGACTGGTTTGCCTCTTCCGAGCCGGACGTCGGGGAAGCGTCGCCGGTTTCGGAGGAAGGATGGGAGAAGTGGCCATTGGCAGCCTCGCCGCACGCCTAGCACTATATTCGCTTTTTTTTCGCCCTGTCAAGGGAAAGTTTTGCTTTTCTTTCGCCTGATCAGCCGTACAAGATGTCCCCTGGAAACCCTCCGGACAGCGTCCGGACGGCCCGCCTTCCCGCCGATATACTGATCAGGTCTCTCCCGGGAGCCCAGCCGTGCCTGAAGTCGGAATCCTGATCGTTGACGATGATGTCGCCAACCAACACGCCCTGAAAAACATCCTCGATTCGGAAGGCTGGCGCGTTCGAATTGTCCATGCGGAGAGCCGCGCCCTGGCGGAACTGGCGAGCGGCAGCTGGAACCTGGCCATCGTGAATACCGCCCTGACCGATATCCGCGGGCCTCTATTTTGCATTCTCAAGGAGCTGTCACAGACCGATACAACCCAACCAGACGGAGAGACACCTCGTAGAGCTTTCCGCGCCTTGTTTCTCGTTCCCGCCGCCGTCGCGCGACAGGTCCAGCCGATGCTAGAACGTGAAGGCCTTCCCTATTCGCTCAAACCATACCATCTGAATGACTTCCTCGAAAAAGTGAGTGAACTGCTGGTTGAAGCGGGAGCCATCGCAGAGCCGCTCCGCCATATCGGCGGTTTCGGCGTCCGAAAGCGCCGTCGTCGGGATCTGCGGGTCTCGCGCGAGGGACGCAGGGGCACGATGTTCGCCTCCCGCGAGGACTATCAGATGACCGAAGAAGAAATGGCCGAGTTCGAGCGCCAGGAAGAAGAAGAGCGCAAGAAGCGCGCCAAAGCGATCAGGGATCGCGAACACCTCTGACCGTTTCATCGCCACCGTTCAGCGTCGAGAGATCTCGGCCTCCTCACAAATTTTTCTGGCCCCAAAAAGCGTGCAAGGAAAGTCTGCCTCCCCGTTCTCAGATAAAGACAACCACTGCGACGTGCCCTGATTGCGCGCGGGCGGCGAGGAGGATCCATGAGAGCGAAACGGGGACCGATTTTTTCGATTTCGACGGCGGCTGGCCTGATTTCGCTCCTCGTTGCGATTCCAGCTGCACGTTTCCATCGAAGTGACAGAGCGTCGGCCGCACCTCCCGGGCCCGGTCCGTCCGGCTGGCAGATCATGTCGCCAATTACCTACCAGAATCTGGCGATCTTCCCCGTCATTTCCGCTGCAACTGCAGACACGAGCGGCTTCGTTACGCTCGACGAAGCTCTGGCGAGCGCTGAGGTTCAGGTGTCTGAGCAAGGCAATTTTCTCGGCCGGACCCGCGACGGCAGGGCTGGGTTTTCCACTGCCCCGCAAGTCAACCAACTTGTCCTCGTCAATCGTGGCACGAGGCCAGTTCTTCTTTTGGCCGGTGAAGTCGTTTCAGGTGGCAAGCAGGATCGCATCATTGGCCGGGACCGAATTGTGCCTGTCGGCCGAGCCCCTCTGCCGCTCGAGGTCTTCTGCGTCGAACATGGCCGCTGGACCGGCGCGTCGGATCAGTTTTCCGGAACAAACCTGATGGTCCATCCGAGCGTTCGCGAAGAAGCTGCCATTGAACAGGATCAGAAGGAGGTTTGGGCCGCCGTGAGGGGAGAATCCAGGTCCGTGGGTAGCCCAGCCGGGCTGAGTACAGCGGGTGCTGCTCCGCGGATTTCGACCGAAGCGCTGGTGGACGCGATGGCGGCAGCGGGCACCCAGTCCTATCAAAAAATCTATCGCTCTTCGCCGATCGGGGCATCCGTCGAGAGCGTCGCTGACGAAGTCCGGCGGCGATTCGAGCGTGCTACCTCCGATTTGAAGGGCGAATACCTGGTTGGTGTGGTCGTGGCGTTCGGCGATGAGGTGGTATGGAGCGACATTTTCGCTTCCTCTGAGCTTTTCAATGCTTACTGGCCAAAGCTGCTCTTGAGCTATGTGGTCGAAGCGATGACGCGGCCCGGCGTGCGTCCCACGGCTTCTCTTGAGGACGCTCGCGATTTCCTGCGGCCGATCACAGGCCACGTCCAGGAAGAATCTGAGCCCGGTGTGTACCTGTGGCGCAAGCAATCCGTCGGCCGCCTCTCGGAAATCGAACTGGCGGCCCTCGCGCCGAAGCCTCTGACGCTGCACGATCTGCGCGTGCTGCGCGGCGACGAGCGCGGGTTTGTGGTTCGTTAAAATCGCGTAGCGGAGCATTTCACGACGGTGGCCGATGAATCGAAGCTGGAGCGTGGTGTTTTCGATGATCGCCGGTTTTTCCGGAGGCATCCTCTCCTTCTATATATCCAGCCGAGGCGTGGATGCGCAGGAATTGCGCCAGAGCGAGAAAGTGGTGAAGGCGCAGGAGTTCATTCTCCTCAACGAGCAGGGGGACGCAGCGGGAGTCTTTGGGTTTGACAAGAACGGCGACCCCGAAATCACGCTTTTCGATGAACGGGGTCACGTATTTTGGAGCACCGAACTCCGCATGCGGACCCTCTCACGCTAGAAGGTGCGGCTAGCTTGCCAATCTCCGCACACAGCTGCGGTCCGGTGTATCAGCAAGAAGCCGCGCTACTGTTCGTTTGAGCACCGGATGCTCCACGTTCGGCGCAATTTCGGCAAACGGCACGAGCACGAATCGTCGATCGGGGATGCGCGGATGAGGGATTTCCAATTCAGGGGCGTGGACCACGCTTGAGCCGAACAGCAAAATGTCGATATCGATCGTGCGCGAATCCTTTGGCCCTTCAAGACCCGGTACACGCCGTCGGCCGAGGGAGCGCTCTACGGCGAGCAGTGTGTTCATTAGCTGGCGCGGCATCAGGTCTGTTTCCCCTTCGATAACGCAGTTCACGAACCATCCACCGCGCGCGTTCACTGGCTCCGTTTCGTACAGAGACGACTGGCGCGTCACGCGAACTCTGTGCTCGCCTAGCCGCTCGATGGCCTGGTGAATATTCTGCGCTCGATCACCTCGATTCGACCCCAGCGACAAATAGACGGTTTTCATACTTTCGACCGGGAACGACCGGAGGGGTAAGACTCGCAGGATTCCGCCCCTCTCGCCGAGCGGCACCAGGACACAACGCTATCAAGAAAGACTGCCACTTCCCCTCCCCGTCTGTTACCGAAGGGCGGTTATCTTATAGCCTACACAGAACGCAGCCGTCTCTGAACATTTTGGCCTAGCGCTCGTAGGGGCAGCCGGGCCAAACCATTGGCACGTGCTTCCTCCGGAGAACGCAATAGGGGATCGGGCGTAGAATGCGTGCGCCAAAACAAGAGGAGGTGTTGCATGAAAAGTCTTGTCGCAGTCGGAGCGCTGTGCCTCGTTCTGACTCTATCGACCGCTCCGGCGGGATCCCCACAAGGAACTGCCGCTCAGGACCACCCTGCGGCGAGGCCACCTGTGCGCCTGGTGATTCATGCCGGGCGACTGCTCGACACGCGCACGGGAAATGGCGCGCCCGACGTTTTCATTGTGATCGAAGGGGATCGCATCGCCAGCATCGGCGCAGCTGCTCCGGCCGGCCTGCCCGTGATCGATCTTTCCTCCGAAACCGTTCTCCCCGGTCTGATTGATTGCCACGCACACATTCTCGGAAATCCGAAAGACGAGACGCCCACGGGCAGCCTTCGCATGTCTTCACCGATGGCGGCACTCTGGGGTTACCACAACCTACAAACCTGGCTGGCCCACGGCTTCACGTCGCTACGAGACGCCGGAGAGAGCGATCTGGCTTATGGCCAGTTCGCGCTGCGTGACGCCATCAAGCTGGGGCTCATTCGCGGACCGCGCATCGTTTCGGCCGGCAACTTTGTCAGCGTAACCGGCGGCCACGGCGATTACGACGTGCTCTCGCCGGACCAGGCGCTCCCACGCCGCCCGAACATCGCCGACACAGTGGACGAAGTGAGCGATGCGGTCAGGCATGACATCAAGTACGGGGCCGACTGGATCAAGCTGATGGCCACCGGAGGCGTGATGGACCCAATTAGTGACTACCGGGTTCAGGAGTTGAGTGAAGAGCAAATGGCGCGCGCCGTGGAGATTGCTCACCGCGCCGGGAAGCACGTGATGGCACATGCAGAGGGCACCCAAGGAATTAAGGCTGCGGTTCGCGCGGGCGTTGATTCCATCGAGCACGGAACACTGCTCGACGAAGAAGGCGCCGCATTGATGGAGCAGCGAGGCACGTGGCTTGTGCCCACGCTGTACACATTTCAGTTCGGGGCCCAACATGGCGCTGAGTTCGGAGCCGATCCGGCTTCCGTCACCAAGGAAAAGGCCATTCTCAGCGCGCAGCAACCTGCTTTCGAACTGGCCCTCAAGCACCATCTCAAGATTGCCTACGGAACAGACCTGGACCCGGACTATTCTTC
>Ga0187783_10001571_pt1 | contig 16891 bp, 19 predicted proteins | sample 1015_SJ02_MP02_2_FD_132471 | JGI IMG/M metagenome (GOLD analysis project Ga0187783, IMG submission 132471) | Tropical peat soil microbial communities from peatlands in Department of Meta, Colombia - 1015_SJ02_MP02_20_MG | ecosystem: Environmental > Terrestrial > Soil > Wetlands > Peat | place... | reverse complement strand
GCTAATGCCTCTTCGCCGCGCTTGCCCGCGGCACCGCATCCGCGGGCTTATCCGGGGGAAAATTTGCGCTCAAGTACTGGATGAACGCCTGGCGATCTGCGGCCTCGACGACTGCTCCCCATTTGATCATCTTGTCCACTTCTTTGCCCCAGGCGGTGACGCTCAAGCGCTGCTGCAGGATGATGCGCGAATCATGGCATTCGGTACAGGCAGTGGTGACTTTAGGCTCTATGGCACCCGGGGGGAGCTGGGGAGACTGGGCGCGCAATAGAGGGGTAACTGCCGCTAGCACTGCCAGGATCGGTCCTACCTTGAGAACAACGTTACGCTTGCACATGGACATTCACCTGGTCGATGGCGTTGTAGAAGTATCCGCTGGGGTTCCACTCTGCCGCTCGAGGCTGCACCCGCTCCTGGCTGTCGGTCGCCCGGGACAGGATCGTGTACGGACCGGCCGCGGGCACTTTCAGGCGGCAACTCCAGAGTCGCCATGCGTACCTTGCCTGTTGGCGATGGAGTTGAGCCGGTTGCCAACTGGCGCCCCCGTCGCTTGAGACTTCCACCTTCACGATCTCCGCCTCGCCCGCCCACGCGGCACCTTGAACGGCGAAAACGCGGGAATGCAGAATGGAACCTTCTGCCGGCGCCGCGATGACGGATTTCACGTTGAGCGAAGTGAGGACGTGGCTATCGTCCACATTCAGCGGTTCCCCGGGCTGGAGCGGATGATTGGGCATGCGATATCCGGGCTTCATGAAATTGCCCTCGAATTCCTTGTCGAGCACTTTGATTTCGCTCAGCCACTTGCAGGAAGCGGCCCCGATCCATCCCGGCAACAGCGCGCGGGCGGGAAAACCGTGATGCTTCGCCAGGGGTCGACCGTTCATATGTGTGGCCACCAGGGTATCGCCGTCCATGGCTTTTTCGATCGCGACGCTGCGGATGAAGGGAGGCACTTTCCCCGGCACTTCGTCCAAACCGCGAAACATGACGTGCCTGCCGGACGGTTGGACGCCCGCTCGCTCCAGAATGTCGCGCAGCCGAGGACCGGAGAAGTGCGCCGTACCTACGGCTCCCTTTTGCCATTGCACGCCTGGAACATGCGGTTCATAGAGTCCGCGGCCGTTGCCCGCGCACTCGAGCGTATTGGTCACGGTGTGAATCTGGAATTTGGCAAGCTCTGCCAGGCTCAAGGTCAACGGCCTCTGCAGTTCGCCGCTGATCACGAGATTCCAGGTCTCGCCGTCGAGCGTGCTCGGTTCCTGCATGTGATTGCGCACGAAAAAATGTGGTACCGGGGTGATCCAGGAATCAAGAAACTCGGGCGGCATTTCCAGATCCAAGAAGCGCTCGGAGCGAACGATCATGCCCTCTTTACCCGGAAGGGAGACGCCTTGCTCCTGGGCGAACGCCAGCCAGGGAGGAAGCGCGGTCGCTGCCGCAAACCCGGCGGGAACTGTCCGGAGAAAATCACGTCGCGAAATCATGCAGATTCTATGGGCTCGATTCCCACGCCGCACCGGCCAATTGCCGAACGAACCGCGGCACAATGCCTTAGTCCTCTCGGCGCCGGCTCCCCGGCACGACCATCGGCAACACGGGGGTTTCTCCAGCCTTCTTCTTGACTGGACCTCGCTTCGATCCCGGCCCCTTCCCACCGACGATGTCAGCGAGCGTGGTATGTTCCAGAATGCGAGCGGCGGCATTGCGCACGTCGAGGAAGAGTTGGTACAGCGCACGATGCTCCGTGTCGCGGTCAATCAGGCTGCGCAATTGCTCGGCATCGCCAAAAGGGGCAAGCGGCCCGTCAATGAGCCGGATAATATCGCTCAGGCGAATCTCGGAAGGATCCCGGCGCAGCTGGTAGCCACCCTTGGCCCCGCGCACGCTTTCAACTATGCGGGCGTTCTTGAGTTCGAGCAGAATCAACTCTAGAAACTTCTCCGGCAAATCCTCTTCATACGCGATGTCGCGGATGCGGATGGCGCCCTGGTTGTAGCGCCGGGCCAGCATCATCATGGCTTGCAGGGCGTACAGCCCCTTTTGCGAAATCCTCATAATTCAGTAGTATGCCATAAACTCTACTGCACGAATCGAGTTGATTGACATGGTGAACCCGCTGCCCAAGGCACCATCGACCGAAAGGCCTGCATTCCGCCCATTCCGAAGCAGAGTCCGACGGCTCCAGCCGACTGCCGCAGAACCGGCTCGGCGCCGCCCAAGAAAAATATCCCGCGGAGGACCGAAACGGCGCGCTCAATCGAGGCGCAGCACCTGGACGGTGATGTTGTCGGGACCGCCGCGCTCCTTGGCCAGGCCGACCAGGGCACGGCAAGCATCGGCAGGTCGCATTCCGGCGACGGTTTGCTCGAGCTCATCATCGCCAACCAAGCCCCACAGGCCGTCCGTGCACAGCACCAAGACGTCGCCGGACGCAAGCGGGATGGGATGTTCCGGACTCTCGGGTGCAAATTCTTGCCCCGCCCCCAGGGCTGCCATCAGGATATGTCGCTGGGGGTGAGTTTCCGCCTCTTCCGATGTGATGAACCCGTTGTCGACCAAACTGCCGACGTAGGAGTGGTCGTGGGTTAGGCGGGTGATCCGACCCCCTCGCACCAAGTACAAGCGGCTGTCCCCAATATGGGAATAATACAGTCGATTGGCCCGCAACACGATGGCAGTCGCCGTCGTGCCCATGCCACGCAATGCAGGGCGCTCGGCAGCAAATTGATGAATGCGTTCGTGGGCTTCGCGGAAAGCCGCCGTGAGCAGCGCCTGGGGATTGCCGACCCGGCTGGTAGCGTAGAGCTGCCGGATGGCGTCGACGGCAATGCGGCTCGCATCCTGTCCGCCTTCGTGGCCACCCATGCCGTCTGCCACCACCGCAAGTCTACCCTTGTCTTCAAACTCCGCATCACTCGAAGGTTCCCAATAGCCGTATCGGTCCTCGTTACTCTGCCGCTGGCAGCCCACATCGCTCATGCCCGCGACTTCGACCCCGGCGCGCACTTCCATTGCCTCGTTGTCGTTCTCCATCCGACTCACCGGAAGTGATCCTCAGATGAACACGGATTATACCGAAGCTCGCGGGCGAAGCGCGCTCCCCTGCGATGGGATGGTATTGAGGATGGACCGTTCCGCGTGCGTCGGCCGATGGCGATCGCCGTTTCTCCTTAGAGAGGCCGACGGGGGGAGTCATACGCCCAAGCCATGCACCTTATTCGCAGCAGAAGGCGGAATCTGGCTCATGCCCGGTTCCCATCCGGACAGCTGGCGGCACACCCAGATCCCCTGGTTAGAAAATCCCCTGCCTCGGGGGCTCGGAGTGCAGCCTTGCCCTGCGCCGACTAGAGCATTCCGCCGGTTTTGACCGTCAAAATGCTGAGGGCCGTCTCCAACTTCACAATCGCCTCAGCCAGTTCAGGATGCTCGCCAATCCGCTGACGCAAACTCTGCAAGAGGTTATGGGCGCTCGATAAATGTTCGACCGCCGCCCCCTGTGGCTGGCTCAAACCAGAGGGCGGTGGATTTTGCGGTTGCATAAAAGCCTCCCTTGGTCTTGCCAACGAAAACCGCTCACCCCAACTATAGTATTCCCAAATTGCGCCTTCCGAATCTTACGGGGTGAACTGGGAAGACCTGGCCGGAGGGGCTGCAAGTCGTTCGCGCTCCGCACTGGCACCTGGATTGTGTTACCCCCTCAAGGAGCGAAGGGGTGGAGCGAGGCCAGCCGCCCCGCGAGCCGACTTCCCGCGACTGGGGGAAAGTGTGGCGTAGGTACGTTACCCTAGGGGAAACCCACCCCTGGCATTTCGGACGAGCACTTACGTAACCTTCTACCACTCCAAGGCCGCAGTTCATACTGAAGGTGGATGAGTTTCCTTCCCCAGCTACACTCCCCACAGCGGTCTCCTCGCGCCCGTCTGGCGTGCGCGACGCCCGCGGTGTTGCGGTTCGAGGACGGCCAGCGTGCTTCCGGCAAGCTGCAAGTACTCTCCCTAACCGGCGGCCTCCTCTCGGTTTCGAATCCTGTCGTGCGGGGAGCCAAGGTTAAGATGATGTTCCTGACCCAGGCTGGAACGGTTCTGGGAGGAGCAGAAATGTTACCCCCGGTTACGAACACGCTGCAGCCTTTCCGCTTCACCTCGCTGCCCTTAGATGACCAACGCAAGCTTGGAACCACCATTAAGGCATCGCTCAACCCTCGGGATGTCGACCAGTTTTGGATCGAGAAGTTCCGGGTGGCGGCGGTTCAGACAACGACCCAGAGACGAACCTTCAAGTTCCTCGCGGGGGCGATTGCCCTCATCACCATCGGCCTGGTCGGTGCCTTTTGTGTGCTCCACCTCCCCTTGCCGAAGTAATGTGTCCTCGATGCCGACAGCAGCCGAAAGCGCTCTCGACGTCACGAACACTCGCCGTTGGCCGCGATACCAAGCCAACTTGCCGGTGCTGATCTCTGCGGGCGGCGACCCCATTCCCGGACTGGCGAATGAAATCAGCCGCTCGGGAATGGCCTTGTACGGCGGCGTTTGCCTGGAACCCGGCGATCTGATGAAAGTGGAGTTCCAAACCTCCACCAAACTGAGCGTGGCCGGAGTGGTTCGCAATCGTTCAGGTTTTTGCTTTGGCCTGGAGTTCCTGACCCTGCTGGCTATCGATGAGGACGCAGCCAACCCGGCCGAGTTCGCACTTCCCCTGCCCCAGGAACGCCTGCGAGACTGGCTGGCCAGGCATCGCGGAGATGTTTCCCTCGCGATGGCATCGGCGTTTCTTCTATTCAGCCTCTTCGCCTGGGACGCGCGACCCTCGAGCCTGGGAAAGCAACCATCCCTTAGCGTTTGGGAACGAGCCCTGGTCAAACTCGGCTTGGCTGAACTCCCGGAGGAGCCGGCTCTCGCAGGAAATCCGGCCGTCCAGGTCTGGATCGACCAACACACCGCGCTTTATTACTGTCCCGGCTCGGAACTGTATGGCAAGACTCCCGACGGCAGGTTTACCACCCAGCGTGACGCGCAGATGGACCAATTCGAGCCTGCTGCCCGCGCCTATTGCCAGTGATCCCCCAGACGGGGTACCCTCCAGCCATGAAAATCGGCACGCGCAAAGTTGAGGATGTCACGATTGTCGACATCAGCGGACAAATTATTCTCGGCCAAGAGACCGGCCTTTTGCGGAGTGCGGTGCACGATCTGGTGAGCCGGGGAGAGAAGAAAGTCATTCTCAACCTGGCCGAGGTCAGCTATATCGACAGCTCCGGACTCGGCGAACTGATCGCCAGCTATACCACGGTTCGAAACCAGGGGGGGCAGCTGAAATTGCTGAACCTCAGCAAGAAAGTCCATGACCTGCTTCTGATCACCAAGCTCTACACCATCTTTGATGTCAAGGAGAATGAATACTTGGCCGTTAAGTCGTTCGACTGGTTTTTCGCAAAGTGAGTGGAACCAGAAGCAGTCGGCCCGGGCTGCCCTGTGAGCAGGAGCGCACAGAGACTATGCGGGAATCAAAAGTAAGGTCAGGATGTGGGGAGGCGCTAATCGCTGGTCATGATAAACAACGGTTTCTGTTCAAAACTGCTGTAATGCGGCCGCAAGCGGTCGGTGTTGTAATGTTCCTGCACATTCACAACCTTCTTCGATGCAATCACGGTCTCGACCGGCATGTTGTCATAACGCCCGTTTTTCAACACCACGAGCCGCCCGTGAACCTGATTCAGAATGAGATCGAGAGCAAGATTTCCGTAAGCCATCGGAACGATGGAGTCGATTGCATCCGGATCTCCGCACCGCACCAGGTATGCCAGCTTCTGATGAATCACTTCGATCGTCTGGCCGTTGTTGAATTTGGGTGACAGCTCTTGCAGCTTATTGGCCACGACGTCGCCGATGCCTCCAAGCTTCTTGTGCCCGTAGGCATCCCTCGTCTCCTTCTCGAAGATCATCTCCCCGCCTTGAAACATGGCTCCTTCGGAAACTAGCACTACCGAATAACGGCTGGGATTGTGGCGGCGATCGGCCACCAGCAGTTCGGTCAGGCGTTCAATGTCAAACTTGTATTCGGGAATCACGCAGCGGTTTGCGGCGCCCGCCATGGTCGGCAACATGGCGGTGAACCCCGCGTAACGGCCGAACACCTCAAGCACCAGAAATCGTTCGTGCGATCCCGCCGAGGTCCTGAGGTCATTCGTCATCTGGATGGTGCGAGTCACGGCCGTGCTGAACCCGATGCAGTAATCGGTGCCAGGAACATCGTTATCCATCGTCTTCGGAATCGATACCACCTTCACCCCTTCCCGGTAGAGACGCACGCCATAGCTTAGGGTGTCATCGCCGCCGATGGGGATCAGGTAGTTCACTCCCAGCCAGTCGAGGTTGCTTAACACTTCCGGCGTTAAATCGTTGGTGTCCGCGGTGTAGGTTTCTGCCAGATGCGGCGGGATCGCGGATTTCTTCACCTTGGCGGGATTCGTACGGGAGCTGTGGAGGAATGTGCCGCCGGTACGGCCGGCGCGGTTTACGATTTCTTCCGAGAGGATCTGAAAGTTGGCATTGTTGTCGTAGTCGTTTTCGCGCACGATGTCCACTAACCCCGCCCATCCGCGCCGAAACCCAACCACCTGATATCCTTCACGCAGAGCCCGAATGGTGACCGCGCGAATGGCTGGGTTCAAGCCGGGCACGTCGCCGCCTCCGGTCAAAATCCCAATCACGCCTTTCTTGCTTGCAAAATGCGCCATGGTTCTCAGTTTCCTAGTGTAGGAGGGATTGAAGGCTCACCGCTCCTCCCGCTTTGATCTTCAGGCGAAGCCATCCCTCGAGACAAACCACCAACCGGCAATCATGGGAGACGAGAGCTATTTTTGTATTTTATAGGATGCATTGCGCAGGTGGGAAACTGGGGCAGCGAGAGCCAGCCCAGCCTCCGAGCGTGCCCTGCCGGCCGCCTCAGCCGCTGGCCGACTCCCCAGCCTGGCGACGACAGCACCATGGCTTCTTTCCGGCCCGATTTTGATGGGCTTGTGGCACCTTGCGGAGCGGGAGACGAGTATGCTGGCTGCGACCCGAGTTCCTAGTGCGCCTTTCGCTCTCCGCGGAAGGACCAGGTCATCCCCCAGGAATAGAACGCGACGAGCAGCAGCACGTCGAGAGGCAGCCCGAAAACGATGTAAAGCGGTGGCAGGAACAACACGCTCTTTTCCAGAACCAGGGCCTCGACCAGCATCTGCAAGGGAAAGAAAAGCACCAGATAAGCCATGGCGAGCGTGGTCAGAAGTGCTTTTTTCCACAAGGCAACGGTAAAGATGTAGTAGGTGCAAGCGAATAGGAATGGGACGATGGAGATCAAGCACAATCCCGCGCTGGCAAGGCCCTCCATATAGCTGCCCGGCGTGTGGGGAAAACGGGAAGGCCAGAGAGCAAAGTAGAGCAATGCGCTGGCCTGGACCAGCAGGATGGCCCGGGCTAGGTAGGCCACCGGCATGATGCGATGGGGCAGGAAAAAAGTGAGGGCAAGTCCCACCAGCGTAACCCCACAAGTCGACGACCAGATCAAAGCATCGGGCAAGACCAGTTGGATTTCAAGATAGGGAACTTGCAAGCTGAAGGATCGCACCTGATATTCGGCGATCGCCAGCTGAGCGTGTGACGGCAGCTGTAACAGAGCCCACCCCAGCAGGCGGCCCCAGAAGCGGCAGACCGGTCCCAGCAGCTCAAGCCAGATAAAGGAGAAAGAGAAACACAGCCAGATCCCGCTGAACAGGTTCATGGGGCCAAGGTCAAACTGGGCCAAGGCGCGATGCATGGCAATGACGCTGCCACGATGCCCGCGAGAGACCGCCGGATCGGCGGGCTTCCGCCGCACACGCAGCGCGACCGAATCGGGCATTTCAAAATTCCTTGAACAAACCGAAGCTGGTTCCACCCCGCTGGTAGAACGGACTGTGATAGTAGTCTCCAACCAGGTTGAATCCCCAATTGGTGCCGATCCACTTGCGCCAGGTGAGAGTGAGGGTTTGGCTCTGAAATTGGGTGAGACTCACGCTGGGACCGATCAGCTGGTAAGCCACTTCCCCGAGTCCGGCACGCACCACGAGGTATTGGTGCTTGTTGTGTCCTAGGGTGAGGGCAACAAAACCCGCCGGAGCCAATACCCTTCCCGGATCACTGATATCGAAGTAGGCGCCGGTTTCGAAGATCCACGGCTTGGCAAAATAATACGTACTGCCCAGAAAGAAAACATGATCGCGGTGCACATCTTTGGCCGCGACGTACCCAAATCCAGCGCTGGTCACCCACTGCCTGCGGCGCAGCCATTTGCGATTGAGGAATCCATCGCTACGAAAGCGGGGGAGAAAAAAGCCGCCGGCACTCGATCCAACCGTCAACGAAGCATACCAATCGGCATTGAGGGTGTGGGTGTCGCCCACGGCGAAATACGCTCCCGTATCGCCGAACTCGTGCTGCGCATTGAGTTCGGCATTCCACACATCCTGGCCACGGGCGTACACGGCTCGCGAATATCCGCTAGCCCAATAGCCAAAGCCATTGGTGAGCGTCATGTAGCTGCCCCCGGTTTCCAGGAAATTGCCCAGCAGTTTCACTTGTGTTTCCGAGGAAATGTTGGTCGGGATCGATCCCGAGGCGGCCGAGGTCGGGCTGGCCTGGGGACCACCGTCCTGAGCTCTTGCCGAACCCAAAGCCAAGCTCAAGATCAGCAAAAGCTTTCGGACTCGGTCGGATTTTCGATCGCGGTTTCTCATCGCACCAACTCGGCTTGCAGTTCAAGCTGCTTCCCGCTACCGGCGACGACCCGCCATCCCCCCTCTTCGCGAACCACCGTAGCCGAACCGTGGACGACCTGGAGTTGTGAAAATTTCGCCGCGGGAAACCACCATGCCTGGTGCTCGAGATCTTGGGGATGCGCGGCGGTCAGCTTGAGGCTCCGGCCTTCAGGGGAGACTTCCCAGTCGACCTGCTTGCGCGCGTTCAGGAAGGTTGCCAGGGCGGCCATGGTGTACCAGCGGAATCTCCCCGCTTTTCGCAGGCGGCCGGTGGCTTCGAGCCAGCGAAAGACCACCTTCTTGTAGGGTAGGATCCCGGGAGGATGAAAGTAGACTAATCGCACCGTGCGGCGGTCCACGGCGAATTCCGCCACGGCTTTCAGCCAGTTGAGGATCTCCTGGCTGGAGTACCCTTCTGCCTTCATTTCCTCGAAGCTGGCCGCCCGATCGAGCTGGAGAATGGGAAAGGACCAAAGGTGCTGGCCTTCTCGCAGCCCATTCCGATAGCCCTGGGTCGGGCCCATCCCCATGTTGCCGGTATAGTAGTAGGCCAGAAATCCGTGCGACTCCAGCCACTCGGTGACCCATGGCGGTTGATTTCCACTGGGGGCGGAATACTCGACGACCGGTTTGCCGGTGACCTGTTCGAGAGCGGTCTTATTCCAAAGCAGGAGCGGTTCGAGATCCTTTGGGTTGCCGCTGTCCACGTGACTGGAGAAATAATCGTGCAGCCAGCCCCCATGGCTTCCCACCTGGCTACCCTGCTGGGCAAACTGACGAATCAGCTCTTGGCTCAAGCGGTTGTGCTCGATATCAAACCCGCGATGATCCCCGAATGCGGTGTCATCGGGGCCGGCGGTGGCATGAATCGAATAGGGCCCTTGCTCCTGTAACGGCCTCCAGGATCTCAGATCGACGAGCGGACCAATCGCAGCATTGGAATCGATGTGCCAGTTCAAGACCAGCCCTCCGATGCCGTCGGGTACCGGCATGAGATAGGGCAGCGCCAGCATGTGCTCGGCAAAATACTTGAGAAAGACGTGCAGCATGAGGCCATCGGTGTTGCCTTTGAGATAGGCGAGAGGAAGGTTGACGAACAACACCGTGCCTTTCTCATAGGCATGCTCGCCGGCGACAATGCCGGCATCGGAGCGGAGAAGAACCTTTCCCGAGTAGTTTCCCGAGGTCACGAAGCTGGGATACTTGAGGTCCCCATAGTTGTAGCTGCGAAGCCGAACCTCCGGAACTCCTCCCCCCGAGGAAGCCTGGGGCTTCGCCATGCTTCGATCGTCGATGGGATAGTACTTTCCTGGCGGGATGTCCAGCTCCCGCACCGCGGCGGTGTCGCCGCCCACGCCACTCCATTGAATCGTCTTCTCCCGGAGTGCGTCATAGAGACAGTAATTAACGCCGGCCAAGTCCGATAAGCGGGAGCGACCGAGAGCGTAGCGGCCTTCGAGGGAAAGCGCTGCGGCGTCGTAGACCAGCATCAGCTTCCCGCCCCCCGCCACGAACTGATGGATGGCGGCGACGAAGGCATCGCTGGTTTTTTGATGGATGGCATCGGGAAGAATGACTCCTGCCGCGGCGGTCCGGGCGAAGACGGGGCGGACGAATTCCGAGTCGTGCATGGCCACCAGATGGAGCCCTTCTTCGCTGGCCGCATCGCTCCATAGCTCCACGTTCGGCCCGGTCAAGCTCACATCGTCCGGGACCAGCAGGAGCAGCCGGTCCACCGTCAGGCTGGCACCCCCTGCCCCATGCCCGTACGAAACGATGGCCGCCAGCAGTAAGGCCGCTCTGCTCAACCCGCCTCTCATGACTTCGCCACCGCCTGCCCATGCTCGCGGGCCCAGAGCGAGCCACAGATCCGAACCCCCTCGGCGACCTCGATCTTGGGAGCGCTTACCGTGGTCAGATGTTCGGCTTCGCCCACCTGGGTGCCGGTCGAGATGAAGATCTGGCGCTCTGCGATCGCCGGCCCGTCGATCCTGCAATTTGGGCCTATGACGAGGTTCCTCGCGCTGACCAAACTTCCCTTCACCCAGACTCCGGCCTCGACCACCGCATCCTTCCAGCTTTTCACATTTCCATAAACGCGCGCCCCGGACCTGATATGCAATCGGCCCCGCACGACCAAGCTTCGGCCGAAGGGGCCGGGGGGGATTTCGAAATTGCCGTCGTGTAAAACACGCGCTCCCTCGTCCCCGGCGGCGAGCGACTGCGAATCTACCGGCGAAGGATGATCGAGCCGCGGCGCCTGCCCGATTTCGATGGACGGAGCATGCAGGCGTGAGAAGCGACACCCCGTACCCAGGCGGATGGCGCCTTCAGCGGAGACTCGGCCGTAGAGTCTGCAATCCGTACCGGCATGGAAATCGCCCACCGCATGCACCCAGCGCAGTACGCTGCTTCGGTCGCCCAGACGAAGGTCGCGCTCACCCAGGATCGCCCGGTAGGTGTTGTCCGTGCCTCCAAGGAGTCGCCCGCGCACGTACATGTCTTTGGAGAAGGCTGTGTTGGGTGGCACGACCAGATCCCCGCTAGCCGCGATTAAGACCTGGAAGTCTTGCTCCTTCGAAGAAACCGGCAGGCGTAGCGCCTCACCACGGCATCCGAGCACCACATAGTCCGTGCCATCCATCATCGTTCCCGCGACCATCCGGCCGGACCGGCCGCACTCCTTGAGCAGCGGCGCGAGCGATTGGATGTAGCCGCGAAAACTGTCGGCAAAATAACGGATCTCTCCCGTATGCTGCTGAACCACGCTGAGCGCCGCCGCATCGCTCTTACGGTGTAGTTCCCACAAGCTCGGTATCAGTGGCACCACAAACAGTGCGCTCGTGACCAGAACCAGGACGGCGGTGCCGAGGTAGGGGTTCACCAGGTCACCTTGCGAAAGCGCTCCGTCTTGTCCCAGCGGAATTCCGCTCCTGTCACAGCGTCTTTCAGTTGGGCCAGGGCAGCGTGCGAAACGGCGAGGATACTGACCGTAAATCCGAGCACCAGAAAGGGAAGCAGACAGATGCGTTGGCGGTTCCCGTCGAGCTTGACGGCCGCGGCAATCTCGAAGAATGCGGCGAGGTTCCCGATGGCGGCGTATGCGGTCAGGGAAAGCAGGGCCACGATCCCGTGCAGAGGGGCAATGCCCTGGTAGAAGACGGCGAGCGCCAGAATCCAACCGAGCACGGTAACCGGAGCCATTATGTAGACGCCGAGCAGCAAGGCGCCATCGATTCGTTCGCGCAAAGTCGCGCGGTGTCGGCCGAAGAGCAGGCGCAGGCCATAGGTCACCATGGCCTGGTTATGGCCCTTGGCCCAGCGCATGATCTGCTTGCGCCGAACCTGCCAGGTCTCAGGAACTTCTTCGTAGCACTCGGAGCGATTCTGATAGACCATCTTCCATCCGCAGAGCAGCAGGCGGTAGGTGAGATCCGTGTCCTCGGTCAGAGTGTTGTCATTCCATCCGCCGATCTCGCGCAGAGCACTGCGCCGCACCCCTGCCACCGTGCCCCCATGCTGGGGCACGAGACGGAGATTCATACGGGCCTGCTGATCCACCTGATAACCGCCCGCCCGCTCCAGATCCAAGAGGCGGGTTAATAGATTGGCGCCGACATTGAGGGGCACGACCCGCCCCATGACTCCGCCCACTTCCGGGTCGAAGAACGGCGCCGAGAGCTGGCGAATCAGCCCTGCCCCCGGAATGTAATCGGCATCAAAAATCAAAATGATCTCGGTCTCCACCAGCTCCATCGCGTCTTTGAGGGCGGCCGCCTTTCCCCCTTTTCCGCCGGTGCGGTGAAAGGGTCGAATTCGCCCGGGGAACTGCTTGACAAATTCATCGATAATTGCGCGCGTGCGGTCGGTCGAGCGGTCATTGACCGGCACGACCAACATTTTGTGGGCGGGATATTTGACCGTCATCAGTGCCGAGAGAATGTTCGCGATTACCTTCTCTTCGTTGTGTGCAGCCACCAGCACGGTTACCGGCGGCCAGTCGGCAGCATCGATGTCAATATAAGGATGTCGTTGAAACCCAAACAGTCGATTCAGCGTGAACCAGTAATGCCGCAGGGTGTAGATGCAGATCAAGGCCACGATGGAGTAGAGAAGATAAATCATCGCGTACCCTCACACCACGGCACGTTCCCTCCCCTCACGACTTCCCCGCGCTGGCTTTTGCGGAGGCCTCGATAAAATCGTCCTTGCGGCGCCGGGGGAGCGGCCTTGGGGGCAGCTTGAATTCCTGGTCAGGTTCGAGCAGCGGAGTCTTCTTCTGGTACCAGCGCGCGATTGCCTCGACGATTCTCTTGGAGCCATGGCCGTCCCCGTAGGGATTTTCCCCTTCGGACATATCCCGATATTCATCCTGATCGTTGAGCAGACGTTCGGCCTCGCTCACGATGTCGTCGCGAGATGTGCCAACGATCTTCGCCATGCCAAACTGAGAAGCCTCCGGCCGTTCCGTGACTTTGCGCATCACGAGCACGGGTTTGCGGAACGTGGGCGCCTCTTCCTGCACACCTCCGGAATCGGTGAGCACTAGGAACGAGCGCTGCAGAAGACTAACGAAGGTCAGGTAATCTAGCGGCTCAGTGAGATGAACCCGCTCCGTGCCCGCCAACAAAGAGGTCACCGTACTGCGCACGTTGGGATTCATATGGACGGGATAAATGACGCGAATGTCGCGGTGCCGCTCGACCAAGTCTTTGATCGCCAGGCACATGCTCTCCTGCGCGGCACCCCAGGATTCGCGGCGGTGCGAAGTAACGAGAACCAGCCGACACTGATCGCTGGGGATTCCGGCGAGGGGAGTGTTTTGCCAGGAGCGCGGCAGATTGGCCAGCGCCCGCAGGGTGTCGACTACCGTATTGCCGGTGACCACGATTTTCTGGGCGAGCACTCCTTCCGCGAGCAAGTTGTCGCGCGCGAGGGCGGTAGGGGCGAAGTGAATCTCGGTCATGACGGCGACCAGTCGGCGATTCACTTCTTCCGGGAAGGGATTGTAAATATCCCGGCTGCGCAACCCTGCCTCGACGTGGGCCACCGGGATCTGCAGGTAGTAGGCAGCCAAGGCTGAAGCAAATGCCGTCGTAGTATCGCCTTGCACCAGCATCAGGTGCGGCTCGGAACGGCGGCAGGCATTCTCGACCGTGTCGAGCACACGACCGGTAAGCGAAGACAACGGCTGGTTGGGACGCATCACATCCAGGTCGAAGTCAGGTTTGATCTTGAAGAGTTGCAGGGCCTGGTCGAGCATCGTACGATGCTGACCGGTGTGCACCACTAACACCTCGAACTCTTCCGCGCGTCGGCGCAATTCCTGAATCACCAGGGCAAGTTTGATCGCTTCTGGCCGGGTGCCAAGGATCGCGATGATGCGACACTTCATGGACCTTATACCCGCGCTTTCGAGCCTTCGTCAGGACGGTATCGATAAATCGGCTGCCTGGCGGCTAGGGTGTGCACAGACAACTACTTAGGACTAGGGCTATCTTTTGGATTGTGGTCCGAGGGTCACTCTCCGTAAAGATTACCGACGTTACTTCCCAGCTCGCCGCCCCCTTGGCTTCAGCTTGCTAGCTCGAGCCTAGCTGAGCCGGTGATATCCGGCCGACGCCTTCGATCTCTCCCCTACGTCCATCGCGGGCCAGCTCGCTCCCCTCGTCGAGTCCTGTAAGTATATTTATTTATAGTAAGTTACGAGGTTACCAATGGGCCATCGAAATGGCACGCCGTAGCTATTCCATAGAAATTCGCCCGCACCTTAAGATAGGCATGTTCGATCACACGGGTCAGTTTATGTACCAGAAAAGAGTCCAAGACGAACTACTCGTAACTCTCACGCACTCCTACGAAGAGGATCCCGGCCAGTTCGTGACCATGCCTAAGCCAGTCTTAGACTCCTCGCTGGCCCGCCTGGCCATGGCGGAGCTCCGAAACGAAGGCTATCTCGAGGAGCAAGTCCGGGGAGTTGTTCGACTCACGCCTCGGGGCTACGCAAAGCTTAGAAGGAATTAAGGGCGCCGAACGCTCTCGCCGTTTTTACCCGCGATCATCCGATACCTTCATCGTCCATCAGCGCGGACAGGCTGCATATCCCTTTTGTCTTGGCTCCCATCCTTGCGCTGGCGATGCCGGCGGAAAGACCTGGACCCGCAGGAATCCGGGGGCTCGTCTTCCTCTTAGGCCAGCAGCGAGCGATCCATCGCGTAGCTCACCAGTTCGGCACGATTGCGAATATGGAGCTTTCGATAAATCCGAGCACGGTAAGTTTCCACCGTTCTTAGGGTAAGGTTCAGGTGGGACGCTGTCTGTAAATTGGTGTAACCCCGGGCGAGATCACCGAGAACTTCGATTTCGCGCTGACTGAGCGATGGCCGCTTTGGGGGCGATTTAGGATCGGAGTGGTCGGTGGCCAGGGCACTGCTGAGCCTGGGGTCGATGAACCTCCGTCCGGCGGCAGTCACGCGGACAGCCGCAATGAGCACAGAGGAAGGAGAGTGTTTGACCACGTACCCGCGAGCACCCGCCACCAGCATCGACCTTGCATAGCAGAGATCCTGGTTGCTGGTTAAAACGACGGCTCGCGCGTCCGGGGAACCTTCGACAATATGACTGACGGCCACGAGACCGCCTGAGCTACCCTCCACAGGAACGTCCAGCAATACTACATCCGGCTTCAGCTCACGGAACTTCTGCGGAGCCTCGGCTAGGCATTCTGCCTGGCCAACCAAGCAAACTTCCCGCGCTGGCCCGAGCAAAAGACATATCCCCTCGCGGACCATGGTGTAGTTCGAGGCCAGCAACAAGCGAATGGACATAAAGAAAATGAAGTCTCCCCGATAGGGCTCCAACCGCTGCATCATCTCTAGAACCGGAACCCGATCCACGGCCTAAGCCCAGTCGGGTCGCCCAAGCAGCGTGGCGAGAGGCTCAGGCGTCACTGGCAGGTCGTGCAGCTGGCCGGCACCTCTACACGCGCGGCGCGAATCGTGCGCACTTGGACCATGGGCGGTCCGGGTACTTCCCTTCCGGTCGTTGAATTCATCCAAAGTTCACGCAGATGATAGTGTCCGTTCTCTTCGGCAAAAACAAGACGCGCCGAACGAGAATGGGATGCCGCGCGAATCGGCTCTGCTGTAATGCTGACCGACTCGCGACCGTTGCGGGCGCGCAGGTAGATGTTTCGATCTTGCCCGAGCGTGATCAGGTACTTTCCAGAGGGGAACATGACCTGCTTGACCATAAAGTCAAAGGGAACCTCCGCCGTGAGCCGTTCGAGAGCCGGTCCGGCCTCTGCGCCGAGTGGCGCCATCAGCAGTAGGGCCAGGATAGCGCATGAGACGGAACCCACTGATTTCATTCTAGATCTCCTCTGTTTTACCACTCTGATGGCGGCCCACGACGTCAAACGACAAAAGGACCCGCCGTTTAGAGCAGGCCCTCGGGTTTTGTCGTTTGGGCTGGATTACTCGGCACCAATCTCAACGTACTTGCTGTTGCCTTCAGCCACCACCGTTTGTTTCACATTGTGGCGCAACAACTCCCGACCCGTATGTTCACTGCCCCAGATTTGCAGTAATGAGTACTGTTCACCCGACTTCAGAAAGATCACGCTGGGGTTATGCGCCACCCTTGGCGATTCGACCGCGTCGGTTAGAAACATCGCTGAATCATGGGCACCCTCAACCGCCCATACGCTGTCGTCAATGCCGGCCATCCGCTTAACGGTGTAGTGCCCAGCAGGCAAGGTCTTGCCTTTGACGACAAAATCGAACGGAATGTTCAGCCGCATTTGTTCTGCCTGGGCGACAGCCGGAAGAGAGGCTGCGGCAAGCAGTGCAATAAATAGGCCGAATTTGCAGAACTTCATAGAGACTTCCTCCTCAAAGTATTCGCACCGTGTCCCCGGTGCCACCCTCGAAGCAGATCCTATGGAAACGATCCGTTGCAGGCAAGGTTACGTTGGGCGGCGAATTACTGCCCCAAAGTTACGGTGGAAAACACGTCACCCGTTAGTGCCAATCCGCAATCACCTTTTACAGTTAGCGAATGACACTTTGCGCAAATGAGGAAGAACGGCTAGATCAGGAAGGTTACCTT
>Ga0187783_10001570_pt1 | contig 16897 bp, 15 predicted proteins | sample 1015_SJ02_MP02_2_FD_132471 | JGI IMG/M metagenome (GOLD analysis project Ga0187783, IMG submission 132471) | Tropical peat soil microbial communities from peatlands in Department of Meta, Colombia - 1015_SJ02_MP02_20_MG | ecosystem: Environmental > Terrestrial > Soil > Wetlands > Peat | place... | reverse complement strand
CCCCGGCTACGGCTTCTTCGGCGAGGAGACCGGACGGCACGCCATGGGGGCCGAGAGCATCTGGCTGGTCGATCCGATCGACGGCACCAAGTCGTTCGTGCGCGAGATACCTTTCTTTTCCACACAGATCGCGCTGCTGCGGGCCGGCGAGCTGGTGCTCGGCGTGTCGAGCGCGCCGGCCCTTCAGGAGCTCGCCTGGGCGGAAGCCGGCGGCGGCGCCTATCTGAACCAGCGTCCCATACGCGTGAGCGCCGTGGGCGAGCTCGAGCACGCCTTCCTCTCCACGGGAAACGTCAAGAGCCTGGCGCGGTCGGCAGCCTGGGACCGCCTCGGCGCCCTCATCGGCCGCATCGATCGCGCCCGCGGCTACGGCGACTTTGTCCACTATCACCTGCTCGCACGCGGTGCGCTCGATGCGGTCATCGAGTCCGATGTCAACATCCTCGACATCGCCGCGCTCGCCGTCCTGGTCCGCGAGGCGGGCGGCACGTTCACCGATCTGGAGGGCGCGGCGGTGAACCTGGACACGCGCAGTGTGCTCGCCACCAACGGCCGCCTGCACGCGGTGGTGCTCGAGGCACTCAGGCGCTGACGAACACGCGCCGCCCCTCCTGGCTGAGCTCGATCATCGGCGTGAGGTAGAGCGCGCTCAGGCTCGGCGCGGTGAGCGCCGTCTCCACCCGCCCGAGCGACCAGCGCCCGTCACCGAAGAGCAGCAGCGCGCGATCGGCGAAGCGCGCGGCGAGCGTCGGGTCGTGCAGCGTCGTGATGATCGTGCGGCCCGAGTTCGCCAGCTGGCGAAAAAGTCCCAGCACTGCGAGCTGGTGATGAGGGTCGAGGTGATTGGTCGGCTCGTCGAGGAGGAAGATGGCCGGGTGTTGCGCGAGGAGCGCGGCGACGGCGACGCGGCGCTGCTCGCCCCCCGAGAGCGTGTCGGTACGCCGCGTGGCGAACTCACACATGTCCACCGCGGCCAGCGCCTCACGCGCGAGGCGCTCGTCCTCGGCGCTCTCCCACTGCCAGAGCGCCAGATGCGGGTGACGGCCGATCAGCACCGTCTCGATCGCCGTCGTGACGAACGCATCCTCGAGGTCCTGCGGCAGAAGCCCGAGCCGCAACGCCACCGCGCGGCGGCTGAGCTCGGCGATGGGCTTGCCGTCGAGGGAGACCTCGCCCGCGGTCGGCTTGCGCAGGCCCGCGAGAGTGTGCAGGGTCAGTGTCTTGCCGGAGCCGTTGCGCCCGAGCACCGCGACGATTTCAGCGGCTGCGAACCGCACGGAGAGCTCGCGCACCAGCTCGCGTGTCCCGGCGCGCACGGTGATGCCCGCGGCCGCGAGCCCGCCGAGCGCGGCGTCGGCCTCGCCGTTCAATGCGTCCACCGGATCTCCCGTGCCGTCTGTTGGCCGACCACGACCCGCTTGAGGCTGGATGGCATTTCCCACTCCTGAGCGGAGATTGCCCGGCGTCCGGCCATGATCTCGGCCTCGGTCTGCGGATAACGAGGCTCCTGGTCCGGGGCGGCGAAGCCGTTCGGGAAGAGCGGGGCGCCGCTCAGCGGATCGTACTTATCGCTCGCGCCTACCGTGTGCAGCAGCTCGTGCGCGATGACGATGTCGTTGCCGCCGTTCATGGCGCGGGCGGCGAACGCGTGCACCACAGCGACCAGGCCCTTCTGCAGTCCGTGCGAGTCGGGTGCCCGGGCGAGCGTGGACGGATCGTGATACAGCACGAACATGCGGATGCGCGGCGGGGCGCGGCCCGGCACCTCGGAAGCGCGTGTCGCGAACCAGCGCAACTTGAGACTCCACCACGCGGTGCCGAGGGGCCCGGCGCCGGGATCGAGCGCGGGCGGAAGCTCCGTGCCCTGCGGGTAGAGCTCCACGTGTACGGGCAGCTCGAGCTTGAGGCCGTAGCGCTGCCCCTCACGTGCAAAGAACTCCTCGATCGGCGCGAAGTCCTGCGTGCTGAGGCCATCGAGGTAACGCTGCGCCTGCGGGCTCGCATCGCCGTTCAGCGGAAAGATGCCGACCCACAGCGGCTCGCGCCAGCGCTGCGTCGCGACGCGATCGAGCCAGGTGTGGAGCGCGACCGCAGCGAGCACTAGCAGCAGCAGGAGGATGCGGATGCTTTTCCACACGGGCGGTACCGGGCGGCCTGCGCTGCGGTTACGCGTGCGCTGCGCTCACGGCTGCAGCCGGGTCGCCGTCCACTGCCCGGTGCGGAAGGTATCGCCGGCTGCCGCGGTGACCCTGCGTGTCCAGCGGGCACGATCGTGAATGCGCGCCGCGCCCTCAACCCACAGCTCGACGGTGTCGGCCCACAGCCGATAGCCGCCCCAGTGCGGCGGGCGCGGGATCGTAACTTTAAGCGAGTCGTCCGCCCCCGGGGAGCCGGGCGTCGGCGCGCCAAAGCGCCGCGCGGTCTCGCTCACGGCTTCGAGAAGCTGCGCACGCGAGAGGAGCGGTTGGCTCTGCTCGCTCGCCCAGGCGCCGATGCGGCTCTGCCAGGCGCGCGAGGCAAAGTAGACGTCGCTGTCGGAGTCGGGGGCGCGCGCCACCGGGCCCTCGATGCGCACCTGCCGATGCAGGGCATCCCAGTGCAGCACGCCCGCGGCGCGAGGATTGTCGCGCAGCTGGCGGCCTTTCTCCGAGAGGAAGTTGGTGTAGAAGACGACGTAGCCGGGCCGCGGCACGATGTCCTTGCAGAGCACCACGCGCGCGCTCGGACGACCCTCGCGGGTACTGGTGGCGAGCACCATCGCGTTGGCGTTCGGCTGGCTGCGCGCCGCCCACGCTTCGTCGAGCCATTGGCTCGCCACCGCCAGCGGGTCCGCGGGCAGGGGGTCGGGAAGCAGCTCGGTATGTGCCGCCATACCGTCGGCATGTTAGTGCCTTTCGCCGGCTCGTGTCGCCCGCCGACCGGCCGTGATACAAAGCCCGGCGATGCTCGGGCGCATCTTCAAGTGGGCCGGTATCGTGCTGGGAGGGCTGATGCTCGTCCCGCTGCTGCTCTTCGCCGTGGCCTGGCTCGTCAACTCGCGGGTCGACGAGCCGCTGACACCGCTGACGCAGGCGCTGCTGCACGGACCGCAGCAGCGCTGCTTGCCCGGGGACAACATCTACCTGGCGATCGAGGGATTCGACGCGCCGCCCGGCGTGTCCCCAATCGTCGCCGGACAGGCGAAGATCGAGTACTACAACCAGCGCATCGACGCCGTGCTGCACGATCCAACGCCCGCGAACGTTGCGCTTCTGCGGGCGCCGGACGCGCAGCGCCTCGCGTTCACGGGCGACGTCGGGTTCCTGCATCCGCTCGACGGATCGGTGTGGGACGAGGCAGCGCTGCATCGGCAAGAGATCGAACGGCTGCTCGCGGACAACGGCGAGCTCTACCAGCGTTACCTCGCGCTGATCGATTTGCACGCCTACTGCGAGACCGCGCGTCCGAGCGAGCTCGCGCCGTTCCCGCTCGCGCCGACCGAAGTGCGCAAGCTCTTCCTCGGCGCGCTGGCGCTGCACTTGCGCTCGTCCTTTGCGCGCGAACGGCGACGGGCGTTCGCGGACCTGCAGGGCGACATCCAGCTGTGGCGGGTGGTGCTCACCGCGCCGGGGGCGCTGTTGTGGAAGATGCTTGCGGTGGCCTACCTCGAGTCGGACGAGCTTCTGCTGGCAGACCTCGTCGCCGACGGTCAAATCGCGCTGCCGCCGTTCGCAGACGATACCGACGTGACGCCGCTGTTTGCTTTCAGAGACTTTGACATCGGCAGCGCCTTCGCCGCGGAATTTCGCATCATGGCCTCGGTGCTGCGGCAGCCTGATGATCGGTCCGCGACCGCCTGGGGATCCGCTGGCGCGGAGCACGGCGCCGTGCGCGGCTGGCTGAATCGCGCCGGCAACCGTGTGACGGGGCATTTTTTCAAGCTCAACGCCACCTTGAACCTCATCGCCCGACAGACCGCGCGCGAGATGGTGTCGGCCTCCGATCCGGCGAGGTTCCAGCAGGCGATGCGCGCGCCGCGCGGCTTCCTGCCCGAGGGCGAAAGCGTCTGGTTGCTGCCGCTCAGCTATAACTTCGTCGGCAAGATCCTGGCGGCCGTGGCGACCCCGGCTTACGAGAGCTACCCGGGCCGCGCCTGGGATGCCGCCGCGCTGCAGCGCGTGGTGCGGGCGGGCTACGAGATAAGGCAGCAGCGCCTCAAGGCCGCAAAGATTTCGGCTTTCCTGCGCGAGCACCCGGGACTTTCGACGCACCCCGCCAATGGGCGCCCGTTTCTCTGGAACGGGAAGTCTTCCGAGCTCACCGTGCCGACCATGGCCCAACATCCCCCGGGCCGCCGTTTCACCATACGTGTCTGGCAGGCCCCGCTCGACTGACGTCCCCTTGCAGCCCCGGCTCGCCCCCGATAGAAAGGAGCTGTTAACAGATGGAGGCGTCCTATCCCATGACGCGCGATTCCGCGACGCTGGAGGAGCTGCGCCAGCGCCTTACCGACCTCGATCAGCAGCTGATCGGGCTGGTGGCTGAGCGCAAGGCTGTGAGCGAGGAGGTCGCGCGTGTCAAGCGCGCCACCGGCCGGCCGACGCGTGACTACGAGCGCGAGCGCGAGGTGATCCTCGGCGTGCGTGGCGTGGCCGCCGAGCGCGGCGTGTCACCGGCACTCGCCGAGCAGCTGCTGCGGCTGCTGATCCGCTCGTCCCTCACCACTCAGGAGCAGGCGAGCGTCGCGGCCCACGGTGCCGGCAGCGGGCGGCGGGCGCTGGTCATCGGCGGCGCCGGGAAGATGGGTGGCTGGTTCGCGAGCTTTCTCGCCTCGCAGGGCTTCGCCGTGGAAGTTGCGGACCCCAGGCACGCGCCGCAGGGAGTGCAGGGCGTCGATGACTGGCGCCTCACGGACCTCAGGCAGGACTTCATCGTCCTCGCTACGCCCCTCGGCATCACCGATGCGATCCTGCGCGATCTCGCGCTGCGCCGCCCGCCCGGCGTCATCTTCGACGTGGGATCGCTCAAGTCGCCGCTGCGGGCCGGGCTCATGGCACTCAAGTCCCACGGCTGCCGGGTGACCTCGGTGCACCCCATGTTCGGCCCGGACACTGAACTCCTTTCCGGACGGCACGTGGTGTTCGTTGACCTCGGCCACGAGGCCGCGCTCGCGAGCGCGCGCGAGCTCTTTGCGCACACCATGGCCGAGCAGGTGGTCATGAGCCTCGACGAGCACGACCGGCTGATCGCTTACGTGCTCGGTCTCTCGCACGCACTCAACATCGCTTTCTTCACCGCGCTCGCGGAAAGCGGCGAAGCGGCTCCCAAGCTCGCCCGCATGTCGAGCACCACGTTCGATGCGCAGCTCGAGGTTGCCAGTCGCGTCGCCCAGGACAGCCCCGAGCTGTATTATGAAATACAGAGTCTGAACGACTACGGCGCCGAGTCGCTGGAGGCGCTCGCGCAGGCCGTGGAACGGCTGCGTGCCGCGGTGCTCACGCAGAATCACGATGCTTTCGTTGCGCTGATGCGACGCGGGCGCGATTATCTCGACGACCGACGCAGCGTGGCGGAGCGCCGCGCCTGAGGGACCAGGAGGCTCCCGTTCATGCGCCGACCCCGGAGCGAGCCGGCCGCCGAAGCGCCCGCCACTCACCTTGCCGAGCTTGAGGAGGAGAATCGCCTCCTGCAGGCGCGGCTCGCTGCGCTCACCGATGCCGTCGGCCGCAACGACTCGCTGCTGCGCAAGACCCAGGAGCGCGAGCTCGAGTTGCTGCGCGCGGGCTCACTCACCCAGCTGTTCGACCTGCTGATCGAGGGACTGCGCACCGCGTACCAGCTCGACGAAGTGGCGCTGATCCTGCACGACCCGCAGCACGAGATACGCCACCTGCTGGCGGGCGACGCCCTGGTGGTCACCGAGCCCCCCGGAGTGTGCTTCGTCGACGCGCTGATGACGGTGGCGCCGCAGCTCGCCCACCTCGAGCGGCCCTGGCTCGGGCCGTATCAAAAGGCCGATCACGAGCTGCTGGTGCCGGGGATTGCGCCTCCGGGGAGTCTGGCGCTGATTCCCTTGCGGCGCCACGAGCAGCTCGATGGGGTGCTGGTATTCTCGAGCAGCGACCCGTTTCGCTTTACCGGCGAGCTGGCGAGCGACTTTCTCGCGCACCTGGGTCTCGTGGCCGCGATCTGCGTGGAGAACGCCGTGAACCGCGCGCGGCTGCTGCGCAGCGGCTTCACCGACTTCCTCACCGGGTTTCACAACCGCCGCTACCTGCACGCACGGCTGCGCGAGGAGCTGGCCCGCGCCCAACGCGCTCGCAAGTCGATCGTGTGCCTGATGATCGACGTCGATCACTTCAAGCGCATCAACGACCAGTACGGACACCTGGCCGGCGACGCCGTGCTGCGCGAGGTGGCCCAGCGCATCGATGCCGAGATGCGCATCAGCGACACCGGGGCGCGTTTCGGCGGCGATGAGTTTGCCCTGGTGCTGTCCCAGGCCACCATCAGCGAAGGGGAGAAGGTGGCGGGACGCGTGCTGCACGCGGTGCGTCATCATCCCATCGTGATCAGCAAGGACGTCGCGGAGACCATCACGCTGTCGATCGGTGTGGCGGCGGCGACGCCGGGCGCGGGCACGCGAGACTACAAGGTGCTGGCGGAGCGGCTGATTGCCGAAGCCGACGCGGTGCTCTACCGTGCGAAGAGCGCGGGGCGCAATCGCATCGCGACGTCGCCGAACGTGGTCGCGTAGCGGCGCGCGACCCCCGGCGATGGCCTATCTTCCGCGACCGCGCAACAGCGCCACGAAGAGCGGAGCGCCGACCAGCGCCATGATGGCGCCCACGGGGAGTTGGCGGGGGCTGGCGATGGTACGGGCCACGAGATCCGCTCCTGCGAGCAGCATCCCGCCGGCGAGCGCGGCGGCCGGCGCGACGATGCGGTGATCGCTCGTGCGGAAGGCGAGCCGCACGGCATGCGGGGTGATGAGACCGACGAAGCCGACGGTACCGGCACTCACGACCGCGAGCGCGGTGAGCGTGGCACAGGCGACGAACAACAACGTGCGCCATCCCTCGAGCGCCAGCCCCACGGTGCGGGCGCGCACCTCGCCCGCGGCGAGGACATTGAGCGGCCGGGCGACCACGATCGCGACCGCCACCGCCACCGCCGCGGCGCCGGCGCTCAGCCACGGATTCACCGCCCACTCGAGATCGCCCGCCAGCCAGAACACCATGCCGCGCACCCGCGAGGTGTCGGCGAGCGAGAGAAGCACGCTCACCAGCGCCCCGCAGGCGCTCGCCAGTACCACGCCCGTGAGCAGCAGCCGCGGCGTGCCGCCGCCGCGCGCGAGCAGGTACACCATGCCGACGGCAGCCAGCGCTCCGGCGACCGCGGCGGACTGCACCACGACGGCCGCCACTCCGGCCATCATGGCGAGCAGCGCGCCGATCGCCGCGCCGCCGGAGACGCCCAGCACGTAGGGATCGGCGAGGGAGTTGCGAAACAGCGCCTGCAGCAGCACCCCGGAGAGGGCGAGCAGGCTGCCGACGCCGAAGCCTGCCAGCACCCGCGGCAGCCGCACCTCGCGCAACACGGTGCGGGTCGCTTCATCGCCGCCGCCGGCGAGCGCGGCGAGCACCCGGGGGAGAGGGATGCCGGAACTGCCGACGAGGAGCGCCGCGAGAAACACCGCGGCTGCCAACAACGCGAGGATCGCGAGGCTTCGCAGCGATGCGCCTGGCGCGATCTTCGATCCCGGCATTACCCTCGTGACCCGCTTGCCGACACGAGGCGTTAGCCTCATCGAATTTGTTGGAAAACGCCATCCCTGGGCATCGGCGCATGCGAGACGCACAAGCGCGTGCGCCTTGTGGCAGACTCAACTCCCTGAGATGAGCGACGTCATCGACGCGGACGGCTTCCGTGCCAACGTGGGCATCGTGCTGATGCACCACGAGCAAGTGTTCCTCGGGCGCCGCAGCGGCGGCCGCGGCTGGCAGTTCCCCCAGGGCGGGGTGCGCTCCGGGGAGTCGCTCGAGCAGGCGCTCTACCGCGAGCTCGACGAGGAGATTGGCGTCGTCAAGGCGGCGGTGGACCTCGTCGGTCAGACCGACCGCTGGCTGCGCTACCGGCTGCCGTCGCGCTACGTGCGCCGCAACCAGCAACCGCTGTGCATCGGCCAGAAGCAGCGTTGGTTTCTGCTGCGCCTGAAGCGCGCCGATGTCGCCTTCGATTTCAGCCGCACCGACGATCCGGAATTCGACCAATGGCGCTGGGTGTCGTACTGGGAGCCGGTCAAGGAAGTCATCTATTTCAAGCGGCCGGTCTATGCCCGCGCGTTGACGGAGCTCGCGGGACTCGCCTTTCCCCGCGGTAAACAGCCGCCCTTTCCGCCGTGGTGGGACAAGCTCACCGCCCGCGGCCAGCGCGAGGCGCCGGCAACGCCGGACTGACTGCGCCGTTGAGCCCGCTCGCCTCCATGCTCGGCAGTGACGACGGCGCACCGCTCGTGGTACGCCGCCGCGCGCCGGCACGGCGCCTGGCGGTGCTGATCGCGGCCGTGCTCATCGGCCTGTTCGCGCTCTACGTCACCTACGAGCTCGGCCGCTTCGACGCGGGCTATGACCGCCAGGCGGCGGCGCAGCGCCGTACCGAGCTCGAGGTGCAGATCGAGCACCTGGAGAAGGACAACCGCGAGCTGCGCACCAAGCTCGCCGAGCTCGACACCATCCGCCTGGGGCGCGCGCACGAGCAGGCGGATCTCGCGCGCTCGCTCGGCGACCTGCAGGCGCAGGTCGCACGGCAGTCGCAGGAGCTGGCTTTCTACCGCGGGGTCGTGGCGCAGGGCGCAGCCTCGATCGGCGTGAAGATCGAGCAGCTGCGCATCACGGCCGGCTCGAAACCAGCGAGCTACATCGTGCACATGTCACTGGTGCGCGCGGGGCGTGCCGATACGGAGGCCGCGGGCATCGTCCACATCAGCCTCGACGGCTCGTACGACGGCGCTGCAAAGTCGCTCGACCTGCCGGCGCTCACCGCGGGTAAGGTGCGCGAGCTGCGCTACAACTTCCGCTACCTCGAGAACTTCGACCAGGAGGTCACCCTCCCGCTCGCGTTCAAGCCCGAGCAGCTGGCGGTCGAAGTGCAGTCGAGCCACCATGACCTGGCGCCGCTCTCGCAGACGTTTCTCTGGACCGTCGAGGCCTCCCCCTGAACCGCAAGCCACCCATCGGAGCCAAAGCATGTTCACTCGCGATCCCCGCCAGCCCCGCATCGACACGCTGATCGGCAAGAGCGCACGCGTGAACGGCGACGTCGACTTTCAGGGTGGCCTGCACCTGGACGGCGCCGTCATGGGCAGCGTGCGCTCGGACGACTCCCCCGAATCTACCCTCTCGGTGAGCGAGACGGGCTCCATCGAGGGGACGGTGCAGGTGCCCAACGTCGTGCTAAGCGGCATGGTCAGGGGAGACATCCACGCGCGCGAGCGTGTGGTGCTCGGCGCCACCGCGCGCGTGGAGGGCAACGTCTACTACGGGATCATTGAAATGACGCTCGGCGCCCAGATCATCGGCAAGCTGGTGCGCCTCGCGCCCGAGGCGCCGCCGGCAGCTCCGGTCGGGGGCCAGTCGGGGTGATTTCACACCCTGTGAACTGCCGCTTTGACCTCGTGATCTGCGCCTTTTAGACTCTTTTAGGTATGGAGACTATGACCACGACCGAAGCGCTGCAGGAGGTCCCCGCGCTCAAGTTTACCGACGCCGCGGCCCGCAAGGTCGGGGACCTCATCCGCGGCGAGGGCAATCCGAAGCTGATGCTGCGCGTATTCGTGCAGGGTGGGGGCTGCTCGGGGTTGCAGTACGGCTTCGAGTTCGATGAGGCCGTCCAGGACGGCGATACCTGCGTCGAGAACCTCGGGGTCAAGCTTCTCGTCGACCCGATGAGCGTGCAGTACCTGGCGGGTGCAGAGATCGATTATCGCGAGGGGCTCGACGGAGCGCAGTTCGTCATCCGCAACCCGAACGCCGCGACCACCTGCGGGTGCGGCTCGTCCTTTACGGCCGCCTGAGTTGCCGGCGGCGCGCGTGCCCACCGTAGCAAGCGTCCGACCCGCCGAAACCCGACCCGCTTCCCGTCCCGCTCCGCGCCCGGTTCCCGACGTTCTGGCGGCGGTGGACCTGGGAAGCAACAGCTTCCACATGGTGGTGGCGCGCTACTCGCACGGCCAGCTCGTCATCATCGATCGCCTGCGCGAGATGGTGCGTCTCGCCGCCGGTGTTGCGGAGAACGGCCGCATCGACAAGGACGTGGCGGCGCGCGCGCTCGCGTGTCTGCAGCGCTTTGGGCAGCGTCTGCGCGACATGCACGCCGACAGCGTGCGCGTCGTCGGCACCAACGCGCTGCGGCTCGCGCACAAGAAGCAAGCGTTTCTCGAGCGTGCCCGTGAGGCGCTCGGACACCCGATCGAAATCATCGGCGGCATGGAGGAGGCGCGCCTCATCTACTCGGGCGTGGCGCATACCATGCCCATCGAGCCGGGCAAACGCCTGGTGGTCGACGTCGGCGGTGGCAGCACCGAGCTCATCATCGGCGAGGGACTGAATCCGCTCGAGCTCGAGAGCCTGCGGATGGGTTGCGTGTCCTTGAGCGAGCGCTTCTTCCGCGACGGCAAGATTTCCGCCAAGCGCTTCGAGCGTGCGCGTCTTGCGGCGCGCCTCGAGCTCGAGCCGGTGCAGGCTGCGTTCCGCCGTCTGGGCTGGGACAACTGTGCGGGCAGCTCCGGAACGGTGCGCGCTATCGGCGAGGCGATCCGCGCGCTCGACCCGACGGCGCTCGCAATCACACCCGCCGGCATCGCCCGCGCCATCGAGTACTGCGTGGATACCGGACACACGCGCGAGCTGAACCTCGAGCCGATCACCGAAGATCGTCGCCCGGTGTTCCCCGGGGGGCTCGCGATCCTCGCCGAAGTGTTCAGCGTGCTCGACATCAAGGAGATGCGCATTGCCGAGGGGGCGATGCGTGAGGGACTGCTCTACGACATGCTCGGGCGCTTCAAGCGCGAGGATGCGCGCGAGCGCACCGTGCGCGCCATGCAGCAGCGCTATCACGTCGATGTCAGCCAGGCGGAGCGTGTCGAGGCGACGGTACGCAATTTTCTCGAGCAGTCGCGCGAGGCCTGGAAGCTCGAGGAGCCGCTGGCACATCTGGCGCTGAAATGGGCCGCACGGCTGCACGAGATCGGGCTCGACGTCTCGCACAGCGGCTATCACCGCCACGGCGCTTACCTTCTGGAGAACGCGGACATGCCAGGCTTTCCGCGCGAGGAGCAACGACTGCTCGCGCGGGTGGTCGGGGCGCATCGACGCAAGCTCGCGCTCGAGGGCCTCGAGGAGCTGGTTCCGCCGTGGGACCGGGGCGCGCTCTACCTCATCGTGCTGCTGCGGCTGGCAGTGCTCCTGCACCGCGGGCGAAGCGCCACGGCCTTGCCGCAGATCGATCTTGCGGCGACCCCGAGATCACTCGAGGTGCGCTTTCCGGCGCGCTGGCTGGCCGAGCATCCGCTTACGTCGGCCGACCTGCAGCAGGAAGTGGACTACCTGCGGGTCACCGGGTTTCGGCTGCGGGTGTTCAGCCACGGAAGGGGCTGAGCCTAGACCACTACCGCAGGGCCAGCGGCGTAGACGGCGAGCAGCTCGGCCTGCGCGCTGAAGGGCCGCTCCCTGCCGCGGCCGATGCGCTCGTAGCGACCCTCGGGCTTGAGCTGCCAGGCCTGGGAGTTGTCCTTGAGGCAGAAAGCCAGATCCCGGAGGATGCGCTCGCGGTGCTCGTGGCGACGGATGGGGAATGCCACCTCCACGCGACGGAAGAAATTTCTCTCCATCCAGTCGGCACTGGCGCAGAACATGTCGGGGTCCCCGCCGTTCTCGAAGTAGAAGACGCGCGAGTGCTCGAGGAAGCGCCCGACGATCGAGCACACCGTGATGTTTTCCGATACGCCCGGCACTCCGGGCCGAAGCGCGCACACCCCGCGCACGATCAGCTCGATCTTCACGCCCGCGCACGAGGCGCGGTACAGCGCCTCGATCGCCTGCGGGTCAACGAGTGCGTTCATCTTGGCGATGACGCGCGCCGGGCGCCCGGCGCGCGCGTGCTCGGCTTCGTGCGCGAGTTTCGCGAGCACCATCTCGTGCATGCCGAAGGGCGACTGAGTGATGCGGTTCAGCTTCGGCGTCTTGGTGAGGCTCGTGAGCTGCAGGAACAGCTCGTGCACGTCCTGGCCGATCTCGTCCTCACAGGTGAAGAGCCCATAGTCGGTGTAGCCCCGTGCCGTGCGCGGGTGATAGTTGCCGGTGCCCAGGTGGCAGTAGCGGCGGATGCCCCCGGCCTCGCGACGCACTACGAGCGCGAGCTTGGCGTGCGTCTTGTAGCCCACGACACCGTACATGACGTGCGCGCCCGCCTCCTGCAGGCGGTTGGAGAGCTCGATGTTCGCCTCCTCGTCGAAGCGTGCCCGCAGCTCGACGATGACGGTCACGTCCTTGCCCGCATTCGCGGCGGCCACCAGCGCATCGACCAGTGGGGAGTCGTGCCCGGCGCGATACAGCGTCTGCTTGATCGCAAGCACCTGCGGATCGGCGGCCGCCTGCCGCAGGAAATCCATCACCGGAGCGAAGCTCTGGTAGGGATGATGCAGCAGAATGTCCTTCTGACGGATGCACCCAAAAAGGTCCGAGCTTCCCTGCAGGCGCTTCGGTACGCCCGGCGTGAAGATCGGGTATTTCAGATCCGGCCGCTGCACCAGGTCGTATACCGCCGAAAGGCGGTTGAGGTTCACGGGTCCCGCCACCGGGTAGGTGTCGAGGCCGTTGGAGGCGAACTGTGCCTGCAGGAACCTCACCATGTCCTCGGGGCAGTCGTTGGAGGTCTCGAGCCGCACCGCGGCGCCATAACGACGGTGCGCGAGCTCGCCCTCGAGCGCGCGGCGCAGGTCGTCGATTTCCTCGTCATCGACGAACAGGTCGCTGTTACGGGTGACCCGGAACTGGTAGCAGCCCATCACCTTGATGCCGGTAAAGAGCTTGTGCACGAACACCTGCATGATCGTGGAAAGCAGCACGCAGGGACGTGTGCTACCCGCGCCGGGCAGTGGCACCACGCGCGGCAGCGAGCGCGGCGCCTGCACGATGGCAAGCTCGCTGTTGCGGTTGAACGCGTCCTTGCCCTCGAGCCGCACGATGAAGTTGAGGCTCTTGTTCTGGATGCGCGGGAAGGGACGCGCGGGGTCGAGCCCGAGGGGGCTCAACACCGGCTCGACCTCGCGCTCGAAGTACTGCTCCAGCCACTCGCTCGCTTCCGCACTCCACTCCGTGCGCCCGAGGAGCGGCACCCCTTCCGCGGCGAGCGCTGGCAGCAGCAGCTCGTTCAGGCAGCGGTACTGGTCGGCTACGAGACGTGTGGCGCGGTCGTGGATCGCCGCGAGCTGCTCTGGGATCGACATCCCGTCGGCGGCCAGCTGTCCGCCGCCGAGCTCCTGCAGCTGCTTGAGGCCGGCAACGCGGATCTCGAAGAACTCATCGAGGTTGCTGCAGGAGATGCACAGGAACTTCAGCCGCTCGAGCAGCGGCACCGACTCATCGAACGCCTGATCGAGCACCCGCTGATTGAACTCGAGGAACGAGAGTTCGCGATTGATGTAGTGCTGCGGTGCCTTTAGGTCTGGCGAATCCATCGGCTGACTGATCTGCCTTGCGCGGGTATCACGGCGCTACACGCGAAGGATACCAGCGCGACACGACGCTACCGTGAACAAGACTCACGCCGGCGGGGTTCCCGGCGCGGGCCGGCGAGATGATGATATCCCGACCGGGCGCGGCGGTGGCTCAGCGCGAGACCAGCATCGGCCCTGGCAGCTCGAGGCTGGCGAGGAGGGGGGTGGAGCGGGCGAGGAAGTCCTCCCGCCAGCGCGCATCGATCGGTGCGGCGGCAGCGAGCGCAACCGTCTGGGGGTTCTTGAATACCCCGTTCACCCGATACTCGTAGTGCAAATGCGGGCCGGTGGCGAGTCCGGTCATGCCCACGTAGGCGATCACAGTGCCCTGCGTCACGCGCGTCCCGACGTGCGTGCCGCGAGCGAAGCCCGAGAGGTGTCCGTAGACGGTCACGATGCTGCGGGAGTGCTCGATCTCGACCACGTTGCCGTAACCGCCTTGCCAGCCGGCGAAGCGGATCCGGCCATCACCGGCGGCGTGCACGGGGGTGCCGATGGGAGCGGCGTAGTCGACACCTTTATGGGCGCGGATGAGGTTGAGGATCGGGTGAAGGCGCGCGGAGTTGAAACGCGAGCTTATGCGGGTGAATTCCACCGGCGCCCGAAGGAATTCCTTGTGCAGGCTGCGGCCATCAGGGGTGTAGTAGTGCGAACCGCCTTCGGGATCGGTATAGCGCACCGCGCGGAACTCGTGCCCCTGATTCACGAACTCGGCCGCCTGGATCGGCCCGTCCTTCACGTAGGCGCCGTCCCGCCAGATTTCCTGATAGGTGACGACGAAGGCATCTCCGGGCCGCACGTCGAGGACGAAGTCGATATCCCAGCCGAAGATGTCGGCAAGCGCGACCGCGGTCTGGTCATGAGCCCCGGCGGCCTCGACGGCCTCGAACAGGGAGGTCTCGATCACACCGCGCACCGTGCGTGCTCGCACCTCGAGGGGATTTTGCAGCACGTCGGCCTTGAGGCCCGCGTCGTCGCGCGAGACCTTGAGTGTCTGGCTCTCGTTGAGGCGCCGCTCGAGCCCAAAAATCTGGCCTTCGCGATGGGTGAAATGCAGTGATTCCCCGGGGTGCAGACTATCGAGGTTCGCGCGCACCCCGGGGAGGCTCCGCAGCGAGGCGAGGTCCGCGAGACTGAGCTTTAGGCGCCTGAAGATCCGGTCGAGTGTGTCATTGCGCGTGACGATCACGTCGATGGTCGACAGCGCTAGCTTCGCGTCCGCCAGCGAAGGCGCGGCGGCGAGCTGCACGGCGGGCGTCGGCGGGGCCTGCGTAGCGCCCGGCGCTGGCGCGACGCTGGGTGGTGCGGTGCCGGCGCCCCCGTCCCTGCGGCCGTCGGCTCGATCGGCCTCGAGCGCGAGCTGCGAATCGGCAGTGCCCGCATCGGGCGGCGCAATCGTTGCCTGGTGCAGGAGCGTCCAGCCGACCACGGCACAGGCGCTCGCCTGCAGCCAGAAGCTCGCCGAGGGCGCCCGACCCAGGGAGCCGAGGGCATGGGCGAGGAGTTTGAAGTTGAGACCCATCGACTATTCTTATGCGGATGTTTTGAAAGGGCGCACCGTACCGGAGGCGGGACCTTGGGGTCAATCTATGTTAAGTACTGAAACGGCGACTCACCGGCTTTCCTAACGTCGACATTACATGCGCTGGCTTGCGGGATTCGGGGTGCACTTCACGGGATGAGCATGAACTTCGAGGATCAGATCGCAGAGCTTGAGCGCGGCGCGGACGAAGTGCTCACCAGTGCGGACTTGAGGAAGAAGCTCGGCCGGGGGGTGCCGCTACGGGTGAAGGCGGGCTTCGACCCGACGGCGCCGGATCTGCACCTCGGGCACACCGTGCTCCTCACCAAGATGCGCCGCTTTCAGGAGTTCGGCCACGAGGTGACCTTCCTCATCGGAGATTTCACCACGCTCATCGGCGACCCCTCCGGGCGCAACGTCACGCGGCCTGCCCTCACACCCGAGGAGATCCAGGCGAACGCCCACACCTACGAGGCGCAGGTGTTCAAGATCCTCGACCGCGAGAAGACGAAGATCGACTTCAACTCGCGCTGGCTGTCGAAGCTCACCGCCGAGGACATCGTGCGCCTGAGCGCGCACTACACCGTCGCCCGCATGCTCGAGCGCGACGACTTCTCCAAGCGCTACAAGGCCGGTGTGCCGATCTCCATCCACGAGTTCCTCTACCCTCTCGCGCAGGGCTACGACTCCGTGGCGATGCGCGCGGACGTGGAGCTCGGCGGGACCGACCAGAAGTTCAATCTGCTCGTCGGGCGAACGCTGCAGGAGGCCTACGGTCAGGCGCCGCAGGTGGTCATGACCATGCCGCTCCTGGTCGGGACCGACGGCATCAACAAGATGTCGAAGTCGCTCGGCAACTACATCGGAATCACCGAAGATCCTGACAGTATGTTCGGCAAGGTGATGTCGATCTCCGACGAGCTCATGTGGCGCTACTACGAGCTGCTGTCCTTACGGCCGCTGGCTGAGGTGGCGACGCTGCGCAGGGAGGCCGCCGCCGGGCGCAACCCGCGCGACATCAAGCTCGAGCTGGCCTCCGAGATCGTTACGCGCTTCCACGACTCGGCAAGTGCCGCGCGGGCGCAGCGCAGCTTCATCGCCCGGGTGCGCGAGAAGGCGGTGCCGGAGGATCTGCCCCTCAAGGTGATCACCGTGGGGGCGGCCGGACTCAAGATGGCAAATGTCCTCAAGGAGGCGGGGCTGGCCGCGAGCACCTCGGAGGCGAACCGCAAGATCGAGGAGGGGGCCGTCCGCATCGACGGTACCCGGGTGAGCGACCGGAGCCTCACCCTCAAGCCGGGTGCTGAACACGTAGTCCAGGTGGGGACCAAGCGCTTCGCCCGGCTGAGACTGGAGTCAAAGGGATGAGGCTGGAGCCAAAGGGATGAGCCCGGGCCTAAAGAGCCAGGCAGCGGCCTCAGGGTTCGCCCCCGACGGCTGAGCCCTTGAGGAGGGGCTTGGACTTTGCCCGGCCCTTGAGGAGGGGCTTGGATTTTGCCGGGATAGCCATAATTATCAGGGGAGAACGGTCCTCTGATCGTGGCCTCGAGGGTCCCCACCGGGTCTTTGAGGCCCGGGCGGCTCATAGAGGGTCGCGGCGGGGGCGAAAGCGAGCCCTT